>SDBU01001561.1_pt1 | contig 32306 bp, 42 predicted proteins | sample 2277071 | NCBI WGS metagenome assembly SDBU01 (sample SAMN10397929, study PRJNA504765) | marine sediment metagenome | isolation source: marine sediment core GS08_GC12, 126 cmbsf | place: Arctic Ocean: Gakkel Ridge, Loki's castle | collected 2008 | reverse complement strand
GTCTAGAGGAGCAGGATCTAGACCCAGGCGACATTGACTGGGGTGAGCCAGCTCCGGAGGAGCTGAGGCGACCGCAACGAGCTACCTTCTACCCGGCTCGGTGGATGTTGACTAACCGCATCTGGTGGGACTCTGAGGTACATCCTCACTTCCTCTTCTACTATGACACGGAAGATATCGGAGAGGTAGACTTCTCAGATGCTGATATGGAGTACCGGCGAGTCTCTCCGTTCTTTGATACGTCTGCGGAGATGATGTTCTGGTTAGACGAGCCAGTTAACCGCGGTGCGGCTATTGTCGCTCGGGGAGCGATTCAACGAGGGTTAGGTGAAGGCGTTGAGTCTATGATCAATGCGCTGCTTGAGGCAGAGCCAGATCCTAGAGACATTGACTGGGGTGAGGAGCCGCCGAAGCGGAGAGAAGTGGGTGGTGGTAGAGTTAACCCGCCCACTGAGTATCCGGAGGAGTTGGAGTGGGTTAGGAGTCAGCAGCTCCTGACGAGCTTCCCGCACTTCTCGCCTCACTTCCTTTATTACTCCGTCGATAACGAGCCCTTCAACAACCCAGATATGCAACTGGAGCGGCGAGTTACACCTCACTTCCAGACTTACCGTGAGTTGTGGGAGTGGCTTACAGATCAAGCACACCGTGAGCATGTTGAGATGACTATCGAGGCGGTGAAGCAGCAACTCGGGTTAGATGAGGATCACGACCCTAGAGACATTGACTGGGGTGATGAGCCGGTAAGCGGTGGTACAAGTGGCGGTATGCAGCGTCCACTTACGGCTATGCCAATTGCCTGGATGGGTCGACACGCTCTCTATATCGATGTGACTGGCTTTGAAGAGAATGGGTGGTACCTCTTCCATGCTCCTGAGCTCATCGGAGCGGCTAATCTTGAGAGGCTGACGGATGAGTTTGTTGCATCCCGGCGAGTCACTCCTGCTTTTATAAGTGAGAACGATCTCGCGCGTTGGCTTAACGCGCCAACTAACCGTGTGACGGTATACAATACCATCGAGGCGCTCAGGCAGGTACGCAGACTGGGTGAGGATAAGGATCCTGAAGACATAGACTGGGGTGAGCTAGAGTTTGAACCAGAGCCTGAGCCAGTACCCGAACCTGAAGCTGACCTGTTCGACCCGGCGCGAGGCACCTCTGCTGCGGCGCAGGCAGCGCGGGACTTCCAGTCGATGGATCTAGATCTGGCGTTCATTGAGTACGTCGCTGCACTTACAGCCCGGCATATCTGGCCGGTTTCTTACAGACGGGAGAGTCCGGGCGGACCAGATCTCATCCGCTTTACGTTCTCCGATGAGGATGCTGAGACGGCTGCGGCGATTGCGATAGAGCTCTTCGGCGATCTCTGGGCGGATATGGAAGGACCTTATCGAGGTCGCGCCGGGACGACTGTACGTAACTCTGTAGGTCTCTATGAAGCATTAGTCGAACAAGGAGCGCTATCTCCTGACGCGGGTTCGGCAGCTAGCGGAGCGACTACAGGCACGGATCAAGCTAAGCATAGTGGTTGTCGCTTCTATGCATCCATTCCTAACCGCGAGGGGTGGGGTCGCTGCTCTAAGTTCAACCGTGACGTTCAAGGAGGCGATGCAGCGTGTGGTAGCTTCGAGGCTAGAGGAGCTGAGAGCGTTGAGGGTATGGTAGACATACTAGCTGAACAAGATCCTGCAGACATTGACTGGGGTGCGCCAGAGGAGCCGGATCACGGTGCGGCTAAGCTACGGAATGCGCTCCGCGTGAACGTTACTCAAGCTCAGGACTTTAAGAAGGCGACTACTCATGTAGTTGGAACGGTGCAGACTCTTGATAGTGCGCACGACTACATGACGGCGTGGATGGAGCGTACGCTTCCGGGTAAGCCTCTCTACTGGACACCCGAAGTTGATGTGTGCTGGTTCGGTACATCGGATGATGGTGCGCCGAGCGGTGTAGCGGTCTTAGCTCTGCACGACCGGTTAGACCAGAAGCTATACATATCCGAACTAGCCGCCTATTGGATATACGATGGACCTGATGCGCGTCCGACAGGTCCCGATGAGTTTGATATCATTGCTGGAGAGAGTGCCAACAAGCTAGTCGAACAAGACCCTAAAGACATAGACTGGGGTGAGCCGGAGAAGCGTTACCGCGGTAGTCGGGCTCGGCGCGCGATGGCTCTCACTCGGCTGTTCGGCGATCCGGCTTACAGTAACCTCGAGATTGATTGGCAGCAACCCGGAGACGAGCCGGAAGACTTTGTGCTCTACTACCACTCTGACGGAGACGTTTGGCATACTATCTCTCCAACGTTACCTACTCGAGAGGCGCTTGACGCTTGGACGGTGAATAACATTGACGCGATAAAGCAAAAGTACGATGAGATTGAGTTGCGGCTGAACCGCGCTCGTCTTACTATTGATGTAGATCCTCTGGAAAGTATCGGTAAGTTAGCTGAAGGCGAGCCAGAAGACATAGACTGGGGTGTGTCAGAGGAACCAACGCCGGAAGTGATTCCGGTTGAGCTAGGTACAGTCGCCGCGGTGCGTGTAGTTGAAGGCGACATGATGGACGGTTGGATGAACTTCGCGGCAGAGCAAGATCTGGGTGGCATTGTTTCTGGATTAGTAGGAGTAGATCTCCGGAGCGATGTGATGAAAGCAATCTCGGGGGTACTGCAGGACACTTGGATACCGCTCCCCGCTGAGGCTGTTCATAAGTCTGTAATTCTTGCGAACTTCGATGCAGACTTGTGGTTGGTTATCGGACCAGCGAGTGTGAGTAGCGAAGACCTCTACAGCGCTTTGGACAGCGGTCGCGTGTATACGTATAGTATTGCAGGAGTGCGGGACTTGCAAGGACTGGGTGAGGGCGAGCCAGACAATATTGACTGGGGTGAGCCAGCGCCAGAAGACGATGATGACATTGACTCTGTCGCTGACTTGCTTGCTGACGTTGACTACAGTGACTTGACGATCTATCAAGAAGATGATCCGGACGAGGACGACTACGGTATGTGGTCTCTCGAACATCATGGCGGAGCGAGTAGATGGTACCGCATCTCTCCACTGCTACCGAGCCACGGAGGGCTTAACCTCTGGATGGACAATAACGTTGACGCGATAAAGCAAAAGTACAATGAGATTGAGGCTCGGTTACAACCACCTGATGATATTGACGTTGGTCCTTTGGAGAACCAGATATGCCAGATACAATAGATGAAGCACTGACAGACGTTGAGATGACTATTACTGGCACGGATGCCGCGAACGCGGAGATACTGCTACCGGGAATGAAGCCCATACCCGTCAAGCTTGTTCTTGCTCAGGAGTGGGTAGAGGACAACTGGGGTAGAGGCGGTGAGGTTGCAGTGAAGCATACGCTCACTCAAAGGGTAGCCGTTGACCTGCTCTACGACTTCCTTACCGGACCGGGTGTTGATATCAATGAGTACGCCACTGATCAGCCGTCAGGTCGTATTAGTAGTGCGGGAGACTTCGAGCAGTACTTCCGCGGACTCAATCGTACGAAGACTGGCGAGGAGCCCGCGACGGCTACAGCTACACCTACTCCTGCTGAAGAGCTGGCTGAGGGCGAGCCAGAAGATATTGACTGGGGTGCGGCTTGGTCGGCTGGTCCTCTATATTGGCGGTTGGTTGATGAGCCGGCGGAGGACTATGCGGAACTGGAACGTAGCGCGTTGCAGACTACCCTAGCAACTCGAGCCGAGGAGATAGTAGACGGTCCACTGGACAGTCAGGATAACGCGGACGTCTGGCAGGCAGCTAAGAGTATCTGGCAAGAGTTGCACCCAGAGAAGAGCGAAGAGGCGTACTGCGTCGTTGCTGTAGACGGCTCCTTTGTGTCATCGCCTAAGTCGAAGGAAGAGGCAATCGACATCAAGCAGCGGTTCGAGGGTGAAGGCATACGGACTGACATCTGTCGAGCAAGCGAGGTTGATGCTAAGATCAAGAGGATGCGAGAGGAGCTTCTTAGAGAGTGTCTCGAAGGCGGTGACGTAGGTGGCTTGAGTCCAGATGAGTACAATGATAGTGTACTAGAAGCCACCGTCAGCAGTTCTGGCGATCTAGTATGTCCGTATTGTGCTACGAACACCATAACACCGCCCGGCTATCTAATACAGCCCGGGAAGGGTAAGTGCGATCTCTGTAACGAAGAGTTCAGTGTCACGGCAGGAGCAGCGGAACTTGCTAACCAGCGCGCAGCCAACCAAGACCGATAGGATCATCAGTCAGCTTGTAGAGCAGCCGGAGCCTGGCGATATTGACTGGGGTCCAACATTCGCGTCCGGCTACCAGGAGGCGATTGATGCGGTTAGCGAACTCATCCGCCAATTCGTTGATGAAGAGATAGTCGGAGTTCTCAATGCTCGAGTCAGTGTTGAGATGGCGTTACAGGAGCTAGACAACGCCACTCAAGGACGTTGGCACGATAAGTTCATCCGCGCGGATAACAGACTCGACCGAGCGATCGTGGAGTTCATAGGACTCCGAGACCAGTTGAAGGATGCAGGACGTCTCGGTGAAGATGTCTCCGAAGATGTTAACGACGTAGACTGGGGTGAGACACACTACGATCGAGCGATGCGACACTGCGAGGAGATACGGACAGCGCTTGATAAGTTCGAAGAGCAACTGTCGCGGAAGGATGAGGCGGATACACTAAAGGGATATGCAAATCTCCTGGGTTACGTAGCAGAGACAGTAACGACGTGGGTTGATCGCATCTCGGAGTTAGAGCGTGAATAAGATTGAGAAGGAAGTAGAGAGGCTGGTTGAGCTAAAACCGTACAGCTTCAAGAAGCCTTTCAAAGGTAGGATCGAGCCGCTAGACAAGAGTCTCTCGAAGCATAGCACACCGTTGACGTCTAGAGGTAAGCCGTGGATGTTGAAGCTGTATGCGGTCGACGCGCCGATTCCGGAAGAGATGTTCAAGGTCATGAACCTTCACAGCGAGGGAGGTAAGCCGGGCTTCATTGGCTGGGCTGGCGGTACTATCACGCCGGGTAGGGTAGATCCGAAGACGAAGAAAGAGCTTGCGTCGATGATGGCAGTTGAAGAGGTACAGAGTGACCTGCTTCAGCGAACGGTAGAGTTTCAAGATCCAGAACGCTATCAGCGCACGTTGCGTAGAAGGATGGCGGAGCACTCGTCGGAGTACGCAGAGGCGCATCGCGCGCTCGAAGCGCTGAAGAAGGAGTACGCAGACTTGCCGGATATGTCGGCGAGCGATGCTAGAGGTGCGCCATTACTTAGGCAACGACTTGAGTTAGAGCATCGTATCGGAGAGCTCGAGACTGAGATGGAGCAGATCTTCCAAGACTGGAAGAAAGAGTTCAAGTATCCTGAGTTCGCTCAGTACAAGAGTAAGGTCGAGAACTACTACAAGCGGTGGACGGATGCTCTCTTCAATGCATGTCTCAAGCAGGCTCAGGAAGCGAACGTAGTGTGGCTGTCTATCTTAACCGCCGATGGTGTTGCTTCAGTTTGGAGCGGTAGAGAGCGACTACTGTTTAACCGTATCTATGACAAGACAGCCCAGCGCTGGAACATGACGCGGATCAAAGGCGCTGGCGGTAAGGACTGGTGGGTTGCAGACGTGTCTAGTTTGAGCCCTCTTGAGAGTATTGAGTCCGGTATCGATAAGCTGTTGGAGATGGAATGAAACAAGAGAACCTAGATAGGCTGAAGCGGATACTGGTACGTATTGAGTCTCTCCGGCGTGAGATCGCTAAGGCGACTATGCTCTCTGAAGAGATGGAGCATCCGGAGCAGTGGCAGACTCACATGAAGAAGTTCATGGAAGTGTTCTTCCGTAACCTGGAGTTCAACCTCACGGACGATGAGCCTTTCGGTTATCAGCGCGGAGAGACTTTCAGCTATGCATTCAACTTCTGGCTCGATGAAGTGCCTGACGCTACAAGAAACGATCCGGAGTGGCGGAGAGGTGTAGAAGAGTTTATTCGAGCGACGTTCGAAGTTGACACAGTTGACTTATGGAAGACGGCGGATGCAGCTGCGGAGTTTGAACCTGAGCCTGGTCCGCTTCCAGAGCCCGGTATGAGACCTTCTCCGCATGAGCCTGGAGCTCTGCCGGAGCCAGGTGATATAGACTGGGATGAGATAGACCGGTTGTTCCAGGGTGATGTGTGAACGAGATTGAAAAGACCATCAGCGAGTTAGTGGAGCAGCAGGGAACGCATACCGTTGACGTAAGTAGCTTACGCCCGGATGTCTTAGATTTGCTCTTCTTCGATCTTGACAAGCGAGGTGCGGAGTACACGCAAGCGGGTGATACGCTACAAGTAGTAGAGCCGGCTAACCTCACTACTCGTTGGGCTGTGCTCTCAACGTTTCGGATGTACGGTTTGAAGGTTACGTAAAGGAGAAGGAAGGATCATGAACGAAGAGGCAAACACTGAGCAGCCTCAGGAAGAGGTAGAGGAAGTAAGCACAGTTCACGTGCCAGACATCCCGCTTCCTAGTGAGCGCGGACAGGCAGAGGGCGAACCGCACGACAGTTTCAAAGGAGCCTACCGGCTTGCGATCGTCGGCGCGGGTCAAGGCGGCTCTCGGCTCGCGGAGACTTTCTGGAAGCTAGGCTACCGGCGTGTCTGCGTCGTTAACACTGCGAAGCAGGATATGGCTGCGATCGATATCCCAGAAGATCGTAAGCTGCTCATCGGTGAGGAGGGTGCGGGTAAGAACATCAAAGTAGCGCAGAAGTTGGCACAGGACCGTTATGAGGACATTCTTGACTTCCTCCGCAGAGGCTTCAAGGGCGGTTACGATAGGTTGCTGATCTGTGTCGGTGCGGGTGGTGGTACTGGAGCAGGTTCAATAGGAGTGCTCTTGAACGTTGCTCACGCTCTGAGCATCACGCTTGGTATTGAGGGAGATAAGCACGACGGTAAGGTAGGAGTGCTCGTTGCTCTTCCAACAAGAGCAGAAGGTAAGAAGGTCAACGCCAACGCAAGCAAGACGCTGAAGGGTTTGCTGAAGGCTACGATCGAGAAGAAGCTGATCACGCCTCTTGTGATTCTAGACAACGAGCGCATCAAGTCAATCTATCCAGGGCTGGCGGTAGCTCCTTTCTGGGCTACGGCGAACCAGAGTATCTGTCACCTGCTGCATCTGTTCAACACAATCGCGATCGAAGATAGCCCGTATACTAGCTTCGATAAAGCTGACCTCGAGACGGTGCTGAACTCTGGCGTGATCACGTTCGGTGCAACTCCTATCGCGAAGTGGATAGACGCAACAGACATCTCCTATGCGATCAGAGATAACCTCCGGCGTAATATCTTAGCGGGTGGGATGGACTTGAGCCAGGGTAGTGTCGCCGCTTGTGTTGTGATCGGCGGAGCGTTGGTGCTATCGAAGATACCGCAAGAGAACCTTGAGCATGGCTTCGAGCAGCTGAGTCGTATCCTGGGTGAAGGCTCAACAGTACATCGGGGTATCTATCAAGGCGACAAGGAAGGCTTGGTTGTCTACACCGCTATCGGTGGGTTAGGTGCTCCGGAAGAGCGGCTTGCAGAGATCGCGCGCATCGGCGGGCTAGCCGAAGGTAGAGTAGCTGATAGTAGCTACGGAGAAGATGAGATCCATGGCGGTTAAAGAGATTGAGAAAACAATCCGGCGGCTGATGGAAGGCGAACCAGACGATATTGACTGGGGTAATGAGCCTCCTGAGCCCGATCGGGATTACGATGAGCCGGAGGAGGTACAGCTAGCGCGTCTTTGGATGACTGATGATGAGATCCGTGACTTGATTGCATTAGATAACGAGGAGCCGGATCGTATTTTCAGTGCGGGTATTACGTATGCGTCTCCGGCGGAATTTATTCAGACGTTCCAGGGCGTCTATCTGGGCGATATGGAGATGTACGGCTTAGAGGTGGGCGCGGACCCTGTGGACAATGTAGTCACTTATCTTGAGAAGAACTGGTACGGAGGCGAGACTCTCGGAATGATAATTGTAAGCTTCCCGGACTGGTCGCCAGAAGATCAAGCAAAGATACGCCCAGCGTTAACTGTCGCTCTACATAGAGCGGCTACTGAAGGCGTTGATCATTAATGAAAGGAAGAGGAACATGGACGAGAAAGAGAAGCCCAAGATCAGCGAGATGCGCATCTTCGTTGACGAGAAGGGTCGTTGCATAGAGATGAGAGTTCCTCTCTATAACGGTAACAGCGACAACGCCGAGTTCTTCGGTAAGGGTATGTTTAAGGTGGAGACACAGCAAGGCGCACAACAGGTCGGCATGGAGTTCCTGATCGAAGCAGGCAACATCGAAGAGGCGTTCGAGCGACTGGAGTCCGCAGCTGAGAAAGCCGCTCCGGATATCCAAGAGAAGATCATGGCGCAGATAGCTGGTCCGCGCATTGTTCGAGCAGGAGGCGGTCCGTTACCGCCGGATTTGGTTAACTAATGGCTTACGGACAAGAACTGATACTGGACTTGCACGCCTGCAACGTGACAACGTTCTCTCGAGAGAGCATCGCGAACTTTATGGTGTCGCTCTGCGAAGAGATTGATATGGAGCGCCAGGATCTTCACTTCTGGGACGATGAAGGTGTTCCGGATGACGAGAAGCAGACTGATCCAAAGACTACAGGTATCTCCGCGGTGCAGTTTATCCTGACGAGTAGTGTTGTGATACATACGCTCACGAAGCTGCGCTCTGTTTACTTGAACGTCTTCTCGTGTAAGGCGTTTGACAACAAAGTAGTTGAGCGGCTTGCGCGGGCGTGGTTTAGAGCTAAGTGGTTTGAGTTTACTTGTGTGGAGAGAACATGATGGCTCATAGACGAAGACGAAGAAGTCATGTTCGAGCACTTCAGGTGATTGAAGGTCGCACGTTTATCTTTGCTCATGAGCTCGAGGAAACGGAAGACAAGCACCGTGCGGATGAACTGCTGCACACGTTTCGGGAGGTGATGACGCAGCGCCTCAGCGATCAGACGGTTGAGTATCCGGATGGTAAGCAGCGTTCCGGCTCGCCTCGGGTAGTTCGATTTGCTGTAGTACGGTTTGGCGTTAACAGCTACCGTTGCGAGGTGGCTACTACTACAGGCGGAGCGCGCGATCCTCTTGAGGCTAGGCGACTCCCGCGCGGCACTGCTTTCAACGTTGCGTTTATTGTTCCTACCGGGCTTGGAGCATCAATCGGCGGACACGCTGGCGATGCTACTCCGGCTGCGAGGTTGATCGCTTCGACGTGTGATACCTTAATTACGCACCCGAACGTGGTCAACGCATCGGACATAAACGAGATGCCGGAGAACGCGCTCTACGCGGAAGGTAGTACACTTTCTCGGTTGCTCATGGGTACGATTGGTTTGCAACCGGTTCGTAGTAACCGTATTCTCTTAGTCATGGATAAGCATTCTGATCCGGAAGTAGAGGCTCTTACGATAAACGCGGTCTCTGCTGCACGAGCTTGTTTAGGATGTGACATCGATATTGTTCGGCTCCATGATCCGGTCAAAGTTCTTGCTAGCTTCTCAGCTCAGTCGGTAGCGTCTGGAGTTATCTCAAACGTTAACCCACTCGTTGATGCGATAAACGAACGTCGCGGTGACTACGACGCGGTCGCTCTTGCAACTCGTATTACGCTAGCGTCGCCGGAGCATCAGAAGCGTTACTTTGAGGCGGACGGAGAGTGCGTGAATCCGTGGGGCGGTGTTGAGGCTATGCTGACGCATGCTCTCTCACTTGGCTTCAATATGCCTATTGCCCATGCTCCTATGGTCAGTTCGATGAAGTCACTGAACGCGGCTTACGGCTCAGTCGACCCACGGAAAGCTGCCGAGGCGGTATCCTCAGCGTACTTACACTGTGTCCTGAAAGGGCTTCACCGCAGTCCTAGAATCACGGAGTGCGAGGGAATTACGGCATCGGATGTTGCAGCAATTGTTGTCCCGGATGGTTGCTTCGGTCTACCGCATCTCGCAGGTGCGTATCAAGGTATCCCGGTTATCGTAGTTGAGGATAACAAGGTAGTGCATCCAGTTGGACCGCTTCCGTTTAAGGTTACCCGGGTGCGTAACTACCTCGAAGCTGCCGGGTTGTTGGTTGCGATGCGGCAAGGCATCTCGCCGGATTCAGTTCGTCGTCCTCTTAGCGCGACGAGAGTCATTGACTGCTATTCGGCAGTGGAGGCCGCAGTGGTGAACGTATGAATGAGATTGAAAGAGCGATAGACGGGCTCCTCGACGAGCAAGTAGACGTAAGTGATATGTCTCGTGTGGAGATCTTTCAAACGATCCTCAGCAGTCAAGAGGCTCGCGATAAAGTGATGCGAGAGTTGTACGATAACGAAGACCGCGGTGCGGGGTTGTCGCTCGCTACAGACGATCAAGTACGTAAGGCGGTGGTGCTGCTACAGCAGAGAGGTGAGCTGTGAGTGAAGCTGAACGCACAATCAATAAGCTGCTTGAGCAGGAACCGGGTGACATAGACTGGGGAGAGCCGCCTTCGGTAGAGTTTATCCAGGAGGTAAAGCATTGGATTGAGGTAGCTTTCCAGGGAGATATCGGAGACGATGTTGTGTCTGAGCGCTGGAAAGTTTTTACCGGTGTCGTACAGCTCTTAGGTACGCGTATGAAAGTTGATGTACCGAACTGGGTTTTTGATCCCGAGCGCGGAATGAATACGTGGTGGTGGCGGTTTGTGGAAGACGATCTCGGATTGAGCTACCCGGAGTACTAGTATGAGTGAAGCTGAGCGAGTAATTAGTAGGATGATGCTCGAGGCTGAACCAGGTGACATAGACTGGGGTAACGAGCCTTTGATCCGGGAAGGCTGGCACCGGCATCCTAACGGAGGTGGCTGGGTGCGAGATACCGCTACAGTGTCCGATACTGCTTACGTAGGTCCGGGCGTTGAAGTCTCAGATCGCGCGCAAGTCTCGGAGCTCGCGCGCGTTGCAGGTCGTGCTCGCGTCTACGGTAATGCGGAAGTCTTTGGTAATGCGTACGTCCACGGTAGCGCTCAAGTTTTTAGCGACGCTAGAGTCTTCGGTACCGCAGAAGTCTATGGTCACGCTTACGTCCACGGTAACGTTCGTGTCGGCGGTGTTGTACGTATTCACGGCAGAGCTGTTGTTACTTCTGGCGAATATAGTACCGGAGAGGTAACCGATTACCAGGTACATTGATGTGAGAAGTGAGAGAAGGTTATGAGTGAAAGAGAAGTTAATCTGCTAGTTGGTACGATGATGGGCAAGCCAGCGGCTCCTCGGCTGGAAGTAAGCCTCAGCGCAACCATCGACCGGTTAACCGAACAAGATCCACCTTCGCCGTATCCCGACGATATGCCTCCTCGAGCTAGCACTAGTGGTGAGCGAGACTTCCGTAGCACTGCCATGCGTCGAGCGGAAGAAGCGCTTGATGAGATACGTACGTCTGTGAGTGAGTTGCTTGCCGATATCCAGGAGCACCGGGATGCGGGTGACTGGGCTATCGAACCGACAGAGGTGAAGGACTATAAGTACCGAGTTAACATGATCGATGGTCTGCTCGGTAGGTTGCGCAACCCTTACTACGGTGGTAGATGACCGTTGACATAGTATTACGCCGGGTAGAGCGGGAGAGTTTTCCTCCTCCTTTCGCTCCCGCTCTACCGGCTTGTTTTATTGACAAGCTCGTGGAGCAGGACCCTAAAGACATCGACTGGGGTGAGCCTGGACCTAGACGCCGTGGTAGTCGTCCTCCTCAAGGAGCTACAGTCTTTGCGGATGGTCAGCGTTTAAGTGCGGAAGCTAGGGTAAAGGTCGAGGATATGATCTTCCGTGCAATCAGTACGCTTGGCGGTTGGTTTGCCTACAGACACGTGAGTGGAGCAATCGAAACGCATATACCAGCGCGAGAGCGTAACGCTTTTGTTGCCGCTACTGCGGACACGTGGTGGCCGGCGTGGGAGGATAAGCTTTCGGGTATCCTCACTAAGTTCGTTCGGCAGGGAAAGTTGCAGAGGGAGCACGTGACGTACGGAGGGGTCATCTATGCGCTTCCCGGTGTTGAGAAGAAGCTAACCTTCCGGGGTGCGGTTGGTAGAGCGGCCGAGATTCTCTCGGTAGAAAAGCCCGGTGAGTGGTTCGCACACCGGGATATTGTTCAAGCTCTTCCTCGTGTTCCCGTGGAGGAGTTGCTTCCGAGTGAGCAGGATCAGTTCCTCAATTTTCCAGATCTCCTCCCGATGTATCAGGATGTACGCTCACAGCTGCAAGTACTCGCTGCGGATGGTATTCTCTCGCGCCGACGCGCGGGTAGGAACTACGTCTATCAGTACCGCGGTGTTGGTGAGAGCATCGACAAGCTAACGGAGCTGTAGGTAATGGCTAAAGCAACCGCAGTGGTAAGGAAACCGAGTAAGCGCTGGATAGGTAAGACGTTGACTGCGAGACAGCGGGTAGCTGTACCGGTGATTAGCGGTTCGCGCATTCCTGTTGCAGAGGTTCTGAATGGTCAACGCTTACGGGTGGTTGAGGTAAGAGCAGATGGTTGGTTACTGTGTCGCTACCTCGACGATGTCTACTTTAAGGATAGCGCGAACGCGAAGGTGCACTCGAAGGAGCTCACGGTTGGCGTACACGCTACGCACGACGTCGGCAAGTTCATAGTACAGCGTGTTCAGGAGAGTACCGGCGCGATCGATGAGATTGCAGTCTCCGACGCTGGCTTCGCGGCTCGCTACGACCTAGAGAAGATGCCCGATCTTGTTGGCGACACGGACTGTCCAGAGTGCGGTGAAGTAAAGCGGGCTTACAGAAGTCGAGAGCTGCGCGCTACTATGTGTCTTGATTGCTGGAAGGATATACTTCAGAGCGAGGACGTTGAGATACCAGTTATGGAAGGTATCCTCGAACTACTAGATGAGATACCGGACGGTTTTCTGGATAGCGACTTTGGTCCGGAGGATCGAGAGCTGGTACGGACAGCTATCCAGCGGGGTGATATAGAGAATACGCTTCCAAACGCGTACGATATAAGTCAAGCTCTCGCGCAGCTCTCTGACGCTGAGCCAGTGTCACTGGACCAGATCGATCTTAACGTTACTCGGATCATGGATAAGGCAGATACGGCTAGTGCGTGGGTTGCTAGAATACTTACTCCTAAGCTTAGACAAGCGGAAGACTATGCCGCGGACGTTGAAGAGGCTGAGGAGCTGCAACCAGCTAGAGCGACGCCGGATGTAGTGAGAGCGGCTCGCGAGTGGATATCTGCGAAGCGAGAGATCAGTGAGCTCAAGACTGTTCTCGCGAGGCTGACGGGTCGTAGCAAAGACCTGCGAGAGAAGCTCTCGCCGATCATACGAGAGTTGGATGAGCAGCGGATGAGAATCGACAGTGCGGTGTTGGCTTTGCAACAGCGAACGCCGGTGCAGTTCGCTGGGTGGTTTGAAGCCGCCGTTACGCTTCTAGAGCAGTTGAACGTTAGCTTTACAATCAAGGCGAAGAAGCTCCTCGATGAGTGCGGTGACTATGATGACTGGGTAATGCTTGAGCGAGATAAGCTCGTGCAAGCTTATAGCTGGTTGCACAGCTACACGAAGCGAGCATGGAATTGGCTCAAGCGTACCGAGAAGAAGATCACTCGGCTTGAGCAGTTGGCGTTCTACTCGGAGTCCTATAGTGCCTAATGCTTCAAGAGGCTCATTGCGGCGAGTGTTAGTTCCGTGCAGGTGGATTGCACTCTGCATGTTGATGGATCCTTACGAGAACGCCGCTTTCCTTCACCACAGAGTTAGCTTTCGTGTCAGTGCGGATATCGATAACGAGACAGATACAACGATCCGAGTACAAGAGTCTGAGGACGGTAGTTCGTGGGCGGATGTTTACCGTCATGCTGGTACTTTGGTCCCGGGTGGTGAGGTAGACTTTGTAGTAAATCATAACCAGCGGTGGGTAAGAGTCCTCATCTACAGTGAGGGTGGAGGTATTGTAGAAGCGGTGAAGATCACGCCAGAGGCTCAAACTCTTCCGGCTTTTGTCTACCCACCGCCAGTACCGCAAGCACCCTTCCCGCCTCAGTATCCGCCACGCGCACCTTATCCTATGCCTGAATCGCTACCGGGTTGTCCGATAGCGTACACTTTTGAGGCGTGGTTGTTCTGGGTTCCGTATCTGTGGTGGATGGCGGATCTAGACTTGTATACCAGTGACGCGAGCGCTGGTGAGGTGGTTTGGCGTAACAACACTGCTGGTACTAGTCTCTCGCTCAATCATAATGCGTGTCCGGGTTGTAATGCTATACCGGCTCCACCAGAGATTATCTCTGGCGCTTTTACGGAGGAGAACTCTTTCCACTCTTGGTTCAACCAGCTCGGTAAGTGCGCTCCGGAGTGGCCGTGGTGGAACGTTGTCTTGGTACAGCGGCGGTTGACAGTTACTAATGTTGGGCTCAATACAATAGTAGTCAACGGTACACCAGTCTTACCGACAGATGCTTGGGTCGAGTTTGACACAATTGCTTACGCTGGTTACGATAACGGCGATCAAGACGGTTATACAGAAGGCACATTAGTCGCCGTTACTAGCGGCTGTGAAGAAGATGTCCTTACTTGAGGAGCGATGGCTGGTCCGGTCATCTTCGGCTGAACAGTGCGCGAACTGTATAATTTACGAAAGGATAGTTTCTCGGAGATCATTCAATGGGTACACCTCTAGACGGTAACACGAAGAATGCAGTACATAGCATCCTCAGCGCCGGCACCTCGATGCCGGCTGTTGAGCTTAGTGAGGCGGTAAAGGACGCTATGGATCCGCCGCCGGATGCCGCAAAGGTAAAGGTTCCGGCGTCTGAGCCCGCTCTCCCGGCAGGTTCACTTGGTAAGCCAGAAGAGCCGGAGAAGCTGGCGCTTGAGCTTGAGGATGCTCAGCAGGATGCTCTCACTCGCTTCGCTGACCTTGTTGGTAGTAGTTGGAAGACTGCTCTCAAGGCAATGTGGGAGAAGGGCGACTACGCTGAGATGGGCGTAAGCTTTGATGAGAACTTGCGCGTCACGCTCGAGCAGATCAAAGCTCTCACAGACGGTGAGACGAGTAAGCTTCGTGCAGAGTCAAGGAGCATCGACCTGCGGCTCGTTCAGGAAGCATCCCGGATAATTAAAGTACTCCTTCCAGACGCGACCTGGGATGGTGAGCTGAACGCTGAGGCTTATGAGAACTACACAGAAGGCGTCTGGCTCGGGGTTACCGATGGTAGTGACGAGAACGGTGAAGGTGTCATTGTTAGCCGTCCGCTCACTCCAGCGTTCAACGGAATCGATATAGGCGATCTTGTTCAGTTCAAGACGCTTGTCGGTGGTATGAAGCCTATTGTTATTGCCCGTGTTGGAGCCGCTGAGCGTGATCTAGCCGGGAGCTTTGGAGAAGACATGCAAGAGAAGAAAGACGAAGGTACTCACGACTGGGAGAAGATAGGTGGCGCGATCTGGCGTCTGCTTACTTCTGACTCAGGCAAGGAAGAAGTTGAAGGTCTCGTTGACGTTGATATCCAGAAGGATCCTGAAGGCTATGCGGCTTTCTGGGGTGAGCTGGGCACGAAGTTCCGCAAGGCAGGATTGCTGCCCGCAGAAGGCGATATCGGCGGTAAGAGCGATGACGAAGAGGCCGAGGAGCCGGAAGACACTGAGATCGATGTTGCGGTCGCTGCGCCAGAGCCCGAGTTCAATAGCCCTCCGCCTGAGCTTGCTGAGCCGCCAGAAGCTGAAGAGGCTGAGGATGCGCCTAGCGACAAGATGAAGTGCAAAAGCTGCAATGCAGTCTTCTCGCTGAAGGGTGATGCAGCGAACCCGGTGTGTCCGAAGTGCGGCGGAAAGTATCTCACCAAGGCGCCGGCGGAGCACGTAGTCAATCTCGATGCGATGTTGGATCTTGCTATCGAGAAGGGTCCAGCGGCGGCTGTTGAAGAGATGGTCGGTAAGTAATCGTAGAGGTGTGGTATGATCATCACTGGCGTTGATGTCGTTGACGTTCCCGTGGCTGAGGCTACTGTCTTTACTAGCCGGGAGGGTGTAGCCTTTCCGCGGGTGTTCACTCTTCAGAACCTTACTGGTAGTGCTATCACGTTTAGTATTGAAGCAAGCCCAGCTGGAGCTGTTTGGTCGCCTCAGACGTTGAGCAACGGTACTACGGTGATGACTCTTGGTATAGTCGGTAGTGGTTCGGACATTACCGTTGAGCGGATAGTGATTCTCAATATCTGTCGCATCCGGGCTTCCGGCGGTGGTGACGATCGTGACTTGATGATTGGTTTACAGCGAGTCTACTACGATACTACCAAGATCTGGGGCTCGACGATGTTCTAGGAGATGATCGATGTACGCGAACCTGAGTAGAGCTCCTTTAGTGATTCAAGCGCCGTTGAGGGCGTATTCTTTCGCCGTCGGCGGTTACTACGCTGAGGACGCTGAGTTAGATGCCTACTTCACTTCTGGGCAACTGAGAAGAGTTTCGGCGAACTACCCTACTGACAATCCTACTACGGTAGAGGCTACGCGAACTGTTACCAATCGTCCGGACGATACCGAGGAGCTAGCTCAGACCATTATTGAGGACGTTGAGCACTTGCATCACCTCAATGATCATACTCGTATCCGAATTTATCCGCGCCGTACAAATGTTGTCCTTAATGTTACGAGTGGTGTAGCGAATGGGTGGGGCGCGTGGACGGAGGCGATTCCGGCAGATCTTATTCCGTTCCAGTATCATATCGACTTTGTAATGGTCGAAGCTGCGAACGCTGCTACTTTCTTTCTTCAGTTTTGCGCGAATAGACTTACGCCTTCGGCTACTGAGATTCTCGGAGAGACGCGCTTCGTCGTTGCAGTAGCGCCGAGATCGGACGTCGTGCCGAATCTTGTATTCGAGTGCGGCATAGTACTTCCAAACGCAATGATAGGCGTGCGTTTGATGTGCTCGGCTCCGGCGGAGACGATATCGTACTCGCTTGGACTGGTGAGTATGCCGCCATTCCCGCACCCGGGCGTTCATCCTCTGCATCTCTGGCCTGATTGGCCGTGGTAATACGTTCTTCTGTTCTTTTGTAAGGATCTAAAGATGCCATCAGGTAACGGACGAAACGGTATGTTGTTGCGGTGGGCTGTTCTCCTTTGTTTCATTGCATCCGCGATAGTCGGCGGTACTCTATACATCTCAGAGGTGAGAGCCACGACGTTAGCTAACGGTGGGCATGTCGCAGAGCTGCGAGCTAACTATGCTCTCCTCGAAGATCGGCTCGAGTTGATGGAGAAGCGTCAGGTCTTCTTCATGGTCAAGATGGGTATCTCGGAGAGTGAGATACCGAAGTAGAAAGGAGCAGTATCATGCGAAGAGTATCATTTCTTTTGTGCGCGCTCGTGTTACTAGTGAGCGGCTGTAGTCCAGCGATTCGAGATTGGTCGGAGCGCGGGACTTCCGGGCTTGCTAACGAGCGTGACAACATCACTGCTTGGTACGAACTCGTAACCGCGGGTATCGAGAAGGACAAGCAGACGCTCGTGGCTTCCACGTATGCAGATCTACGGCTCGGTATCGGCGGCGGTATTAAGCGGCCGGATGGTACAGTTGTAGAAGTCGATGAAGGCTGGCTACTGATTCAGCAGAAGGTCCTCTCGGCTAGTTTGAAGGCGTTGGATGCACGTCAGAGGCAAGTAAACGAAATGTACGCTACTAATATGAAGGACGTAGATCGTACACAAGAAGCCTTTGAACAGATCCAGCGCCTCAATAACGTCTACGCCGGGAACAAGGATGAGATAGCCGCACAGGTATCAAAGCTGACGGCGTTGGTTGAGTCGTTGGTAAAGAGAAAGGAGTAGGAATTGCCTACTGCAGAAGAATTGGTTGAGGAAGCCGCAGGAGTTGCCTGGGATACGTTCAAGACCGAGCACCCATCGCAAGCCGCGGCTTTGGAGAACGTCTTTGGTGACAAGACTTTCTACAAGGTCATGAAGACGCTCGAGAATGATGATAGGTATACAGCGCTAGTCGAACAGACCGATAGTGAGGCCAGTATCGTTGCGCTGTCAGGTACTTTACTTCCTATCATCATTGACGCTGCAATTGGCCTCATCTGAAGGAGACAGAGTATGGGAGTGCTTAAGGCGCTTATAGCCAGTCGTAAGGTGTGGATCGCACTTGTTGCGATACTCGCTTTTGTCCTCGTCAAGTACTTCGGTACTGGCGAGGAGCTGGCTGAGGAAGTAGCAGAGAAGGTTGTCGGGTTAGCGATGCTCGTAATCGGGGCTATCGCCGCCGAAGATGTAGCTACGAAGCTGAAGAACCCGGTAACCGAGCTGAAGAAGTAGTTGTACCCTAGCTGCATCTGTTTTGAAAGGAAGAGGAGTTGTTCTTACGCATATCCGTACCTGATGGCCACTGTTTGCCACTGTTAACTGCACACGCCCAATGTATGAGGCTTGGTAATCGCGGTTAGGCTTGGCAGACCGTGGCCATCAGTTTGTAAAGGAAGATCGCGAAATGAGAGCGTTTACCATATGGTTTACCGGACTCCCCTGCTCGGGTAAGACGACATTAGCAGTAGCTCTGCAGAAGAGGGTTGGCGGGCAGCTGCTAGACGGCGATGTCTTACGTGATTCGCCTATCAGTGCGGATGCGGACTTCTCGCCGGAGGGACGGCGCAAGCACCTACTTCGGGTCGCAGCGATAGCAAAGATGCTCAATGACAATGAAGTAACAGTACTAGCCTCATTCGTTTCACCGTCGGAGGTAGTTCGCCAGGAAGTAGCGGCGATTGTGGGTAAGGAGCGCTTCCAGCTTGTCTACGTAAATACTCCGGCGGAGGAGTGTGAGCGACGAGATACTAGAGGTCTGTGGAAGAAGGCGCGAACTGGAGAGATAAAAGATTTCACTGGGGTAAGCGCACCGTACGAGGTGCCGCCGGATGCGGATCTCTGGACTAATACCTGTAGGATACCCTTGCAGCTTTACGTTACCTCGATGATCGTGTCTTTCTTCTCAGAGGAGAAAGCTCCTCCGGCGTCACTGTTCATTGGACGCTATCAACCGCTGCACGCGGGTCACGTAGAGTTGATAAGCGTTCCTCTCCAGGAAGGTGCGCATGTTGTTGTAGCTCTCCGAGATACCTCGCTGAGTGAAGGTAATCCTTACACGATACATGAGCGCACGGAGATGTTCCGCAAGGCCTTCCCGGATGACTTTGGTGAGCGGCTTGTGGTTATAGCAGTCCCGGATATCGCTGACGTCTGTTACGGTCGGAAGGTAGGATGGGGTATGCGGAAGATATGCCTGAGTGAGGAGCTCGAGCAGATCAGTGCGACTGAGATTCGAAAGCACACGGAGTAATGAAGCCGCCTGAACTCATTGCATTCTGGCGTGGCATTAGTAAGGAAGAGGTGACGGGGTTACGCCGCGCTGTCCGGCGAGGACGATACGGTAGCCTCATGCGCGTACCGTGTAGGACACTTGTAAGTCGGAGCATCCGTCGTAACTATCGAGAGCTACTTGCGCTCTTCCCTCGTGGTCGGAAGCACGTGAAGGAGCTCTCTCGCGGCACGGCGTACTTTCGAGATATGGAGAAGCGCGAAGGTACGAAGGCAGCTGAGCGAGACGTCTTGCAGTACTTTAGTTTCTATCGAGGCTTACTCAATGAGTCGAAGGAGATTTGGCCAGCTCTCGCGTTGTTCGGTTCGGACCACCTCCTACGCTTGAACGGTAAGCACCGCGTCTGTTTGGCTATGTTCCAGGGTCGGCATTGGATTAGTTGTCATGTACTCTCTGTTAATGACGTGAGCTGTTGGCGGATTAGAATGCAAACAAAGAGAGACCGACAGCTACCGGAGAAAGGTGAAGACGTAAGTGACATCGCTGAAGTTCTGGACGAAGCTCGATAAGACTGAGTTTATGAAGATCCGAGAGGATATGAAGCAAGGCTTCCTCGGAAGGCGGCAAGCGTTACCATGCGACGTCGTTGTTAGTGACTTCGTTCTTGCGCAGCACACTCCACTGTACAAGGTCTTCGCGAAAGGAAAAGACGCTACTGCTCGTAGTTGTAAGGACTTGTACTTTATAAAGAACATCGCTCAGGCTCTTGGAGAGGAGCACGCCGCTGAGGAGGTTCAGCGCTACTACGACTTCTTCCAAGCGGCAGTTAAGGGTACCGCTACTTTCTGGACACCCCGGGTATTCTATGACCAGGGCTTCTGTCGGCGCTTCGACGGTAAGCACCGAGTTTGTTTACTCCGCTACTTGCGTGTTCCGGAGGTAGAGTGTGTCGTTGTTGACATGGCTACTATTAAGAAGTGGAGGACTACACGCTTCGAGTCTGATAAGCACTGGACTCCAAATGCGGCTAACCGTCTGAAGAGATCACCAGAAGCAAAGTTTACTCTACGACGTGAGTTGTTACGGATGCGTCGAGACCGTCATGAAGAGAGTAAGGAACGTCAGCGACGAAAGCGAGCGCGTAAATGATAACCCGGCAAACATACGATGCGATCAGTTCGCAGTGGAAAGGACCTGTTTACCAAGTGTGGTCACCGAGGCGGTGGCGGTATACGATGGCGAGTCTTGATGTGTTTAAAGGACAAACAGTTGTTGATCTCGGTTGTAATGCCGGGATCGTTACCCGGGAGATAGCTAAGTACGCCGCTGGGTATATTGGTGTCGAGAAGAACCAGAACGCCTATGAGCAAGCTCTCGAGACGCAGAGCTACATCACTGGTTGTCCTGGTCAGTTCCTTAAGATGAGGGTGAAGCGCTTTCTGCTTCGTAGTAAGGAGTACAGCTTCGATGCAGCGTACGCAGCTTGCTTACTCTACCACTTGACGTCTGAGGAGCTCTGTCTTGTTGAGAAGCTACTCCTACCGCGGTGCAAGGTAGTTGTCTTTTGCTCCAGGGAGAGTAAGCGGGGAAGAGATCCGGCGAAGAATCTGGGTAAGCTTTACAAGGGGTACCGGATCGAGGAGCTCTTGCGGTACAATGGCTTCACTACGCAGATCGTGAATAAGGACTCAAACTGGGCGTCTGTTATAGGAACGAAGTAATGCTGCCGCTAGTTTCGATTGTCATAAACAGTTACCAGAACGATCCGAGCCATCTGAAAGCGGCTCTACGGAGTTACCTCCGGCAGCAAGACGTCAAGGTGCAGTTGATCGTATCCACAGTGCGCGGTGACTCAGCGGTGAAGATCTGTCGGCGTATGAAGATACGCTTTGTTAAGAATGAGAAGCCGGGACTCTACTCTCAGCTGAACGCTGCTCTACCGTTAGTGAAGGGTGAGTGGTTCGCTTACGCTTCCGGTAACGATGTAGCACTCCCTACGAAGCTGATCGATGAGATTAGGTGCTGTTGTAATAGTAGCGGTCGGGTTTGCTACTCGGCTTTCTACGTCGCGGATGCTAACCTTGTAGCTCAGCGGACGGCGACCTTTTACAAGTACCGGTACGCGCAACACCTCAAAGTGAACTTCGTAAGTGACCTCGGTCTCATGCGGCGAGAAGTCTTAGATCGGTTTAAGCCTTTCCGGGAGGAGTATGCTAACCATGCGTACTGGGACTTCTGGTTACGCGTTGCAGAGGGTACGACGAAGGCGTTTGTTTACAATCCGAAGCCGGAGTGGATCTACCGGATAACCAATGACTCAAGGCACGTCCGACGAACAAAGGATGCAAAGTGGCAGCAGCGTAATCGTACCGCTCGAGATCAGATGCTGGCTGTTCACAGGAAGCTGAGTGCAAGGTGAAGATCTACTGTCAGTACTCGACGCAGAAGATACTGAGACCGGGTAAGGGAGACCTTACTACCGAGATTGGTTTGTACACGGCGTTGAGTCAGTTTGCCGATGTCTTCTATGGTGGTACGTTGTTCCAGCCGCACCTCCCGGATTACGGTTTGCATGAGTATCCCGGCTTGATTGAGAGCCGGATACCTAAGGACTGCGACGCTTATTACATCCGGGCTAACGAGAGTGTCTTCCGCCACGTACCAGCTGGTAAACCAAAGCTATGGGTTTGCTCTCCCTGGAATGAGTATTGCTTCCGTCACGCTACAAAGATAGCTACACTTACAGAGGCGTGGGAGAAGGCGTTGAGAGCTGGAACGCAGATACCGATTCTCAATCCAAAGGGTCTTAGCTTCCAGAACGTTACTACGATCCATCAGGTAGTAAGCAGTACCTTCAAGCCACTCCAGGGAGCGCGTAAGACTGTGCAGATTCGGCGGAAGGTAGGCGGTGGGTTTATCATCGGCTTGTTCGGTAGAGTGACAGAGTCGAACTATCCGCATGCGCTACTTACGGTCGCACCGTGGCTTGTAAAGAAGTTCCCGCAAGTCCGCTTCATCGTCGGCGTGACCAAGGGCGACTTCCCGAAAGGCTTACCTAACGTCACGTTCATGAACTTTGTGCATAGCGATATGCCTTTTGCTACTTCAGCGTGTGACTTGATCTTCATACCCGGAAAGGGCTTTACGTGGCCGGTTCGCGGCTCTGTCCGGGCTCTTGAGGCTGGAGCTTGTGGTGTTCCTATCCTCCTTGCTACGTCGGCTGCACGCGCAGAGCACCTCGGAGAGGGATACAGTCTGTTCTTACCAGAGCCGCATCCTACAAAGTCGGCGGATAATGACGTAGAGGCGTTGAAGCGGGCTTTCCGGAAGGTGATTCGGAGCGACTCTTTGCGTAAGATGCTCGCTACTAAGCTGCCTCGGTGGACTCGGTTCTATCAGGTCAAGCAGTCAGGTGCGCGTCTTAGAGAGACCTTTGAGAGGTTGGTGTCTGGTGAAGGCAAAGTATGACCGAGAGTTTCAGCGCCTCAAGGGACGCTACCCGCCGGACAAGCTTCTCGTTCAACTTCGAGAGATTGAGAGGGTTGAGCAAGCACGAGGTGATGAGGCACCCTGCGCTGCGGGTAAGGAGTGGTACGATTACCGCTACGATCGGCATAGAGATTGTAAGCACGAGTACGCCAAGCACCCCTCGAAGTCCATTTACGCGCCAATTTGGAAGGTAGCTCTTGACTGGATCGGTGAGCGTAGACGGGTTGCGGACTTTGGTTGCGGTGTTGGTCAGTTCGCGCAGTGGGCTATTGAGTGCGGTAAGCGATATGTCCTCGGCATAGATTTTAGTACTGAGGCGATTAGGAAAGCGAAGAAGCGGAATCCGGCTCACCGTAGATGCTTTCACGAGGCTGATCTCTACGAGTCGGCTACGTTTAAGTTAGCAACGTTCGACGTGGCGGTGTTCCTAGAGACAGTTGAGCATTTGGCTGACGACTTGGTTGTGCTAGAGCAGGTAGCGGTTGGTAAGCGAGTTGTTCTGTCAGTACCGAGTTTTCTTTCTTACGGACATTGCCGGTGGTTTAGCTCCGGCAATGATGTGGTAGAGCGCTACTCGAAGGTGCTGAAGTTGCGTAAGCAGCGGGAGTTCGTTCTCGAGGATGGTAAAAAGTACTGGTTGATTTGTGGAGTTCGTTATGCGAATAGAGCAGGCGAGGGTGTCCGCCGCAATCGGCGGGTTTAGGGCTCAGTTCTTACGTAAGTACAGCTTGCGGGATTACCACGATCCAAATGCACCGGCTGTTTTCTTTGGGTGCTACTATTACAACGGGTTGGATATTCCGGCTGTTTTGAAACATAACTCGCTTGCAGTGATCATCTGGGCTGGTTCGGATTCTATTCGTATTGTGAATGACGCCTTCCGTGCTAAGACGTTTGCGAAGTTGTTGCGAAAGAAGAACACGTACTCGGTGGCTATCTCGAAGCACGTTTCGGATGACCTCTCTCGGGCTAAAGTTCCACACGTCTACTTACCAGTCTGTCCAACGGTCTTTAAGCTCTTCCGTCCAGAGCCGTATGGAGACTGCGTCTACACGTACAGTAGTCATCTGTACGGTTGGAAGTATGGTGTGAAGCATATTGCGAAGATAAAGGAACGGCTACCCGATCTGAAGTTCCTTACTGGACACGCTACAGCTCCAGCGCATTGGTCGTTAGCTGATATGCCTAAGCTGTACGCTCAGTGCTTCATGGGCTTGCGTATCGTTCCACACGACGGACTATCGAACACCGTAATAGAGCTCGGTCTGATGGGACGGCGATGTATCTGGAATGGTTGGTTGTCAAATGCAATACCCTATCAGAAGGTAGATGATATTGTCCGTTCTATTATCAGGGAGCGGAAAAGGACAAGAGACGTTAAGGAGCGGTTGCAGTATAAGGTAGCTCGTCATGTGAAACACGATCTTGAGCTACCGCCAGATTGGCTATCCACAGAGTTCTACCGACGTTTGTTTAGGCGAGGTAAGGTCGATGGCTGCGTTTTACGCTGATATCGTAGTGACGAATCGCTGTAACTTCCGGTGTAAGCATTGCGACTGTGGACAGAGGAACCAAGAGGCATCCGGTCTCGCTCAAAACTGGAAAGCAGATAAGGAGCTAACTCCGCTGGAGTGGATTACGGTACTCAGAAAGGTTGGCGCAGCTCGCGTTTGGATACGCGGTGTAGAGCCACTCCTTTACTCGGGCTTCGACCGGTTAGCGAAACTCATTGTTAAAGAGAAGATACGCCTGGCGGGTTTTACTACTAATGGTTGGCTTCTCGATAGACATTGGGATAGCGTTATGAAGTACAGTGAAATGGTTGTCGTGAGTATCGATGGCTGGGAGAAGACTCACGATGAGATCCGTGGAGTCAAAGGAGCTTTTAAGCGAGCTTACGGTGGAGTGTCACGATTGAAGAAAGCCGGTAAGCAGGTTCTCGTGAGCTATGCTATCACACCGGTCAATACTCAAGACATGATTTCCTTCTACGATGGTATGACCGCTCTGGGTATCCCAATCATCTTCAACCACTACAACTTTATCCATCCAAAGGTTGCAAGGAAGTTCAGTTGCTCACCAACTAACATCTCGGTCTACAACCCGAAGGACATTGACGTAGGTCGGGTGATTGCAGCAGTCCGACATTGCGCGAAGGCGCAGTGGTCGCCGTTACTTACAACTAGACGCGAAGTTCGTAGATACTATCAGGAGATACCTGAGAAGAACGTAGACAGTAAGGGTAAGCTGTGCAATGCGCTTCAGCAGCAGACGGCAGGTACACGAGCGGTTATCGTAGCGGACGGTACATACATTCTGTCTCACCGCTGCTGGTTCAAAGGCGATATGGGAAATGCGTTGACGAGCGATGTCCTTCCGGCGGCTAATCCGGTTCTCCGGAGAGTAGCGAAGAAGATTACGCAGAGCGGCTTTCCTCCGCCTTGTCAACGTCTTTGTTGCGCGGGTAAGATGATATGAGAGATTCGAAGAAACTGTTTATCGCGGGTCTGATGGGCTCTGGAACTACGGTTGTACAACGGCTGTTGCTCCTTCTGGAGTTTGGTTCGGGTATCGCACCGTACGTTGAGAGCTGGCAGGATCCAAACGGAGTGCGAAAATGGCGCGGGCGCTTTCGGAAGCGGTTCCCGGACACGACACGTGAGAGGATTAGGGAGTGGGTGAATTCGTACTGTAAGCAAGATTGGTTTATCGAGAAGACGCCGACACGCTACACTCACTTTTTAGCATTACAAGAGCTCTTTGGAGAGGAGACGTGCTTCATTGTTGTTCAGCGTGACCCGGTTCAGATTCTAGGAGGACGCGCACGCACGCGGGTGCATTACGCCATTAAGGCGGGAGAGATCTTGACTTCGGAGCACGTGTTAGTGCGCGATAAGGAGTTCGCGGCTATGTGGAAGGGAAAGTTTGAGGGTATGCTTCGGTTTGATCGACGCTTGCGTCCACGGCTCGCGAGGTTTCAGTACGTGAGGTATGAGGACCTTTGCGATCATCCCTGTGAGGTAGCTCACCAGATTTTGCAGTTCTTAGGAGTTAGTTTACCGCAAGATAGAATCGAGGGAGTCTGTCAGCAGTTGAACATCTATACTAGACATATGCACACTGTTGATCACCTCCAGCGGAGTCTGTTGAGGAGCGCAGGAAAGCTCGCTCGGCAGTGGAAGTATCCTATTCCAAAGGCGCTTAGCGTATGAGTTCTAGGAAAGCTATAACTATTTTGATGCCTACCTTCAACGCGGGTAGGTTTCTACCGGAGTCCGTTAGCCACATTGTCAGTCAGACCTTTGACGACTGGGAGTTAATTCTCGTTGACGATGGATCTACCGATAATACTCCCGTGGTTATTGAGAGCTTACTTCGGCAGTATCCAGATCGCGCAATCGGAGCTTGTAGTATCCGGCACGTTGGCTGCGCTGGAGCACTGAAGAAGACTATTGAGCTCGCTACCGCACCGCTCTGTACGTTCGTCGGCGCAGATGATATGTTGGTGAAGGACTCTCTGGAGGTCATAACGGACCTCTTCGTAGAGCATCCTGAGGTCGTGTTCTTGTGGACGAGGTGGAAGCATACCGGTGGACGAGCTTGTTGGACACGAGACTTACCAGCAGGTCGCTCGCTGAAGGATGCTCTCCTCAGTGGCTGGTGGGGTGCGCAAGCTCAGCAAGCCTTCCGCCGAAAGGCGTACTTCCGTGCCGGTGAGTTAGATCCTTCGATACCGTTAGCTGCTGATCTACAACTCACAGCACTGTTCGCGTCGTTAGGTAAGCCTGTACTATCCGTACCGAGGGTGACGTATATCTATCGGGGTCACGATGCTCAGTCCTCTCATCAGCGTCACGATGAGCAGCGTCATTGTGCGAGGACGGTTCTCGATCGGTTGCGGCGTGGAGTGATATGATGCGACGCAGTTTTGATTTATTAATTTGTATTCGCTGTCATGAGCACTCAGCGTACATTGAGGATACTATCGATTCAGTACTAGCGCATACACAGAGGAAGACTACGAGTGTAATGTGCGCGGTAGACGGACGTCCGGATATCGCTTTGCATCTCCAGCGTAAGCTTCCTGGAGCGATCTACTGCTCCGCTAAGTCTTGGGGCTGGGGTCCGGGTCTCTACGGTTTGTTAGCTGAGAGTATCCAGTGGGCTAGACGTCGATGGAAGTTTAGCCACTTCTTGAGTATCGACTACGACACGCTTTTTATCAGTCACCGCGCGGACGATCTTTTATTAGAGCTCATCACCGATCCGGCTATTGGTCTGATTGGTTCTTACCGTCTTCGTAATGCTTACTGGAAGACCGTGTACACGCGCGACTTACCAAAGCTCAGCGCAAAGTTGGGACCAATACCTCGTACGTATTGCCCGGGAGAAGGAGTACAAGGCGGGTGTATGCTTTTAACGAGCGCATTCTTACACCGGTTGAAAGAGCGGAAGATGTTGAAGCCGCCGTTTAAGAACGTGAGGAAGATTACGGCGATGGCGGATGACCATTTGATTCCGCTCTTCTGCCGGATGTGCGGATTGGAGATCCTTAACATCCCTGAGGGAGTTCGGGTGCAGTGGCGTCTCTACGGTTTCTTTCCTTGGAAGCTTGAGAAGAAGGGTATACGGATAATTCATCCGGTGAAGGGTAAGAAGCAGAACGTTGAGTTTGAAGTGCGCAACTACTACCGGGTGCAGCGAGGACAGCATCCACTACGTGAGTTACCGTCCCGCGGAAGGAGCGGACCATGAAGTTTGGAGTTATAGGTGCCGGTGGCTATTGGGGTCCGAATTGGGTTCGAGTGCTGAAGCAGCTTAACGTTCTTGGAGTGGTTTGCGATAGTCATCCGGGACGATTGGATCAGGTAGTGCACCGCTTCGAGCTCACACCGGATGTCGGTGCAACGACTCGCTACGAGGAAGTGTTGAACAGTGACGTGGATGGCGTCTTTGTTGTTACTCCACCGGTTACGCACGCTGTGCTTGCTGTAGCTGCTCTGAAGCATGGTAAGCATGTTTTTATTGAGAAGCCACTTGCTCGCACGCTCGAGGAGTGCTTCGAGATCAAGGTCGTAGCGGATAGTGCACACCGTATCGTTATGGTAGGTCACACCTTCGTCTACCATCCAGCAATCCGGAAGTTCAAAGAGTCTCTTACTCGGGTGGGTGATTTGCGGACCATCTATACGGTACGCACCAACTTCGGACAGTACCAGGCGTCCGGGATTATCTATGACTTGCTTCCGCATGATCTCTCGATCTTCAACTATCTCTGCGGAGTACCAATAAAGCTATCCGCGGAGGTTAGTCCGGATCAGGATGTAGCGTTTGTCCGAGTGCAGTATCCGGACGTACTGTGTACCGCTTTCTTGAGCTGGAGCTATCCGGATAAGACACGTAAGCTCGCGGCTGTTGGTAGCCAGGGAATACTTGAGTGGGACTTAGGCTGTCCTCACCTTCAGTTTCATCGTAAGCGAGTGGAGGTACGAGCGGAGAAGTACCAGCATTTTGATGACGGTACCGTTGAGGTAGCTGTTCATGATCAATCGGAGCCGTTGATGAATGAGGCGCTTCATTTCATAGAATGTATCCGGAAAGATGAAGCACCGTTAACCGGACTCGTCGATGGTATTAGCGTAGTGAGAGGACTTGAAGATGCCTGTAGATAGCTCTTGTAGTTTAGGTCGTGGAGTTACGATCTTACACCCGGAGCTTGTCAACCTCTACGGTTGTCAGTTGAGCGCGGGAGTTATGGTAGGACCTTTCGTGGAGATACAAAAGGGTGTTTCTGTTGGTGAGTGCACTCGTATCCAGAGTCATACTTTCGTATGCGAGGGTGTCTCTATCGGTAAGCGAGTGCTTATTGGCCACGGCGTGATCTTCATTAACGATCGCTACCCGATTGCAAACAACCCGGATTGGTCTCTGGAGGAGACATTTGTTGAGGACGACGTGTCAATCGGCTCTGGTGCTATTATTATGAGCGGTGTACGCATTGGTGTGAATAGTCGGATCGGTGCTGGAGCGGTTGTGACTAAGGACGTTAAAGCTGGTGCTACGGTTGTAGGCGTTCCGGCGCGCGCCCTGTGAAAGGAATAGAACAATGCCTGTTATGCTACCTGTTATAACCTCTGGTACAGCCGTCATTATCGGTGCGGCGGGTGAAGTGGGTGATGCGCTCTATCGGCTGTGTCTCAGTGCGTGTAAGCGGACTATAGGTATTGATACTCGCTTCCGCTTCCCTCCTGAGTACCCTCCGACTGCACCGGTAGTTATGCATGTCGCTCTCCCGGGTGCGTTACCGAAGTTTTGCGACGTAGTTTGTGAGTATGCCGAGAAGTACGAGCCTCGGTTAGTCTTAGTCCACTCTACTACTATACCCGGTACGATGGCGGAGCTGGTGCGGCGGCTCGGTAAGGATAGCGTGGTGCATACTCAGGTTCACGGTAAGCACTCTAGTGGACGAATGCGGAGCGACATGTTGCGTCATCTGAAGTTTGTCGCAACGGAGTCTGACATCGCCTTCGGAGCAGCGCACCTCGTCTTAGTTGCTATGGGTCACCCGGCTGCACAAATCCGGCGGTTACATCAGCCTCTCGCGGGAGAGTTGACTAAGCTCTTAGCTACTTCGTTGTACGGCTATCTAATTGTCTGGGCTCAAGAGATGGAAGCGTTGAGTAGTCAGTGTGGAGTTCCCTACGATGAGCTCACAGCGTTCCTCGAGATTGAGACCAGCGACTTTGACATCCGATCTAAGGTACCCGGAGTGATTGGTGGGCATTGTGTCACGCAGAACCTGGAGCTTCTACAGTCCGCCTTTCCCTCTCCACTCTGGGACGTCATCCTTCAAGTAAATGCGGAGTACATAAATGGCTGATCCAATCTCGTTCGTTAACATTCTGGCGCAGTACGCTGATCTCACTGGAGTTCTTCACCTCGCGATTAGCGACGCGATCCGTAAAGGTGATTTTACCGGCGGTACTGCGGTAACGTCTTTTGAGGAGGAGCTGGCGGAGTACTGCGGAGTAGAGCACGTGATTGGTTGCTCTAGTGGTACTAGCGCATTGAAGTTAGCCCTTCTCGGGATGGGGTTGGAGCCAGGTGATCATGTTGTGGTTCCAACGAATAGTTTCATAGCCTCTGCGAGTGCGGTCGTCCACGCCGCCGGCATACCGGTTTTCGTCGACTGCGATCCTCACACGTACTTGATGGATATGGCAGGGCTGGAGGGTATCCTGCAGCACGGGAGCATACGTTTTATAATGCCGGTTCATCTCTACGGTAACCCGTGTCCGATGGATGCGATCCTGGAGTTAGCGGTGAAGTACGAGGTTTCTGTTCTTGAGGATAACGCTCAAGCTCTCGGGGCTTACTACCGGGGTGAACGTACGGGTAGTTTTGGACAGGCTGCTTGTGTTAGTTTCTTCCCGTCTAAGAACCTCGGAGCCTTTGGACAAGCCGGCGCGGTGCTCACTAATGATCCGAGAGTGGCGGAGATCGCTCGCATGTACCGGGAGCACGGGCAGGGTACTGATCGCTATAAGCACCAGGTCTTTGGTTACAACGATAGATTGGATAGTGTACAGGCTAGAGTTCTTCGAGTGCTGTTACCTAAGCTTGATGAGCTTAATCAGAAGCGGCGACAGGTCGCTTGTTGGTATAGGAAGCGTTTACCGGAGAATAGGCTTCAAGTTTGCACACCGGGTAGTACACATACCTACCACCTTTTGCCGCTCCGATGCGATGACACGGTACAGCGCGAGCAGTTGATTACTCGGCTGCGTAGTGAAGAGATTGGTTTCGGCTTGCACTATCCTATTCCGATTCATCTCCAACCAGCGTGGAACTTTCCTATGCCTCGTCATAACACGCGTCCGGTTGCCGAAAGGTTAGCGAAGTGCTTGATCTCTCTACCGATGCATCCTACAATGACAGAGGATCAAGTGATTCGGGTTTGCGATGTTGTACGAGAGGAGCTCGGTTGGTGATGACTGGCTACGACTTACTAGTTTGTATCCGGTGTCACACTTTACCGTCTTTTGTGGAGGACACTATCGATGCCGTACGTACGTACACCAATGCTAGCGCTACGAAGATAATGTGCGCGGTGGATAACCGCCCGAAGGTTGCTCGTCGGTTAGAGCGCGCGTTACCTAAAGCGGTCTATCTTTCTAGGGTGGGTTGGGGCTGGGGTGCGGGTCTCTACGGGTTGTTGGCTGAGAGTATTCTGTGGGCGGAAGAGCGGTGGAGGTTTAGTCACTTCTTGAGTATCGATTACGACACGCTCTTTATTGGTAAGAACGCCGACGAGCTTCTTCTTAGCCTGATCAACGATAGCAGCGTCGGGCTTATTGGAGAGTACAACGTTGCTCATCAACATTGGAAGACAATGTTTGAGAAGGACAAGCGAGCGATCAAGCAGCACTTAGGTCCGATACCTCGTACGTACCACGCGGGTGAGGGTACTCAGGGTGGGTGCATGCTTTTGACTCGGGTGTTCTTAGATCAGTTACGTAAGCGCGGTATGCTGATTGCTCCGTTTGCTGTTGCGAAGAACTTTACAAGTATCGCGGACGACCATTTGATCCCGCTCTTCTGTCGGATGTGCGGTCTTGAGATTGCCCAGATCAGTGAGGAGGTTCACGTCCGGTGGCAGTTAGACTGCTTACCGACACGGCTTGAGAAGAAAGGTATTAAGATCTTCCACCCGACTAAGATCCGACCGGGTGTTCGTGATCCGAGTGTTGAGCGGAAAGTGCGTAACTACTATCGTAACCTTCGCGGACGCGAGCCGTTAGTATAATGACTACGATGCAACGCGTACGAGTCTACAGGGTGAATGGTGATAGTCTTAGCTGCTGGTTCTCTCCGAGCGGTGCGCTTTCTAATGCACGTTTGACTGTAGGAGCGGAGTGCTTTGAGGTAAGTAGTCAGCTACCAGGGTTGACTGTCGGGGTAGAGGACGAGTACTTAGCTGAGCTTGGTTACGTCCGGTGGCATGATCCAGTCAACATCAAGTTAGGTAGCGCGGTGAACAAGCTTCTAGAGGGCACAGATCTCTTTGTAGAGGCTGTTTGCCGTAGGAGCGGCTACACCGCTTACAGCGTCTGTTTAGCAACGGATCGGTACCGAGCTTGTTGCCGGAGGTCCTTTGCCGCGATCTGGAACTCGCAGTCTAAGAAGATGCGCTTTGAAGCTGTGCGTAGTTCCGCGCTTACCGTGGTGTTCTTATCCCGGATCTGTTTGCTGAGCTGACAGTATAATGCCGTGTTAGGAGTAGTAATGACCGACGATAGCTTTGAGGTCAGTACCGATACAGCTCTAGGCGTAACTCTCGATCAGATCATTCGTGAAGCTAGTCTTCGGGATCTCACGGACTTCTATCTTGGTGCGCGCGCGGACTACACTACAGACCAGTTAGAGGTATTCTTCTCTGAGGATGCAAAGGAGGCGGATCTCGCTGACTTCGTGGAGGCAATGG
>SDBU01001560.1_pt1 | contig 32315 bp, 20 predicted proteins | sample 2277071 | NCBI WGS metagenome assembly SDBU01 (sample SAMN10397929, study PRJNA504765) | marine sediment metagenome | isolation source: marine sediment core GS08_GC12, 126 cmbsf | place: Arctic Ocean: Gakkel Ridge, Loki's castle | collected 2008 | reverse complement strand
GTAATTAGTGAAACCAGGCTATAGGCTATAGGCTTAAAACAAAACTATCAACCAACAACCGATGATATGAAAAATTGAGACTTTATAGACGTAGCCCATAGCCCAACGCCCAGAGCCCATTTAGCAATGTTCTAATGTTCTACTTCGATACCTCGACACCTCGATACTCCGGCCACGCTTAGGCGTGGAGTCTGGCTGGTCTATGCCCAGGGTCCAACGACCAATGTCCAACGTCCAACGTGAGTCACGTGATGCGTGATGAGTGATTGGTGATTAGTAAATATAAAGCTGTCTCATTGTCTAATGTCTAATTCTCTAATGCTCTACTTCCCTACTCCTGCCTCCTGCCTCTTGCCTATCTAAATCGCCGATACGCCGGCACGCCGTTACTCCGTTACGTATCATGTGTTCCCTCGACCCTGGCTCTTCCCGGCACCAACGGTCTTATACATGAAGTTCTTGAATTTGTTCAGCGCCTTCTCTTTACTGCCGTCGTCGTCGGGCAGAGCCCCAAGAATACGTGCTGCACCCTTTACATTACCACCTTCAGCCAGAGCCATCCTGTAAATTCTAAGCACCTGAGACTTCGTTACCTCATGAGCGACAAATGGCGCATGAACAAGTGACCAGAAATCACCTTCACCCTCACGGATCCGATTGTAAAGCGTTGACTCATCCTGGTACGACTCACTGGCCGCGGAGCCCCGGGAAGCCACAAGAGCCCGCAGCACTTCCTTCTCGCCAACAACACCCTCGGAGCTTTCGATAAGAGCACCTTGCAGAATGCTCACCAGCTGTCTGATATTTCCAGGATAGTCCAGTTCCTTGAGCATTGATGCAGCCTTCTCATCCAGCCTGGATACCGGTGTTCCTCTTGAGTAATTCGAGTGCAGCCTGCTAAGGAAGTGCCTGGCAAGATCAGGGATATCTTCTCTCCTCTCGGCCAGCGAGGGCACTTTCACAGAGAGTTCATTGAGCCTGTGAAAGAGGTCCTCTCGAAAGCTTCCTCTCTCTATTTCAACCGTAAGGTTCTTGTTGGTTGCGGCTACCAGGATCACCCTGCTTCTCCGGACCTGGTTGTCACCCAGCCTGGTGAACTCACCGCTGTCAAGAAACCTCAGCAGCTGAACCTGAGTTTTTTGATCAGCATCGGCTATCTCATCGAGGAAGACTATTCCGCCATCAGCTTCCTCCAGGATCCCTATGCGATCCGAATAGGCTCCCGTATACGCACCCTTTTTGTGGCCGAAAAGCTCCGTATAGGTCAAATCACCCCCATAGGCAGCTATATTGCTCTTTCTGATCAGCAACTGGCCTCTTCGGCCCCCTGATCCCAGGTAACTTGTGCTGAGAAGTGAATACAGGTTATTGAAGACGAACTCCTTGCCTGAACCGGTATCACCTGTGATCAGCAGGGTCGGGAGGCCGAGCTCGATCTCGCCATCCTCATCCGTATCCCAGTTCAAAAGGCAGTTCGTGAGAAGAGCGGAGACTTTTCCTATCCTCTCTACAACCTGCCTTGACGCTTCACTTTTGCCAATAATGTTGCCAAGCAGATACGAGCTTACTTCAGGGCTTTTGTAGGAAACTTCTCTGTTGAGCCGGGCAACCTTTCTGGTCAGCTCGTCGATCTTGATCATGTCAGCGATCCTGCTAGCTATTAAGCGGGAAATAAGAAGCAATATCCGCTGATGCTCAAGTGAGAAAAAATCCTTCCTGAAGCTGTCCAGATTTATCACTCCAACGACAGTTTCTCCCACCTGAATTGGCACCGCCAGTTCGGATCTAACATCACCCACCAGTTCTCTGTAGAATCCACCTTTTGCAGCCTCCTCCCGGGTGTCGTTGCACAAAAAGGGTTTCCCCGTGTACGCAACATTGCCTGTTAATGAACGCTCCCTGGCCGGAAGTTCCTCTCCCCCGACCTTGAGTGGGGGGATGTGGGCTTTCCTCCACTCCATGGATTTTGCTCCTATCAGCTTGCCCTCTTCCTCTTCATCCTCCACGACCAGCCACTTCTGCTCATCACGCTCCTGAATCAGGGCAATAGATCCCGAATCGGCTCCCACAAAGCCGCTGGCAATGGAAACGACACGGTTAAGAAATACGGGAAGTTTATTTTCCTCAACCAAAAGCTGTTCGATCTCGGACAGAACTCTTATCTCAAAATGTTCGTTGCTTGGGCCAATTATACCTTCCCCAACCGCGTTGGCGTGATTGACGAGAAGACCAAGCTCCATCTCACTGAATTTGTGAGGTTTTTTCGTGAAGTAATTAACCACACATATTACCGATCCAGATTCATCCATCACCGGAACCATGAGAAGTGTTCTTAAGGATAACTGCTGGAAGATCTCCAGCCTGTCGAATTTCTCGGAAAGTATATCTTCGTAGAAAAGGACATCTGGAGCATCCGGCCTTGGCAGGACACTATCCCTTCCCTGCATAACAAGCCCCGACAGGAGGCTTTTTCCCTCCAGAAGGCCGATCCTCTCGAGAGTTTTGTATATCGGTACGTCCGACGGAACCCTTGACGCAGCTGCAAGTATCTCCATGTAACCCCCGCGCTGCTCCTTCAAGGCTTCAGGAATCGGGGATTCGGCAGGGATCAGCACCGATGTCATTTCGATGGCACGGTCCAGTTCAAAGACGCCTGTCAGGATGATCCTGGCGACGTCTTTTTTTCTTGTCATGTCCAGATGCCTGTTAAGCATTATCTGCCAGTAGAATTTATGGGCCAGTTTAAGGACTGAAACCGTCTTTGTGAGAAAATCCTCAATTTGCCCCCTCTGTGAGCGGGAAATAATGGGATCTCCTCCCTCCGGCGCGTCCAGGCAGAAGATACCTATGGACTGGCCGGGCAGACCAAGGGGAAAAAGGGTTGTCCTTGTCAGCCCGCGCCCGGCAGCCCAGGCAAGGTGCAGTTTCCCGCTGCCTTCAGCGATGGGGACATCCTCCACCGGTCGTGATTCCAAAAAAGCCTTCACAAGATTGTTGTCTCTTCTCTGAATCGGGATCCTGCCGCCCTTCCTCTCCAATTCCCCCTCGGGTGTGTAAAGACACACAAGAGCGCCCTCTCTCATATCCTCTATATAGATCCTTATCTCGGAATTCCCGGTGATCCTCTCAATCCCCTCTGCAAGGTAGTGAAGGATGTCCAGGAGGTTTTCCTTGTCGAATGCATTGATCCGTTTAACCAGTTCTCTCATCACCTGCCGGCCTCCCTTAGAACCATTTCATGCGTTCCGGCCTCTTTGAGCAGTGCATCTCTGTCATCCCTGATTAATCTGAAAGTTTCCAACTCTTTCCCTGTCAGAATAGAAGCCCTGGGAACTTTCACCAACCTGGGATTTATATATCGTCCATTGCGATACATGGCAAAATGCAAGTGAGGTCCCGTAGCTCTACCGGATGTACCAACGTATCCTATTACCTGACCCTGCCTGACCCTGGTGCCGACCTTCATGCCGGATGCGAAAGATCTCAGGTGGGCGTAGGCGCTTGAATAGACCGAATTATGCCTCACTTTCAGGATCCTGCCGTTTACACTGTCCTTCTTCTTGAGAACGATCTTTCCGTCACCGATGGATTGAACCGGTGTCCTGGCCGGGGCGGCATAGTCTATCCCCCTATGGGCAACTATCCTTCCGGTAACAGGGTGACGCCTTCTGCCGGTATAACCGGAACTTATGCGTCGGAATCTAAGCGGTGCCTTGAGAAATTGTTTTCTCAGACTCCCTCCCTCCCAGTCGAAGTAATCACTCCTGCCATCGCTTCCAGAAAACAGGATAGCCGAGTATTTCTTGCCCGAATTGATAAACTTCGCAGCCAATATGTCACCGTACCTCACTAATTTACCATCCCGATAGACTTTTTCCAGCAGGACGGTGAACGTATCACCTTTTCGCAGATCCCTGAAAAAGTCTATCTGCCATGCGAATATCTCCGAAAGATCGAGGGCAAGAGACGGCTTTTCTCCTATTTTCTCAACGGCTCTGAAAAGAGATTCTTCTATCGTCCCGGAAAGGGACAGCGTCTCTATTTCGTAGGGTATGCTGGACACCCGTACGTCGGGTTCAGAGTCACCGAACAATATACTGACGATCCTGGTATCGTCCGGCTCGTATTGATATTCCACAACCTGATCATCAACCGTGATGACCTTGTATGTTTTTCCGGCTACCAGTCTTGAGAGGTTAACGTCCTCCACATCGGCTGTTGCCACATTCATAATGGATACGTCGTCAATCCCCAGTTCACTGAGGATCCCATACAGAGTGTCACCCCTTTTTATACGCCCTACCCTGATCTCAGGCACGATGGGGGGGTCGAGACTGCTTTTGACCGGAACCATTTCATCTGTAATTTCGGATCTGTTTTCGTGCAGGTCTGACTTATCCGTTCCTGGCTCGGGAGTGCTGACCCACATCAGTGCCAGACTTGCGAAAAGGAGGAGGAGATAACGGATCCTTACCGGCGTTCTTCTTCTCTCACCGGAGCTCACGACCCTGACACCGCGCCTCCCGGATCTTCTCAGATCTCTTCCCAAACTCTCTCCTCCACTAATTTATTAATAACGTCCTCACTGTCCTCAATCTCGGTAGACTCAAGATAAGAATAAAATAACTCTTCAAGATCCTCAAGGGCATGCGAATGCACCTTAACTATCGGATAAAACCCCGGCGTTGTGGCCGGCAGCTTTACGGAAAGCATATTCCGGACCGCCAACCCCCGGATAGCACCGATAGCATAGTCCGTACCGTAATCGGAAAGAACCTCTCTTGCTGAGCGGACAAATTTGTCAAAGTCACTGGATGTCAATGCTGCCTCTACTCCGTTGAATCTTCTCAAGATTCTCGATGCGGTATTCTACTTCATGGAGATATTTCCGAAGTTTTTCATTATCGGGATCCGCTACCCGGGCCAGACGCCAAACCTCCCTGGCCTGACGCAGACGACCGGTGGAAAAGGACCTCATCCCGATAAGCTGGGCATATTCAACTATTTCACCGTGGAGCGGAACATCCCGGGGAATAATTATGAGTGCCTGGGAAATGTAATATGCGGAATCATCCAGCTTACCGTCCTGTTCAGCTTTGCGGGCCGCATTTAACTCTCCGGTTGCTCTATCAATATCAGCCTGTAATCTGCTGCGCCTCTCGGCCGCCTCAGCCCTGGCGTTGTTTTCCTCGATCACCCTGTCAATCCTGGTTATCTGGGATTTTATCTCTTCATCCGCTGGATAGAGCATGGCTGCCTGCTCAAGCCTGTTTCTGGCTGCCTCAGGATCGTTCACCGACTCCAGATAATGGGCTTCGCTAAGGAAACTTTCCGTCTCGACGATCATGGACTTTTCAACTCCCCTGAGAAGTTTTTGGACCCAGTAATACCGCGGATAGACCTCCAGGGCTTCTTCAAGACTCCCCCGGGCCGCCTTAAGATCACCGTTCTTTTTCTGTTTCATGGCCAGCCTGACGAAGGAATCCGCCGCCTCAAGCCTTGATCTTGAAGCTTTCTCCGCCCTTGAAGTGCTGTCAGGGCAGTCACCACCTTTTCTTTTCAGTGCCGCAAGGGAATCAACAGAGGCCTTATGCTCTCCAGAAGAGGAGAGTCTCACGATCCGCATGCATTCTGTCTTAACGTTCAAATCTGAACCCGTTAACACACAGCCTGACCATACCGGGAGAAAAACGATCAGTACTGTTATGACAAGCCCGGTTCTGATCTCTCTACCTCATCGTAGATATGGGCTATCATACCCTCACTTTCAAGCTCAAGGAACACCTCCACCAGTTCGGGATCGAACTGTAAGCCATCGCCCTCCTTGATCCGCTCAACAGCTTCTCCGGGTGATAATGCATGCCTGTATGGGCGGTTGGATGTCATCGCGTCATAGGCATCCACCAGGTGGATAATCCTCGACGGCAGCGGAATCACCTCACCCCTCAGACCAGATGGATACCCGGTCCCGTCGTAGTGCTCATGGTGGTGTTTTACATAGAGGCTCACCCTCCCAAGGGTGGAAAGGGGACTGAGGATCCTCGCTCCGATCACAGGGTGATGCTTCATATTGTCTACTTCCACGTCATCAAGGGGTCCCAGCTTGCTTATGATATCTCCCTCGACACCAATTTTACCGATATCGTGGAGAATGGCTGCCATGCCCAGATCTTTCATGGCGGACTCGTTCATGCCTACTCGCTGCGCAATGGCGTTTGAAATCAGCGCTACCCTTTCACAGTGCCCCTTGGTATATGCATCCTTCGCCTCTACCGTTGCGGCAAGAGCATTTACTGTTTCTGTGAAGTTCTTGAGAACCTGTTGGCGGGCCTTATTGAGCATTCCAACCATCTCATTGAAATGAGCGGCCAATCTCCCTACCTCATCCTGACTTTTGACATCCACTTCGATGAACAGGTTTCCGGCACCGAGGGCCTGAACAGCCATATCCAGGTTTTCAATCTTTTTGACATGGATACCCGCCAGGAAAAATATCCCCAGAACACCAAGTACTGTTCCGACAAGTAAGGGCACCAGGGCACCGATAATTGTCGTTACCATGGCGCTGTGGATGTGGTCTGCGCCAAGTCCAACTACAGCGGTGCCTACCATGACTCCTTCAACTTCGATGTCCACAACCTTCTGGATGACACTCTTCCCGGTTTTGGGGATACCTCCTGCAAACACCTCACCTATCTTATTTGCGTCAGAATGGTAGACAACCTCCATCCTGTTATCCAGCAGGAAGGCATATTTGACATCTTCCTCCATCATTATGGATTCTACAATCGTGCCAAAACGCATCTCATCCTGGACAAGTATGGGGTCCCTGGCGTTGACAGCAAGGTTTACCACCAGCAGATCAGCTCTTTTTTCTGCTTCCTTGGAAAGGAAGATCCATTCATAACGTACCAGTGCCATGGCAACCGTACCGGCCACAAGAATCAGGAGGATAGAAAAGGAGAGCGCTACCTTCCAGCGAAGTGATATCGATTGGATGGGCAAAGCCTGGAGAAAACCCCTTCTTCTCCTCTTCGGACTGCTGGAGGGATCAGTACCACCAGTGATATTCAGTTCCGACTGGTCACCCATAAATAGACCTCAGAGAAACCCTGTGGGCTTCAGTTGCCCCCCTGGACAACAGCCCGAAATGTGGTGTTACCGATTGTGAAAGTATCGCCGAAGGCAAGTTTAGCAGTCATGACTCTCTTTCCCATGTAGAAGGTACCGTTAGTGCTGTCCTGATCGATGATAACAAGATAATTACCGTAAATTCTGACCAGGCAATGCTTACGGGAGACTTCCGGATCGTTCACGCTTATATCGGCCCCGCTCCTGCCGAGGACAAGCCTGGGTTCGGATACTTTGAAAACCTCTCCCGTCTTTGTATCCTTCAGCTCATACTGCACACCTTCTGTCAGATAGGGATCTTCCTGGGAAACTTTCCTCAGAAGTGCCGAGATCTCGGCACTGTCCTGATCCAGCTGCTGAAAATCATAGGATATTGTCTGCCCGAAGTCCGCCTGGGATTTTTCAGTAAGGAAGCTGGATGATTTTCCACTTTGTGGCGTCCCACCAGGTATTACAATCTGATGGCCGCAGCTCGGGCAGTTGGCCCTGGCTCCTCCCGAAGGAATCCTTTCATCCGCTATCTGATATATAGTACGACAGCTGTCACAGGTTATTTTCATCTATCATACCACCTGCATAAGACACCATGGGCGCAAACTCAATAGTATCTTATGTCTCAAGCTTCACTTACCCAAAGCTCGAATGAGGGCGTAAAGCTAGAATGAGGGCGTATTGTATACAGATTTACTGTAAACTGTAACCCATAACCTGAAGATCGAATAATCCGCTTTAAGCCACCCCGGCCACGCTTAGGCGTGGAGTCCGGCTGGCCTATGGCCAGGGTCCAACGTCCAACCACGCCTTTGGCGTGGCAGGCGTCCAACGACCAACGTGAGTCACGTGATGCGTAATGCGTAGAACAGGCTATAGGCTATAGGCTTAAAACAAAACTATCGGCTAACAACCGATGAGCTGTGAGCTATGAGGTTTGTGCTTCGGTCAACATCCATGAATAATTGAGATTTTATAGACGTAGCCCATAGCCCAACGCCCAGAGCCCATTAAGCAATGCTCTAATGTTCTACTTCCCTACTTCTGCCTTCTGCCTCCTGCCTCTTGCCTATCTCAACGGTAAATGGGCATCTTCACAAGCTCAAAACTCTTGCCATCGTATTTGAAGACACCCGCATCAGTCCCAAACCATTTGTTGTCCGAGAGGTCCACCCCAATGGTAAAGACGGATCTGCCGCCCAACCCCTGGGACTGGCCCATGGGCACCCAGTTACTGCCATCAAATCTGGCTGCCCCACTATCGACGGTTCCCACCCAGACATTCCAGCGGCCATCAACGGCTACCGCCGTGACCCTGTTTGACGGCAAACCATCCTTTACAGTGTATATTTTATCCACCTTCTGGTGAAAGCGCACCAGTCCGCTTTGGGTACCGATCCAGAATACGCCATCAGAGTCTATCGCCAGTGAGGTCACGTTATTGTCAGGCAGTCCGTCCCTGGTTGTGAAATTCCTGAAGGACTCACCGTTATAACGGGAGAGCCCGCGGTCGGTCCCAAACCATATATTGTCCTTCTGGTCTATAACGATACAATTTATTATATTACTTGGCAGACCATCGCCGTAATCGTAGCTGACCCAGTTCTTTTTACCGTCGAACTGGGAAACGCCCCTGTCGGTCCCGATCCATTTGAAGCCGAGGCGTCCCACTGCCAAAGCACGCACAGAATTGCTGAGCATACCGTGGGAAGTGGTGAAGTTCTTCCTGCGCTTGGTGAGGATGTTTACCCTGAAAAGGCCTTCTTCCCCTCCGACCCAGAGGAAATCTCCGTCAATGACACTGGGATGGAGGAAGACCCCGTTTGAATAATCTCTCCACATACCGCTTGCCACTCTGTAAATGGCGGTGTGCGCTTTCTCTTTGTTGCCGGCCTTATCGACTGCAAAAAATCTTACGGTCACGTTGTCCCGACTGGCCAGGGGATTCAGATAGACTGGTGATGCTACGGATGGTTCCGATCCGTCGAGAGTGTAGTATATTTTGGCACCCTCTTCACTCTTAAGTTCCAGGGTAATCGGAGGATTGTACTCTCCCGGCGCAGGGTATGGGATAGTGCGAGGTGGCTGGGTATCGATAATATACTCAGCCATCTGGACACCCTCCCTGTTGCCGGACGAATCCTCCGAGTAGAAGAAGATTCTTGTACTTCTGTCCATTACAAAGGGGGAGCGATAAGGTGAAAAATCCTTCCGTCCGTCGAGCCTGAGGAAGATCTTTCCCTCTTTTTCCGATGACATGGATATGCTCACTGGCCGGTTATATGCCCCCGGAGGTGGTGTAATCACAGTTGAGGGGGGTGTTGAGTCGAATGTGTACCTTTCAACCCGTATTTCCTCCCTGTTGCCGGATTCGTCCGTTGCGTAAAACTTCAGCACCATGTCCCTCGAGACACGGATAGCACCACTATATTCAGGAGAGGCCTCGATGGGAGTGGTTCCGTCAACTGTATAGTGTATAACTGCTCCCTTTTCTGTTTTAAGTCCGATTTCGATCGGACCCGAATAGGTCCCGCCGGCAGGCTCTGCAGCGGAAACCGGGGGGGTGCTGTCCAGGATATATTTCTGCTTATTCACGAGGCTGACATTGTTGACGCTGTCGAAGGCAAAGTAGGACAGTTCCAGGTTTCTCGCAACGCTGATGGGACCTCTGTACCCGGGTGAGTTTGTGGTGGGTGTGGATCCGTCCAGGGTGTAGTGGATCGTGGCGGGTTCTGAAGACTCCAGCTTTACACGGATGCGGCCTGAGTAACTCCCGCCCGGTGGACGGGCTACTATGGTCGGGGGAATCCTGTCGATAACGTATTTTGCCCTGACTGTCTTGCTTCTGTTTTCCGCGCGGTCCAGACCAAAAAAAGCGACTGTCGTACTCTCATTAACCCGGATCGGGGCAGTGTACACAAGTGATGACATGGTAGGTTCCTGCCCTCCAAGCTCATACCTTATCTTTCCCCGTTCCGAGGACGCTAACGTGACCGTTACTCCTTTGCCATACGTACCTGGGGGAGGCTTTGAGCTGACCCTGGGCGGATCCCTGTCTATGATGTACCGCTCTTCGCGAACCTTCTCCATATTCCCCGCATCATCGATGGCGAAAAATCTCAGCACCCCACTCCGTGTGAAAGTTATGGGTTCAATGTATAACGGGGAACGTCGGGAAGGGCGACTCCCGTCCAGGGAGTAATATATCTTGCTTCCTCTCTCACCTGCCAGGGAAACGGTAACAACACTTTTGTACAGACCGCCGGCAGGATCCACCAGGGTGACAGGTTTGGCTGTATCGATGGTGATACCGTACTTGGCGGTCTTTATTTCCTCAATATTGCCCGCGGTATCAACAGCGTAGTACATGAGAAGAGTGTCTTTCCTCAGTGTGATCGCACCTTTATATGGTGTCGATCTGCTGTCGGGCTCATTACCATCCGTCGTGTACCTGATCACGGCTTCTTCATCGGACTTTAATCGTACTGAAACCGGATGGTTGTATTTTCCGGGACGGGGCCTTGCGGTGGTTACCGGAGGTTCCGTGTCAAGCCTTACCACATACTCGGCAGCTCCCTTATCCGACCTGTTGCCCCAACGGTCAACAGCAAAATAGCTGATAACCGTATTTCTCCTTATACGAACCGGCCCGACATAGGGCAGTTCATCTTCATCTCCAAGGGTGATGTAGATCGTGGCTCCCTTCTCAGATGAAAGGGCAACACTTATTTCCTCGTTATAGGTTCCAGGCCGAGGTTCCAGCGTGACTTCAGGCGGAGTCTTGTCGAAGGGATAGAATCTCGAAAGACCCGCCACAATAGCGAGGATGATAGCCAGAAATAAAAATATTTTACCCTTCACTGATACCCCTCTCTGCTGAACAGTTGATGGACTTTTTACGACTCTATATTAACTGATGACTTTCTAAAAAGTCATCAGTGCGCCCATTGGGAGCGCCCAGATCAATGACTTGCAACGCAAGGCGTTGATCTGTGAGGAAAGGGAAAATGACACTTTTCACTTTCCGAGGAGTAAAAAGCCACGAATGGACTTTTTACGACCCTAACAACAATCGATCATGAACTCCTTATTTCATCAAGGACCCGGTCGTCTATCCTGTACTGAGCCAGAAATTCTTTCTCAAGCTCCTCGAGCCTCATGAGCTCTATTCCACTTGTTCTGACAAATTCGTTCCTCATGGCGGAGTCTCTTCCCTTGATGATCCCGGGCAACACGGACTTTACATAATGGCGTTCCATCTTGAGATCTTCAAGAGCCCTGTGGAAGAACTCCTCTGATGTTTGGGGCCTGACTATCTGCCTGGAAACCAGCATCTTCATAACATCCGATACGAAAGCCTTCTCTTCATCAGCACCTTTCATTGAGCGCTCGAACTTTTTCAGCCACCTCTCCATGGCCGTTTTTATCAACTTGTATTCCCGCTCCTCCGTAACGATCCCTTCCACTACACGGAGAAGATCCAATACAGAGATGTCGTCTGATTCGATCTTGGAAAGCCCCTCAAAAACATATTCCACCTTTCGCCTGCCGTATCCGGGAAGGTAAGGATTTATCAGTATGGACTCGACGAAAAGCTCCCGGAAGAGCCCGGTGCGAATCTCCTCAAAGATCTCCCTGTTCTGAAGAAGGCTTCGCAGTTTCTCTTCCGTAAGGTTATCTCCTTCATGAAATGCCAGGGCATTCAGCGCATTGTAAACCGCATCGAACCTGTCAAAATAGGTGACTATATTGCCGAACTCCTCCATGATCCCTGGATCCCCCGCCTTCGTGCTCTGCTCATCACACATCTTCCCCACGTCGATGAGTATCCTGTCAAAGGAGGGATCCCTGTTTTCAAGAGCTGTAAGCTTTGTCTTGAGGAGTCGTATCAGATCGGTTTTCTCAATCTGAATCCCCATCTGCCATGTTCTGAAGAATATAGTCTCAAGGACCCCGCGAGCTTCCACAAGGTATGCCGGTTCTTCAACCTTGTGGAACTTCTTTTCACCAAGGAGTTTTTCGTCCAGCAAATCCAGCAGGTTAAAGGGGATCCCCTTGCGAAGAGCCAACGTCCTGAGACGGGACATGCGAGCATGGTCATCGAATAGCACACTGTCCCTTTTCCATATTTCCACGAGAACTGATTTATACTCGTCCACTATCCCCCTGTTTTCCGGATGCCGGTTCAAAACATCTATTTTCATCCGTTCCTGTGAATAAGGGTCTATACCAAATTCCTTTCCAAGTAACTCAAGCTCTCTTACTGCATCAACCTGTGTGCCCATAGGATTGGAATAAACTTTCTCCAACTGCCTGTAATATTGAAGGTGCGAGTTATTTACAAGCAGCAGCAGGAAAAAAGCCTTTCCGGCAGCCGACCAAAGACCGGAAAGTTCCTCTGCAATCCTGGAATCATCAAGATCCAGGCTCAGGCGGTACCGTTTAAGGGTTCTGCCAAGAACCTTCAGGATCGCCTCCTGCTGGCCCTTCAGCGGCCTGTCGTCTTCCAGGTGAATAAAGAAATAGTAGTTAAAAACAGCATGACCGCGCAGAAATACTTCCTTTAAGGTCTCTGTACCCCGGGTTTTGTCGGTGATCCGTATTCCCTCGTGGTCATCATCCAGAGCACCGAAGAGGACGAGCCTGTTGACCACTTCGGATTTTACAAGATCTTCAATGGGCTCATCCACACCAAACATATAGGAGCAGAAACTTCCACCGTTTCCTGTATGAGTAATAGTTTCAGGTCCAAGGAGAAATTCACTCCCACCGTAAAAAAACCGGTGCATACTAGCACCTTCGTGCTCTGTTACCTCATGAAAATAATGGTGACCCAGGTTATCTCCCCACAGGGTGGCGAAGAACTCCATATTATCATCTATTTCGCCGTGTATTCGGTAGTCCTTGATCATCCGATTATCTTAATAACATTCAGATATTAAATCAAATTACATATGTGTTGTTAGAAATTGTTAAGCAGGGTCCAAAATCCAAGGTCCAAAATCCAAGATCGATACCAAATGAATTTAGAAAAAACTTGGAAGACTATCAAGCTATCAACTAAGTGATTTTGGGTTTTCTTTTTTGGTTTTTAGATTAATTTAACCCGCACCAGATGCTAGGAAATATGTGCTTCCCGTGGCAGGTTCTGGACTTCCGATTTTGGATCTTGGGTTTTGGACCTTGGTTCTTGGACATGGGAGGCTGGTGAGGTTCTCCGACAGACTCCTAGGGAGATTCTTCCATAATCCATTCACCAGCACTGAACCGGATGACACCGGCCCTGGTGGCTATCCAGACATCGCCGTCGGGGTCTGGAGTAATCAGAACTATGGAGTTGCTTGGGAGGCCATCCTTCCTGGTATAACTCTTCCAATCTGCACCATCATATACGGAAATTCCCCTTGGTGTACCGATCCAGATATTCCACTTGGAGTCAACAGCAATTGTCCTCACTTCATTGTGGATCAGCCCGTCTGCTTTTGTATAGTGATTCCACTTGCCATCGGCGTACATCGAGAGCCCTTTGGACGTTCCAAACCACTTGTTTCCCAGCGCGTCTACGGCAACAGATAACACCGCATTATCGATCAAACCGTCTTTTTCGGTTAGAATTTGCAATATAATATCGCCCTTGATCTGGGCGACGCCTTCCATTGTTCCAGCCCAGATCGTGTTGTCGGTATCCACCCCCATGGAAAGCACAGCTCTGCCTGGCAGACCGCCTTCATGGTCAAACCGCATGAAGCCTTCATCATCAACGTATCTGTTAAGACCCAGATCTGATGCCACCCATAGGATACCGTTCTCGTCCAGAACCAGATCGTTTATTTCAGAACCGAGCAGACCTTCACGTTCCCCAATAAATTTTCGAGACCCTGAGCCGACCTGGTATCTGATCAGGCCCGTGTCTGTTCCCATCCAGAAGACCTTCCCGTCTGTGGCACTGGGGATCAGGAATACACCACGAGCGTATTTTCTCCAGACACCTTTAAAAAGGCTGTATGTATACTCCTGGATAGACTCACGGTTACCCTCCTGGTCAACGGCAAAGAATTTGAGGGTTCCGCCTTTGCGGAAAACAATATCATCTCCAGTATAAAGAGGGCTGCCAAGATCTGGATCAGATCCGTCGATAGTGTAACGGATCACCGACCCGGGCTCAGTGGAGAGCAGAACAGAGACCGGGGGAAAATACTCTCCTGCGGGCAGGTTTGATCTGGTCACCGGGGGAGTATCGTCGAACAGATATTCTGAAGTATTTACGGACTCAGCATTTCCATATTTATCCACAGCGAAATATTTTATGACTGTGTCATCTTTAACGGCAATGGCATCCTTGTAGATACTTGAACCCTCCGTGGGATCAAAGCCGTGCAGAGTGTAATATATGACGGCATCGTCTTCTGACGCACTGAGTGTTACATTCTGAGGCAGCTTGTAAAGACCTGTAGGGGGTGTGGCAATCGTGCTTGGAGGGGTAACGTCCAGGATGTATTCGGCTGATCCCACAGAGCTGCGGTTTCCCATGGAATCGATCCCGAAGAACTTGATCACCGACTTCTTTTCGAGAAGAATAGGATCGGTGTAACGGAACGAGTTCTCAGTCGGTTCCGTTCCATCAAGAGTGTAATATATTGTGGATTCCTCATCGGACCTTAATTTGATCCTCTCATCTCCAATGTACCTCTCCGGCGTTGGGTCTATAACGATAGTTGGCGGTGTTGTATCCAGCAGTTTGTCCGTAAGCCTGAACGTATAGAGCACCTCACGGACCGGCTCCCGCTCACCTGTCCGATCCATGGAAAAGAATCTGAGAACCGTGTCGTTGGCGAGGAGCATCGGCGTGGTGTAAACAGGGCTTTCAGTTGTAGGTTCGGATCCGTCGATAGTATAGTAGATAGTAGCCCCGTCCCTACTGGTCATGCTAACCGAGATACGGCCGCTGAAAACGCCTTCGGGTGGATCTGCGATCGTCCTGAGCTCATCTTCATCCGGATCATCACGGCTTATTCCATAAAAAGCCTCTTTGATGATCCCCCTGCTACTTCCAGGTTTGATCTCAAAGTATCTCAGTACGGTATCCTCTTCGATGTTGATCGGCGCTGAATATATGCTGGAGTTTATTGTTGGATTGGAACCATCAAGTGTGTAGTAAACTATCCAGTTTTCAGGGAAACCCATTGAGACCCTGATATTGTCCCGATACTGACCCGGATCAGGGCTCAGTTTTATCTCACTGGCAATGGCGGAAGATACAATTACTCCGAAAAGGATAATGGCAGAGAAAAGAATACTGGTCCTGAGAGGGCCTGAGGTCAAGTATTGGCTCCAGCGTTAACAGGTTGATAGTTGTAAAAAACCATGAATGGACTTTTTACGACACTAACAAAGTTAATGGCTTCGCAAGAAGTCATTAACGCGCCCATTGGGGGCGCCCAAATCAATGATTTGCATTTTACTATCGCGCCCGACATTAAAATCGCGCCCGAGCATGGGCGCCCGGATCAATGACATAAACCTGAGTCATTGATCCGTGAGGGAAGGGAAAACGACGCTTTTCCCTTCCCGCGGAGCAATAAGCCGCTCACGGACTTATTGTGACCCTAACAACACAAAGCTGGAGCCAATAATATGTAATACTTCGTTAAATATCAAGGCAAGAGGCAGAAGGCAGAATCGTAACGCGTGATGCGTAACGAGTGATGTGTAAAACAGGCTATAGGCTATAGGCGGTAGGCTATAGGTTTAACAAAACTATCAACTAACAACCAACAACTCCAATTTCCAATGCTCTAACCCAACAATTTCTTCTCTGTGTCCTCTGTGACCTCTGTGGTTCAAAGAAATCGCCTTTGTTTTTATAGTGTTTTACCCCAAATTCAGTTTTTCTCTTTGTCCTCTGTGACTCTGTGGTGAAAACCGAACCAGCAACTTTTAACTTTCAACTTTCAACTCATTTTATCGATTATGCTATAATTACTTTTATGAAATCCCAGCGAGTAAGGAGCCTTGTCAAGGTGCCTGGCACCAGCGCACCTGAGATCCGCGATATTCCAGTTCCGCAGCTGGAAGAGGATGAAGTACTCGTTCGTATTACCCAGGTGGGATTTACACGCCGGGACCGCCTCGCTATGGAAATGGACGAAAGATCCATGCCGGAGGGGTCTGATTTCCTGGTGACGGGACATATTGCAGTCGGAAGGGTCGAAGAGGCGGGGTCCATGGTAAATGATTTTGAACAGGGTGACCTTATTGTACCAACGATCCGTCGGGACTGCGATCACTGCATCGACTCAAAGGTCGACATGTGTGTCCACCTTGACCTGTCAACCAACTGCGGGATCAATGGATCCCATGGTTTTGCCAGAGAACTCATGATCGAAAAGGCCCGTTTTCTGGTGAAGGTCCCGACTGAGCTGGAAGAGCTGGCGACTCTAATAACACCCCTCAGCGTTGCCGAAAAGGCACATATGGAATTGATTGAAACCAGGCAGAGATACAACTTTTACTGCTACCATGACGAAGACAAGGTGACCCCCAACACGCTGATCACGGGGATGGGTCCCGTTGGAATACTGACAACGATGCTCACATCTCTATACGGATACAGGCTCACGGTATTCGGCAGGAGAGAGGCGGATGACGAAAGGTCCAGGATCTTTGAACCCCTGAACCTTGAGTACATCAACACAGCACGGGTTTCCACAGAGGACCTGGAGGAAAAAGGGCTCCGTTTCCGTCAGATCTTCGAGACCACTGGAGACCCTGATTACATCATGAACGTACTCCCTCTAATGGACGCCAACGCCGTGAGCGTCCTGATGGCAATGCCTGAAACCGAGTTCAAGGAGCACCAGACCAACCCCCGGACGACCCAATTATTAAGGAACCTTGTTGAAAAAAACCAGATTATCCTGGGAAGCCTCAAGTCAGGTAAGGACGCCTTTGAGTCAGCGGTAGAGCACCTTGAGGAGCTTGCAAGCATTTACGAGAAACAGCTCAAGCAGATAATTACCCACCGAATCCCCTTTGACGACTTCGAGGAACTGTTCAAGCTGGATTCAAGGGAAGCGATACTTCCGGTGCTAGTATTTGACTAGCACCTGTTCAATGTTCAATGTTTATTTCAACTTAACAATTCAACCTGAATTCCTAATGAAAATAGCCACAACTTTGAACGTTAAACGTTGAACTCTTGATTCCGCCCTCAGGCGGAATCGAGAATACCCCTCACCTTCAGCATCAATTCACTGACCTGGTAGGGTTTCTGTATGAAATCCCGGACCCCATCCGACAGAAGCTCCTGAACCCGACCCGCCTGCGAAAAACCGCTTGAAAGAAGTGTCTTGATATCAGGGTTTATTTCTTTTAGTTTCTCAAAAGTTCTCTTCCCGCTCATTTTCGGCATGATCATATCGAGGAGCACCATGTCTATATTTTCCTTATTCTCTTTGTATATCTTCACGGCTTCTGAACCACTTTCCGCGAGAACCACACTGTAACCGAAGTTCTCCAGAATATCTTTTGCAAGGGCCCTTATCTGCTCCTCGTCATCCACCACGAGTATCTTTTCATTTCCCCCGTAAGGCTGTGCCTTGACTTTCTTCTCTTCCTTTTCGGTCGCGCCACTGACGGGAATAAAGATCCTGAAGGTCGTACCCTGACCCGGTTCGCTGTATACGTTCACAAGCCCTCCATGGTTTTTGACCACACCGTAAACCATTGAAAGCCCAAGGCCGGTGCCCTTTCCCACCTCCTTTGTGGTAAAGAAGGGGTCAAATATCTTCTTGACAGTTTCCATGTCCATACCGACTCCGGTATCGGTAACGGAGATAGAGACGTAGGGTCCAGGTTTGGCTTCGGGATACGAAAGCAGGAAGCTGCTGGTGAGCTTTTCAACGAAGGTCTCCAGGATCAGCTGACCTCCCTCCGGCATGGCGTCGGCGGAGTTTATGCAGAGGTTCATGAGGATCTGCTGCAGCTGACCGGGATCGCCCTTTATGTGGGGAAGTGAGCTGCCCAGGAATTTCTTGATCTCGATGGATTTATCCAGGGTCCTTTCCAGGATGCCGAGAGTCTCTTCAACAACTGAATTCAGGTCCACCAGCTTCACATCATATTGGCCCGTCCGGGAAAAATCCAGGAGCTGGCTCGTCAGGTCTGCCGCCCTGATAGCGCTCTTTTCTATCATGTCCACCGGTTTGAAAAGATCATCACCCTCCTTGATATCCATCTTCATCAAAGATGCGTATCCCAGGATCCCGCCAAGGAGATTATTGAAGTCGTGGGCGATGCCGCCCGCAAGCGTACCGATACTCTCCATTTTCTGGGCCTGCATTATCTGAGCCTCGAGGGTCTTCTGCTCTGTGATATCCCGTATAAAGTTAAGGGTCGCCGGCTTTCCTTCCCATGTGATCAGGACCGCATTCAACATGGCCCAGAAAACATTTCCTTCCTTGTCGATCACCCTGAAGGAGTGGGATGTGGAAACTTCCTCGCTTCCAAGCCTTTTTGTGTACCTCTCGACAACCATATCTCTGTCTTCCGGATGGATTATATTAATGAAGGGAGTCTCGGCAAGCTCGTCTTCAGTGTAACCGGTCAACTCAAGGGTTTTGGGGTTGGGAAACTTTACACGGTTATCCTGAGCGATAAAGATGGCTTCGCTGGCATTTTCCACCAGGATCCTGTATTTTTCCTCACTTTCGATAAGCGCCTCTTCAGCTTTCCTTCGAACTATTGCCTCACCGAGCACGTTTGCCACAGACTTGATAAAGCTGATATCATGTACTGAAAAGGTCTGGCTCGAAACAGAATGCACTCCAAGGACACCGAAGGGCTCGCCTGTTCCCTGTATGACCACACTCACACCGCTTATTATTCCATGATCTGTGAGCAGCGCCGGGTCTGAGAACCTTGTTTCTGTCCGCAAATCTTTTACTATAACGGGTTCATCGCTGTTCAGGGTGTACCCTGCCTGGGAATCAGTGCCTGTACCCACAGTCGCGATACCAACAAGACCTTCCTTCCACCCGACACCGGAGCACAGCAGCAGTTCGTCTCCGCCTGGTAGAAGTTCCAGGATCTTGCAGTATTTTACTCCCAGGTTTTCCGCCACCGCGGCAACGGACATGTCCATGACCCTCTGAATGCCGGTGCCGGCAAGGGCGGACTGTCCCAGCTCGGCTATTATGATCTGCTGGCTTGTACGAATAAACAGCTCTTTTTCAGCCCTCTCAAGGTCAGTCATGTCGATCCCGGTGTATATGGCGAATCTCGATCCGGCATCCGGGTCGGAAATGAGCGTATTGTTGAAAAGCACGCTCACTTCTTTTTTGTTCTTCCTGAGTATATGGCCCCTGTAGGATACCGCGTCCCCGGCGCTGAAAAGCTTCTCGTGTTCGGTCTTGATCCTGTGGACCTCGTGATCAGGAATAAGAATATCCCACAGGGTTTTCCCGATGACATCCTCCTGAACAAAGCCGGTGAGCTCTTTGCCGGTCCTGTTAAAGAGGACTATTTTCCCCTCTTCATCGGTAACGATTATTATAGTGCCGGCGGTGGAGATGAGGTTATTTATCCATTCGTTTTTTTCGTGAAGGGACCTCATCATTCCGGCAATGCTGTCGCTTAAGAATTCGAACTCGGATATCCCCCTGTACCTGGGCATGCTTTCATCCTGAAGGGGTTCTATAATATCCTTCTTCACACGGCCGAAGGTGAATACCAGGTAGGCAAGAAGTAATAAAAAACCGCCCAGAAGAACAGCGCCGAATACCAGAAAGGCATTATTTATCCGTTTCTGATCAAGTAAATATTGTTCCGCGTCCTTAAACAGAAAGATGTGCCACTGCCAGGGGTTAAATGAGACCATGTAGCTGAAGAATCTCTTTCCGTTAAAGTATATACTGTCGAAAGTCAATGAATCCCTGTCATGGAGAGTTTCGTGAGCCTTGTAACTGTCTACGAGTGTAATGCCTTTTGTCAGGATCATCTCTTTATCGCGATCGTGGATCATCCCCCAAAGATCGTTCTGGTCCATAAACTCATCCACGATCCCGAGAGTAAGGCCCTTCCTTACCCTGACTGCAAGCTCATTGCCCAAAAGGCCCTCCATGATCAGCTCGTCATATTTATTGCTCACCAGATCATATATCTCCCTGCCGAGCCATTCCATTTCCACTTCGGTGTGAGAGAGTTCCTGTTCGGAAAAGTACTCGTACATGGAGAAGTACAGTGCGGGTATTACCACAAGAAGGATCAGTATAACGGGAGCCGCTATCCGGAAAAGAATACTGTTTGTGAAACTGAATGCACTCTTATCCATGATCAGAAAACAGGTCTGGCGGTCCTCAGGTCCTTTGGCCAGACTATCTCCTTTTTCCCGTTCTGCCACTGGATGATGAGGGGAAAGTGCCTCAATTGCTTGCCGTGTTTGTCTACTCCGAACCTTCCAAAGGCTGTATTAATGTCCAGGGCGTACAGTATGTCTATTATGTTTTCCCTATCGATTCCTTTTGTCCTGACTAAAGCATTCTCAAGGATCTGGCCCCCCGCGAAAGCTGCCGCGGCATGGTAGGAGGGAGTTTCGTTGTACGCTGCTTCAAAACGGCTCTCAAAGCCCCTGAACTCCGGCGGGCAAACGACGCACCCAGGTTCCCATTGTGATGATGAAAATACCTTATCCGCGTCTTTGCCAAGAATCTCCCTGTAGCGATCAAGGGCCGGTCCGACGGAAGCGTAATATATATCAGGGCTCCAGCCAATACGCTTCAGCGATCTTTTCATCTGAACGGATTCTTCCAGATGCCCGGCGACAATCAGGATCTGTGCCCCTGAAGATTTCGCGGAAGAGGCAAATTCATCAAGGTTCTTCGATCCCTTTTCAAATTCCTCATCAAGAACGATCTCGAGCCCGAGCCTCTCGCCCCATTTCTTCACTCCTCCCGCTATTGACCGGGAGAAAGCATCATTGGCGCTTACGATGGCAAGCTTTGTGAAACCCTCCATAGCCATCATTTCAAGAAAACCCACAACATATTTGCTTGCGGAGGTATAAACGCCGAAAACTCCTCTATATCCCTGCTGCCAGAGAGTATCCGATGAGGCTCCGGTTATGATTACCGGGTAACCGTGTTTTTCTGTAATGGGCAGCACCGCAGCCGTAACCCCGCTGGAGTAGGGCCCGAAAAGAAGGTCCACCTTGTCTTCCAGGATAAGATTCTTGTAGTGCCCGACGGCTGTCCGGGGGTCGCTGTTGTCATTGTAGATGACAAGCTCCACTTTCCTGCCGAGGATGCCCCCCCTGTCATTGACGTCCTTTTCCCAGAGCCTGAAACCCTTCTCCTGCATGGCTGACATGGCCGAGTAACGGCCCGTCAGGCCAAGGGAAACGCCGAACCGTATCCGTTCGTCACCCGATACCGGTCCCGGTAAAAGCACAGTTGCGACAAACAGGATAAAAAGTGTCCTGAAAAAGAAGGCAAAATGACGCATACGCGCACCCCCTGCTAGAACAGCGTGTCAATATGGCTGATTGTTATTTTTTGACTATATGTGAAACCCTGTTATTTTGACAATTATAACAAAACCAGCTATCAAGGCAAGGAGTTTTGTGTAAAGCATAGGGAGAAGGGAGGAGGAAAGAGGGGTTTTTTGAACCACAGAGAACACAGAGCAGCACAGAGAAAGGCTTTGGGTTTTCACCACGGAGGCACGGAGGACACGGAGAAAAACTAAAGCTGGAGTTGGGGTTATCTGGAGAGATAAGAGCCTGTAACGCAGTGCAGCCACTTTAAGGCTGTTCCGCGGGGTTAGCGCAGGGGGCCGCAGAGATGGGTATGGGGGTAAATCCCTCTCCCTTGATGGGAGAGGTTAGGAGAGGGTGGTACACCCTTCGGGTGAGTGCGAAGTGCGTAGTGCGAAGGGCGTGGTATTATGATCATTCATTGCGAGTCACACCTGCCACGCCAAAGGCGTGGCCAGGGGAGAGGAAGAGTAAGGTTGTGGTGCTGTTTGTTAGCCCAGCGCCCCACGCCCAGCGCCTGTTTTTACTAATCACGCATCATGCGTTACGAGTCATGCACTACGATTTTGGATCTTGGATTTGGGATCCTGGATCAGTTTCCTCGTCAGATTCCCTCAGCCTGAACCTTGCGACCTCGGGACCGAGTTTGTCGGCAAGGGTGGAAAGGTCGTGAACAACCGCTTCCAGGGCTTTCATGGCAGTTCCGGTTTTATCAGCCACATCAGCTATCCTGCCGAGGGAACCTACTATTTCGCGGCTGGCCACCTGTTCCTTGTCCATGGCTTCCTTCATCTTCCTTGAAAAATCGAGGGTTTCGGCAACACCCTGGGAGATGACACCGCTCTCTTTTGCCTGCTCACTTGTGCTGTGCTTGAGCTTTTTCGTCGCATCCATTATTTCATCAGTTGAGGCAACGATAAGCTTGCTGCCGCTTTGCTGCTCATCAACGGTCCTCTTTATCTGAAGGACCTCTTCCAGGTTTTTTGTAACAACCTTCAGTATATCCTGGCTCCTGTTTACCTGTTCCGATGCTGCTTCGGCTATTTGCCTGGCCCTGTCCGCTGATTGCGATGAGTGATCTTCGATATCCTTCAGTACAACTCCCGTCTGGTCTGCCGTTGATATGGAGGATTCAGTTCCTTCCGATATTTCCTTCATCATCTCAACTGCATCGTCAACATCTTTTCTCACACTCTTTATAACTTCCTCTATTCGCTGAACGCTTTCCGTCGTTGTAACCGAGAGGTTGCCCACTTCCTCTGCAACAACCGCGAATCCCTTGCCATGTTCACCGGCCTGGGCAGCAATGATCGATGCATTTAAAGAGAGAAGGTTGATCTGGTCAGCCACTTCCTTTATTACATCCACAATGTCACCAATGCTCGCTGATTTCTCTCCCAGAGAGTTAATTAACTGGCTGTAGCTGTCTACCAGATCCTTGTTCCTTCGGGTGACCTTGACAAGTTCCTCGAGGGTATTACTTCCGCGCTCTTTGGCAAGGTGCATGACATCCTCTGCCAGTTGACGGGATTCCTGCGCGAACCTGCCTACTTCGGCACTGGATGCGGCAAGCTCCTCAGCCGTAGTGGCAGTCTGCTCCGAGGAGGCGGAAAGGGAATCCAGATACTCCACATTCTGGCTCATGCTTGCGTCCATCTCGATAAGTGAAGAGGAGATCTTCTCAACCTCTGAGGCAAGCTGATCCGCGAAGGCAGACACTTCATCTATAGAAGACTTGAGTTCCAGTGTTGAAGATGAGGAGTCGTCAAGAGCCGTAGAAAGGCTCTCGAACTGGGAGCTGACCTCACCCACGATCCTGTCCATCTCCCTGACAGATTCAGAGACCTTCATGATCTCTTCGCCCTGTAAAGAGGCACCCTGGGAGACTTCACCCGTGTGCTTCTCCAGATCGTCTGCCACCTCGTCGACTTTTTTGGAGGTTATCTGTATTTCGCCAACTATCCGCCGCAGATTCTGGAGCATTGTTGAAATAGCCCCGGAAAGGGCCCCGATCTCGTCATCGGCGGCCCTCCCGACATCGCGGCTCAAGTCACCTTCGGCAATAGCCTTTGATACCTCTATAAGATTCTTTATGGGTGTTGCCAGGGCTCTCTGCAGCAGAAATGCCACAACCAGACCTGCCAGCACTCCCAGGATGCCGAGGATTGAACCGAGCTGTCTCGTCCACCTGGTGCGGTCAAGTATTGCGTTCTCAACGTCCGTCATGCTCTCGTAAACGTGGTCCTTCAAGTTGTTTGCCACCTGCTGAATATGCTCTTCATGCTCCAGCAGGGCAGCCTCCCAGGATCTGACGCCCTCTCCAGTCCTTCTCACCTTCAGTTCCTGGGAATAAGCAACCATGGCTACTCTATATTCCTTGAGCGCCAGAATGAGACTGTCGGCAATCTCTAACTCTCCCTCCTCACTAAGCTGCGTTTTGAAAGCTTCGATCTCGCCCAGGAGAGTCTTTGCCTCAACCAGCAGGGGTTTCAGGTCAGTCTCTTCCTGGATAACAAAGTATGCGAATTCGTTTGTAATTTTGCTGAACATGACAAGGAGGTTATCTATTTCACGGAGCAGGGGCCGTTGTTCTGCTTCCAGGGTCTGGAGGTCACGATCTATCCTGGTCGTCTGCACAACGCCGAAGATACTGATAAAGGCTATTATACCAACGAGAATGCCGAGTCCGATGAACCGGACCCAGCGGATGGAAATGTACATGGGCTGCATTATCTGAACACCAGGTACAGAGGATCTGATAATCTCCCCTGACCGTAGAAATTGGGCAGTGAATCGTCGAGGGCTTCTCCGTAGCAGCTCTTGATGGAAATACCGAAAAGGTATTTTTTGCCTGAACCTGGATCCAGTTGGACATCATCATCGTGTCCGGTGTTGAATTTTCTGGCGAACTCTATTGTCCACGAACCATTACTCCAGACACCCTTCGCCTGTACGTCAGCCTTGCTTCCCTCAGGTTCCGCGGGTACGTACTGGGGCATAACATCCCCCTGGTAATCCACAAAAACCTGTTTGGCCTGCGCCGGTTTCCCGGAATCCCCCAGCCTCATGAGGTACATCGATTTTCCGGTCCTGCTTGTTATCTTTGCAGCCTTCTTTCCGGGCTCTGAGGAAAATACATGCGACTTGTCATCCGTGTAGCCGGAAGGGTTGGTGCGGTTTGCCTTCCAGTACCATACATCAGCCGTGTAATCGTTATCAGCAAAGTTGGTTAAGTCTACCCTCTTATCCATCATATTCCACTTGAAAAAGAATGTATCCTCCCTGGCAGGACCGATCTCATATATATCCAGTTCCTTATTCCATACCCAGGCTTTATGGAGATCATCCTTGGTGGCATCCGGGTATTTGACCAGGAAGTAGAACATGTCACTGGAATAGACCGCTTTTAAAGTAATATCGGACCCGGTTCGTTTGTCTTTTATCGTATAGGTATTTGCTGAGCGCCAGGCAGGATCGCTATCGCTGCCGTCAAGGGCCGGCGCACTGGAAACCTTAACTGCCACAATATCCTTTGCGGCGTGGGTCACTGTTGTAAATGATAATATTGCAATGGTGATCAGGAAAAACAGAAGGAAAGATTTCCGAAATAACACAAACTACCCCCTCCTCGAAAAGAACATATTCCTTAAATACCAGACCAGCATAAAACACTTAATATTCCATTATTTTGACAAATATGTCAACCGTCACTCCCGCTTAACGGTTATCGAAAACAGGCGCCGGGCTCTTATTCCGTCCAATGTCCAAGATCCAAAATCGTGATAAGTAATTAGTGATTGGTGGAACGAGATTAAACCCCTAACGCAGGGGGCCGCAGGCCGCCCATGCGGGCGGATCGCAGGGGACCGCAGAGGAAGGGCTTTGGGTTTATATAAAGAGATAACTGCTTTGAACCACAGAGGTCACAGAGAAGAACTTTGAGTTGGGTTTTATCTAAAGAGATCAGAGCTTTTAACGCAGAGCAGCCTGAAAGTGGCTGCTCTGCGTTATTGCTTTAACAGGAAAAGTTTATTGATTTTTGGTTTCAACAGCGGCCCTCTGCGATCAGGGCTGGATAGCCCTGCCTGCGGCCCCCTGCGTTAAAGGCTTTTGTCTCATTATATAAATCCAAAGCCCAAGGTTTTCTCTGTGCTGCTCTGTGTTCTCTGTGGTTCAAAAAACCCTTTTTCCTTCTGCTACTCCCTGCATTTAACTTGACATTGACCGACCGGTCGGTCATAATACACACAGATTGAATAATCCGGGAGAAATAATGGCAGCTAAAATCGTCGACAAGGAAAAGAGAAAGAAAGAGATCGCCCATGCAGCTCTCGAACTGTTTGCCGAGAATGGCTTTGAAGCCACTTCAGTTAGCCAGATAGCCCGTGCGGCGGGAATCGGCAAAGGAACTGTTTACGAGTACTTCAAGTCCAAGGACGAGATCATCGCCGTATCTATCATGACCTGGGTTGAACTAATGGTTTCCGAGGCCAAATCCGATATAGAATCAATCGATGACCCCACAGAAAGGCTGCTGTTCTTTATTCAGACAACAATGGAATCGTTCATGAGCGACGAACGTCATATGAAGACGGCTATTTCCATCTTTCAGGTTCTTCTCACAAGAATGGATATCTTTACCCATCATGAAGCCATATATGATGCTTTCAGCAAAATGGGACAGACCATCATAGATATAGTTAGGGACGGACATAAAAGGGGAGTTTTCCACATCCAGAATGAGGAGGAAGCCCGGATGATAGCGATAAATCTAATGGCCTTCCTCGACGGAATATTTCTCCACTACCTCATAACAGGTAAACGCTTCGATCTCATGGAGCAGGTTAACCATTATATGAAATACCTGTTGGAGGCCAATCTCAGGGTCAGGATGTAAGAGGAAACCAGAAATGAACACAACTCAGAAATCAGGTTACAGGAAAATATTAGTTACTGCTGTTCTTTTCACCGTACTGTTCTTTCCCTCTGCATCTTTGTCAGATGCAAAATCCCGGATCGACGCTATTGAGATCCTGGAAAAGGTAGACGACCTCTGGCGGGGCGAATCCAGCTACTCTGAAATAACCATGGAAGTCACCACTGTCCACTGGCAGAGGTCTCTCAAGATGAGGGCCTGGTCTTTAGGCAAGGATTATTCTCTCATAATTATTACCAGTCCCGCCAAGGAGAGGGGGGTCGCCACGCTCAAGGCTCTCAAGGATATCTGGAACTTCCTCCCCAGGGTGAACAGGGTGATCAGGGTGCCAACATCAATGATGATGGCTGAGTGGATGGGAAGCCACTTCACCAATGATGATCTGGTAAAGGAGAGTCGTATGTCAGAAGATTATGACGTGGAGATCACATTTGACGGAACTCGCGACGGCTCAGATGTATACGATCTAACGCTGACGCCAAAGCCTGAGGCACCGGTGGTATGGGGCAAGATCGTAACGACCGTCACTAAAGATACCCTGCTACCGACAGAATCTCTCTATTTCGATGAGGAAGGTGAACTCGCGCGAAGCATGGTGTTCACAGATGTAAGGACGTTTGAGAGCAGGAAGGTGCCGGCTACTCTCACGTTGATTCCTGCCGACAAGCCCATGGAAAAGACCGTTGTGCGGTACGAAAATATGAAGTTCGGGCTGGGACTTGAGGCGAAATTTTTCTCCCTGCGCAACCTTTCACGAAAGGACCTTGCACAGTGATCCTATTCAGACTGGCGTGGCGCAACCTCTGGAGGAGTCCTCGCCGGACCATGATAACCATGTTTTCAATGGCCTTCGGCCTCTCCTTCATGATAGTAAGCCATGGTCTCATGATAGGAATGGCCGATCAAATGGTCTACCTTGCCACCTCGCTCAACACCGGGCACATACAGCTTCACCAGGAGGGCTACCTCGGAGAACGATCGATCTACACAAGCATCAAGGATCCCTCTCTCCTCCTGAAAAAGCTGGATTCTCTCAAAATCGGACATTCATCGGTCCGCGCCTATTCTACAGCCCTGATAAGCTCCGGGCCGCAGTCAACAGGCGCTGCTCTCTGGGGTATAGATCCCGTTGCTGAAAGAGAAGTAACGGACCTTTACAAGCATATGGGATCCGGTAATTTCCTTGTTCCGGAAGAATCTGGAAAGGTTGTGCTGGGCAAACACCTGGCCGAAAAACTCAACATCGGACCGGGAGAGGAAATAATACTCCTTGCCCAGGCGGCGGATGGATCCCTTGGCAACGATATATATATAGTAAAGGGAGTCCTGAACACCGTAGGGGCTGTGCTGGATCGGGCCGGCGTGATCATGTCCCTTGCCGACCTTGACCTCCTCCTGTCCCTGGAGGGAAGAGTACATGAGATCGCCGTGAGACTGGACAAACCTGACCTTCTCGAAATGGCTGCCTCAAAGATCAAAACTTCACTCAATGGCAATAGTTCTGAAGTAAAGACCTGGAAAGAGATAATGCCTGCCGTTTCACAGATGGTGGATCTCCATGACGTAAGCTCTCTCATTATCCTTTTTGTTATCTTTGCAGTCGCCTCCCTCGGGATCATGAACACACAGTTGATGTCGATTTTCGAGAGAACCCGCGAGATAGGAGTTATGAGAGCTATAGGGATGGGCCCGTTAAGAGTAATTGCGCTCATAGGGCTTGAAACCATGTACATGACGATCATGGCAGGTGCCGCGGGCTCCCTGGTCGGGGCCCTGTGGTCACTTCGCCTTCAGACTCACGGCCTGGATCTGAGGAAATTCGTCGGGGAATTCGATCTTGGAGGCATTATGTTTGACACTCTCATGAAGGCGCATCTCTCTTTTTCAACGGTGATCGAACCTCTGCTTGTGATGATTTTTGTGGTGTTCCTTGCGTCTTTGTATCCTGCTATCAGGGTAGCCCGCATTAGCCCGGTCGATGCACTGGGAAGGGGTCGATGATGGTCGTGAACCTTGCTGTCAGGAATCTGCGCCGCTATCTGAGAAGGACGCTTCTGACCCTGACCGGAATCGCTCTGGGCATGGCCCTTGCCATGATGGCTATTGGATTAGGAGATGGCGGCCACGATATGATGATAGAAAATGGACTTGCACTTGGGCAGGGTCACATAACCATTCAGCCGCAAAACTACCTTCAATCACCGTCCACAGGCCTCTTTCTGACTGATGTATCAGGCCTCAATGACATAATAAGATCTGAACCCGAGATTGAGATCTCATACCCTCGAATTCGCGGCGATGGGATGCTCTCGTCAGCGGCAGGAGGTGAAGGTATCGCTTTCGTGGGCATAGATCCCGGGATAGGGGGCGAAGGTAAAATTATCCAGCGCAGCATGGTCGAGGGAGAGTTTCCCAATAGCTCTGAAGGCAACTGGATAGTTATCGGCAGGAAGCTGGCCAAACTTCTGAACCTCAAGGTCGGGCGAAAAACGGTACTCACGGTGCAGGATTCTGCCGGAGAAATAACAAGCGCTCTCTTCAGGGTGAAGGGTATCTTCTACTCGGGTTCTCCGGAAATCGATCGAGTCTATACCATTATGCCCCTTAAAACCCTCCAGGAGATACTCGGAATGGGTAATGGAGTAACCTCCATCGCCGTCTACCTGGGCGAACACAGGGAGACAAAGGCAGTTCTGAAGAGGCTGAGGAAGACCATACCTGACGAGAGGATAGATGTTCTACCCTGGCAGGAAGTTCAGTCTGAACTCAGAGATTTTGTCGTCCTGGACGACGCATTCGGTTATCTCTACTACCTGATAATAATGATCATCGTCTCCATCGGAGTGCTCAATACAGTACTCATGTCTGTAATGGACAGGAAAAGAGAGATAGGCATACTCATGGCAGTGGGAATGAAACCGGGCTCCGTACTGAGGATGATCCTCATGGAAACCTCTCTTATTGCCATACTTGGTACCATTGCCGGTTTTATCCTCGGTTACGGCATCCATTTTTATTTCGCCACACAGGGTCTTAACCTTGAGTCCTTTATGGGGGATATCAGCCTGGCAGGTACGGTCATCGATCCCGTTTACTATTCCAAAATGAGGCCTGCAAGGATTCTGCAAATCTGCTCGGTCGTTATACTGATGACGGTCAGCATGGGGATTTATCCGGCGGTAAAAGCCTCAAGGACGGAGCCTGCAGAGGCGATGGAGAAACCATAGATTGTGAAGCGAGCGCGTTCCAGGTTCAACGTTCCACGTTCCAGGCAATCAAATATTTGAGCCATATTCGGAACTTGGAACCTGGAATTTGGAACCAGCTAATAAAGCCGGGAGTAAACAATGCCGACAATAAGAACCGAGAAGCTGACTAAAATATATAAGCAGGGCGCTGTCGAGGTCATTGCTCTTAACGAGGTGGACCTTCAGATAAGTAAGGGTGATTTCGCTGTGGTTGCCGGTCCCTCGGGATCCGGGAAAACGACTATGCTGAACCTCCTTGGTGCACTGGACAAACCGACATCTGGAAAGATATGGCTGGATGGCCAGGAGATAACAGAACTTTCCAGGGCTGAGCGATCAGACTTGAGAAGGAATCACATTGGATTTGTATTTCAATTCTACAATCTAATACCTGTACTCACTGCTTATGAAAATGCCGAGTTCGTAATGCTCCTCCAGGGAGTTGATGAAGTAAGGCGGCGGGAAAGGACCATGGAACTTCTCAGAATGGTTGGTCTGGAGGGCCTGGAAAACAGACGCCCCCATGAACTCTCCGGTGGACAGCAGCAGAGGGTGGCCATTGCCAGAGCCCTTGCTTCAGAACCTGCCCTGGTCCTGGCTGACGAGCCCACCGCAAATCTGGATACAAAGACGGGGCAGGAGCTTCTGGATCTCATGCAGGAGCTGAACTCCAGTATCGGTATGACCTTCCTCTTTTCTTCCCATGATCCTGAGGTCATGGCGAGGGCTCAGAGGCTGATAATTCTTAGGGACGGAAGGGTTGTTGAGGATAGAGTCAAGTAACCCCGTCCAACGTCCAATGACCAATGTCTGATTCAGGCAGAAGGTAAGAGGCAGGAGGGTGAAGTTAATATGAATGAAAAGATTATTCCGAAAATATTATTTATAACGACCACTGCCTTGCGCACTTCGCCCTACGTCCTGATTAACCCACTTCGACTTCGTACTTCGACTACGCACTCTGCGTGGGATGTATGAGTTGAAGAAAGATTATATTCTTAAACTACCAGCCCAGCATCTATGAAGAAAAAAATCCACATAATTCTGATTACAGCTACCTTAATTCTCCTTTCTTCAACTCATACATCCCACGCAGCCTGGACCGGCATAGAACTCGACTTCGAGGGTACTCTTTCACGGGACCCGTATGTAACAGGCGAAACTGGCACCACAACGGCATGGGGTCTGACGGGAAGGTATATGCTTCAGGAGACCTGGAAGGATTCTCTTTTTGAGCTTCACATCCTCGCGGGCCTCCTTGGTAACACCTCTTCTTCAGATTTGATCCTCTTTTCCTATTCCTCACCCTTTAGAGTCATGGACCTCGAAGCGGTTCATTCGAGGGGTAACCGGACGATCCTTTTCTCGGAAGTGGACAGGCTGTCAGTCACCTTCGAAGGGCCCTCCGTAAGGGTCATCCTGGGCCGGCAGGCGATCACCTGGGGCGAGGCATTCTTTTTCAATATCGAGGATATCTTCGGAGCCTTCCCGGCTACCGAAACAAATCGTCTACACAAACAGGGGATAGACGCTGTTACGCTTAATATCCCCACCGGGCAGTTTTCTGAACTTACAGCCGTAGGGATACCGGCTGATGACAACCCAGGCAGTCTGGCCCTGCGCTACAGTTTCCCGGCAGGTAAAGGGAACGTTTCTCTGGTGGGGGGGGAATCTGCGAGAGATGCATTGATCGGCGGTGGATTTGCTGGAGATTTTTCGGGGGCAAAAATTTACTTTCATTCGCTCTGGACAGATCCTGACACCGAGAGATCCTTCACCCAGTTTGTTCTGGGAGCCGAACGATGGGTGGATTCCGTGACCCACATAATGGCGGAAGTTTACCGTAACGGCTGGGGAACTACAGACAGTAACGACTACCCTGCCCTCCTCCTCTCAGAGCGCTTCCTGGGCGGCAGGATTCTCACACTGGGTAGATGGAATGCCGCCGGACAGATATCTCGACTGCTCAGCCCGCTCCTTACAGGTCATGCGGCCCTTTTTTATAATATTAATGACGGCAGTACTCTGGTCAGGGTCGACGGCGGTTACTCCCTTTCTGACAATGCCGATTTGAGAAGCGGTTTTTTTCTGGGGTTAGGCGACCGAAAACAGGGATCAGTTGTAAAAAGCGAGTACGGCTCAGTACCTCTTGGTCTGTTCTGGGAGATGATCGTTAATTTTTAGTTGAAACTGGGCTTGAACCACAGAGAACACAGAGAGCACAGAGGAAGGCTTAAGTTTGGGTTTTCACCACGGAGGCACGGAGGACACAGAGCTACATGTATCGGAGTAACGGCGATTTTGATAGGCAAGAGGCAGAAGGCAGGAGTAGGGAAGTAGAACATTAGAGCGTTGGAACTTAATTCATGGGCTCTGAGCTTTGGGCTATGGGCCATGGGCTACGTCTATAAAATCTCAATTATTCATGGATGTTGACCGAAGCACAAACCTCATAGCTCACAGCTCATCGGTTGTTAGT
>SDBU01001559.1_pt1 | contig 32326 bp, 21 predicted proteins | sample 2277071 | NCBI WGS metagenome assembly SDBU01 (sample SAMN10397929, study PRJNA504765) | marine sediment metagenome | isolation source: marine sediment core GS08_GC12, 126 cmbsf | place: Arctic Ocean: Gakkel Ridge, Loki's castle | collected 2008 | reverse complement strand
CCCGCCCGGCCGACCGCGAAAGAAGAAGGCAACGACAGGAGACTAGAAACAGGTGACTGTCCCGGGTTATCAGCCGCAACGTGTCCCCGGAAAGCATACGGCGAGCGCATAATCAGGAAGTGTCCCCGGAAAGTCCCGGAAAGTCTTGACGCCAATATATTAATATATTAGTATCCGTTTGTCAATTAGGTATCCACGTTTGATCATCCAAGTGTGTGATGATCGGAATTCAAAGGAGACAGAAGCATGAGTACAGAGAGCTTCAAGAGGGATTTCCCCGTCAAGTACGAGCGTGATGTAGTCGTGTGCGGCGGCGGCACGGCGGGTGCGACGGCAGCTATAGCCGCGGCGCGCAACGGCGCGAAGGTATTGATCCTCGAGTCCTCCGGAGCACTTGGCGGTACTGCGACCAACGGTGGTGTGACAACCATTCACGGCTTCCGCCGACATGAGAACGGCGCTGGGGCCGAGCAGGTCGTATTTGGGATGGCACAGGAGTTTCACGACCGTCTCGTTGACATGGGGGGTGTCGTAGGCAAAAAAGGAGAGGCGAACAAGGAAGCCGCATACCCCTTTGATCCTGAGCTATTCAAGCTGTTGCTGGAAGAGATGTGCGCGGAATCTGGTGTGGAGATCCTGTATGGAACGTACATTGTTGACGCGATCGTCGACGGGGGCTCAGTTCAGGGAGTCACCTTTGTAAACAAATCTGGCACCGGAGCGGTCAAGGCGAAGATAACGATCGACTGTACCGGCGATGCTGATGTTGCCGCGAGCGCGGGGGCCGAGGTCGTCAAAGGTCGCATCAACGGCAAGCCGATGCCCCTGACCTTGAGTTTCATCATGGGCAACCTGGATTTCCACGCAACTAAGAATACGGTGATGACCTACCTGCGGAAGGCTCGTGAGGCCGGGGACCTGTCGGTAGCCGAAGGGGCCGAGAACTTTGGGTATTTCGGCATTATGGCGGTGGTGCGTGAAGGCAGTCAGCGGATGGATGAAGGCTGGTTCAATTCCGATATGGTCTACAACACGGACACCACGGATGCCGAGCAGATGACCCAGGCATGGCTGAAGGGTAGGAAACGGATGTACGAGATAGCGAGGTTCGCCCGCAAGTACTTACCTGGCTGTGAGAACGCTTATGTCCAGTATTCCTTTCCGATGATGGGTATCCGGGACTCCAGAAGCGTCATTGGTGACTACATTCTCACCGATGACGATTTCCACGAGGCGCGGAAGCATCCGGATGTGATTGGGCGAAGCGGCAGAGCCATGAATGTTCATCCGCCCGAAGGATTGCCGCCAGATGCGGAGTCGCATTTCGGCAGGCCGCCCTTCTGGACGGAAACGAAAATCCCGTTTGAGATCCCATACCGAATCCTCCTACCAAAGGGGCTGGAGAATCTCCTAGTCGCCGGACGCTGCATATCGGCCCAGGGGTTGATTCAGGGCTCGATGCGCGGTGAGCCACAGTGTATGGTTACCGGTCAAGGCGCCGGCACGGGCGCAGCGGTGGCGATCCGCGACGGCGTTACGCCCAGACAGGCGGATATCAAGAAGGTTCAGACCATCCTCAAGGAGCAAGGCGCTCGTTGGGAATAGCCGTGATGATCGGGGGCAATTGACTCGCGCAGGTGCCCATGGGAGAGGTGTAGCTTGGAGCGAACGCACTATCTTCAAATTCCCGGGCCGACAAACATACCGCGCAATATTCTGAACGCGCTCTCTCGTCCCTTGATCAATCACCGGGGGGCCGAGTTTCAGAGCTTGGCATCCGATTGCATCGCCGGACTCAAGAAGGTCATGCGCACCGAGGACGAGGTCCTGGTATTCCCTGGCTCCGGAACTGGCGTTACTGATAGATAACCCGGGACAGTCACCGGTTTTTGCTTGCGGGGCGTGCGGGCGCGGGGTAGAGGAGGGCCGTGCCGCGGATAGGGCGCATCGTGATTGCTGGGTGTCCGCACCACGTGAGGCAGTCAGGTGCCGGGGTCAGCTTATGTAGCTCTGTCGGGTGGTGTGGCTTCGAGGCGGGCGATGAAGTGGAGGGACCGGCCGAAGAGCCAGTCGGCCCAGAGGGGGTAGATTCGGAGGCGGCGAAGCCAGGCGGTCGGGGTCAGGTGCAGTTGGGCGAAGGCGGCGTGCCACTGCTTGCGGGGCCAGTAGTTGTAGGGCAGCACGACGCCGTGGCGCTTGTTGCCGACGCGGTCCATGTACCGCAGCGTCGCGGCGGCGGCCAGTCCGTTGCGGGTGTGGTCCTTGACGATCACGGCGGTTCGGGCCACGCGGGCCGCCTCGGCCAGCAGGACGGCCGGGTCGTCGGTGTGGTGCAGCACGTCGACGAACATCACCACGTCGAAGGCGTCGTCGTCGAAGGGTAGGGCCTTCCCGTCGAAGGCGGTGACGGGGATGTGGGTCTCGCCGCGGAGGAGCACGTCGACCCCGCGGATATCCACGTCCGGCCGCCGCTGCATGATCAGGCGGTCGATCATCCCGTCCCCGCAGCCGACGTCGAGCGTGCGGGCGCCTTGCGGCAGCCGTTCGGCGAGATGTCGGCTGAGGATGCGCACGCGGCGCCGGTAGACGTATCCGCCGTGGATGCGTTCGATGGTTTTCATCGCCGGCCCATGCCCAGCAGGCTGAGGAAAAAGCTCGACATCACCGTCTGGCAGCCCAGCACCAGCGATAGGGCCGAGGGGATCACCACCCGCAGCACGCGTGAGGTATCCAACGGCCCGAAGGCGTGCTGCCGCCACCAGAACACCGCGCCGATGCTGCCGGCGAGCCCGGCGGCGATGAACACGGCCCCGGCGATAAGCCCGACTTCCAGCGTGAAGACGCGGAACAGTCGATCGATGCGTTTATCCGTCGGCAGCAGGCCGGTGGTGATGGCGAAGATCTTGGCGAACACGGCGAACAGCACGCCCTGGTAGCCCACCAGCACGGCCGCCGCGGCGAACAGCAGCGTGTGCACGTCCAGCGTGACGCTGCCGAGGTGCCGCGGGCCCGGCAGCAGCCAGGCGCCCAGGGCGACCCCGAGGAGCATCAGGATCAGCCCGGGGATCAGGAACAGCCATCGCGGGCTGTACAGCAGCATGAACCGCAGGTGCCGCCACCCGTCTCGCCAGGGTCGCAGGTGCGGCGGGCGGGACCGGCCGTCGGGGCGGAGGACGATGGGCACCTCGGCGATCTTCATACCCATCAGCGTGGCCTTGATGACCATCTCGGAGGCGAACTCCATGCCGGTGGTCCGCAGGTCCATCCGCCGGAAGGCGTCCATCGAGTAGCCCCGCAGCCCGGAGTGGAAGTCGCCGGCCGGGCTGTGGAACAGCATTCGCCCGATGCGCGACAGGACGGGGTTGCCGATGAAGCGGTTCTTCCACGGCATCGCGCCCGGCTGGATGCCGCCGGCGAAGCGGTTGCCCATCACCAGGTCGCCGCCGGCGCGGAGTTCATCGAGGAAGGGCGACAGGGCCGAGAAGTCATAGCTGCCGTCCGAATCGCCCATGATCACGTACGTGCCGCGGGCGGCGAGTGTCGCGCCGTACAGGGCGGCCCCGTAGCCCCGCTCGGCCACCGGTACCACCCGCGCCCCGTGTTGCCGGGCGATCTCCTGGGACCCGTCGGTGGAGCCGTTGTCGCCGACGATCAGTTCGCCGGCCACGCCGGCCTCATCGAGGAACCGCTGCGCCTCGGTGAGGCACGCCCCGAGCGTTTCGGCCTCGTTGAGGCACGGCATGACGATCGACAGTTCCGGTGCCTCGTCGGTGCTGCACTCGGTGAGGCTCTGGATTGCGGGGTCTTCGCCCATAGGATCACTCGCGAGGCGACTATAGGCGGCGCGCCGCGGCGGTGTCAATGCTGACCGGGCGCGGCCGGCCTCTTCGGGGGCGGTCGACAGGCCGTTGACGTGCGGGGCATGGCCAATTACGCTCGGGCGGCCCATGCGGGAAGCACGCACGCTATCTACGATCGACCGGCGACGGTGGCGAGTCTTCGCCTTCGCGGCCGTCACCGGTGCCTACCTCGCCGCCGGCGTGGCGCTGATAGCGCTGTCGCGCGATCAGATCAACCCCGACGCGATCTCCTACGCTCAGAGCGCCAAGTATTACGCCGCCGGCCGATTCGACCTGGCCGTCAACAGTTGGTTCGGGCCGCTGCTGAGTTGGCTGCTGATCCCGACGGTGCCGCTGGGGATCGATCCGATGCTCGCGGCCAAGGGGATCGCCCTGGCCAGCGGGGTGGGTTTCGCCTGGTGCGTGGCCTCACTGGTCAGCCGCCTTACCGCCGGGCCCGGCCGAACGCCGCGAATGTCCCTGCCGGCCTACGCGGCCGCGCTGATGCTGGTGCTGCCCATGCTGCCCGAGCCGATCACTCCCGACGTGCTGCTGGCGGCGCTGACGACGTGGTACCTCGCCCGCACCGCCGGGATGATCCACACCGCCACCGTCAGGGGGGCGTTCTCGGTTGGGCTGATCGGGGGCGTGTGCTTCCTGGCCAAGGCGTACGCCCTGCCGTTCGTGATGGGGCACCTGGCGATGACCTTCCTGTTTCACCGGCGGCGTCAGCGGCGAACCGGCGGGGAGGCCCCGTCGCTGGCGCCCCTGCTGGCGGGGGTGGCCGGGGTGCTGCTGGTGGCGCTGCCGTGGATCGCCGTCATCAGCGTCCACGACGGCCGGCCGACGTTCAACAGCGCCGGGCAACGCGGCAGCCGGTCGTTCGGGCCCATCGCCCGCACCCGCCCGTGGCCGATGTTCACCCCCCGCCGCCCGCGCCCGGGCCGGGTGACGTGCTGGGAGAACCCGACCGAGATCGAAGGCGACTGGCCCACGTGGTCGGTCTTCGACGGCACCGAGGGACTGCGCAAGCAACTGATCTGCCTGCGGCACAACAGCCGCGAGGCGTTGACGATCCTGGCCGACGCCGACCGGCTGGGCCTGCTGCTGGCCGCGGGCGCCGCGGCGGTGCTGCTGTCGCTACCGGTGCGGGGCAACCGCCGCAACGAGCGCGTCGCCGGCCGGGGGTGGGCGTGCCTGTCGATCGTGCTGTACGCCGGCGGCTATATCCTGATCTTCGTCGAGCCCCGTTACCTCTGGCCGATCTTCGGGGTCCTGCTGGCCCTGACGGTGGTCGTGCTGGAGGCGGTGGCCACGGTCGTGGCCGCGGCCGTGAAGCGGCCGGGGGGGGCGATTCGCGCGGCCGTGGCGGGGCTGCTGCTGGTGTCGCTGGCCATGCCGGTAGGCGGGACGTTCGCGAAATGGCGGTATCAGTTCGGGCCCGGTGGGCGAACCCCCTGGCTGCGGCGGGCGGCGGAGGAGGTGGCCTTGAGCGGCCAACTCGTCGGCAACAAGTGGTACGAGACGCTCTACCACGCCTACCGCGGCGACGCCGTCCTGCTGGGCAGCTTCACCGGCCGCGATCCCGCCGCCGTGGCCGAGACGCTCAGGCTCTTCGGGACCACGCACGTGCTGATCTTCGACGACGTCGAACTGGCCGAACGGTTCGACCGCCATCCCGCCTTCACCCCGGCGGGGCAATCGATCCGCAAGGAGACCGGCGAATCGCTTTACGCCTTCACTTACGCCGGGGATGGGAAAGTGCCATGACCGGCGACGAGCTTCCAGGATGCAGATTGTAGACCGCATACTCCAGAGGTGGCGCATTGGCCAGGCCCTGCGCTACGTGCGAAAGGGCGACCGTCTGCTCGACGTGGGCTGCTTCGATCGCTCGCTGCTGGACCGCGCCGCCGGGCGTATCGCCTCCGGCGTCGGCGTGGACCCGCTGGCCGAGCCGCACCGCCACGGCCGCGTCGAGGTCTGGCGGGACACGTTTCCCGGCCGGCATCGCTTCGCCGACGGGCAGTTCGACTGCGTGTGCATGCTGGCGGTGCTGGAGCACGTCAAGGACACCGACGCCCTCGCCCGGGAGTGCTTCCGCGTGCTGGCCGACGGGGGACGGTTGATCGTCACGGTGCCGCATCCGCTGGTGGACCGCATCCTGAAGCTGCTGCTGGCCGTCCGCGTGATCGACGGCATGAGCGAGGGGGTCTTCGACGAGCACGCCGGCTTCGACGTCCTCCGCACGCCGGGCATCTTCCGGGCCGCCGGCTTCCGCCTGCGGGTGCAGCGACGGTTCCAGTTGGGGCTGAACCGCCTGTTCGTGTTCGCCAAGCCGGCGACGCCCGCCCGCTCCGTTGAAACTTAAGTTACTTACATAAAGTCACTTGCGTGTCTGTTCCTGGACGGCAGGCCAGTTTGGCGCTTCCGGCCCGGGCGATCGGCCGGGGTGTGGTTAATTCTCTTGCAGCCGCGCCATCTGGTCGATATACTGAGATACTGTAAACTCCCGTGTGTCGGGGATGGGCCATTGGGGCCGTTGCCGACGTGGGAGAAGTGGATGTTCCGGGTTGGCCGTAAAGCGCATGACGGGCGTTTGGCGTTTTTTTGCCAAGTCCTTTTGTGATGCGACTTACGGTTTCAGCCCGACCGATGGGCGGCCAAGTGCGTGCTGCAAGCGGGCCGCCAGTCAGACGCCGTTCGGCCGACGATGGCTTGGCCGGCGCCGCCGCCCCGCTTGGCGGGGAGTTCACCGAAGACGTGCCAAAGGGCGGTTGCGGGTCGGAACGGCGATCGATCGTCCGTGTAGGACGAGGCCCTCGGGTCATAGTGATCAACTGAGACAACCGTGAAAACTCGTTTTGCGTGTCCAATGGCTAACCATGCTGTGCGATGGCGATTCCTTCCTTTATGTCCGGCCGGGCGCCGTCTCGGTCGGGTCCTGGAAAGTGAAGGGCCCTAAGGGTACGCGGAAGCGTTTGTTACGGAACGGTTGGTCTGGCGTCCATCCCGAGCCGGCCTCCCTGTCGGCATCGACCGGTCTGACTCCCGCTTGCATGATGCGCCTTTTCCCGTCCGGAAAGGATAAGCATCGTGTTCCCGATTGCCTCTCTTGCCGTGGCCGGCGAAACGATCGGCTATGTCGCTGCGGGCCTCGTGGTCGGCGTGATCGTCGCGGTGGCCGCGTCGCTGCTGCTGCGTGCCAGCCGAGGTTCCCACGCCCGCAACGAAGCCAAGCGGATCATCTCCGAGGCCGAACGCCAGGCCGCTGACACGCTTCGCCAGGCCGAGATCAACTCGAAGGCCGAATACATCAAGAGCCGCGAGACGTTCGAGACGGACACCGCCCAGATTCGCAAGGATCTTCGCGTCGAAGAACGGCGCCTGAGCAAGCGCGAAGACCTGGTCGACCACAAGATGGAAACCGTCGCCACCAAGGAACGGGCCGTCGAGGTGGCCGAGCGATCGGTGGCGGAGAAAGAACGCGGCCTGATGGCCAAGGATCGGCAGCTCAATGACGTGATCGCCCAGCAGAAGACTCAACTGCTGAAGGTGGCGCGAATGTCGATGGACGAGGCCCGGAAGATGCTGCTGGATCGGGTCGAGCAGGAAGTCGAGATGGACGGCGCCAAGCTGATCGAGAGCAAGATCGCCGAGGCGAAGGAAACGGCCGAGCAGGAGGCCCGGGAGATCATCACCCTGGCGATCCAGCGGTATGCCGCCGAGCACACCTGCGAGAGCACCGTCTCGACGGTGGATATCCCTTCCGACGACATGAAGGGGCGGGTGATCGGGCGCGAGGGGCGGAACATCCGCGCCTTCGAGAAGGTTACCGGTGTGGACGTGATCGTGGACGACACGCCCGGGGTGGTGGTGGTCAGCGCGTTCGATCCTGTCCGCCGGGAGATCGCTCGCCTGGCGCTCGAGAAGCTCATCCAGGACGGGCGGATCCACCCGACGCGGATCGAGGAAATCGTCGCCGAGACCGAGGAACTCGTGCAGCGCCAGGTGATCGAGGCCGGCAAGAAGGCCTGTGTGGACGCCAATATCCGTGGCCTGCACGGCAAGCTCTCCCAACTGCTGGGCCGGCTGAAGTACCGCACCAGCTATGGGCAGAACGTGCTGATGCACAGCATGGAGGTCGCCTTCCTCAGCGAGATGATCGCCGATGAACTGGGCCTGGACGGCGAACAGGCGCGGCGGGCCGGTCTGCTGCACGACATCGGCAAGGCTGTCGATCACGAGGTCGAGGGCGGGCACCCGCAGATCGGGGCCGACCTGCTGAAGCGCTATGGCGAGAAGGACATGGTGGTCAACGCCGCCGCCGGGCACCACGGCGACGGTGATAACCACGACCTGTACACGGCGGTGGTTTCGGCGGCCGACGCGATCTCCGCCAGCCGGCCGGGGGCGAGGCGGGAAACGCTGGAGCGTTACATCAAGCGCCTGGAGAAACTCGAAGAACTGGCCATGGGTTTCGAAGGCGTCAAGCAGGCCTACGCCATCCAGGCCGGCCGCGAGGTCCGCGTGATCGTCGACGCCGACAATGTCGACGACCGCCTGGCCGTCAAGGTCGCCCGGGACATCGCCAAGAAGATCGAAGAAGAGATGACCTACCCCGGCGAGGTGAAGGTAACTCTCGTGCGGGAACTGCGGTGCGTGGAATACGCTCGCTGAGCCGGCCCCGAGCGGCGCCCGCGGGGGACGGTCGAGCCGGTGCCGCGGCCGTCGAAGGCGCCGCGCTGCCCGGGAGTCGTTGGTGGGTGGGATCGTCAGCGGGTCAACGGGTCAACGAATCCGACCGCAGCGGTCAGAGTTCCCACGAGGCTTGCCCGCGGCGGAGGGCGAGCGGCGGGCCGAGTATCTCGCTGTAGATGATGGCTCGCCGGGCCTCGGCCGCGTTCAGGTGCACGACATTCCGCTCCTGGTCGACGGCCGCCACGGGGGCGGCCTCTGGCTGCTCCGAAAGCCGCCCGAGTTGCCCCCCGCCAATTCGCCTGGTCCGATCGGCTCCCTCCCGCTGCAGGCGCTGAGCGAGGCGCTCGGTCTCCAGCCGCACCTGCTGGCCTTGGGCGGAGGGGGCCAGGTGCCGCTGCTGCAGGGGCTGCGACTTGGGCTCGGGTTCCCGGGCCGGCGGCGCGGGCGGCGGCGTGGCCGCCTGCGGCTGGTCCTTGGGCCCGCGCAGCCGCTGGCGAGCGGCCTGCCGCATGGCCTGGACGATCTCCTGGACGCTGCGGGCCTTCGGAGGCCCCTGCGGCCGAGATGCTTGGGGCCGTTGGGCGGGCTGAGTCTCGTCCGGGGATGCTTGACTGCTCTTGCGGTCCCCCCGCTCGCGGGCCTCCCGTTCGGCCTGTTTCTGCTTGGCCCTTTGCACCAGACCGCCCACCGCCCACAGCAGTACCACCACTACCAAGATGACGACGTTGACTATCCCGTCGTCGCCGGCGGCCAGAATGTCGATTCCTGCCAACACGTGTCTGCCTCACCGGGCCGTCGGCGGGGAGGGCCGCCGCCGGCCTGTCCGGTGGCTTACCCTCCCTTGGGCTTGCCGCCGTCTGGTCCGCCCTCTTTCCCGCCGATGCTGTCTCGCATGTTCGTATCGGCCTGGATGTTCTTCAGCCGGTAGTAATCCATGACGCCCAGGTGGCCGCCGCGGAACGCCTCGGCAATCGCCATCGGAATCTCCGCCTCGGCCAGCACCACCTTGGCCCGGTTCTCGCGGACCAGGGCCTGCATTTCCTGCTCGCGGGCCATGGCCATGGCGCGGCGCTTCTCGGCCTCGGCCTGGAAACGGCGCTTGTCGGCCTCGGCCTGGTCGGCCTGCAGCTTGGCGCCGATGTTCTCGCCCACGTCCACGTCGGCAATGTCGATCGAGAGAATCTCGAACGCCGTGCCGGCATCCAGGCCCTTCTCCAGCACCTGCTGGGAGATCCTGTCGGGGTTCTCCAGCACCGCCTTGTACGACGCCGAAGAGCCGATCGTCGTGACGATGCCCTCGCCCACCCGGGCGATGATCGTCTCCTCGGTGGCCCCGCCGACCAGGCGGTCGATGTTCGCCCGCACGGTCACGCGGGCCTTCGCCTTCACCTGGATGCCGTCCTTGGCCACCGCGTCGATGGTCATCTTCCCCGAGGCCGGGTTGGGGCAGTCGATCACCTTCGGGTTCACCGAGGTCTGCACCGCGTCGAGGATATCCCGCCCGGCCAGGTCGATGGCGGTGGAGGTCTGCCACGTCAGGCTGATGTTCGCACGGTTGGCGGCGATCAGGGCGGTGATCACGTTGGGCACCCGCCCGCCGGACAGGTAGTGGTTTTCCATATCCTGCGTGGTGATCTCCAGCCCGGCGCGGACGGCGCGAATCTTGCTCAGCACGATGATCCGCGGGTCCACTTTCCGCAGGCTCATGCCGATCAGGTCGAACATCGTCACTTCGGCCTTGCTGAACAGCGCCTGGATGTACAGCTTGATGAACCGCGCGATCAGCCCGATGAAGGCAACGACAATGACCATGCCGATCACCAACAGCACCCAGTGCCAGGTTTCCATCGCGAGTGTAATCATGTTCGTATCCTTCCCCACAGAAGTTCTGCCACCTGTTTCAGTGGCCAATTGGCCCAACAGAGCATACTTATACCGGCGGCCCCCGGCCGTGGCAAGGGCGAAAAAGGGCCCGGCGGCATGGCCGGGGGTATTGACCTGCCCCCCGGGGTGGCTGCGGGGCTGACAACGCCTCGCCGGTGCGGTAGAATGACGGCATCATGGGCACCAAGAGAGTCGATCCCCGTCACCTGTATTACGAGTCGCCCCTGCAGGGGCGCTACGCCAGCGAGGCCATGCGCGGCCTGTTCGGCGCCCAGCGGAAATTCTCCATCTGGCGCCGGTTGTGGCTGGCGCTGGCCGAGGAGCAGAAGCGGCTCGGCCTGGACATCAGCGACACCCAGATCCAGCAGATGGCCGAGCACCTTGACGACATCGATTTCGCCGCGGCGGCCAAGTACGAGGAGAAGTTCCGTCACGATGTGATGGCCCACATCCACGCCTTCGCCGACGTCGCCCCGGACGCCCGGCCGATCATCCACCTGGGCGCCACCAGCCAGTTCCTCAACTGCAACTATGACCTGCTGACGATGCGAGAGGCCCTGGGCATCCTGATCGGCTACCTGGCCAGTATCATCGACGTGCTGGGCAGCTTCGCCGCCCGGTGGCGCCAGTTGCCGGCGCTGGGCTTCACGCACTACCAGCCGGCCCAGTTGACCACCGTCGGCAAGCGGGCGACCTTGTGGTGTTACGAGTTCGTCATGGACCTGGCCGAGCTGGAGTACCGGCGCGAGAACCTGCACCTGCGGGGCGTCAAAGGCACCACCGGCACGCAGGCGAGTTTCCTGGCCCTCTTCGACGGCGATCACCACAAGGTCAAGGCCCTGGATCGCGGCGTGGCCATGAAGATGGGCCTGCCCACCACGTACACCGTCACCGGACAGACGTACAGCCGAAAGATCGACGCCGCCGTGGCCGCCAGCGTGGCCGGGGTGGGCGCGACGGTGCACAAATTCGCCAACGACATTCGGCTGCTGGCGAACCTCAAGGAGATCGAGGAGCCCTTCGAGGCCACCCAGGTGGGGTCCTCGGCGATGGCCTACAAGCGCAACCCCATGCGGTGCGAACGGGCGACCGGGCTGTCGCGCTGGCTGATGGACATCGCCTCCAGCCCGCTGCACACCGCGGCCGAGCAGTGGTTCGAGCGGACGCTGGACGACTCGGCCAACAAGCGGATGGCCATCCCCGAACTGTTCCTGACGGCCGACGCGATCCTGCAAATCGTCTTGAACGTGGCCCAGGGGTTGGTGGTCTACCCCAAGACCATCGCCGCCCGCGTGGCCTCCGAGCTGCCGTTCATGGCCACCGAGAACATCCTGATGGCCGGCGTGGCCGCCGGGGGCGACCGCCAGGGGCTCCACGAGCGGATCCGCGCCCACAGCCAGGCCGCCGCCGCCGCCGTCAAGGCCGAGGGCAAACCCAACGACCTGATCGACCGCCTCAAGGCCGATCAAGCCTTCGCCGCGGTCGACCTCGATGCCACGCTCGACCCGGACGGCTTCATCGGCCGAGCGGCCGAGCAAACCGACGAGTTCATCGCCACCCACGTCGAGCCCGTCCGCAAAAAGTACGCCCACCGCCTGGGGCAGAAACCGCAATTGAAAGTGTGAGGGATCCGGCGCCCCGCCCCGCCGGCCTCGCTCAGAACTCCGAGGGGATGTCGATGCTGAGTTGGCCGCTTTGGGCGCTGTTGGCCATGGCGTAGGCCTGATGGTACTGGCAGGCGACGACTTCCCAACTGACGGTCTGGTCGAGGTAGCGCTTGAGATTCTCCCCGAGCTTCCATCGGGTTTTCTCGCTGGTGGCCAGCCGCATGATGGCGCGTTTCAGCGTGGATTTGTCGGTGAACAGCAGGCCGCCTTCGCTGCTGACGGTCTGGCTGGAGAGGCCCTCCATGGGGGCGGTGGTGATGTAGGGCTTGTTCAGGGCGATGATCCTGGCCAGTGTGCCTGACTGCGTTTCGTCGATGCTCGGCAGGACGACGAAGTCGCAAATGGCCATGACCTCATAGTAGATGTCGCCGCGCGGAATGAACGGGAAGTACTGGGCCATGTGGCGATTCTCGAGTTGCCGCACCTCGGTGATGTAGCGTTCGTAGTCGGCGCGATGATTGGGGTCCCGCATTTCGCCGGCCGCGAACAGCAGCCATTCATCGCCGGTGGCCTCGAGGATCTTCCCGTACATCTCCGGCCAGATCTGGGTGACGATGTCCCAGCGTTTGTTGTTCTGGATCCAGCCGACCAGTCCCACCATCTGGTGCCCGATGAGGTCTTTCAGGCCAAGCTTGGTCTTGATCGCGTCGATCTCGTGGGCACCCCACCGCTTGTCCGGCCGGGCGCCGTGGGGGACGATCATGATATTCTTCGGCATCGGCCAGCCGTGGGCGGAGAAGGTCCACTCCAGTCGCCATTTTTGGTACTCGCACTTGAACAGCAGCACGGTGCACAGTTCGGCCATACGGCGGACGAAGCGTTCCTCCTCGCTCTTCATCCGTCCGTGGATGGTATGCGGCTCGACGATCACCGGCAGGTCGGACATGGCCTCGAGCATCTTCAGGAAGCCGGCGTTGTCGTCGCTGCGGCCGCTATCGTCGTGGTAGTTGTACAGCCCGTACTCGTGCTGGATGTGCACGGCGTACGGATCGAGCTTGCGGACCTGCTCGACGACCGGCTTGTACCAGTCCGGCCGGGACAGGTCGATGATCGGGAAGACGTTGTCGCCTTCCCCGTCGGTGTGGCAGATCACGTAGTTCGGCCGCTTCGGATCGTGGGCGGCGATGAACTCCATCGCCTCCTCGGCGAAGGTGGCGATTCCACACAGCCGCGGAGTCCAACTGGAAATCATGACGATCGGCTTGTTGTCGGACCCGCCGGCGGCCGAGCCCGTCTTCGGGATATGCGTCATCGGACTGGTGGACATATTGCTTCTCTAATCGGCGAAATCACAATCTCTCTGTAGTCATTATCGTCGTCGGTGGCGGCCCGGCCCAGCCGAGCGGCGTGGATTCTCGGGATTCTCCGGGCGGGCCGGTCAGGCCGTCGCCGGCGCGGGTCGGGGGCGACCGTCCGGCGAGGGTGTCAGGTGGTCAAGTCAGTCGCGGGCTCCTGGGGTCGGCCATCAGGGTGATGGCTTTCAGGCACGCCAGGGTGCTCTCGGCGCCCTGGTTGAGGCTGACGCCGGTGGCCTCCAGGCCGTCGCTGCAGCCGCCGTTGCCGAAATCGTACAGTCGCATTCGCAGGTCGTTGGCGCCGAGGAACCAGTTCAGCGCCTTGCGAGCCAGGTCGAGGTATTGCTCGTCGTCCAGAACCAGCGACGCCGTCCGGTACGCCGAGACCAAGGCGACCGCGTCGATGGGCTGTTGGTCGAAGGGGGCCTTGGTTTTGCCCGGGGCCAGCCAGCCCTGGTTGCCAATCAGGCTGAACCGGTCGCCCTGGAGCACTTGGTCGGTCAGGAAGCGCAGCGTATCGATGCCGATGGTCTGGTACTCGGCATTCTCCAGCAGCGACCCGGCCAACAGGAGCGCCTCGGGCAGCTTGGCGTTGGCGTAGGTCATGATATCCTCATACCACAGCCACCCGGGCCGGTGGGTGCGGGCGTACGCATCGGCCAGGGCGGCGGCGTGCTCGGCCAGCAGCCGGCGGACCTCGGCATTCTCCGCGCACGGCTGCAGATACGTTCCCAGCCCCAGGATCGCGAAGGCGCGCGCCCGCAGCGAGTCGATCCGGCGCAGCACCGGGAGGGCCCGGTCGAACAACTGCTTGGCCAGCAGCCTGTCCAGCGGGTCCCGCATGGCCGTCATGGCCAGGCCCAGCGCCCAGACGGCCCGGCCCTGACAGTCGTTGCTGCCCACGTCGTCGGTCCATTGCCGCTGGTAGTTCATGAAGTTGTGGAACCACCCGTCGTCGCGCTGGGCGAAGTGCAGGAAGCTGAGGTACCGACTGGTCAGGTGGCCCATGTTCTGCTCGTCGAGCAGGTCCTGGTTGATCAGGGCCACCTGGAGGGCGCGGGCATTGTCGTCGGTGCAATAGCCGTGGAAGCGGTCGGGCATCCGGTAGAAGGCGTGCTGGAGGATGCCCGTGTCGTCGGTCAGCCGGCGCATGTGGTCGAACTTCGGCTCCACGACCGTTTCGGAGGTGGCGATCGGCTTGGCCACTTGCTCGACGCGGACCGTCTCGGCGTACACGTCCCGCACCTGGCGGAACAGCTCGGCGTACCGTTTGCCGACCGCCGGCCAGACGATGGTCTTCCCGTAGGCCAACGCCTTGGCTTTCACCGCGGCGATCTCGGCGGGATCGTCGAGCAGGCGGATGAGCGACTGGCCCATCGCGTTGGCGTCCTCGGGCGGCACGAGCAGCCCCCGGCCGTCGGCGAGGGCCTCGCGGGCATGGATGAACGGGGTGGCGACCACCGCGCAGCCCTGGGCCAGCGCGTAGCTCAACGTCCCGCTGACGGACTGGTTGAGATTGGGGTACGGGGCCACGTAGATGTCGCACATCTGCAGGAAATCGACCAGCTCATCCTGGCTGAGGTAGCGGTTGTAGAACGCCACGTTCTCGCGGATGCCCAGTTCGCCAACCATCCGCTGCAGCTTCAGGCGATAGTCCTCGCCCTGCTTGCGTTTGACCTCCGGGTGGGTGGCGCCGACGATGAGGTAGGTGATCTCCGGGTGCTTCTTGGCGGCCACGGCCACCGCCTCGATGGCGGTCTCGATGCCTTTGCCCGGCCCGAGCAGGCCGAAGGTCAACAGCATGTGCCGCCCGGTCAGGTCGAACCGCCCCCGGAGGTCTTTCGCCCCCGTCGTGGGGATCGGCGGCGCCCCGTGAGGGATCACCTCGATGCGTGACGGGTCGATGCCGTAGTTCTCGATGAGCGTCTGGCGGCTGTGCTGGGACATCGTCACCATCAAGCTCGACCAGTTGGACACGCCCATCGTTCCCCGGCGGTACTGCGGGGCCGGGTCGGCCAAGACGGTGTGCATCGTGGTGACCACCGGTTTGCGAAGATTCCGCAGCAGGCGCATCAGGTGGTAGCCGCCGTCGCCGCCGAAGATGCCGAACTCATGCTGGACGCTGACGACGTCGGCGTCGCTGAAGTTGATGAAGTCGGCCGCCCGCTGGTAGTCGTCCAGCCGGTCGCGGTGCATCTCGAAGGCAACTTCCGAAGGATACTCGTACCGCTCGGGCCCCGGTCCGTTGATGGCGATGATCAGTTGCCCGTTGGTGTCGGTGGCGCTGCTGACGGCAGTCTGCAGGTCCCGGGTGAAGGTGGCGATGCCACACTGGCGAGGCACGTAGGTGGACACGAAAGCCACTGTGGCCTCGTCTGTTAAGGCCGTCTTCGAGTCGCCGTTGTCGTCGCTTTGCTGCCCGCTGTTCACCGTCTATCACCTTCTCTGTACCCCGGGGGTGAGCCCGGGGGAGCCCAGGAACCCCTTGTAACAGATTTCCCCCGCCGACTCAACGCTGTGATCGGTTTCTGCCTCGCCCCGCCGGCCCGGCCGCGGGGGTCGGGGGCCGGGGCCGGGAAGGCGCCGCGGCGGTAAGTCCTTGCGGGAAAGGGCGTTCTTCGTCATCCGGGCCGATGGGAAGAGGTGTCGGGTCAGTCGTTGGGGTCCTCGTAGGCATCCAGGCCGAACATACGGCGCAGGACATCCACGGCGACCATGCTGTCGGGCGTCTCGTGCTCGCGGGTGATCGCGTGCAGGAAGGTCATCGGGTCGTGCAGGAGCTTGTTGGCCAGCGAGCGGGTGAACCGATCCAATTGCTCGGCGTCCGCTTCGGCGAACTTGCGGCCGTAGCGCTTGATCTCCGCTTTCCGCAGCGCGTCGAAGTGCCGGCGGAGCAGCGTGATCGTCGGGGCGACCTGGCGGCTGGTGAGCCAGCGGTCAAACTGGCGGACCTCTTCGGCGACGATCGCCTTGGCCCGGGGGACCTCCCTCCGCCGGCGCTGGAGGCCCTGGTCCACCAGGCGGCCCAAGTCGTCGATGTCATGCAGGTAAACGTTGGGCAGATCGCCAAGAGCCGGCTCAACATCACGGGGGACCGCGATGTCGATGATGCACACCTGCCCGGCCCGGCGAAGGGGCCCGGCCAGTTGTTCGGCTTTCAGCACCGGCTCCGGCGACCCGGTGGAGCAGATCACCAGGTCCGCCTCGGCGACGGCGGCGGGGAGACCGTCCAGGTCGATCGCGCGGGTCTGCACCTTGGCCGGCACCGTGGGCCCCTGGCCGTTCTGTCGCCGGCCGGATCGAGCCTGTTCGCTATCGTCTCCCGGTGGCGCCTCACCGTCGGTCGACTCGCTGATCCGCCCGGCGGCCAGCTCCGCCGCAATGTGCTGGGCGCGGTACAGCGTCCGGTTCGCCACGGTGATCCGGTCCGCCCCGTTCAACAGCAAGGTTCGGGCCACCAGTTCGGCCGTCTCGCCGGCGCCGACCAGCAGCACGCCCTTGCCGGCGAAGCTCGAGAAGATCTGCTTGGCCAGCGCCACCGCCGCCTGGGCGATGCTGCCGGCCCCCTTGCCGAGTTGGGTTTCGGTGCGAACGCGCTTGCCCACGCGAAGCGCCGTGTGCAGCAGTTTGTTCAGCAGAAACCGCGTTGTCCGCGCGACCGCCGCCGCCCGGTAGGCCGAGCGGAGCTGCCCGAGGATCTGGTCTTCCCCGACGACCTGGGAGTCCAGCCCGGCCGCCACGCGGAACAGGTGTTCAATCGCCGCCGAGCCGTCGTGGCGGTACAGCCCCTCGGTCTCGGTGATCGCGCCCACCCCTTTCAGGCGGGCGGCGTGGCCGAGCAGGTAGGCGGTGAAGTCCTGCTCCCGCGACCAGACAAAGTACACTTCCGTGCGGTTGCAGGTGTCCAGGACCAACGCCTCGGCCATCACATCTTCGCCCCGGATCGTGCGCAGCAGTTCACCGGCCGTCTCGCCCGGCAGGGCGAACGACTCGCGAACCGCCACCGATGCGGTGTGGTGGCTGATGCCGATCACAGACACCTTCATGTCGATTCCATGTCCCAGCTCCCCGCTCGCCACGTCGGTCTTACCGGGCGTCGTCGGCAGGGGGTCCCCAGCCGGCCGGGCCTCATGACAGCATGATGCTGCTGACCAGCAGGGCCATCGTCAGCACGAACCCCACCACCGCGATGGCGGAGATCCGCGTCTGGGCCCACTTGCCCATCACTCGGCCGACGATGGCCGCGGCGTAGATCACCCACGCGGTCGAGCCGAGCACCATCTTGGTCAGCACCTTGGCCTGGGCGACGTCCAGTTGCCCGCCCCGATGGAACGTGACCGCACCGGTAGCGATGCTCACGGTCATGAACGCAAACCCGACCAGCAAGGCGTGCCAGGTCGTCCCGCCCAGCCGATCCAGCGGCGGCAGCCGATCGAACAGCAGGCCGAAGCGGTGTTTCTTCAGATTCCGCTGCGCCAACAGGTGCAGCGCGCCGTAAATGGCCGCGTAGGCGAAGGCCGTGTACGCCACGATGGCCGGCAGCACGTGCAGGTCGGGTTCGGCGTGCTGGCCGGCGCCGGTGGCCCCGGGGGTGCCCGCCAGGAACAGCGAAGAGGTGTACTGGAACAGAAAGATGAGCCCGAAGACGAACACCCCCGTCCGCCGATCGCGCCCGAACAGCTCCAGCAGCCAGTAGACCCCCGCGGCCGCCAGGGCGACGGCCGAGAGAATCTCGTAGTTGCTCCCCAGCGGCAGGGCCCCAGCGCGCACACCTCGGGCCACCAGCATGGCCGCGTGCAGGGCGATCACCGCCAGGACGGCCGGGCTGCGGCCTTCGGTGCGGGTGCGGAGGAAGAATATCGCGCCATAGTCAAGCAGCAGCGCCAGATACAGCAGCGGCAGCAGCCAGTTGGCCGTGATCAGTAGAGCATCCATGGCGGCTCCTCGATTGAGTGTTCTCGCCCGAACGTCCGGGCCCGGCGGCGTCATCTTACCTTATCGAACACGTCGACAAGAAGCGTGAACTATCGTTACCCCCCTTGACGGCCGAGGCGGGCGGCGCGATAACGACGGCAACGGTCAACTCGGCGGCCGGACCGTCCGGACGGTCCGGGCCGGGCGCGAACCGCAACGCTGGAAGGAGAGGTTATGTTCCCGTCGATTTTCTCGGATGAACTGGGCGTCGATATCACCGAGGCTCTGCCGGTCATCAAATCCTGGCATCTGGAATACGTCGATCTCCGCGGCCGGGTCTTCGGCAAGGCCGCCGAGAAGCTCCCCCCCGAACGCCTTCCCGAGCTGCGTAAGCTGCTGGACGATCACGGGATGAAGGTGGGGTGTCTGCAGTCCTCGCTGGCCAAGGTGCACCTGCCGGACGCCCAACGTTGCCAGGCCGAGGGCGAGAAGCTCGAGGGCATCATCCGCGCCGCCGACGCGCTGGACTGCCGCGTGGTGCGGGCGTTCCACTACTGGCAACCTTCGAAAGAACTCCGCGGCGCCCTGGCCGTCCGACCCGACGAAATGCAGAAGGTGCTCGATCTGTTCGAGCCGTTGGCCGAGCGGGCCAAGGCGGCCGGGCTGATCCTGACGTTCGAAAACTGTGGCGTCACCCCCGATGAGGTGATCGCCGTGCTGGACGCCCTCGGCGTGCCCAACTGGGGCCTGGCGTGGGACGTCAGCAACACGTGGGACTGCGACGAGCGGCGGGCCGACGAGGACGCCTACATTCTCCGCATGATCAAACGGACGAAGGTGCTGCACGTCAAGGCCCGCGGCGCGGTGGAAGGCCTCGGCGAGACGATCCCGTACGAGAAGGTCCTCCAGGCCTGCCACAACGCCGGCATGCCCGGCCCGGTGGCCGTGGAAACGCACAACCCCGACCGCTCGGTGACCAACACCGAGATGTCCCGGCGTGTGGTCGAGGTGGTCCAGAACGCCTGGCCCACCGCCGCCCCGGGCGGCTTGAGCAAGGAGAGCCCCTCGGCCAAGGGCGTCACCCGCCCATGGGCCGACAACCCCGTCGGCTTTGTGGTGGTGGGGCTGGGCATGGGCTCGGCGCGGGCCAACGACATCATGAAGACCTCCGGCACGCGCCTGGTGGGCGTGTGCGATCTCAACGAGAAACTCGCCAAGAAGGTGGCCGCCAAACACGATGTGCCCTACACCACCGACGTTCGGGAGTGGCTCGACAACGACGAAGTCGAGGTGGTCTTCGCGGTCACCCCGACCGGTCGGCACGCCGAGGTGGGCCTGCAGGCCCTGGAAGCCGGCAAGCACGCGATGACCACCAAGCCGATGGAGGCCTCTCTCGCCGCGTGCGACAAGATGATCCGCCTGGCCGAGCAGAAAGGCCTGCTGCTGGGGGTGGACTTCGCCCGGCGCATCCTGCCCTCGGCCAACACCGTCAAGGCCGCGGTGGCCGAGGGCAAGCTCGGCCGAATGCTCAGCGGGACCTGCTCGCTGAAGATCCGGCGGACGATGGACTACTTCCGCCACAACGGCGGCTGGCGCGGCACTCGGCAGTGGGACGGCGGGGGCGTGCTCAGCAACCAGGCCATCCACCACATCGACGAGCTGGCCTACACCGTCGGCATCCCCGCCAAGGTCCGCTGCGACATCTGGACGCAGACCCACGACATCGAGGCCGAGGACCTCGCCTCGGCCGTCTGGCTGTATGACGACGGCATGGTGATCACCGTTCACGCGACGACCAGCTACCCGCATTCGACGTGGTACACGCACCTCGAACTTCTCGGCACCGAGGGGGCCTACTTCCACGCCGCCAACGGGCCGTTCGAGGAGCTCACCGAGCGATGGTACATCGACGGCGCCTGGAGTGACCGCCCGCCCTGCCGGGCCGAGTCGCCGTGGGTCAACGGCGTGGACAACTTCGCCGCCGCCGTTCGCGACGGGGCCGAGCTGATCGCCACCGGCCGGGAGGGCCGGCGAAGCCAGGCCATCCTCGACGCGATGTACCGCTCCGCCTACGACACCGGCGGCGGTTGGGTCGACGTGCAGCCGGAACTGACGTGAGGGCCGCGACGCGGCCCCTCGTTAATTGGTTGATTCGTTAACTCGTTGATTCGTTGATTGGTTAACTCGTTGACCCGTTGACTGGGGAACTCGCTGACGTTTCTGCAGATGGCGAGCCCGGGGGCTCTGCCGTTTAGCGGCGGGCCTTGGCCCGCGCGTCATGTGGCCCCCCGGCGTGGGGTTCCGTTTTCCGCCCCGGCCGGTACAATCGGGCGCCATGCTCCCGACCGCCGACAATCAGGGCACCGCTCCGGCCAAGGCTCGGCCGGCGGTTCGCCTGGTGATTCTCGCGTGGCTGTTGCTGGGCCCGATGCTCATGCTGGCGACGATCTGGGGCGCCCCCACCTCGGCCGGGGAGGACGACGTGGTGAATTACTTCCCCCTGCGGTGGCTTGTCGGGAAGTCCATCCGGGCCGGCGAATGGCCGTTGTGGAACCCGCACGAGCAGTGCGGCACCCCCCTGATGGCCGACCCGCAGTCGGCGGTGATGTACCCCCCGACGTGGTTGTTCGCCGTCCTGCCGGGCACCCAGGTGAAGCTGGCCTACGCGCTGAACGTCTTCATCGCCTTCGCCCTGGCCGGGGCGGGAGCCTACCTGTACCTGCGCAAGATCGGCCTCCGACCCGCCGCGGCGGTGTTCGGGGCGACGGCGTTCCAATACTGCGGCTTCATGGTGGGCCATCGGGTGCATCTGAGCATGATCGGCACCGCCGCCATGCTGGGCTTCGCCTTCTGGGCCGTTGAGACGCTCAGGGACTCACCGCGCAAAGCCTGCCTGGCCCTGCCCTGGATCGTCTTCGGCGCGCTGACGCCCGGGCACTGGCCGACGTTCATTAACCTCATGCTCGTCTCGATGGTCTACCTGCTCTGTCGCGGCCGCCCGCTGGGGCGGAGCGTGGCCATGGCGGCACTCGGCGTGGGGCTCGGGCTGCTGTTGGCGGCCCCGCAGATATACGCCACGGGCAACCTGCTCAGCCACGTCACCCGCCAGCGGATCGGCTACGCCACGGCGGGGGAGAACAGCTTCCTGCCGACCAACGCGGTGCTGGCGCTGTTTCCGCTGCTGATGGGCTGCCGCACGCAGAACTTTTTCGCCCCGCGCCCGTGGTGGGGGGCGTGGCACCTGTGCGAAACCCTCGGCTACGTGGGGCTGCTCACGCTGTCGCTGGCCGCGGCGGCCGTCTGGCGGCTGTGGCGGAAACGCAGCGGCCGCGAATGGAGCCCGATGGTGAAGCTGTGGGTTCTGCTGGGGGCCGGGGCCGGGGTGTGGATGCTGGGCTACTACCTGCCGCCGCTGTTCTGGCTGATCCGGCGCGTTCCCGTGCTGAACATCGTCCGCGCCCCGGCCAGGATGGTGCTGGTGGTGGATTTCGCCTTCGCGACGCTGGCGGCGATCGGCATCCACGTGCTTCTCACTCGCCCCGAACGGGCGGCCGCGCTGGGACGAACGCTTCGCCGCTGGGCCACGCGATACCTGCCGATCTGCATGGTCGCGACGCTGGCCCTGGCCGCGGCGCTGACCGCGGCGCGACAGGGGCGCTACCCCGACCGCTTCGGCCAGCCCTTCGCCGGCGGCCCGGCCGACGTGTGGGCGTCGCTGAATCCGCTGGGTACGCCGGTGTGGGTGCCGCTTCTCGTCGCGGCCGCCTCGGCCGGGGCGGTGTTGGCCTTGCTCCGGTGGCCGGGCCGGGGGGCGCCGCTGCTGGTGGTGGTGCTGGCGTGCGACCTGGGGATCCTCACCAGCAGCGTGGACGTTCCCGGCCGGGGCACCGAGGCGATCGACCCGATGCGGTCGGTTACCGCCGACCGCGTCAAGGCCGACGCCGGCGCCGAGCCCTTCCGCGTGCTGCACCTGAGCGAAGCCTACTTCGCCCAGCCGACCGACGTGCTGGCCCCCAAGTCCTCGGCCGTGTTCGGCATCGACAACCTCGCCGGGTACGGGCCCTTCCAGCCGGGCGAGCACGCCCACCTGTTCGGAATGCGGATCTTCGGCTACAGCGGGCAGTGGCGATGGCTGGTGCGGCGGAACGTGCTGCTGAGCCTGTACAACGTCAAGTATCTCCTGACCGACGGAAGCCACAGCGAGGTGATCGAGTCGGTCCGCATCGATCCGGCCACGCCGGTGAGCGGCCCCAACCTGCTGGCGGGCGAGGCCGGCTGGCAGACCCGTCGGGGGCGGCACGCCGACGGGACGATCACGTTGCGAGCGCCGCATTTGTGGGACCCCGCCTCGGCGGAGTACGGCCGGGCGATCGCGCTGACGGCCGGGGAGATATACCGTATCGAGTTGGAGGCCCGCAGCCCCGACGGGGCGGGTGGCTGGCTGTTGGCGAGGGTATTCAACCCCGGCGGCGACGGCGCGCCGAGCTTCTGGCCCGACAGCGCCCAGTTGTACGTGCAGCCCGAGCACATCGGCCGGTCGTGGCGCCGCCACACGTGGACCTTCCGCGCCCCGGCCGAAACGCCCGGGCAGGTGTATTTCCACCTGACCACCCTCAGTGAGACGGCCATCGAGGTTCGCCGCGTGGCCCTCCGCCGGGCCGAGTGGGAACGGCCGGTGCACCTGAAGGCCACCCCGCCGTTGCGGGCGGGCGATCGCGTGTATGAACGGGTGGCAACGGTCCGCCGCGGGTCCGACGACTCGATTACGATCTACCGTAACCGCCTGTGCCAGCCGCGGCGGTTCCCCGTGGCCACCGTGCTGCGAGTCGGCGACAATGAGCAGTTAATCGAGCGGCTCCGATGGGACGCCGACGCGTTAAACACTACATACGACCTCACTCGCACGGCCATGGTGCCCGAGTTGCCGGCCGAGGAGGGACCCTACGTCTTCGAGAGCGTCCCGGCCGGCATGCCGTACGCCCCGGGCGGGCCGGGGGTTTCGGCCAACGGGTACGGCCGAGTGGTCCCCGCGGCCGAGCGGGGCGGCCGACCGGCCCTGGCTACGATGGACCGCGCCGCCTGGGCGGCGGCAGGGATCGGCCTGCTGACGTTCTTCGTGTTGGCCCTGTGGCGCCGCCGGCGGGGGGGGGCCATCTGAGCGGGCCGGACGCCGCCGCCGGCGCGACGATCGGCCGATGAGGAAAGAAAGTACGCAAACTCGGCCACGCCGGGCGTCGTAACCAATGGTGGGATAAGGACGAGCGACTCCCGGGGGCGGCCGCCTGAGGGTGACCAGACGAAAGGAGATGTGTAACATGAGTATAGGAAAGGCGTTAACGACTCTACTGCTGATCGTGGCCCTGACGACGGCGGCGCTATTTCTGGTTCCCGAGGCCGTCGAGCGGATCAGCTACGCGGCCGCCAAGGGTGAGAACAAAGCGACGCACGAGTCGCTCGCCGGCATGGCGCAGGCCGAGAAACTCTCCAGCCTGTTCCGCCAGGTGGCCAAGGCGGTGGGCCCGGCGGTGGTCGAGATCCGCGTCACCAAGAAGGTCAGTTACAACGTGCCGCCCGGCTTCGAGGAGTTCTTCAGGGACATGCCGCCCAACATGCGGCCGCGGCCCGGCACACCCCCACCGGGTCATCCCCGTCAGTTCACCCAGCGGGGGCTGGGCAGCGGGCTCATTGTCGATGCCGACAAAGGCTACGTGTTGACCAACAACCACGTTGTCGCCGGCGCCGACAAAGTGCAGGTTATCCTCCACGACGACCGCACCTTCACCGCCGAGTGGGTCCGCCGCGATCCCAAAACCGACCTGGCGGTGCTGAAGATCAAGGCCGACAAGCTCATCGCCGCCCGCTTGGGCAGCTCCGCCGACATGGCCGTCGGCGACTGGGTGCTGGCGATCGGCTCCCCGGAAGGGTTCGATCAGACCGTCACCGCGGGGATCATCTCGGCCAAGGGCCGGCGGACGCGCAGCGACCGCTACGAGAACTTCCTCCAGACCGACGCGGCCATCAACCACGGCAACAGCGGCGGCCCGCTGGTGAACATGCGCGGAGAGGTGATCGGCATCAACACGGCGATCGTCTCTCGCAGCGGGGCCTACGCGGGTATCGGGCTGAGCATCCCGTCCGACCTGGTCGCCCGTGTGATGAAGCAACTGATCGAAAGCGGCAAGGTCACTCGCGGCTACCTCGGCATCAGCTTCCGCGCTTCGGAGGGGGGCGTTAAGGTCATGGCCGTGCTGAGCGGCTCGCCGGGCGCCAACGGCGGCCTGCGGGTCGGCGACGTCATCACGGCCGTGGACGGGAAGGCCCTGAAAGACGGCGAGGACTTCCGCTTCCGCGTGGCGGACATGCCCCCGGGGTCCAAACACACCTTCTCCGTGCTCCGCAAGGGCAAGAAGAAGACCTTCCCGGTGACCCTGGGCGAGCAGCCCGAGGACATGACCCGAGCGTTCGACCTTGGCAACGGCGGGGCGACCGCGGCGGGCACGGTGGAACGGCTGGGGCTGAAGGTGTCCGATATGACCCCTGCGCTGGCCAAGCGGTACGGTTTCGGCGCCAAGGCCGCCGGCGTGGTGATTACCGAGGTCAAGCCCGGTTCCCCGGCGGCCCAGTCGTTGCGGCCCGGCTTGCGGATCACCAAGGTCGGCGACAGGCCGATCACGACCACCAAGCATTTCGTCGATGCCGTGGCCAAGGCCAACGCGGCCGAGGGCATCGAGCTGACCGTCGAGAACGCCAAGGGCGCCGGGATGACCGTGCTGATCACCCCGGAGGAAAAACCGAACGAGGACGAATAGCCGGCTGAATGCAAGTATCCGCCGGCCACCCGGCGGCGGAAACCGCCGCGCTCGACCCGGTGTCGCCCCGTCGACCGACGGCGGGGCGGTACGCGTTACGCTCGGGGTCCGACCGGTACGCTCTTCCTCTGTTGGCGGTATTGGGTAGAATGAACCCGACGGAGCTTTCCGCCCCTCCGGCGACGCGGCGCCGACGCACCGATGTCGGCCGGGGGTGGGCCTTGCTGCCGGGACCGTGAACCATGCATGAAACCGACGACGACAAGAAGCTTCCCGACGACGTCCCCGTCGTCGAAACGGAGTCCGAGCCGCCCCTCACCGAGGTCCTGACCGAGGCCGTCGAGGATGCCCAAGGCACGGCGGTGGAGGTCCCCAAGGTGGCGGCCGTGATGCCGGTGCACAACGCGGTGATGTTCCCCGGGACGGTCATGCCCATCACCGTGGGCCGGGAGAAGAGCCGCCGGCTGCTGGCCGACGTGCTGCCCGCCCAGAAGGTCATCGTGCTGCTGGCCCAGCGAGAGCCCGGGCAGGAAGACCCGACCGCCGACGATCTCTACCGCTGCGGCACGGCCGTGCTGATCCTGAAGGTCCTGCGGATGGAGGAGGGCAACCAGTCCATGATCGTGCACGGGCTGGTCCGCGTGCGGGTCAGGAAGTTCCTCCAGGAGGAGCCCTACTTCAAAGCCAGCGTGGCGCCGGCCCCCGACAGCGTTCGCAAGAACACCGAGATCGAGGCGCTGATGATGAGCGTTCGACAGATGGCCGGGCGGGCCATCGAGCTGTCGCCGAACATCCCCGATGAGGCCCGGATTGTCCTGAACAACATCGACGTCCCCGGGGCCCTGGCGGACTTCCTCGCCAGCAACCTGCCGCTGGACACCCCGGAGAAGCAGGCCCTGCTGGGCACTTTCGACGTGGCCAGACGGCTGCGGGAGGTCAGCAAGAAACTCCACCGGCAACTGGAAGTGCTGGAGCTGTCCAGCAAGATTCAGGAGCAGGTCCGCAGCAACATCGACAAGACCCAGCGCGAGTACTTCCTGCAGGAGCAGCTCAAGGCGATCCAGAAGGAGCTGGGCCAGGCCGACGACCGGTCCATCGAGGTCGAGGAGCTTCGCGAGAAACTCGCCGAGGCCAAGATGCCCGAACGCGTCGAGGCCGAGGCCGAGCGTGAACTGCAGCGGCTGGCGAAGCTGCCGCAAATGAGCCCGGAGTATAACGTGATCCGCACCTACCTCGACTGGATGATCGAGGTGCCCTGGTCGATCACCACCCCCGACAACCTGGACATCCGCCAGGCCGATCGGATACTCAACGCCGACCACTACGGGCTGGAGAAGGTCAAGAAGCGCATTCTCGAATACTTGGCCGTCCGCAAGCTCGCCCCCCGCAGCCGGGGGCCGATCCTGTGCTTCGTCGGCCCGCCCGGGGTGGGCAAAACCTCTCTCGGCCAATCCATCGCCCGGGCCCTGGGGCGGAAGTTTATCCGCATGAGCTTGGGCGGCATGCACGACGAGGCCGAACTCCGCGGACACCGCCGAACGTACATCGGGGCGATGCCCGGGCGGATCGTGCAGGAGATTCGCAAGGTCGGCTCGATGAACCCGGTGTTCATGCTCGACGAGGTGGACAAGGTCGGGCAGGACTTCCGCGGCGACCCGACCAGCGCGCTGCTGGAGGTGCTCGATCCGGCCCAGAACGACACGTTCCAGGACCACTACCTCAACGTGCCGCTGGACCTGTCTCGCGCGCTGTTCATCGCCACGGCCAACTACCTCGGGCCGGTGTCGCCGGCGTTACGCGACCGGATGGAGGTCATCGAGCTGAACGGCTACACCGCCGAGGAAAAGCTGCAGATCGCCCGCCGGTACCTGCTGCCGCGCCAGCTCAAGGAGAACGGCCTGCGCCGGCGGCAACTGACGTTGACCTCCGCGGCCCTCGAGACGATCATCCGCAGCTACACCCGCGAGGCCGGCGTGCGGGAGCTGGAACGCCAGATCGGCGCCGTCTGCCGGGCCGTCGCCGCCAAGGTGGCTCGCGGTTACGACCGAGCGAGGAAGGTCGACTCCCCAGCCGTGGCCTCCTACCTCGGCCCCCGGCTGTACGAGAGCGAGGTGGCGCAGCGGACCAGTGCCGCCGGCGTGGCCACGGGCCTGTTCTTCACCCCCGTGGGCGGCGGGGTGTTGTTCGTCGAGGCCACCAGCTACGGCGGGACGGGCAAACTCACCCTCACCGGGCAGATCGGCGACGTGATGCGGGAAAGTGCCCAAGCCGCCTTCAGCCTCGTCCGCAGCCGTGCGGCCAAGCTCGGTATCGACGGGAAAGCGCTGGCCAAGACCGACGTGCACATCCACGTGCCGGCCGGGGCGGTGCCCAAAGACGGGCCCTCGGCGGGCGTGGCGATGGCCACCGCGCTGGTGAGCCTGCTGCTGAACAAGCCCGTTCGCCCGGACGTGGCGATGACCGGCGAGATCACCCTTCGCGGGCTTGTGCTGCCGGTCGGCGGGCTGAAGCAAAAGCTCCTCGCCGCCCGCGTCGCGGGCATCAAGACCGTCATCCTGCCGCGGCGTAACCGCAAGGACATCACCGAACTGGGCCCGGACCTCCGCCGGAGTATGCGGTTCGTCTTCGTCGGCCGATTCGCCGAGGTGCTGCCTGTCGCCCTGGGCGCCGACGACCCCCCGGCCAAGCCCGCGCGGAAGGGGCGGACCAAGCGACGCCGCTGAGCCACAGATAAGCGCAGATAAACCCACGGCACAGCAAGAAGATCGACATCAACGTTTAGCGGCGGAGCTTGCTCCGCGTTGACCTTAGCGTTTAGCGGCGGAGCTTGCTCCGCGTTGTCGTCAACGGCGAAGCCACCACAGAGCACACAGAGCACACAGAGAAAGACAGGGAAAGTAGTTACAACAAAAGGCGCACGAAAGTGCAAAACGAATTCGATATCCTGAACGTTAGTAGTACCCAAGGAGCCGCATCACCGTGAAGATCACCGTCAACGGAGAATCGCGCCCCCTGGACGGCGAGTGGACCCTGGCGGCCCTGCTGGAGCAGTTGGCCCTTCAGCCGGCCCGGGTGGCCGTGGAGCGGAACCGCCAACTCGTCCGCCGGGCCGACTTCGCCCGGACGGCCCTGGCCGACGGGGATACGCTGGAGATCGTCACCTTCGTGGGCGGCGGCTGAACCGGCAAGCGTACCCAAAGGAAAAGGACCCGCGAGCATGTCGAACCTGCCACCGTTGAAGATCGGCCCGTTCGAAATCACCCGCCGGCTGTTCGTCGGCACGGGCAAGTACGCCACCTACGAGCTGATGGCCGAGGCCCTCGCCGCGGCCGACTGCCAGGTGGTCACCGTCGCCGTGCGGCGCGAACGCATGAGCGATACGCAGGGGCGGAACATCCTGGATTTCATCGACTCCGAGCGCTACATGCTGCTGCCCAACACCGCCGGATGTTTCTGCGCCGACGAGGCCGTTCGCACCGCCCGGCTGGGGCGGGAACTGCTCGAGGGGCTCGGCCACGCCGGCGCCGGGTGGGTCAAGCTCGAGGTGCTGGGCGATAAGAAGACGCTGCTGCCGGACCCGGTGGGCACGCTGGAGGCACTTGGAACGCTGGTGGGCGAAGGCTTCACCGTGCTGTGCTACACCAGCGACGACCCGGTGATCGCCCGCCGGCTGAAGGACGCCGGCGCCGCCTCGGTCATGCCCGCCGGCAGCCCCATAGGCTCCGGGCAGGGGGTGCTGAACCCCAACGCCATCCGCATCATCCTCGAATCGCTCAAGGGCGGCGATGCCGATTACCCTGTCATCGTCGACGCCGGCGTGGGCACGCCCTCCGACGTGGCGATCGCCATGGAACTCGGCGCCGACGGGGTCCTGCTGAACACCGGCGTGGCCGGCGCGGCCGACCCGGTGATGATGGCCCGGGCGATGACGCTGGCCCTGGAGGCCGGCTACCTCGGGCACCGCGCCGGGCGCATCGCCCGGAAACTCTACGCCACCGCCAGCTCCCCGATCGAGGGCACCATCGCCGGCACCTGACCGCCTTGGCGCCGACTCGTCGGCGGGCGGGGCGATTTCACGCTGGACCGTGCCCCCGCGGTGCGGTATCACACAGCCCATGGACCGCCAAACGCGAATCTGCCTGTGGGTCATCGTGCTGGGGCTGGCTAACTTCGTCGGCTACACCATCGGCTACGTCGCTATCGGCGGCGACGCGATGAACGGCAAGGTCCGCCGCGACGCCGACCCCGACGCCTCATGGCACTACTTCATCAGCCGTGACGGCGAGGATGTGGCCATCAGTCGCGGCCAGTGGATCTACTCGGCCGTGCACTCGATCAGCGTCTGGCCCACCGTCGGGGCGGTGCTGCTGGCGATGCTGACGCTGGCCAAGGAGCGGATCGTCTCGTCCCTGCGATCGACGATTCTCCACGGGCGGACCGTCATGACCGTGCTGGCCACGCTGATCGCCTTCATCAGTATCGTGATGACCGTCTGGTTCGTGCTGCACACCATCCGCCACCTGACCGATCCGAAGCTCCTCGGGGCCGCCACGGCCGGGATGGTTCCATGACGCCGCGTTGCGTTCTCGGCCCGGACGGCCCGATCGCTTCGGCCTTGCCCAGTTACGAGGTCCGCCCCCAGCAGCTCGACATGGCCGACGCGGTGGCCGCGGCGTTCGCCGCTCGCGAGCATCTGCTCGTCGAGGCCGGCACCGGGGTGGGCAAGAGCTTCGCTTACCTGGTCCCGGCCATCGACGCGGTCGCCGAGCGGCGGCAGCGTATCGTCGTCAGCACGTGCACCATCGCCCTGCAGGAGCAACTGGTCGCCAAAGACCTGCCGTTCCTGGCCGAGCATCTCGAGGCCCCCTTCTCGGCCGTGCTGGGCAAGGGGCGAAGCAACTACCTGTGCATGCGCCGCCTGGCGATGCTGTCCAAGCGCGCCGAGAAGCTCCTGCCCGCCGCCCGCGACGCCGACGGCCTGGCGGCCCTGGGCGGGTGGGCCACCGACACCCGCACCGGCTCGATGCAGGAGATCGACTTCCCCCTGCCGCCCGGGCTTTGGCCCCGGGTCTGCTGCGAGGCGGCCTCCTGCCGCGGGGGCAATTGCGGCCTGTTCGGGCGGTGCTTCTTCCAGGCCGCCCGCCGGCGAATGCGGAAGGCCGACATCCTGGTGGTCAACCACGCGCTGTTCTTCGCCGACCTGGCGCTGCGCAAGCGGGACGTGTCGGTGCTGGGCGATTACGACCTGGTCGTGCTGGACGAGGCCCACACCGTCGAGGCGGTCGCATGCGACCACTTCGGCACCTCCCTGTCGTCGTCGGCCGTGCGGCGGGTGCTGACGGACCTGTACAACGACCAGACCGGGCGCGGGCTGCTGGCCCTGGCCGACGACAAGGGGGCGATCGCGGCCGTGCAGACGGCGACGAGCGCCGCCGAGGAGTTCTTCGACACCATCGCCGGCCTCGGGTCCACCTCGCGGTCCGGGCGCGTCGGCCCCGACCAGGCCGGGGAGGCCCACGACGCCCTCACCCCCACCCTGATCGAACTGGGCGGGCATCTAACGCGCCTTCGCGGGCTCACCGGCAGCGACGACGAACGGGCCGAACTCGGCGCCGCCGCCGAGCGCGTCGCCGGCCATCGCGAGACGATCGGCACGTGGCTCCACCAGAGCCGCGACGACCACGCCTACTGGGTCACCCGCCGTCGCGGCCGCGGGCGGCGGGGGCGGGAGGAGGTCACCTTCGCCTGTGCCCCCATCGAGGTGGGCCCGCTGATCCGCCGGTCGCTCTTCGAGGCCGTCAACGCCGTGGTGCTCACCAGCGCCACGCTCACCACCGGCCGGCCGGGCGGGCGAGGGTTCGAGTACATCCGCCAGCGGCTCGGCCTGGACGACGGCGTCGAGCTGCAACTGGACAGCCCGTTCGATTTCCGCCGCCAGGCCACACTGTACGTCGAGACCCGCCTGGGCGACACCAACGACCTGGAGACCTTCCTGCCGGCCGCCGTGGCCGCCATGCAGCATTACATCGCCAAGAGCGAGGGGCGATGCTTCGTGCTGTTCACCAGCTACCGCATGCTGACGGCTGCAGGGGAGCTGCTGAAACCGTTCTGCGACGACAGCGATTACGAGTTGTTCAGCCAGGGCGGCCCGCTGCCGCGAACGGTGATGCTCGACCGCTTCCGCCGAGGCGCCCGGTGCGTGCTGCTGGGGACGGTGAGTTTCTGGCAGGGCGTCGACGTGGCCGGCGAGGCGCTGCGCAACGTCATCATCACCAAGCTCCCCTTCGCCGTGCCCGATTCGCCGCTGATCGAGGCCCGCATCGACGCCATCCGCAAACGCGGCGGCAGCCCGTTCGTCGAGTACCAACTGCCCGAGGCGGTCATCCGCTTCCGCCAGGGCTTCGGCCGACTCATCCGCAGCCGATCCGACACCGGCTTCGTCGTCGTCCTCGACCACCGCATCGTCACCAAGCCCTACGGCCGCCAGTTCCTCGCCGCCCTGCCCGAGATCAACGTCGTCCGAGACGAGTATGGCCGAGGGGCGAAGCGGTAAGTGGCAGGCCTCCCGCGCGACAGGTGGGCGGAGATGAGGCCACGCCCCGGGTCACGGCTCTGGCGCCCCTGACGGGGCTCAGTGTGCGTGGGGTGTCCCCGGTTCCCGCGGCTGACGCCCTTCTCATTACCCACATTTTTGCCCGTCAGATCGAGTTGGGTGCCACGCACAGCTCCGTTGTGCGTGCCCTTCCGCTCCCAGCGCCCGATGTGCGGGAGTGTCGCCAACGCTGACGGTCGTCTCAGGCCCGTTCACGGGCCTTTGCACCGGCTTTGCCGGTGTATAGACCAGGGCTTTTAGCCCTGGGCAGTTGTGCCCCCCCTCCGGACTCTCCCAGCCCGCTTCAGCGGGCTTCAGGTTGTTCGTCGCCGGGGCTCGGAGGGTCCTGTCCGTTTTGGAAGCCCGCTGAAGCGGGCTGGGGGAAAGGGAAGGACGTGCCCAATCGACACCAGGGCTAAAAGCCCTGGCCTACACGCCGGCAAAGCCGGCGGAAAGGCCCGTAAACGGGCCTGTTTAACAACCGCCAACCCGGCGTGATCCCGTGCGTGAAAATGTGGGTAATGACAAGGGCTGACGCCACGGGATCGACATAGGTAGGCCCTCGCGGGCTTTCCCTGTCACACCACCGTGCATACGGGTCCGTACACGGCGGTTCGATTGAGTTTAG
>SDBU01001558.1_pt1 | contig 32375 bp, 33 predicted proteins | sample 2277071 | NCBI WGS metagenome assembly SDBU01 (sample SAMN10397929, study PRJNA504765) | marine sediment metagenome | isolation source: marine sediment core GS08_GC12, 126 cmbsf | place: Arctic Ocean: Gakkel Ridge, Loki's castle | collected 2008 | reverse complement strand
CGACTGCATTTATAGGGGGCGCCAGGATAGGTGAAGCAAGCATTGGCTTCGGGGTGAGCTACTGAGACAAAGAAACCCCGTGCCTTAAGCTGAGGGCTACTCACTATTTCTCTAGGTGAGGCAACAGGGGCCCAAGGGAAGTGCATTAGCTGCCCCAGCTCAAAAAGCTCGGTGGTAGTATGACTCTTGGTCCAGTGCTTCAACACTTCAATGATGTGGTCAAAATATCGCATTCGATACTCCTCCTGCTGCCACTTCTCCTCCTTCAAGTCTGAGGCCATGCCCTCACTGTCCAGCCACTCAACTAATGTCTCCCATTCCATAAGGGGAGAGAGTATAATATAGCCGTCTTTACAGGGAAGAGGACAAAATGAGTTGTTCCAGTGGAGGCTCCCCTGCCTTTTTGACACTACCCCTTCATAAAAATAACGAACCATCACATGCTCCAAGGTAGCAGCAACTGCCTCCTGTAAGGAGATGTCAATGTGCTGTCCCCGGCCACTATGTTTTCGCTCGTGAAGGGCGAGGAGAATGCCAATGGTGGCAAAGAGGGAAGCCACGTAGTATGCCTGCTGCCCATACGGCTTGAGGGGTGCAGTATCAGGAGCACCACAAACATACATCTGCCCGCCTGCGGCAGAAGTAACTATATCGCAGGATTTATATTCTCTATAGGGCCCACTCTGCCCAAACCCGGTAACCGAAGTCAGAATCAGCCCAGGATTTAACTCGCTTAATGCATCATAACCTAGCCCTATCTCATCTAGATAACCAGGACGAAAGGTCTCTACTATTACATCGGCTCTTCTGCTTAACCTGCGGAAAATATCCTGCCCTTGTTCACTTTCCAGATTCAGGGTTATGCCTATCTTATTTGTGTTATTATACCAAAATGATAAGCTCTTCTCAGGATCTGGCACATTTCCCCAGAAGGGACCTACCCATCTTGATGCGTCTCCATCTGGCCTCTCAACCTTAATGACCTCAGCCCCCATATCAGCCAAGAGCTTAGAACAGAAGGAAGCCTTCTCATCTGCTAAATCCAGAACCCGAAGCCCGCTAATGATGTCTTCTTTTCCCATTCTATGCCCTATCTGGAATTCATGTCATTCGGGCAAAAGGCTTAATCTGATGAAGGTAGAGGTCTAGGCTCTTGGAGCGTCATTTCTTCGTCACAGCATATAACTGTACCCTCACCAGCTTTGGTGCAGAGCACCTCGGTGCCACAAACTTCACAGCGGTATCTCTTACCCAATTGATTCATGCTTTGCCATTACCTCCAAATCTAAACAGCACTATCTAGTCTAAGGTGCTATTGGGTTTTCTTTTCCTCCATTGGCTGCCCGCAGCAAACAAGAGTTCCATTCCCTCCACGGGTAACAATGAACCCTGAGCCACATTTGGCGCAAACATACCTTTTTCCCACCTGATTCGCCATCCTTTGTCTTCCTCCTTAAATTTTACTCACGATATTAAAGCCTCAAGAATCAGGACTGCCCATACTGCTCACGAAGCACTCTCTTCAGCACCTTGCCCATGGGGTTACGAGGCAGAGAATCTAGAAAGACCACTGCCCTGGGTCGCTTGAAGCTCAACATTGAGCGGCAATATTCTATAATCTCCTCCTCGGTAGCAGTCTCCCCCCTCTTTAGCACCACGAAAGCCACTGGCTCCTGTCCCCACTCTGGGTCAGGTACGCCAATTACTGCCGCCTCCTCTATTTTAGGATGAGAATAAAGCACATTCTCAACCTCCTCAGGTGAAATATTCTCCCCGCCTCTGATAATCATGTCATCTCCCCGGCCAGCCAAATATATGTAGCCCTCCTCATCTACCCAACCCATATCTCCGGTGCGCAGCCAGCCATCGTGGGTCATTACCTGAGCCGTCTTTAGCTCATCACGCCAGTAGCCACTCATCATCCGAGGCCCTCTGGCCACTATCTCACCTACTTCTCCCTGAGGCACTTCCTTGCCTTGCTCATCAATGATCTTCACCTCTACCCTAGGGAGAGGCCTACCGATAGAAGAGGTAAGTCTCCTAAGCTTTTTGTCCCGCTCCTCTGCGTCCCCTTCGATAATATGGTCATCGGGTCCTAAAGCAGTTATGGTGGAAGCCGTCTCCGTCTGCCCAAAAGCATTGATGAACTTCACCCAAGGTATAGCTTCTATTGCCTTCTTGATGACCTCAAATGGCATGGGAGCAGCACCATAGGTCAATACCCTCAAGCTACTTAGGTCATATTTGGCAAAATCTGGGGCATCGATAATCCTCTTTAGCATTGTCGGCACCAATATTGCCCGAGTTACCTGCTCCCGTTGGGCTACTTCCATCCACTCCTTGGTCTCAAATTGCCTCATCAGCACCAAGGTTCGACCAGCATACGTAGCAGCCATCATAGCCTGAATCCCAGCTATGTGGTAAAGGGGCACAGAGACTAGGTTTCTTTCTTCTATATCTGGGCTAGCTGGGTCTACATTATCCAGAACATAAGCAGCAAATGCACTATGTCTCAACGGCACGCCTTTCGGGCGACCAGTAGTGCCTGCGGTATATGCCAGGATGGTAATATCATCGTCCTCGATTTCGGAGAAAACTTCATCAGGGGGTGATGAGCTAACAAGCTCCTCATAATAAGGCATATCCTCCTGCCTGTTATCTAGTGAGATATATTGCGTGACTGAGGGTAGGTGGGGTAGCATAGCGCGCGCCATATCTAGGTACCTGTTACCTACCAGCAAAACTTTAGCCTCAGCATTGCCTAGCATATAAGTAAGTTCATCCTGCTTCGACCTGAAATTCAAGGGGACGAAGATAGCACCAAGCTTAGCGACAGCGAAATAGGACTCAACGTATTGGTTGCAATTTACCTGCAAGATGGCTACCCTATCACCCTTCTCTACGCCCAACCTGGCTAAGGCATTGCCTAAGCTGTTGACTCGCTCTGTGGTCTGATTAAAGGTTTGCCTTTCCCCTTCAAAAACAATGAAGTCACGGTCAGGGCAGATGGCATTGGCTATGCTCAGAAAATCCGTAGTATTCATCTCTCTCTTTTTCTATTATACATCAAACTAAATTTATCTAGTCGAACACAGGTTGACACTAAGGTTAATAGTGCTACTGTTTGATTAGAAAAATCAAGTCAGCCAATCTTCCTTCCAACTCCAAACCATTGGCTAAAGGCAAATCCAGCCCTCTGACTATTGCCTGTTTAGCATACCTGACTGCCATATGACTGTGGGAGATGATTTTCCTAGCCATTTCCTCAGCACTTGCCAGGAGTCGAGTATTAGGTGCCACCTGATTGACTAGCCCGACCTCGAGGGCTTCCTTAGCATCGAGCCAGCGGGTAGTGAGCAGCATCTCCATTGCCATAGCTCGCCCTACTGCACGGGGAAGCGTTTGGGTAGCTCCGGCAGCAGGTATAATGCCCAATCCTGGCTCAGGTAATCCAAACTTGGCATCCTCGGCGGCAATCCGGAGGTCGCAGCACAATGCCATCTCAATCCCTGAGCCCAAGACATATCCGTGAAGGGCAGCAATAAGAGGCTGGGGAAGGCTCAAAAAAAGCCCCCATACATCCCGTTCCCGGCGCACCTGACGAGCAATTTCTGGAGATGGGGCAGTCAAGAACTCACTTAGGTCAGCTCCAGCACAAAAGGCTCTGTCCCCGGCTCCTTTCAAAATAGCCACCATTACCTCGTCATCGTCTTTGATGGCACCTAGAACCTGGTACAACTCATCCCGCATCTGCAAATTATAGACATTTAGAACTTGGGGACGATTAAGCGTAATGTATGCTATATTTTCACTCTTCTCGTAAATGACGGTTTGGAAAGGATACATTGTGCCTTTTTTACTTTTTTACTTTCCTTTGAACTTGGGATGTCTTTTTTCTAGAAAAGCTGTAACACCCTCCGTGCGATCTTCGGTTGTCTGCAGTAGTGAGTACAGGTCAGTCTCAAGGCGCAACCCTTGCTCGAGAGTCAGATCCAACCCTTTGAGTATTGCTTCTTTGGCATATCTCAGGGCTAGGGGGGCACTAGATGCCATTCTTCGTGCCATATCTGCAGCAACAAGCGGGAGTTCTTTCAACGTAACCACTTTATTAATTAAGCCAATACGGGAAGCTTCTCTGGCACTAATGGGTTCTCCCAGGAGAATCATCTCCATGGCTTTGGCTCTACCTATAAGGCGCGGCAGATGTTGTGTTCCGCCGTCCCAAGGGATAAGACCGGAGGCTATCTGGTTGAGTCCCAAGTAAGCTGTTTCAGCAGCAATTCTGAAGTCGCAAGCTAAAGCCAGCTCCAAACCTTGCCCTAGGGCATCACCGTTGATTACTGCGATGATTGGGCAGTTTAGCCTGGTTATTGCCGTAGCGACGGACCACCGCTTGGCTCCATCCTCCATATCAACACTGGACAGGGAACCATCCCAATCAGTCCCAACAGCGAATGCCTTTCCTGCGCCAGTGATCGTAACCACCTTTACATTTTCGTCTCGGCTAACTTCGGAGCAGATATCAGCTAGTTCCTCAGCCAACCGAGTATCTATGACATTATTTACCTCTGGCCTGTTAAGGGTTATCTCACCGATTTGCTCTCTCCTTTGGTACACAACTGTCTCGTAACGCATAACAATGCCTCTCGTGAACCAGAAATTAATTCTATACTTGTATTGGATGAAAGTCAATGTTGTGCTATCGGGTTACCAGTAGTATACTATCCTATAGCTACTAGGGTAATTCGCTCCTTCAAACAAACCCCATATGCCCCCTCTCTTTCAAAAGAAAGTGGTCTAAAGGGGGGGGGTAGACGAAGTGTTTTTGAAATGCCAGCCGCAGATCTTATCCTTAAAAGGGCCAATGTCATAACCATGAACCCCGGGCAACCTAGTGCCCGGATGGTGGCTATTAAAGGTGACAAAATCCTGCTGGTGGCTGGTGATAAAGATCTGGAATCAGTTAAGGGAGCCAAGACCAGGGTAATTGACTGCCAGGGTAGAACGGTAGTGCCTGGTTTTAATGATGCCCACTGCCATATTTTCTCCTTCATAAAGAAGCTCTTGAGTCTTGACCTAAGCCCATCGTCAGTCAGCTCGATTAGCGACATAAAGGTAGCCATTCACCACCAAGCCCAGAACACCCCAATGGGCAAATGGCTCACCGGCACTGGCTATAACGAGTTTTATCTTGCCGAAAAGCGCCATCCCACTCGCTGGGATATAGATGAAGTGGCGCCTCATCACCCAGTAGTCCTGGCTCATCGGTCCTTGCACGCCTGCGTCCTCAACAGCCTGGCACTCTCCCTGGCTAGCATCACCAAGGAAACCCTAGAGCCACCTGGTGGACTTATTGATCGAGATCTTAACACCGGGGAGCCCACCGGTGTTCTGTTTGAGATGTTAGGTTATATTAGGGAAAAGATATTGCTACCACTATCTGAAGAAGAGACACGTAAGGGCGTAGACTTAGCTAATCGCCACTACCTGTCTCAAGGCATTACCTCTCTCCAGGATGCCACGGTGGTTAATGATTTTGGTCGGTGGCAAACCTTTCACCGATTCAAAGACACGGATAAACTGAAAAGCCGGCTGTCAATGATGTTCGGTGGTGAAGCACTGCGCCAATTTCAGAAGCAGGGTCTGACCATGGGTTCCGGTGATAGCCAGTTGCGCCTCGGTGGGGTAAAGATAATGCCGAATGAAGCCACGGGACGATTGCAGCCGTCGCAGCTAGAGCTGAACCAGCTGGCATTTAATGCTCACCAGGCTGGTTTTCAGCTAATTATTCATGCCATTGAGCAGAGCAGTGTAGATGCAGCCATCACTGCGCTGGAATATGTCCATAGCCAGCTTCCCCTAACTGGGCGACGCCACCGCATTGAGCACTGTGCCCAATGTCCTCCTCAGCTACTTGGGCGCCTAGGTAGGCTTCATGCGATTATAGTTACCCAGCCCCCTTTCCTCTATTTTAATGGTGAAAGATATTTAGCTACACTATCAGCTAGTCAGTTACGGTGGCTATACCTGGTTAAGTCATTCCTCAATAGTGGTCTGATTGTTGTTGGTAGTTCAGATTCTCCGGTAGTCCCGGATAACCCTCTGGTTGGTATATATGCTGCTGTCACCAGGCGAGCTGAATCAGGACAGCAGCTTCTGCCTCAAGAATGCAGCTCAGCCAGCCAGGCACTAGCCATGTATACCATAGATGCCGCCTATGCCTCCTTTGAAGAAGGTATAAAAGGCTCTATTGCTCAGAGTAAACTCGCTGATATGGTAATACTAAGTGGTGACCCCGTTAAATCACCCCCCGAGCAGATAAAGGACATTCGGGTGGAGATGACAATTATTGGCGGTAAAGTGGTCTGGGAAGCCTGACTCACCGCCTGCTCCTAGGTTTAAGCCTATACTAGCCAGTCAAGTAGCCAAAATGAGACTGGAGACTAGAGAGCCAAAGACAACATCACCTTTGGAGAGGGGCATAAAGGAATACCGTAGGCGCACTAGACCTATGGATGGCTTCAAGTCTTCTACGGCAGCTACTAACTTCTTGAGAATCTGGCTTGTCAAAGAAAATGCCAGAATGGCAAGGCAAGATTGGCTTAAGGCTGTGATAAACTAAAAGGAAGAAAGACCAGAAGACTAACATAAGGTAGATTACCTGCTTCCTCAAAGAAAAAGCCTGAATAGTTGATACACTATCGAGAATTGAGCCGGATTGACACAGATTTGTGGTTGATATAGTATGCTTTAGGTAGGCAGAAAAATTAACCAACTTTTGAACGCAACCGTAATTGTTCGAGTCTCTTCAGCAACTTGAAATCTTTCGAGTAGGCAAATGCTGGAAAAGGGGGAAACACGTAGAATACTTTTACGTAACTTAATTCATCGGGGGAAACGCAATGCTACAACAATTCACGCATTTATTTACGCCTATTAGGATTGGGCCGGTTACTTTCCCCAATAGGATAGTAATGAGCGCTCATGCCACGAATGTTAGAGCGAAAGAAGAGATATTCGCTCAGAGTGAACTAGACTACTGGGTGGCTAGGGCAAAGGGTGGGGTTGGTTGCATCACATGTGCACTTTTCAATTCAATACCGCGAACTACGGCGGCTCCCCCCGTTGCATTACAAGATGACAGATGCATTCCTCACTTCGAGAGGCTGGCATCTGCTATCCACGACTACGGTGCGAAATGTATTATACAAATACAAGATATTGGCGGGCGCGGGAACTCACGCCTTGCTGGTGGGGGAGCACTGTGGGCACCGTCAGCTGTATTGGCAATGGCTCCGCTCAAGCCATTCATGCATGGAGGTGAGGTACCCCATGAAATGGATATCGAAGAGATAGAGAGGCTAGTGAAGGCCTATGGTAGCGCGGCACAGCGGCTTAAGCAGAGTGGGATGGATGGAGTCGAAATTGGCGCCTCGTGGGGTGTACTAATTAGCCAGTTTATGTCTCCCGTTTTCAACCTTCGGACTGATGAATACGGCGGTAGCCTGGAGGATCGCTTACGGTTACCCTCACGCGTTATCGATTCTGTTAGAGAAGCCGTGGGGCCAGATTTCCTTGTAGGCCTGAAGATTGACGGAGACACCTTTGTTGATGGTGATAACACTTTGGATGACATGAAGGTGATTGCCCAGAAGTTGACGGACAGTGGCAAAGTGGACTATATCTTTGTCAACCCAGGGTGGAATACGGCACAGCATGTTCCGCCCATGTACTATCCTCTGGGCGCTTTTGTCTATCTTGCTGCTGCGATTAAAGAGGTGGTAGATATACCAGTATGTGCTGTGGGCAGGATCAACGACCCAGAGCTTGCAGAGAAGATCCTTGCCGAGGGCCAAGCCGATTTGGTCGCCATGACTAGGGCTGCCGTTTGTGATCCTGAGTTTCCCAGAAAGGCGCGGGAAGGAAGACTGGAAGAAATCCGCAGATGCATCGGGTGCAATGAGGGTTGCATGGCGTACATGTACGCGGGGGCACCTTACTCTTGTGTCCTTAACCCGGAGGCAATGAGGGAAAAGGAGTTTGCTATCGCTCCGGCGACTAGCAGGAAAAGGGTGATGGTGATTGGTGGAGGGGCAGCTGGCCTAGAAACAGCTCGGGTAGCTGCTTTAAGGGGTCACCAGGTTAGTCTCTACGAGAGAAACGACAAATTGGGGGGGCAGCTAAGCATAGTAGCCAAGGCACCCATGAGGGCAGACTTTGAAGAAGTTATAAGGTTTTACACCTATCAGATGAAGCTTCTTGGGGTTGAGGTACATCTGAACACGGAGGCAACACCAGAGATGGTTAGGGATGAGAACCCGGATGCCGTCGTAGTAGCCACAGGTTCTCGGCCTTTTATACCTGCTCTTCCTGGAAGTGACACAGCTAGTCTTAGCGTGACAGAGGTACGGCAGGTGCTTCAGGAGGAGGTGGAAGTGGGGGAAAAGGTGGTTGTGGTAGCTACCGACCCCCATCTGCAGGCGCTGGAGGTAGCGGACTTCCTTACAGATAGGGGGAAGAGGGTAGAGATCTTGACAGGATGGGTGTATGCTGGTGGGCAATCCACCGAGGAGACATTGCATACGGTTTATTGGAGATTGCTCAGCAAGGGGGTGATTTTCACGCCCTTGACCAAAGTGAGGGAAATAGTAGGGAATACCGTGGTCACCTTCAATGTGTTAACCAACGCGGAGAGCCGGATTGAAGGGATTGATACCGTAGTTTTTGCTCCGAGCGAGAAGGCGAATGATACTTTGTATCATTCTCTAAAGGGGAAGATAAAGGAGCTTTACATTGCTGGCCACTGCCTGGCACCCCGTCAGCTCCACGGCTCAATACATGATGGGGCCCGTATTGGGAGAAAACTATAGTTTGCTAAGGATGAAGCGTTGTTGTGAAAGGTAACATGAAAGCATAGTGCATCTCCTGAATCCAAGGCATAATAAAGGCAAAACTCAAAGGAGGGCGCTATGCATTACGTTGGAGTGAATTATCACAGGAAGTATTCCTATGTGGTGGTCAAGAGTGAGCAGGGGAAAGCAGAGCGAAGGGGTATTGTGAATAACAACAGAGAGGAGGTTCCGGCAATTTCTAGAGCCTTACAAGCCAGGCAAAGCCGTTCTCGAGGCAACCAGCAACTGGCAACTAAAAACTTGGACTATGCTTTCATAGGAGGAGGCAAGGAGGTCCGTGGCCGTTGATAAAGGGGTTTGGATTCTAGCAGAACAAAGACAAGGCGAATTGGAGGAGGTTTCTCTAGAACTATTATGTGCGGGACGCAAAATAGCCGATGAACTGGGAGAGGAAATTTGCGTCTTAATTGTAGGAAACAATGTTGTTGGATTGGCAGACTTGTTGGCTGGCTATGGGGCAGATAAGATATACCTTTTGGATAGTCCCCTTCTTGCCGTTTATTGTGGTGAACTTTACACTGAAGCTCTATGTAATTTTATTATAGAGCAAGGCCCAAGAATGTTTTTATGTGCTGCTACACCTGTTGGCAAGAACCTGGCTCCGAGGCTTGCAGCACGACTAAAAACAGGGCTAGTTTCGGACTGCATCATTTTAGGCATCGGTGAGGATGGTTTGCTGCTTCAAACCAAACCTACACATGGCGGTAAGGTCTACAGTACATATATTTGCCCTACAGCTAGGCCTCAGATGGCCACCATCAGACCAGGTGTGATGGAGATAAAAGATCAGCATGCTGCCAGAAGGTCCGAGATCATCCCTGTTACCCCGCAACTGAATCGGAATGAACCCCGCACAAGGCTGAAAGGTTTCGTAAAGGCTGACCCCAAAACAATTGGCATTGATGAGGCCGAAATCATTGTAGCGGGTGGTCGAGGGGTGGGTAGCGCTGAGAATTTCCGACTTTTGGAAGAATTAGCGGAGAGCCTAGGGGGTACAATGGCAGGCTCTCTAGTGGCCGTAGATGAAGGGTGGGTCAGTAAAAAAAAGCTTGTCGGTCAGACAGGCTTAACAGTGTCCCCCAAGTTGTACATTAGTTGTGGTATATCCGGGGCAAGTCATCATATGTTGGGGATGAAGGATTCGGAGGTTATAATTGCCATTAATAGGGATAGGCATGCACCAATTTTCAAAGTTGCAGACGTGGGCATAGTCGGGAATCTCTTGGAGATAGTACCTGCTATGACACGAAAAGTTAAGGCTAGTATCAAAAGTAATACCCAAATGAATCTTGATAGGATATCACACACCTTTAGCAATCTCTAGCATCACCGTCTCAACGCATTGGGGCCGAATGAATATAATAGTATGTGTAAAATGGGTGATTAGCACCGATAGTGTTGTCAAAGTACAGGGCGGCGCTGTCGAAGACCGCGGTGTTTGTTACGTGGTTAACCCATATGACCTAATAGCTGTGGAGGAAGCAGTACGGCTGAGGGAATTACATAACAGGGGCGAGGTTATACTTGTTAGCATGGGGCCACCTGCGGCTGAGAAAGGTCTGCGTCGTTGCCTCGCAATTGGTGCTGATAAAGGCATGATTCTTTGGGATGCTGCTTTTCAGGGCTCGGATAGTTACGCCACAGCGCTGATACTTGCCAAGGCTATCAGTCGCCTGAGATATGACCTTGTTCTCTGCGGTCAGAGGGCTACTGATACTGAGGCGGGACAGGTCGGGCCTGTTTTAGCTGAGTTCCTTGATATCCCCATAGTCTCAGCAGCTATGAGGATAGATATTCCCCCTGCCGGTGACAAGGTTACAGTGCACAGGAAATTGGAGAAAGGAAACGGGGAGGTAGTCGAAACCAGCCTGCCTGCGTTGCTTACTGTAGAGACTGGCCTCAATAGGCCAAGGTATCCGAGTCTGCGGGATATTTTTGCTGCGCAAACAAAAGAGGTAAGAAATTATGACCTGAGAACACTTGGCCTATCTTATGAAGAAGTAGGCTTAAGAGGCTCGAAAACTAGGATTGTTGCCATCTCACCTCCGAAACCGAGGCCGAAAAAGCTTTTCACCCCTGATTCTAGCGTCCCAGCAGCAGAGCGACTGCGTCTGATTATGTCAGGAGGAGTCACACCGAAGAAGAGTGATTTGCTCGAAGGTGATCCAGAGTATATAGCGTCAAACATAGTGCGGTTCCTTGGCGAGCAAAAGCTGCTACCTTAGCGAGAGGTAACCATGACATCTGTTGTTAGCGGAACATATTGGAATATCTCTGGATATGTTATTTTTTGGGTTTCCTTTGCCATTGCTTTCGGCTTATTCGTTCAGAGGGCCAGTCTACTTTTCCGTCTCCTGCGTTTAGGGCAACAAGATAGGCGCTCTGAAAGCCTACGTCGTAGAATTAAGGTGATGATAGCCGAGTTCATCCTCCAGTGGTGCAGCTTAAGAAGTGTTACCCGCAACGACATAGCTGGGGTCGGGCATGCTTTGCTGTTTTGGAGCTTCGGCTTGTTCTTCATCAGCTACATTATCTTCATAGGCGTGGCATATGGGTTCGGTGTTTCTGCACTACTCACCGGTAGCATATTTGAAACAGTCTATTTTTCAATTCTGGACATTGCTGCTCTACTAGTCATAGCCAGCATAGTCTGGGCTGCTATCAGGCGTTATATTATGAAATCTGAGAGACTGAAGGCAAGTGCCGAAGCTGGCGTTATCTTGATTCTGATTTTTTTACTTATGGTGCTTCATTTTTGTGTAGAGGGCTTCGGACGCGCTGTGCACAATGCTTCGGTTTCCTGGCTTCCTGTAGGGGCTACCTTTGCTAACTTTCTAACTGCCACAGGCATATCACAAGATATATTAGCCACAATCTATAAGAGCGTTTGGTGGCTTCACTACTTCGTTATCCTCGGATTTATGGTTTATATTCCCCGCTCGAAGCACCTGCATATTCTTACAGCCCTTCCAAATGTGTTTTTCAAATCCCTAGGTCCTAAGGGAGCACTTAAGCCCGCCGACCTGGATGAGGAAGCTGAAACCTTTGGGGCAGGTAAAATCCAGGATTTTACATGGAAACAATTGCTTGACCTTTATGCCTGCACAGAGTGCGGCAGATGCCACGTCGCTTGCCCAGCCACTGCCAGCGGTAGGCTTCTCTCACCTAGGGACGTGATTCTAACCCTCAAACAGCATCTGCTCAAGACAGGCCCCGGATTACTGAAGGTTAGAGGCAACGAAGAGATTTCACCTACTGATTCTGGCAGTGTCATGATTGGGAAGGTGGTAGCTCCGGAAGGAATCTGGGACTGTACCACGTGCGGTGCTTGTCAGGAAGTATGCCCTACTCATATAGAGCATATTGATAAAATTATCGATATGAGGCGAAATCTGGTACTAGAACAGGCTTCTATCCCCGATATGGCTGAAGGAGCATTAAGAAGCGTTGAAGACATAGAGCACCCTTGGCGAGGAGCTATATTATCTCGGGAGGATTGGACGGAAGGGCTTGATATTAAGGTTTTGGCTGACGGTGGCGATGTAGATATTCTATTCTGGGTAGGTTGTACTGAGGCACTGGAAGACCGGAGTATCAAGATAGCTCAGGCAATGGCCAGGTTGTTGAAGCTCGCTGGAACTGAATTTGGTATCCTCGGTTTTGAGGAGAGTTGCTGCGGTGAGCCGGTTCGTCGCTTGGGAAATGAGTACCTGTTCCAGATTCAGGCTCGGAAGAATATTGAGCTGCTAAAGAGTCGCAGCGTAAAGAAGATAGTTACTACCTGCCCTCATTGCTATAACACCATTAAAAATGAATATCCCCAGTTTGGCGGTGACTTTGAGGTTGTTCACCACACCGAGTTTATTGCTAATTTACTGGAAGAGCGTAGGCTTAGAATTACCAAAGGGAACGAGAGTGTAGTGACTTATCACGACCCCTGCTATCTGGGGAGGCATAATGGTATCTACAAGTCACCGAGGCAAATTCTAAGCAGTATACCCGGCATCACTATAGTCGAGATGGGAAGGAACAAGCAGAACAGTTTCTGCTGCGGCGGTGGCGGTGGTCACATGTGGCTAGAAAAAGGTATCGGGAGGCGAGTCAACGAGATGCGGGTTGAGCAGGCAATTGACACTAAAGCTAGAATTGTAACCAGTGCTTGTCCCTGGTGTATCCAGATGCTTGAGGATGGCACGAAGGTTGTTAAAGAACCGCTTAGGGTTATGGATATCGCTGAACTGGTAGAGGGTCAGCTTTGAATGTTAACACAAAAGGACATTAACTTGATAATGGATGGTAAATTAACCTGATAAACGAGAGTATGAAATTTCTCCCCCCATCCTGCAGATAGCTATTGTCAGAGAATAACCTCCTTCTATTATCATCTCAGGTTATGAGCCCACATCTACAGATGTCGAGCTGCCATGTGCCCTTCGTGAATGGCCTCATATATCCCACGAGGCTCAACACAGTCCCCTACACTATAAACCGCTACGTTTGCTTTTTCGAGCCCTTCCAGCAAATCTTTCCTTGCCACAAGACCAGTGAATACGATGCTATCGGCCTCAAAATTATACTTCCTGCCATGTCCATCGACGGCAATGACACCTCGCTCAGTAATTTCTTCCAGCGTTAGCCCAAGGTTAATCTCCACCCCATATTTGGCAAATCCTTCAAAAATAAACTGTTTAGCTCCCCCCGAAATCCCCGAAGCCACATCCTCAGATGCCTCAAGAATCCGTATTTTTTTCCTTAAGGGAGCGGGTAACTTTGCCTTACCCAAAAGCAACCTAGTCACTCCCTTTACCCATCCTTGGGGTAACATCCGCCGGTACCGCAACAATTCGTGCAGCCGCCCTGCCACAGCGAGAAAGAGCGCAAGCTCGCAGCCACGCAGACCCCCTCCAACTATAACCACATTCTGCCCAAGCTTTTCACCCTTCATGATGTCGTCCACACTCGTGACTAAATTTTTATCTACGCCCCGAACATCAGGAACGAATCCTCTTGCACCGGTAGCTAAAATGACCGCATCAAAACCGTGCTGCTGTATCACTTGAACTGTGGCTTTGTTTCCTAAGATTACCTTCACTCTCAGTTTTCTGAGTTGTGTTGAAAAGTAATCAACGAGTCTAGCGAGATCGGATATGAATTCTGACGTCTGGCTCACACGTCCGCCCAAGTGGTCGCGGCTCTCATAAAGGGTCACGTGATGACCTCTCAATGCGGCCACTCGTGCCGCCTCCATTCCTCCGGGCCCACTACCTACCACTGCTATATTTCTGGCGTTGACCGTTGGTTCAATAGCCAATCCCTCTTGGGAACCGAATGCAACGTTCATTGTGCAGCTCCTTCCTTCTCCTCCGCCAATTACATAGCGTAGACTGCACTCACTACATCGGATGCAAGGGACAATGTCTTCAGGCCTTCCTTCCTCAGTCTTCTTGGGAAAGCAGGGGTCTGCCCACAAGGGTCTATTCAAGGAGATGAAGTCAGCTTGTCCCCTTTGCAGTATTTGCTCAGCAAGTTGCGGGCTAGTGATTGACCCAGAAGCTATGACAGGAATGTGAACCGCCTTCTTTATTGATTTTGCCAGAGGTACGTGGAGGGCAAAGGGCCGGTACATAGGTGCCACCTCATAGCTCGCCGTTTCATGGGTTCCTCCAGACACGTGAATAATGTCTACCCCGCTTTTTTCAAGTGCCTTGGCAGTTTCTATAGCTTCCTCAATTTCAATTCCACCCTGCTGATACTCTGATCCACTTAACCTAACGCTAAGAGGATAATCAGCACCTACCTTCTTGCGAATATTCTGTACAACCTCGAGCAGAAACCGCATTCTGTCTTTAAGCGACCCTCCATACCAATCCGTGCGCCTGTTTGTAAGAGGTGACAGAAATCCCGTAACCAAATAGCCATGGGCGCCTTGAACCTCAACCATGTCAAAACCTGCTTTTTTTGCTCTCAATGCAGCGTCCCCAAAGGCTTCTACGATATCTAATATCTCCTCAAAGGTAAGTTCCTGAGGGGGAGAAGCTCCCTTGGCATACATTGCTTCCCAAGGAATCCGGGATGGTGCCTTTGCCGGTAGCGTCGTTAGGCTCACTTGTCTCCCGGCATGCTCTATTTGCAAGGCTGCCTTTGCTCCGTTCTCCTGTATAATGGTAGCTAACCGGGACAAGCCAGGAAGATATTCATCACCACTTGCACTGAGTTGAAGGTCAAGTCCTTTACTTGCCTTATTGTCGACACAACAACATCCCACGATGATAAGACCAACGTTGCCCATAGCCAGTTCTTTGTAGTGTATTGTTTGGCGTTCCGTAACATAACCATCTTGGTCCGCAAAACCCGTCTGACCTCCCGCTTTTACTAGCCGATTCTTTATCCTCATTTTACCTACAAAGCCGGGTTCAAACAGCTTGGGGAACTTTACACCCATTATGCCATCCCTCATGTTAATCTTGGGTAACTGTCAAAGAGCTGACATTTATCCTAGATTTTCTCTTGGCAGCCCCCTTGGCTAGCAGTATATTCGTTTTAGACGGAATAGAATAAATCACCCAAGAGGTGAAAGTGGCGACACAATACAAAGATGACCTTTTACCTTCTATAGAGAGTAGCTGATGAGAACCATTCGTTGCGTTCAGAGGTTGGTTTATCTTTCAGCCCACCTAAAAAAGGTTATTTTTACCGGGAATTTTTCTACCCTCTGCTTATTCTTTCCCTGTATATTACTTCAGTGGCTTTGCATCAGGCCAACTGCCGTAAAGTTTTAGTGCTTCCTCAGGCGGCTTCCTTTTCTGCCACTCCTTTTCAAATTCTTCGTGTGTCTTGCCCCTCTTTAGACGTGCCTTGCGCTCCTCCTCATGCAATCTTTGTGTTGCCTCATAGTCCACCTGCAATTTCTCACGGTCGTAAACCAACTTGTAAACGTTTTCTGCAGTCCAATCAGATATTATCTCATTCCGCACGTCTTGTATAACCAAATCAGGGTCTCTTTCTAGAACATCACCATAACCACCTGATCCGGTTCGCACCCCGACAAAGAGGTCTCCCGTTTGGAGTGCACGTATGGGCCGAATATGGGGGCCAATCCAATAGTCACCCTCGATCGCCCTTCTCGTAATTAACTCCCGCAAGTCATTAGGAATGTCCTTATCTCCCCTTTTCATCTTGTCAAGCGTATTGGAGTTCTTGATTTCCACCCCAAATGCGGGGGGAGGAGGATAGCCACCAAACAACCCTGAAGATGGATGCAGCTTCGACTCTCTCGCTACTACTTGGTAGCTCATCTCTGACACCCTATAGGCTATATGGGCCTGGACGGTACCTACCCCGCTACGATATTTCCCAAACCCACAGCCATCCTTAGCATGCTTCTGGAATAAGAGAATATGTGTCTGCACTGGTTCAATTTCATCCAAATTCGCACCTCTCCCCTCAGGTGTGTAGGCAAACCCGTAGGCGTTTTCCCCATCCTTGTCTGACCTGGCACCCTGCCCGATTGTGTTGAGACCATAAGTCAAAAAATCTACAAAGCGCTGTCCATCGTGACTAATCCCGCTGACGATCATGCCCCATGAGGACCCCGTGGGTGCTTGAACCCATTCCTTTCTACCACTGGCAAATACTAACTTACTCAGACAGGCGAACGCATTGTCCACAACGTACAAACCTACGTAAACCGTGTTGCTTATCGCAGCCTCAGGGCTTGGATTAAAAATGCTCCCCTCTGGCGGAAACACAACGTCTATCGGTGCCATAACTCCACAGTTATGGGGCATGTCAGAGAATATAAGGTTGAATAAGGGAATAGAAGTAAATGCCAGGATCTGATGAGGCAACGAATTATACGAACTGGGAGTGCTGGGGGACGAGTCACTGACATCAATGACAAGTCTATCGCCTATCTTTCTAAACGTCATGTGAATCCGGATTAGGCTGTCTTCGGTACCACTCCCATCACCAAAGGTTACCGCTTCATATGTACCATCCAAGAATTCGCTAAACCTGTTTCTAGCTGCCTGCTCCCCAACAACTATCATCTTCCTAAGCAAGCCTCTTAGAAAATCATTCCCCATTCGCTCACAAAGCTCCTGAATTCTGCTCCGGATTCGATCAACTCCTGCCACCCTAGCCCTCATGTCTAGTTCTTGTGCCCTAGGCGCCCTACAAGAGTTTGAAAACATCTCAACTATATCGGGGCTCAACTGATAGTTTCGCCCTATTCTTATTGGTGGAATCATAAAGCCCTCATCGTATTTGCTCTTAGCGGTTATGGGCATTCCTCCAGGTGTGGTGGCCCCAATTTCGGCTTGGTGTGAACCCGAACATGCCCATCCAGCCAGCTCACCTTGGGAAAAAATGGGCATAATAGCAAACTGGTCAGGACTATGGATCCCTCCGTAGTATCCATCATTAGCATAGAATATGTCACCTTCTTTAACATCCATGATCGGGTCGTATAGGTAGTTCTTGACGATGTATTTTACCGGCAACTGCGCAGTGACAATGTGGAGATGTGTTCCGGTGCTACAAAAAGCCAAATCACCACCAGCTGTGAATAATCCGACAACCAAGTCCCCTCCACGTATCATCCCCGTGACCCCCATCCTGATGAAGCTCTCTTTTCCTTCGGCAAGGATCTCCCGCACCTTAGCGCTGTAGATTTCGTAATCTCCCGCTCCAAGCAGCTCAATGCATTTCAGTTCATGCTCACTAGGTTCTGGCTTTATCCATTGCATCAATTCTCTTCTATCTGGAAGCAAAACACCCTCCTTTGTGCCTTATTGTAGTAAGGGGGAAATTCCGTCCCCCCAGAAATGTAACCCAAATGTTACACTACCCAAGTTGCTCGACCAACATTTCGTGATGCTTGCCCACCGTCATCCTTGTTCCTGGTGGAAGCACTAATGTGGTGGTTTCCGCTTCCACCAATGCTGGCCCTATAATTATATTGCCAGCCTTAAGTAGCTCCTGCTCGTACAAAGGCGTCTCGGCCCACCCGCTAGCTTCTTCCCAAAAGCTCAGCCTCTTCCCTTTAAAGGCGCTTTCTGGGGGAGCTTTTCCTCCATCGGGGTATGTAGGCAACTCCATCTTATCAACCAATACGGTGGCCCGAAGCAGGAAATTGTTCACTTCGATACCCCCGGCCGGGTACACCACCACGGGGCTATATGCCTTGGCATATTCGCTTCCAAATCGATCACACACCGCCTTCACATCCTCTTCACTTTGCAGAAACACCTGCGGGGAAGCTATTCGATGCATATGAAGCTGCCCCCCGTACTTCATCTCCAGCTCCAAGGTAAATACAATCGAATCGGGCCCAAAACCCTCTTCGGATATATCCTTTACAGCTCTTTCCTGAAGCGCCACCACTAGCTCATTAAATTGCTCATAGTCCGTCAGGTAGTCGCCGGGACCGGGCTTCTGCAAGATAAGCCTTTTCGACTGCTCATACATATGAACCAAATCCATAGCTGAGGAGCCATAGGCACTGAACACTGGCGAAAAAGGAAATACCACGACCTTCTCAATGCCAGCACGGAAGGCGTAGCCACAACAGTGTGTAGCACCGCCCCCACCGTAGGCGAAGAGGATGAAGCCCTTCGGCTCGTATCCGCGTAATGAAGTCATCCGAGCGATGGCATCGCCCATATTGGAATCAACGACCTTTTTAATCAGTGAAGCTGCCTCTTCCACCTTTAGACCTAGTGGGTCGGCGATCTTCCTCTTAATAGAAGTTACTGCCTTCTCCTTACTCAGCCTTGTGCGGCCACCATGAAAATAACTAGGATTCAAATAACCTAGCACAACATCCGCATCAGTAATAGTTGGCTCTTCCCCTCCTTTATCATAACAAGCTGGCCCAGGCACCGCCCCTGCGCTTTGAGGCCCTACCTCCAGCCTGTTCCCCAAGACATGATTTAACCAGGCGATAGAACCTCCACCTGCTCCTATAGACAATACTTCAAGTAACGACATATTTACTTGCCAATCTTCAACGACGGGCTGCCAAACATAGAATGGAATGCGCCCCTCTACAATCGTCCCGACATCAAAACTGGTGCCACCCATGTCAGAAACGAGGACGTTACCATGTCCGAGCTGTTTTGCCAAATAGGCAGCTCCAATAAGGCCAGCTACTGGGCCAGCACAATAAGTCTGAAGGGCCGTCGTGTGATAAATATCAGCAACTCCACCGGTATTGTGAACAATTAGCAAGTTCCTTTTGAAGCCATGCGTCTGAAGCTCATTTTGCAGATGAGAAAGCTCCTCCGATATGCTTGGCTGGAGATAGGCGGTAAGGATCGTTGTTGTCATCCTTGAATAATCACCCTGCTTAGGGCAAATGTCCGACGAGAGTGTAACTGGCAAGTTGCCCGGCACTTCCTGTTGGATGGTTTTCTTAATTTCCCTTTCATGAGTAGGGTTTATATATGAGAATAAGAGACAAACCACAATGCCCTCGACTTTTTTGTCCAACAAATGGCGCACCTTTTGTAGTACATCTTGCTTATCCAAGGGCCTGACCACCCGTCCTTCATAGTCGATCCTCTCCCCGACTCCCACTATATTATCTCTAGGAATCAAGGGAACTGGCTTTCTAATTTCACTAATTTTCCTTTTCTCCACCTCCGTTTTGCCATCTGACCAGCTAGCTCCTCTACCGATTAGTACCAAGTCTTCAAAGCCCTGTGTGGTGATGAGCCCTAGATTTGGCCCCCTCCTTTGAATCAAAGCATTTGTCGTCGCAGTGGTGGCATGACGCATATACTCTGCAGAGGAGAGCATTTCCTCCACTGAGATGCCTGCCTTCTCAGCAGCTATCTTGATTGCCTCCATGATGCCGGCGGTCAACCTAGCTGGGGTAGTGTGCGACTTAGCTGTTACCCGCTTTCCGTCAACCGTTGCAAATATATCCGTGAAAGTCCCCCCTGTGTCGACGTCAATCGTTACTTTCATACGCTTCCCCCAGCTGCTTCTTTTCCCTTTTTCCCTTCTACAAACCTTTCTTTTAGCTTATCAATATCAAGTTGAATATCATAGGTGATTGGATGTCCCGGTGGTAGAGGCTGTACGTCCATCAAGGTTCCACAGCCGGGGCAGTAAAATTCTAAATATCTTACCCAGTTTGGGTCGGGGAAAACAGCGTGAGGCTCTCCAGGAATAGGATTATGAATTTCACTGGGGTCACGGTCGTAGATCAGACACCCCTTCTTGTAATTCTCCCTAGCCGAAATTAGCTCTTTCCCGCACCGCCGACAGAGCCACACCTCTCGCTCAAGATCTATATCCACGTATTCAGTAATTTGCATTTTCATGATAACCTCTCCTTGAATCTAAAATAGCCCTGTAGCCTTGAAAAAATCGAACCTGCGCAGCGGAAACAGCCGAGCTGCTGTCTTTGTGACCAGCTCCTGACCATATACGCTCCTCCCCTCTAGGGGCCATGGGTAACCTTCTATCACCTCGACCTTGCTTCGGCTCCTAATCACGCCCGAAGATGGCAACAGAACACGTCATCCTACCACCAGGGTTTCCTCCTAGGTTGTGGGTTAGGCCTATATCTACCTTCTTTAGCTGACGCGCATCGGCTTTGCCTTGGAGCTGCTTATAGATCTCGTAGACCATTCTTAAGCCAGTGGCCCCGATGGGATGTCCGAAGCATTTAAGCCCCCCATCGATATTGACAGGTAATTCACCTGTGGACTCGAATGTGCCAGCCTCTTGTTCATCCTTATATTTACCCCTAGCGCAAAATCCGAGGTCTTCACAAGTAATAATCTCGGTTATAGTAAAGCAATCGTGGACCTCAGCTAAGTCTACTTCTTGGCGAGGGTTTTTAATATCAGCCTCCCTGTAAGCCATCTGGGCTGCGGTAACATTTTCCTCGATGTGAACGAAATCGTAGATCCCTTGCTGCACACCTTGAAATGCCCCGCAGGTTAATCCTATGGCTTTTACTAAAACATAATCCCTCCTCAATCCCTTGGCTATCTCAGGGGTAGTGATGATAGCTGCGGCAGACCCGTCGCTGATACCACAGGAATCAAAGAGACCTAGTGGCCAGGCCACTGTAGGTGCATTCATAGCCTGCTCCACCGTTATCTCCCTCCTCAAATGAGCCTTGGGGGTTAGTGTCCCATTGTGGTGATTCTTTACTGCTACCTTAGCCAACATCCTCTTCCCTTCCTCATTGCTAAAACCATAGTGGTGGAAGTAACGAGTAGCAAGGAGCGCGAATTGAACAGGAGCTGGAACGTATGGTACTACTTCACTGCTGATCACCTCGGGAAACCCGTGTACACCCTGATAACCTGAGTCCTTTAACTTCTCCACCCCGGCGACTAGGACAATGTTATATATCCCTGCAGCTACAGCATAACAAGCGTTCCTCAAGGCATCAGTGGCGGTGGCACACATATTCTCCACCCGAGTTATTGGTATGTATTGCAACTTTAAAGGGTAAGCTAAACCTACTCCCAGCCTCGCTGCTTGGATTGTACCGAACCAGGCTGCCTGAATATCCTTGGACTCTACGCCGGCATCCTCAAATGCTTCATAACAAGCTTCCACTACGAGATCCTCGTAGCTCTTATTCCACGCCTCCCCGAATTTGGTGCAACCCATGCCTACAATGGCTACCCTATCCTTTATGCCTTGCATTGCATCTGGTCCTCCTTGCCTAGGCTCTCAATGGAGTGACACACCAGTAATAGTTGTGGATACCTTCAACCGTCTGTACCCTTCTGAAGCTCAACTCCAACGGCATCCCAATCTTTATCTCGTTAATATCCTTGTCTATCATCTCGAATATCCCTCTGCCTCCTCCCTCAAAGTCTACTATGGTGATTACCCGAGGGGGGTCAAGAGTCACGCCAAGGTAGTCCACAGAATAGGTAAAGATAGACGCCCTTTTTGGGATTTTGTAGGGCTCAAAATCATCCTTAGTCTGGCATTTAGTGCATACCCTCTCATCGGGATACTGGATAGTGCCGCAGTTTCGGCACTTGACCCCATACAAGGCTATATTCCTTCGTACCTCTCTAGAAATGGCATGAACACTAGGGATTCTAGGAGGGGGGCGTCTGACAGTGTGAGCTATGCTTACTAATCCTCGCCACCTTAGGTAGGTGATATATGAAGGGAGGAACCTCTTAGAAGTGAGATGAACTCTCATCCCCCGCACATTCTTAGCACTTTCTATCCCTTCAGTTGTCTTCACAATAAGGGCATCAGCTCCCTCACCATAGCTGACTGCTAAAATCCTCTCCCCCGGCTTTGCCTCCTCCAAGGCTGCTACTAACATCATGGGAACGAAGGCACAACCCGTATTGCCCATGAGACCAAAGAAGGATGGGGAAAGCTGAGTTTTATCATCAAACCCTAATAGGCGGCATATATCCGTGTGACGACGCTGGTCAGGGGCATAGGTTACTAGCTTAGCAAAACTGCTGGAACTCAATTTGTTCTTCCCCATTACATTGGAGGCGCATTCCTTTATTGCCTTAAAGTAGCCCTCCTCAATAACGAAGCGATCCTCAGCTGAGCGGGGGAACACTTCTCCCTCAGTACGCCATACGTCGTAAATCTCATTGGCAAGGGAGTAGGCATCCTCTACTTCGGCAATCACCCCTTCACGTCCCACAAGGAAAGCAGCGGCACCATCTCCAAAGGTCTCGTCAAATTGGGAGCGAGGCTGAGGTACCCTCTCGTCAGCTATAGCCACCAGAACCTTCTTAGATGTACCAGCTTTAACCGCATTTAGGGCTGCCATTAAGGCAGTCGTTCCCGCTCTTAGGGAACCTGCGAAATCTGCAGTAAAGATGCTATCCCTCAAGTCTAGCGCTTTGGCTATGAGAACTGCCGCTTGCTTCTCCTTATAGGGTGATGTCGTGGAAGCAAAATACAAAGCGTCTATTTCCTGAACTTCAACGCCGCTTAGGCAATCCAGAGCGGCAGCTACTGCCATAGTGATGCTGTCCTCATCAAAATTGGCAATGGCCCTCTCCCCACGGCTAGTCCACCCCTCGGTACCCTTTGCCAGGCGATAGAGAGGTACATAAGCTCCGAAACGAGTTATGCCAACCACCTCTGCTCCCCTATCAGCATACATAGCCTTTCAACCCTCATGCTTGATATTTCAACCTCCTAGCTATACTTTTTCAAATTATCCCGCTTCTCTTAAGTGGCTTCTAACTAGGTTCCCATTGGTCCCTTTCGGCCAACGAACCACATCAGTAGATTTACCTAGCAAGCTAGGCCAACCTCATTTCTTCCAGGTCTGCGCTCACTATGAGTTCAGGCTCGGTAAGTTCCTGCACTTCTTCGCTAGTCCACCCAGGAGCTACCTCCTTTAGCACCAGTCCCTCCTTTGTCACCTCAATCACTGCTATATCAGTAATAATTAAATCTACACACCTCGGTGCAGTAAGGGGATAAGTACATTTCTCCACAACCTTGAACTCACCGTTTTTGGTTACATGCGTCATTGTGATAGCTTGTTTTCTAGCGCCGCAAGCTAAGTCCATGCTTCCCCCTACATTCCCTACTTTCTTTCCTGGGACTACCCAATTAACTAGGTCTCCGTCTTTTGAGACTTGCATCCCACCCATGACACTAAGGTCAACATGTCCTCCTCTAATTATGGCGAAGGACTCGTTATGGTCAAAGAAGGACATACCAGGTTGACGGGTGACAAACCGCGATGAGGCATTAACTAGATTAAAGTCCTCTTCCTCAGGAGAGGCGATAGGACCATAACCGAGCATTCCATTTTCAGAATGGAATAAGACTTCTCTCCCTAAAGGGACAAACTCAACCGCCAGACCTGGAATCCCAAATCCAAGGTTTACTATCATCCCATCTTCAAACTCTCTTGCGACTCGAAGAGCAATTGTTTGCTCATCCAATCTGGGTTTTTCTAGCAGCTCTAGCCTCTTTGGCCTCTTCATTTTTCGTCCTCCTTTGGCCTTACTACCACTCTAGTTACATATACTGAAGGCGTAACTATCGATTCAGGATCAAGTTCCCCTAGTTCCACAATTTCATCAACTTCGGCGACGGTGACCTTCGCTGCGCCAGCCATTACAGCATTAAATGTTCTAGAAGTGCCCCTATAAACCAAATTTCCCCACCTATCAGCTTTGTGAGCTCTAATTAAGGCGAAATCACCATAGATAGCATATTCGAGGAGATGTTTCCGCCCATTAAACACCCTGACTTCTTTCCCTTCCTCAATTATCGTGTCTACACCAGTGGGACAATAAAAAGCAGGAATCCCTGCCTTTCCTGCCCAGATTCTTAACGCTAAGGTGCCCTGAGGCACCATCTCAAGTTCTGCCCCGCCTTCCAGCGCATCCTCAAAAGGAAGACGTACTGACCTCACTATTCCTGCTGTGAACGATGCCATAGCCTTTCTTATTTGTCCATTCTCCGCCAGTATACCGACATCAGCCCAACCAGGCGGCCTCTTCATCCAAGGCATTTTTTCAATTTCATGGCCATAGCCGGTTGAACAACCGACTACAGTAAGGTTTTTGGTCCCTCGCCGGGCTAGTGCTTTGATCAAGTAACTAGGATACCCGTCTCTAGTTCCGAACCCGCCTACCAAAACAGTGGCTCCTTCGAATATATCGGCTATCGCTTCATCAAAGCTACTTACTATCTTGTTCATAGAAGCTCTTCAACCTCCTTTGCCTTAGACTCCCCCACGCAACCGAATATATACTTTTTCCACATTCGACTCTTTGAGGATAGAAACCAACATGGCTGTAACAACGTCTATTCTGTCGAGGCTTAATACTGTAATACCTTCACTCACCTTGCGCCATAATATCGTCTCGTTGGCGTTAGATACTGTGGCTCACAATAAGCACTATAATTATACCAGGGTCTTTTGTCAATCCCTTGGGGGATTATTTATTTGACACACCATGCTATGCTATAATAGGGGCAGTGGAGGTGTCAATATGGCAGAGAATGAAATACCAGATGTGTACGTTGACCAGATGCGAGTGACCATTGGAGTATTTGGGGTGAACGTGACATTCGCTCTTTCAGAACCACACCCTACTTCTGCTGGTGCACCCAAGCCTGAGGATAAAGTGCGTGTTCGCATGAGTCTTGAGCATGCCAAAGTCGTTGCAATGCTATTAAGGAAACAGCTAAAGCAATATGAGGAAGAGTCAGGCACTAAGATTGCAATCCCAGCAAGGGTGTATACTGGTTTAGGGGTTGCTGAGGAAGATTGGGGACTCTAGGTTTGGGGGTTGCTGAGGAAGATTGGGGACTCTAGGTTTGGTAGACTATGCATGCGGAACTCCCTTTGATTGTTGCAGCATTTGCGGGTGGGCTGTATAATATACTTCCTCATGGTATCATGGAAATGGACAATGACGGTATAACAACGAAGTTATTAGAGGAGGCAATAGGTTCTGACAAGCCAGAGGTAATAGAAGATTATCCAGAAGATAAGCGGGGGCTAAGTTGTTTGATACTTGGTTGGACGACACAGCAGCGACCTATACATGCATGTATCGGATATAGGGGAAGCAAACCACTAGTTATTACAACATACAGACCCGACCTATGTTCCCATAAATGGAACCGAAGTTTTCGTAGTAGGAGGTAAGGAAAGATGAGAAACGAAAGACACAATTGCGGCGGTATTCTAAGAAATAAGCAAGTCGCCATCACCAAGAATATTGGCGGCCTTTTCTACACCTTTACTGTAGAAGGCAAACAGTGCACTAGTTGCTCAGAGGAAGTGATTAGTCGTGATACTCTTCGTAAGTTAGAAGTTCTGCCAGTGAGAGCCAGAATTACATATAGTAAAAAGAGGGGAGCCATTTTTACCCTAGATACTCCAATTATTGGTTTATTGGATGCGGGAACCGCAACTGATAGTATTAGTCGTAACCCCACCGTTGATACCGGTCGAGTAGCTTATGCCCACCCATAGAACGAAAAAACACGGTCACAAAGATACTTCTGTTTCGCTTCATCCCCTTTCCTTTGACGAAGCGATAGAGGCACTGGCCCAGACCCCTAAGCATGGGGATTCTGGGGCTGAGGGGTCTGGCAATACCAAAGAACACGTCCCTGAGGCTGGCTCAGCCAATATCCTTTAGCGCTTGCACTAAATCTGGGGGTAGCTCAGACTCAAACTCCACATATTCGCCGCTGGATGGCAGCTTAAAACCCAGGCGGGAGGCATGCACAAACTGCCGTGATAAATATGTTGATTTCACACCATAAACCTTGTCCCCTACCACTGGATAGCCAATAGCCGAAAGGTGAACCCGAATTTGATGAGTGCGACCGGTTTCAGGTCTGACCTCGAGCAGGGTATAGTTGCCAATATAGTTAACTACACCATATTCAGTCCGCGCTTCCCTGCCCTCAGCCACTATCGCCATACGCTTCCGGTTGCGAGGGTCACGCCCGATAGCTGCCTCAATAACACCATTCTTCGGGGTGAGGTGCCCTTTAACCAATACCAGATAGGCTTTGACCACTGAGTGAGCCTTGAATTGCTCTCCCAGGTTAGCCTGAGCCATCCCATTCTTAGCTACCAGCATCACACCTGAGGTATCCTTGTCTAACCGATGCACAATTCCCGGTCGCAGTGAGTTACTAATATCAGCTAGATGAGGAAAATGGGACAGAATAGCATTAACCAGGGTATGGCTTGGGTGTCCCGGTGCTGGGTGAACCGCCAGCCCGGCTGGCTTGTCTATAACTAAAAGGTCATCATCCTCATAAATGATATTTAATGGAATAGCCTCCGGGGCTAAGGGGCTGGGTGGAGTCGGGGGTATAACAATATTTACCCTATCACAAATATTAAGCTTAATGCTAGCCTTAGCCATATGGTCGTTAACCGTGATATAGCCATCAGCAATAAGCTTTTGGACATAGGTTCGGGAGAGCTCAGGATACTTTTGGCAAATATACTTATCAAGACGAGTCCCTGGCTTATCAACTACAAAACTATAGAGATTTTTTATCAACCTCACCCCCTTGGTGAATAACCTTATACTTTGTCAGGCTGATAAATCAACGTTTCTCGGTTCTGGCTAATGGAAGGAGAGAGTAAGCAAATATAATAACACCGACAACTACGGCAGAATCGGCAATGTTAAATACCGGCCAGATACCAATGCTGATGAAATCAGTAACTCCGTCAAGGTTAGGGTTTAAGCGGTCAATCAGGTTGCCTACTGTACCGCCGAGAATTAAGCCAAGGGCTACCCTATTTTGCATATTATCTAAAAAGGGTAGCCGGCGATGAATGAAAAGGGCGTAAACTAGAAGAACGGCAACGCCTACTAGAGAGACTATAGTTAAAGCGAATAATTGTCCTTGAAACAAGCCAAAGGCGGCTCCAGTATTATAGGGGTAGGCGTGGATCAGTCGAAAGAACCCCAACTCAAAAATCGACTGCCCTTCAGGATAAGACCTTATCCACACCTTGCTGAGCTGGTCGGCAACCACCACCAGTAATACAATAAGGAAGAAGACCACATTCCGCCACTTATCCTGGAGATGATTTGCCTTTCGCATTCTTCGCCTGATGCGCCTTACACCCCAAGCACAGGTTCGCCTGGGGTAGAGCTTCTAGTCGAGCTGGGTCTATGGATTGACCACAAATATCACATAAGCCATAGGTTCCATCATCAAGCTTATGTAAAGCATGCTCCACCTCAGCCATGCTATCTCTTATCCGCTTCTCCAGTGACCAGCGCTTTTCTAGCTCAAGGGTTTCGGTAGCCCCCTCCTCCCTTTTGCCAAAGGGACTGCCCTCCCGTCTCTCATTGACAGGCGGAACACTAGCTTTCAGTTGCTCCAATTCCTCAAGCAACCGCTTTCGCTCACTCTCTAAACGAGAGCGAAGTAGCTTGAAACCTATAGTCACCTCTCCTTCCCTCCATTTACCTGCGCTAACAGATAAGCATTTATATTTGGCGATTATTAAGATGAGTGGTTATGTGGGACAGATTAGTCCAACATCAATCGTAATTGGCGGATGGTGCTGACCGCCTGTCCACGCCAGTGATTGTTGGCGAAGATAAAGGTCTTTTCAGCTACACCATCCAGCTTCTGAATCTTAGGCAGCCACTCGCTGAGTTCTGCGGGGCTATAACTATAATCATAGCGCTCATAAGCCTGCTCATGTTGCCACCACTTAGCACTATTACGCCCATGAAAGCGGATATAGCCTATCTTACTTGTTGCCTCAACTAGTGGCGGCAAAAGATTAGGTAGCTGTGGTTCATCAACACAACAAAAGCCCAAATCCTGCTGACGAAGCCAGTCAAATACCTCACTCCTTAGCCACTGGGCATTACGGAATTCAACCACCACTGGTAGCTCACCTAACCGTTCCCTAAACAGTCCAAGGTAATCCCAGTTACGGCGATTAAACCTAAAACTATATGGGAACTGAGCCAGGATACAACCCAGCTTCCTAGCAACAATAATAAGCTCCAACACCTGGCAAAAAGCCTTAAAAACAGGGGCGTTATCCTCCCGTTGGTGAGTCATCTCCTGATTTGCCTTAATAGAAAATAGGAAGTCTTCACCCGTTTTCTCTGCCATAGCTTTTAGACTAGAAGGCTTAGGCAAGGCATAAAAGGTTGAGTTTATCTCACAGGTATTAAACTCACGAGCATAATAGGTAAGCCATTCCCGCTTGGGCATACCTAACGGGTAAAAGTTTCCTACCCAATCATCATAGCTAAACCCTGAAGTGCCAAAGTGTATCATACTTTTAGTGTATCCTATTTATTTCATTTTATCAAGCTTAAAACAAGTTTTATAGCAAAACTGTTGACAACAAGGGATAATGTTGTTAAGCTGTAAATGATAAATTATTTCATTTACAAATCTAGGATGAAACTTACAAAAGGAAAAATAGTAGCTATATTGAGGCAGCATGGTTATAAACTTACTCCACAGCGGCGAGCGGTAATAGGGACAATTGCCTCTAGCCAAGACCATCTTACGCCTGCTGCCATTTATGAGAAGGTGCATCAAGACCACCCCGATATCGGGCTGGTAACTATTTACCGCACCCTGGAGATACTTGGTGAGCTAGGCCTTATCTGTGAGTTACACGCCGGAGGTAGCTGTCACAGCTACACAATTAGTGCTTCAGGGCATCACCACCACCTTATTTGTGCTAACTGTGGTAGGGTTGTTGATTTTACTGGTTATAACCTCAGTGACCTGGAACAAAGGCTATCCTTGGAAACCGGGTTTGAGGTCAAAGACCACCTACTTGAGTTTACCGGTCTGTGCCAAGCCTGCCAAAAAGGAGCAACATAGAATTCTATCAAGGGCTGTAGTTAAGCAGTCTTATTTTTTTAACCTGTTGATGAAACTAATTTTTAATTAGCTATTTGAGGAAAAATGCTCAGACGAATAATAAGTGAGCTCAAGTACCATGCCCCCTTCACTGCTTTTGGGGCTATTACCGGAATCGTTATCATGGTTATAATAGTTTTGGCTAATGTTCCTGCCGCCATTTCCCAGACTATTTTTTACACCCTACATCCAACCCATGTTGTATTGAGCGCCCTGGTAACCACCGCTATGTATAAAAAATATAGTAACGGCAAAATCTGGGCAGCGATTCTGGTTGGCTATTTTGGCTCCATTGGTATTGCTACCCTAAGTGATGCGGTAATTCCTTATCTGGGAGGGGCCTTACTGAATATAGAAATAGAATTTGAAGTCCCCTTCATTGAAGAGTGGTGGCTGGTAAGCTCAGCAGCACTAATCGGTATTGCCATTGGTTACTGGAGACCGACCACCAAATTCCCCCACTCTGGACATGTTTTGTTGAGCACCTGGGCATCACTGTTTTACTTCACCGCCTTCGGAATAGCCCAGTGGCTTCCTTTGCTCCCTTTTATTTTCTTGTTTTTATTCCTTGCCGTTTGGGTTCCTTGCTGCTTAAGCGATATAGTGTTTCCTCTTCTATTCGTAAAGAAGAGGTTGCCCCTCCAGAAGATGTAGCCTATAATCAACACTAGGATTAACCTGCCTAAGGAGCTACTATGAATCTTTCAGTTCAATTAGCCCCCAAACACCAGCGAGGGTTACTACTAGCTAATCCGGTGATGACAGCCTCGGGCACCTTCGGCTACGGCACCGAGTATAGCCATACGTTTGATATCCAAAAGCTAGGAGCTATCGTATGCAAAGGAACCACCTTGGAACCTAGAGATGGTAATCCCCAACCTAGACTGGCTGAGACAGCTTGCGGCTTGCTCAATTCAATCGGGTTACAGAATATTGGCGTTAAAGCCTTAATTAGAGAAAAGGCACCACTTTGGGCAAGCCGGCGGGTGCCGGTCATCGTTAATATTGCCGGTGAAACTATTGACGAATATGCCCAACTAGCTAGTAAGCTGGATGGAGTAGCTGGAATTAGCGCTATTGAAATAAATATCAGTTGCCCCAATATTAAGGCTGGGGGAGCTGAGTTTGGAGCCAGACCTGACTCAGCCGCTGAGGTAACCTCCGCTGTCAAAGCAGCCACTTCACTACCGATATTAGTTAAGCTAACCCCAAACACCAGTGATATAACCAGTGTAGCTATGGCTGTAGCTAAAGCCGGTGCCGATGCTATATCCTTAATCAACACCTTGAAGGGTATGGTCATCGACATCACCAGGCGTAGACCCCTATTAGGCAACATAAGCGGAGGTCTATCAGGACCAGCCATAAAACCGGTGGCACTATATATAGTATATGAGGTAGTTGGTGCAGTGGACTTGCCGGTCATCGGCTGCGGTGGCATCGCTACCTCAAGCGATGCTATAGAGTTCATCATGGCCGGAGCCACTGCTGTCCAGGTAGGCACCGCCAGCTTTGCTAACCCTCACGCTTCGCTTGATGTTCTAAAGGGAATAGAGCAATTTATGGAAAAAGAGGGAATAGATGATATAGCTGAGCTTATTGGTGTTGCCCGGCGCTAAGATTAACTCAAAGATGAGTTTGACACGAATAGGAACTGTGATTGCACAATCTGGCTATTTGCTACATCAGCACACAAGACAACTAACCCGATTATGCCTATCACCCGGCTAAGCACACCTGATGGTAAGCAGGCAGTCAGGGTGAAAAAGATGGGGGAAGTATCGCCTCCTTTCGGGTGGAGAGCTTGGCCGGCCCTGATAGATGAGGATTCTGAGTGCTGCAGGGTTCAGAGACGGCTATTGACAAACAGATGCCATAGATATATTATCGGTGATAAGAGCGATAAGGGTCAGGATGCCTCATTGTGGATTGAAATGGGAAATGTCGGTTAAATACAATAATCACAATTAACAAGTAAGGAGGGTAATATGGTTTAAGCAATAAGTGCACTTGTCGGGGGTATACTTGCTATTCTCGCTGGAATTATTGTACTGATTAAACCTCAAATAATAGCTTGGGTAGTAGATATTCTCTTGATCATATTGGGAATTTCTGCTGTCGTGGCAGTTCTCTCATATCTCTTTTAGAACCTAGTGATACCTGCATAATTCCTGATTAATACGGAGGTCATCATGATGAAATATGACGAATTCCTCGAGCTTTTGAAGTATAGAAGAACTATACGAAAATTTAAGCCAGACCCTATCCCTGATGAATATATCACGAAAATACTGGATGCAGCTCATTATGCTCCGTCCGGGGGTAATTCCCAAGCGTGGGAGTTCATTGTCTTAAAAGACCCTGAAATAAAGAAGAAAGTCCTTGACGCTTATTTCGAAGAATGGGAAGGCACCTGGGCTGAGGAAGCGCAGCGCATGCCTGAATATAGGCATCCTGCATTCAATGTTCCCTTTGAAGAGAAGGATAAGGCCAAGGCAATGTTAGGGGGTTGGGGAGATGCCCCAGTATATTTGGCTGTTCTTGAGGATCCGAGGAAACAGTGGGGCAGTGTACTGAGAGCACACAGAAATAAGAGTGGGAAAGAGATGCTTTCTACCTCTATGGGACATGTTTCAATGACCATCCATCTGGCTGCAGCCTCTCTTGGATTGGGTTCACAACGAGTAGATGTTACAAATCAGGAAGCGTATAGACAAATCTTAAAGTATCCTGAGCCATTGCGATTGGAGAATATAGTCCCCATCGGGTATAGAGCATATGAGCCAGGACCTCCGCATCGCTTACCACTTAAAGACTTGGTGCACCATGACCAATACGACATGAGCAAGCATATGCGCAATGAAGATTTCTTAAAATACTTAGATAAGATTAGAGCACTTGGGAGACCCGGGTATAGGGTCGTAGTAGGCGAAGCGAAGGGCTAAGAGCAAGTGGTCCAAAGTGCTGAAGGTGTTCTTAATTCGCGAGGGGCGTATTATAGTCAACACGGAGGTAGTTGCCATAGCAGCCAGGGAAGTGTAAATCATTGAAGAGTATCACGAATAAGCATAAAATCAGTCCAGT
>SDBU01001557.1_pt1 | contig 32395 bp, 19 predicted proteins | sample 2277071 | NCBI WGS metagenome assembly SDBU01 (sample SAMN10397929, study PRJNA504765) | marine sediment metagenome | isolation source: marine sediment core GS08_GC12, 126 cmbsf | place: Arctic Ocean: Gakkel Ridge, Loki's castle | collected 2008 | reverse complement strand
CTCGTCGCCCTTGGTTTTGCCCCAACTGTTCTCGACCCGCCACCGCCGTGGCCGGCCGGCCTTGACGTCCACGCCCGTGAACAGCATCGCGTGGGTCATGCAGGCGGCCCCATATTCCAGGCGAGAGGCCTTACTCAGCGCGAACGTGGTGTCGTACAGCCGGTCGTAGTCCAGCAGGTCGGCATCCCACAGGCCCATCGTGCTATCCATCTGCTTGCCCACGTCGCAGCCGAACCAGACCGGCTCACCGTCGCGCAGCGTACGCATGGCGATCCGTTTCATCAGGGCCACGTCGATGTTCAGATACGTGACGATCTCGCCGCCGACGACGTTGCCGAGATGCTTGACGGTGAACACGCGCCCGGTGGGGCTGGTCTTCCGCGGGTCGTGGACGAGGCAGACGTACTCGTCGATCGGCACGGTGACGTACTTGGCCGCGAAGCGGTGAGGCGTCATGTTGGCGTCGCGGTGGAACTTCTTCTTCTTGTCGTGCCACTGCCAGTCGAACCGCGTCGGCGGCGTGCCGAGATGAATGCTGAGGATGCGGTGGACGACCTTAAGCTCGTCGTGCTTCGTTTGCCGCAGGTCGCGCAAGGAGGCGCCGCCGGCGTGCATGTCGCGGAGCCGCTTGGCCGACTGTCGCAGTTTGGCCACCAGTCGCCCGTTCATGGCGCGCGTGCTGGAAGAGCTCTCCGTCTCCGGCATGGCCGCCTTGGGGACGAGGCCGTGCTTGCGGACGAGGTTGACGAACATGTTCCACTGCCCGCCGTCGTCGACGGGATGGCTCAGCAGGAAGGCAACGGTCCGGTCGTCGTGGGGCAGCTTCCGCGTCTCGAGGATCGTCTCGAGGAAGTGGTTGGCCTTCTCGATCTTGTCCCAGAACATGACGTAGTTCTGGCTGAACTCGAAGTCCTTGAGCTTCATCTTCTTCATCGCGCCGGCGCGGAGAAGGTTCAGTCCGGCGAACATCCAGCAGCGGCCGGAGCCCTTCTGGTTGGTCACCGGCCAGTCGTCCAGCCGGATGGAGAAGGAGTGGTCGGCTTCGGTGACGACCTTACGGCGCTTGGCGAGATTGGCGACGCTGACGCTGGTGACCGCGTTCTGGATGACCTCGTAGGCGGCCTTGGCCTGGAAGTCTTCCTGCATGGCGGCCAGGGTGGCGGGGGTGAGCTTCGCCGGCGCCGCGGGTCGGGCCGAGCGAGAGGAACTCGTCTTGCGGGCACGTGCCATGGGGCAACTCCTTCAGGCGGATCGCGTTGCGTCGATGGGTCACATCGTAGCGTGGGCATGGACGTGCGCCAACAGCAATGTGTCAACAAATGGGGCAGGAACGTCTGTTTCGTTTCTTCTTTGGGGCGGACGCGGTCAGGGCACGGCTTTTCAAGCCGTGGCACCTGCAGGCCGACTCGCGGGCCAAGCTGGAGACGCTGCTGGGCGACGCCGGGAACGATGCCGAGTGGGCGCACGTGGTGGGCCGGACTGAACGCGTCGACGGGTCTTCGCTCCATCGACGAACTCTGTTGCCCAGCATGCCTGTCCACGCGGGGAATGATGTCCGACGCGATGGCGGGGAACAAGCCGGTATCTACCGTCACTTGCCGTTGCCAAAGACGCCACCGCCGGCTATCTTGAAGGCGGTTCCTGTCGGGGAATACACTGTTAGGCTGACAAGAGATGAAGAGACCCAATATCCTGTTCATTCTGATCGATGATCTGGGCTGGCGCGATCTGACCTGCTACGGCAGTACGTTCTACGAGACGCCACACTTGGATCGTCTCGCCGGCGAAGGGGTGCTGTTCACCGACGCCTACGCGGCGTGTCCGGTCTGTTCGCCGACGCGCGCGAGTCTGCTGACCGGCAAATACCCGGCCACGGTCGGCGTCACGAACTACATTGATTGGGGCGGGAAGTGGCATCCGCTGCGCGGCCGGGTGATCGAAGCGCCGTATGTGAAGGGGCTGCCGGCATCGGAAGTGACCGTGGCGCAGGCCCTGCGCGAGGGCGGCTACCGCACTTGGCACGTGGGCAAGTGGCACTTGGGCGAGGCGGGGCGCTATCCGACCGACTGCGGCTTCGACGTGAACGTCGGGGGGTGCGAATGGGGCATGCCCGTACACGGGTATTTCAGCCCGTGGAAGATGCCGGAACTTGCTGACGCGCCCGATGGAACCTACCTGACCGATCAACTGACCGACGAAGCCATCGGGCTGATCCGCCAGCCGGATGAGCGTCCGTTCTTCCTGCACCTTTCACACTACGCCGTCCATACTCCGATCCAGGCGCCCGCCGACCTGGTGGCCAAGTACACAGCCAAGGCGAAACGGCTGGGGCTGGATCAGGTGAACCCCGTCCGCGATGGCGAACACTTCCATACCCAACGCATGCGCGATTCGATCGTGAAACACCGCATGATCCAATCCGACCCCACCTACGCCGCCATGATGGAGAATTTGGACACCAACATCGGTCGCGTGCTCGCCGTGCTTGACGAAACCGGGCAGGCCGAGAACACCCTCGTCATCTTCACCTCCGACAACGGCGGCCTGGCCACCGGCGGGTATTTCGAGGGCGAGACTGCCCCGACGTGCAACCTGCCGCTCCAGGCCGGCAAGGGATGGATGTATGACGGGGGCACCCGCGAACCGTACATCATTCGATGGCCGGGCCGGGTGAAAGCGGGCACAACTTGCCGCCTGCCCATAACAAGCCCCGACCTCTACCCAACGCTGCTCGAGGCCGCCGGGCTGCCTTTGCGGCCGGCACAGCATACTGACGGCGTCAGTTTCCTGCCGGCTCTGCAAGGGGACGAATCGTTCGAGCGCGGGCCGATCTTCTGGCACTATCCGCACTATGGCAACCAAGGCGGCACACCTGCCTCGGCCGTGCGCCACGGCAAATGGAAGTTGATCGAGTTCCTCGAAGACGGGCGACTGGAACTGTATGACGTCGTCAAAGACCTTAGCGAAACCATCGATGTCGCGGGATCGCATCCGGAGATCGTCCGCGACCTGCATGCCCGCCTGGTTACGTGGCGTCAAGCCGTGGGGGCCAGGATGCCCGAACCGAATGCCGACTGGCACATTGCGGAACAGCCGAACAAGCCGGACCCGCGTGACGGCTGATCGCCGCGCGTGACCGGGGGCGGATAAGCAGTTCCATCCCGCCCGGGCGACGATCGGAAAACGCGGGTTGGTGGTGTGGTCGGTCACGGTTGCGCTTGACGTCACCGCGGCCAACGGGTACCGTAAGCAGTCGATTGAGACCCAATCTCCGGCAAAAGGAGAGTGTCTGTGGAATAATGAGTTCTGCCTGGAGATGGTGAAGGTGGAAATCAGACCTTATGATCAACGCGATTAGGAGATTCCGTCATGCGAAGAACTTATCATCATTTATTCAGCCTTTCAGTTGCGGTACTGCTAAGTTCGCTTGCACAGGCTGAAGCCGCCTCGAGCACCGACCTGTCCACGGCAATGCGCCAACTCAAACAACATATTAACGAGACATCGACTTTAGACGCAAACCAGATCAATCGACAATCGGCGATCATCCGGAACAACCTTGAACTGATCGGGCAGACATCCAGCATAGTCAGCGAAGCATTAGATTTGGTGATGTGCTATGAAACCAAGGTGGGGCCGTTGTTTGTGAACAAGGCTACCCGACGCGGATTCCCGAGAAGGCCTGCGGGCGGCCTTGAACTGGACCGTGCGATGTTTGCTATCCAACAGGGGCTGATTGATTACGCTTTTACGCCCGGCAATCTTAAGAAGTTTAGCAAGATCCTCAATGGTGCGGCATTCAAAACATCCTCCTATTTCCCGGGAGCCGTTGACGCGCCGGCCGACCCCACGGCTGTACACGTGGCACTCATCAATGCCTCCCAGCCGGCCTGCTGGGGAATTCCGGTCATGGATAACGAACGACCGGCGCGACGCCCAACGGGGTGCTACCTCGCTCCTGGAAGCATTGCGAAAGTGACCGTACCTCGTTCAATGGTTGGGAAAGGATTCAGTATTCGCGTCGGAGCGCATTCATGGGATTTGAAAAGAAAGCCTAAGATTAAGCGGCTGGACCGCGTGTCGATCGTTTACCCCATTGAAGACGTTCATACCTCTATCGCCAACCCGTTGGGCGGGGGAATCTACATTGAGGTCCCGTATGAAGCGAGCGCGGGGACGGTAAAGGTAAAGATAATGAACGCGGTACGCTCTCCTTATTTCTCTGCCAGAAGTTTCGACAAGACCACGCTTCATCAGTGGCAGAAGACCGAGCGTCGTCATCCCGGTCCCTGGGCGGATTTTGAATCGGATAAATTCATGATGCAGGTGCCCACCACCTGGGTTTCCAAGTATGAGGACCCGATTACCCTGATGAAGGACTGGGATAAGTCCATGGATATCGTTTCTGAACTCTTCGGCTTGCCGTTGGTCCGGCCCAAGACCGTGCTTTATCTGCAAATCGATGTGATCTTCCGAGGGACCGCTAATTTCCCCGGATACCCGCAGTCGAATTTCCGCTACGATCCATACAAGGCTGAAGAGGGAAACAGTAACCATTGGCTGCTCAAAGGCCCACAGTCTTCCGGCCAGACAATATTCCATGAATTGGGCCATGCTCATCTTTTCACAAAATTCAGAGGAGAAACTGAAGCGGTGGTCAACTTACCCTTTGTGGCCGTGTTGAACAGAGGGTTCGGCATCGATCTTGACACCGCCCTTGGAAGATCCCGCGGCACCGAATACATCTCACTCGATCAGGCAGCGATCATGTGGATGGTGACGGAGAATTTCCGAAAAGGAAAGCCGATGGACATTTCAAATAGTCAAGCGAATGAAGTGAGATATCAGCATCGCGGCTACGCCAAATATGTGGAGATTGCTCATCTGTTTGGCTGGAAGGTCCTCGAGGAGTTCTGGCATTCGGTGAACCTGGACTACCTCAAGGGGATTGAATACCGCCGCAATTCCGATCCCACGGACAATCGTATTCTACGCCTGTCCCAAAAGGCTGGTGCGGACCTGACGCCGCTGATTCATTTCTGGGGGATCCAGCCTGAAGACAGAACTGCCCTCAAGAAGACAATGGTTAAGAATGGACTAAAGCCTTCGCCATTGATCTATGATCAGTTGGTCCACTACAAGACACTCATCCCGATGAACAATGCCGCTTTCACCCGACATGCCAAAACTGTTAACCCTAAAGGCATCGGTAAAGGAAGAAGCCCGCTATACGGTCCAGGATGGTATCATGCTTGGCTGCCGAAGTATAATGATGCTCACGGCGTAGCCGCCCAGGCCGCCTTACAGAAGATCATTGATACCTATTTTCCGGATGGGCCTCCAAAAGGATAAGGTATTGAGAAGCATCATTGCTCAGTGCGAATGGGGAAGAGATAATTCCCAATGCAGTATTGAGGCCGTTTTCGAAGCGTGGCTTGACTAGCTGCAAACTCGTCGGACCAAGCCTTCGAGGCGACGGCGCAGGGTCCCAATACTCAGCCGCAGTTCAAGGCTTGCCGCAGCAAGCAGTGTCGTGGAGCCCTGAGAGATCCAGTTCGGCCTGCCGCCAAGCCAGGTGGGACGGCAGAATGGCGCGCAAAGATCCACCCCGAGCGAACAGACGGGTCGGCTGGCGAGCAGGCCGAGAAAGGCTCTGCCTCCGCTATCTGTGCCTTTCGTCTCATGGCATGCGACTTGCTGGGCACTTTCCTCTCCCGGGCCGGTTCAGCGGGTATCCAGCAGGTTCTTCCCGCAGTGCTTCGCCTGCAGGCCCACTCGGTGGCAGATATCAAGGAACGGACCACGGATATTCTCTTGCGCGGCCTCGGATAACCGGAAGCTTCCGCCACGGAACACCAGGCGACCAGGAGCGGCAAGGGAGGAGTAAATGCGCTTCATGGCCTGCATCTCCGCCCCCATCTTCCGCCGCATGGGCTGGACGATCTTCGCTACGGAGTAAACGATGTGTCGCACGCTGATTTCCTTCGCGAAGACCGCAAGTCGTCCCAGGTCCTCCACCGTCTGCGGCATGTCAATGCCATGTGCCTCGTACGCCCCGTCCGCCCCAGCGCAGTCCGGCCCCGGAAAGAGCGGATCGATGCGGAGAACGACCGGTATGCCCGCCTGTGACAGTGCTCGAGCACCCTCGAGCCGTTCCTCAACCGGTGGTGCCCCCGGCTCGTAGAACGAGCGCACCTCCTTGCGCCACAGAGCGATGCTGACCTCCACGATCAAGCCGGGCAAGCCGGAACTGGCGAATTCTGCAGCCTTCGGATGGTCAGGCGAAAGCACCGACAGTCCCTTCAGTAACGGCATGTAGGAAGCCCCGGCGGCAAGCAAGGGGTTCTTGGTCAGAATGGTCACGGTCGTGAATCGGCCGCGGCTCCCCAGAATGTGCTCGAGGGCGTATCTCGTATCACCGGCCTCCTCCTCGAGCGGCTGCAGTGGGTCCGTGCTGTTGGAGAGGTGCACGGGGGCCGGCGGCACGTTGAATTCGTCCAATTCGTGCAGATCACACTCCAGCTTCGCGCGGAAGTTGTGCTTCCTCTTCGCAGCGGACCAGCTTGGCAAATACCCCGCTGCGTAACAATACAGGCATCCGTGGCTGCATCCGGTGTAGACATTGATGCAGTACCTGTGCCCAGTCGGGAACAGCCGCTGGTCTGCGAAGGGGCAGTACCACGCGAGAGCATGGGACCGAGTCGGGCTGAGGGTCCCCTTCTTTGAGAAGTAAGGAAGGAAGTAGAGGGCGAGAGCAGCCTGCTCGTCGGGAGGCCTCCCGTCCCAGACCGGCCGGTACTTCGGGTGCACACGTTCAACAAGACGCATCGCCTCGTCTCTGGTGATCTTCCTGCGTTTCAGGCCGGTTGCACGTCTGCGCGACATGTGACCGCCACGTGGCGCCGTCCGCCGGAACTTGACGGCGGCGAGCTCCGTATCTCCGTGCTTCAGAATGATCCCGGTACCGAGCTGCTCATGCCACACGTGCGCCCATACTTCGTTGGCACTGTCTTTGAGCACCCAGAGTACCTCGTCACCCCACGCCTTCTCGAGATCCTCCTCGATGTAGCCGTCCCAGTCGTTGCCGCCGAGGAACCCGGCTCTGAGAAGTACTCGATGGCCGACCAAGGCAGCGTGAAGGCACCAGTGGGGCCTGTAGGCCAACCGCTCGCCGAAGAACGTGTCTGCCCAATTCTCCATTACCTCGCCAGCAACAGCGCCCCAGTACCGGACCCCTGGGAGGATACTGGAACCGACCGCAGTTTGGTGGACACTGTCGCCAAAACGGCCGAGTGCAATCTGTTCATCGCGATCGTTGGCGTGCGACTGCAAATACACGCAATTCCAAATATCCCTTGGCACGGGAACGGTAATGTGAGAGATCATCGGGGATCTCGTTTAGTAGTCGGCTGTTTCTGACTGACGTCAAAGGGATTGGTCTCGCATTCCACGAAGACGAGCCACGCCGTGCCTGCCACGCTATCAAAGGGCCAGTGCTGGGGATACACGGCGGGTTTGGGGCCGGGGCCTGCGACGGGCTTGGATGCGACGAAGTAGACATCGTCAACGTACAGCACGGTGCCATTCGGGTTGCCGACGCCCCGGCCGAACTCGAAAGTCACCTGTGCCAGCCGGTTGAGCGAGACCTTGTCCCGGAGTGGAGCCAGGCCAATCGTGTGGCGTTCCCACTTGCCGGTCACCCGGGCCCTGCCACCGGCCTGCAGTGCGCCGAACGAACCATCCCTACGGCTGGCGTCGCGCAGAGATACTTCGATAACGGCTCCCCCCTTCGCGTCGGTTCTTGCCCAGAACGCCAAGGCCCGGCAGGCGGTGATGTCGACCGGGCTGGTTACCTTCCCGTCGACTACCGGGGACAGGTCAAGCGCCAGGCTCGCCCACCGCTTGCCGCGGGACTTACACATCGCGCCGGCGCTCACGAGGCGGAAGCTCTGTCGGCCGCTATGGACGTTGGTCTTGTCGTAACCCGGCACATCGGGGTCGTAGTACCAGCTGTAGGGCTGTTTGCGCCCGGCCTTCTCGATAGCCGGCCAGTCTGGCTCGGCGTCCCCGTACACCCCTACGTTGCCGAAGAGGGCGTTCGGATGCCCCTCAAAATGGGCGACGACAATATCGGCGCCGTTGAACTGCTTGGCAACGTCAGGGAAGGAGGTGCCGACTGAATAGGGAACTGCACCGTCCTTTTGTTGGAGGGCGCGCAGCGAGGACAGCAGGGCGGCCAGTCTGGCGTCATCGTCCCCAAGAATGCGCCCAGCCAGGATATAGCCGGCGGTACCCTCGGTCCACACAGACGGGATAGCCCACTCCCCAAGCGTGATTTTGGCGAAGCCGGTGACCGTTTGTCCCCGGTGCGTCAGCCGGCATTGATACTTGGCGATCCAAGGCAAGCCGTTGTGGGCCTTGGGCGCGTCCGGCGGCCAATTGGGTGATTGGGCGGCCGCGTGGAACGCCAGTATTGTCCACGTTTGCGAATCCAGACGCTCTGGGAAGTCGCTCCTGGTGGCCTTGCCGATGTTATGATAGCCTGGAAGGTAGCAGCCAAGCTTCTCGTCCCACATCTCGCGGTTCAACCACTTGGCGGCTCGGATGGCTGCCTCTCGATAGCGATCCTGCCTCGCGACGTCGGCCAACTGGGCAAGGAACGCGACGGCGTCGGCATTGTGCTCGGTGGCCGCCCACGGCAACGGCTTGCCTTTCCCGTCGAAACCGCCGGCGATGACCCCTGCAGGTTTCCCCTCGGCAATCTGAAGACGCAGCAGGAAGTCTGCGACTGAGACGCTCGCCTTCAGATACTTCTCTTCCCTAGTCTTGCCGTGCAGGGCGAGCATGGCCAGCCCCATCCACGCGTTCGGACCGGCGGCGACAGGCTTGGCGGTCACGCTGCCTGTCGCCACGTCGTAGCCGTCGGCCCATACCCCGAGGTTGCCGTCCCGAACGGTCAGCATACCATTAGCGCAGCGCGTGGCGGCTCGCGTGTCATCGACCTCTAGAAAGGCCAGAATCGCCAGCGCCTGGTCGTATGTCCACGCGGCCCGATTACCCGGGATATCATAGCTGCGGAGAAGGCCGGTCTTCGCGTACTGCTGCCCGCGCAGCCAACGGTGTTCCGGACGTGTCAGGTCTTGCGCCGTAGTCGGGGCAGCGCAAGCCAGCAGGAGGCATACGGCGGGCGCTCCAACGACAAGCATGGCCAACAGGGACAAGCGGCGACTAGGCGGTGTCATGACGCACCTCGCTTCCATCCCAAGATAGCGGGCACCGCGCCCGCAAGCTGCGATCCTCCCTGTCTGTATGTGCCACGAAAACCGTAACCCATCACCAACGCCAAGTCCGGCTGCGTGGCACCGTGGGCGCTTCAGTTCGTCCCAGTGTTTTGCTGGCAACCTTCGGTGTAACCCGCCCTCAGTCATGGTTATCTCCTTCGGCGACCATGTTGACCATCCTACAACAGGACCGCCGCCTTTGAAACAGCCTACTGCGAATCAACGGTCATCGTACCGGCCAGGTTCAATCCCTGCTCGAGGAACAACTCCAGGGCCTGCATAAGTTGTGGCTCGCGAGCCGCCCTCGATAAGGCCCTGCCGATGCCGTCCGCGAACGCCTCTGGAGCGCCGCTGTAGCGGTCCAGGAGCTCCGGCCACGACAGGCAGATCGACTCGGCGAACGCCACGCGGTATTCATGGGAGGCCGGAACACGTTCGCACGCCGAGATGGACGTTGCTGACGCTTCGGGCCCCAGCGACAGCACGTTTGGCGGGACGAATGCGCCGTAGAGAGTGGAGTATTCGCGGTTGAGTCTGTGCGGGTCCTTAAGGCCATGTTCGAATTCACCAATGTCCCCGAAACGCATCAGGTGTTGGCGACGGAATTGCCATTGGTTCCGGCCTCTTCCCGCTCCCACCAGGCACTCCTCGTTGACCTCTCTCAAGGCGGTTTCGTCGTACAGGCGCTCGATGTAGCGCCCGTCCTCCCATGAGGTTCGCTCGTCGAGCATCGCTCCGCCGCCCGCCAAGTGGCCTCCGAAAACGTCCCACAGGCCGGGGCAGACATCCTTGCAGGCGGGTCGCTTCTGCAGCACCAGGCACGGCTCCGTGCGGTTCTGCGCGGTGCGCCCAACGACCACCGCCACCAAGGCCGAACCGTGCGGCACGCCGCGGCTATGTGCAACGTCCCTGGCAACCAGGCCCGCGATCCGGAGAGTTCCTTGAGCGCTCCGATCGATGATGGTCAGCAGTTCGGTCAGCATTCTCTTCCCTCCTCACAGGGAGTAAGCTCAGCATTGTTGCTGGTGTCGGTCATGTCTGCCATAGCTGCCAGTCGCTTCATTCGCAGACCGAGGGCGCGAATTTCCTGCTGGTAGTAGTTCTTTGCGGTCAAGCAGCTGGCGGCTCGCCTCTGGTAGAGCAGGATCGACCGCACCGCCCTGGTGCCCTGGTTAAACGCTCTCACGGCGCGCTGCGGGTCCGTTGCCCACAGGTCGTGCAGGGCGTCATCGGCCTCGGAAAAGAGGCGGTTCCGCTCAACGGTCCGCCGGATGTAGCGCGGATTGTCGTCGCGGAGCAGCGCGACGAGTTCCGCCAGAGCGATCTCGAAAACATCCTCGGGTCGCCGAAAGACACTCGGATGCCTGGAGGCGACATGGAGCATCGCGACCGCGATCTTCCGTTGGTAGCGAGTGATGAGGTGATGGAAGTTGCTTCTGAACATCTCCTCGCTCCGCGCCGCTGCGAGCACCTTCTGAAGGGCCGGGTAATCGGTCAGTGCGGTCTTAACCCAGGCTGTAATGCGGTTTGAGGCCTCATCTCCCTCTCCCGCATCCGACGGAACTTTGTGGCGCCTGTTCTGTGAGCTGGTCCGGATGGCCTTGACACGACCTGCGAGCAGGCGCAGCCAAGCGGATGGATCGCTTCCCGTGCGCACATCCTCGCTGTCCAGTTTGTACTCCTCGGCCAAGCGGGCGATGCGATCGTAAAGGTTGGGCAGAGCCGCTCGGACCCTCGTGACGTCGCCGGTCTGTATGTCGCCCTCGTCCAGCCCGGCCAAGACGGCCGCCGCCTCGGGGTCCCATGCCGCCTCCTCGGCAAGCGTGAGCATCTCCTTTTGCTGCTGCGCTTCCAGGTCCGGCCGGGTGTGTTGAGTGTCAGACATCGCCCCCCTCATCAGCCGAGAGAGCCACACGGGCCTGATGTAGCGGGCCTGGGGATCGAAATGAACCTCGGCGAAGGCTGTCCTCAGTTCGTAGCCCATGCTGTTAATCCCGAGCAATTCGACCAAGCCGAAGATTGCCGCCTCAACGTTGTCGGCGGATAGGGCGGTGAGGCCCGCATAGAACGCGCCCAGTCGTTCCAGCACTTCCCAGCGACGCTCGATGAGGAAGTCGAAGTCCTCAAGGCTCAGGCTGCTCATGAAGCGACCTTCCGGCGGCCCATCTGCTGGTTCCTTCACGTATAGGACGCCTTGTCGAATCTTGACCGTATGTCGCCCGATGAGCGGCTTAGGCCTGTCGCTGGGCCAGTTCAGGCCCTGGAGCCAGCGGACATACCAAGGGAAGGCTCTTGCGTAGTAGTCGAGTTGAAATGGGCTGTAGGGAATGGCCGGCCTGGGCCACCACGTACCTTCGAAGTCCGTCATCACCCCCGCCCCGGCCTGCGCGGATGCGGGCCGATCGGTCGGGGCGGGCGCAGGGCCACAGTCATCAGCGGCGAGCCAAGGAGCGCTCGGTCGGGCTACCTTCACTATGGGGACGATGCCCCGATAGACCTTCCTGCTTCCAGAGTCGAACGTGACGGTTTGGCCTTGGTAGGGCGTAAGTGTATCCACGGCGCCCCGAGCACCGACGACCGTGGCCAGACCGCGCTCCCTGGCGTGAATGGCCGGGTGGGACACAGTACTACCTTCCTCGACAATCATACCGGCGACGCCTTCCAGTTCCCCGTTCCACCGACAGGTCGTCTGAGTCGTCACGATGATGTCTCCCCGCCGAATCTGAGCCCTCCGGGTGGGCTCATCACGACCTTGCAGCACGTTCAAGCGTCCGACTGCCGCCCCCTCGAACGCGCAAAGACCGGGCAGCGACACTGCCGCGTCAGTAGCGGGCCCCATTGGAGCCTCGACGACGTCGAGGTGCGCACTGTCCTCGTGCCCCACAGCCGTAAGCGGGCGGCACTGCAGCAGTACGATTCGCCCGCGGTTGTCTATCGCGAACTCGATATCCACCTGATCGGCCGATCCGGATGACTGCCACGCCCGTTGGACGCGTCGTGACACTGCAGCCAGTGAAAGGACCTCCGAGTCACGCATGCAGGGACGGTCTGGCCGTCGGCAGTGGTTCTCCAGAATGTAGCTGGCATCCCGGGACACCAGCCAACTGTCTGCTGACCCTCCGTCGACTACTTGTACGCCGAGCCCCCTGCAGGCGCTGATCGAGAATGCCGGCCGGCCTCGGGCGTCAAGCGACGTGACGACACCCGCCGCCCGGGGACGGATCATCGGTTGGAGAAGCACGGCCATCTTTGCTTCGGCGATGTCTTGGCCCGTACGGCGACATAACTGAATGAAGCCGTCTGAGTATAGGCTGGCCCAGACCGACCGGACGGCCACATGGAGGGTTTCAAGCGTGTGGATATCGAGCACCGTGCGGGCCAGTCCGGCCCCGGAGCTGACAGCTTGATCCTCCAAACTGGCCGAACTTCGAACAGCCAGACGGCCCCCCAGGGCATGCATCGCGTGATGCAGCGAATCCGCCAGCTTGTCGGGGATGCGAATCTCGGCGACTGCGTCGCGCAGCGCTCCGCTGATCTCGACAACTCGCCTGCTGAGGCAGGGGTCGACAGGGCCGTTGGACGAACGGCACCGTTCGAGGAGTTTGGACAAGGCCCCCAGGTGCGCCTGCACCTTCGGGCTGGCCAGCACGATGTGCTCAAAACTCGACGTGGGGATCACCAGCCCTTCAGGGACGAGTGGAGCGGGCGGGCCCGCACCTGTCGCATGACCATCGCAAACGCCGCTGAACCACTGGTGGCGCAACTGGTGGAGGGCGTGGATACCCGGGGCTTTCCCACCCACAACCCCGGAGTCTGACGCATCCGGACTCAGTGTGCTGATCATCTCCGGACGCTCACTGCAAATCACGCGGCAGCCATCCGCCAGCCGGTGGGAAGCGTCCGATGACCATGGCAGGCCCGTCTCCAGCAACATGTGCCGGTATGTCTCCAGGTCCATGGCGTCATACATTTGCTCCATGGCCGATATGTCGCCGCGTGAATAACAAAGAAACACACCCGCCGCCTCGATCGGGCCGACGAAGCGCGGCCGAAGGCCCTCGGGGCGGTCTGGCAAGTCCTTGAAAGCATCGAAGATGCTGGGATACGTGAACCGCCGGCCGATCGTCTTTTTCGTCTGCGGGATCACGTACACCTTGCCTGCCGAAAGCAGGACACAGGCCATCATCCCGTGCTCCTCGATCCGCCGCATGAGGGTATACGCCACCGTGGCAAGTTGCCCGACCTCCGGACACTCGACGACGAAATAGGCCAGCCTCAAACGGTTGATCAGCCGACTGACCGTGGCCTGGCCGTCTCGGCTGATGAGCCGTTGGCGCCAGCGCTCGATAGGCAACGCCGCCTCGAAGATATGAGCGTGTAGATGATCGGCCTGATTGCCCGTGCCGACGATAGCTTTCATGTTCGGAAACACTGAATTGAGCAGCCAGACCAAGCTGTTGAAGCCGTCCAGGGACATCCCGCCGGTGTGCGTCTTGGCGATTGCCAGCATGTGGTGGGGAAAGAACGGTCGGGAGTCTCCAATCAGCCTGAAGGGCATTCCGAAAGGCTCCTCCAGGTCCGCCAGGACGAAGTCGGCCGAGATATGGCAGAAGGGGCAATTGGCCTGTGGGTTGGCAATCTTGACGGTATTCCCCTGATCCTCCGCCCCCCACGGCCAACCGCGACTGACGTTGTATTGGACAGCCAGCTCGGCCGATGCCGGCAGGGCCAGGCCCGAGTACTCCTCGGTGTTGGAAGGTCCGAGGACCTTGTAGCGAATCTGATTCTCGAACCAAACGATTCCAGAGGCGGCCGAGGCGCCGTTCGCAGGAAAGGTCTCTCGGGCCCCAAGATGTTCAACGTGGGCAGCCAGATCCCCGTTGACCATCCTACCCAAGTGTGCTAGGACATAATTGCGAAGGTCATCGGTGAAACGGGCGGTGGAGCGGAGGCCGTAGAACGTTGCGCATGGACGGCAGCCCCGGCCGCAGTCCTCGGAGGGGTTCAACATGTGGGCCTCGCGTGCTCCCAGCAAGGCCTTTGCTCCTTGATCCACTGGGCCCAGGTTCCGCTCCGGGTAGCGCGCACACATCCGAAAACAGGCATGGAAGCGACCGTCGCTCCCAAGCAGCGAGTAATTCGTGACAGAAAGGCATCGCCTTGCCGGGGGGGCGATGAGCCGCTCGAGGGGCTTGGTTGCCAGGTTCGTGTGGTCGCGGACGAACTTCCAGAAGGCCCGACGTCGTCGGAGGTCAGCTAAGCGGGCGTGCCATCGCCGTCTGTCGGAATCACTCAGGGCCGCGGCTTCATAGGGCTGGTCTGGGGAGGCGTCGTCAGCCAACGGGAAGATCATGAACGAGAACTGGGCGGCCTTGGGCTGCGAGAGGCGACGGGTCCTTCTCAGGGAACGCCACAGCTGCCAGAGACGGTCGGCAAGGGCGATGGCGGCGTCGAGTCGACTGCGATCGTAGAGGTACGTCACACGCACTTCTGGCACGCCCGGCCCTTCCAGGTAGGCGAGGATACTGTCGAGAACGGCGTCGAACGCATCTACGCCCTTGCATTTGGCGTAGGTCTCCGCGTCCGCAGCGTCCAGAGAGATACTGACCTCGTCGACCGCCTGTCGCCAGGTGCCGCCGGGGATGGCGACCCCGTTGGTGATCAGTCGCAGACGCGCATGCGGAGCTACTTCCCGAATACGGCGTACCAGCCCGTCGAACCCACAGCCGTTCTCGTCAAATAACGTGGGCTCTCCGCCACCGGCGAGAAGAATCTCTTGCGGCTTCAATTCTCGCAAACACGCCAGGTCCGCAAGCCGCAACTGCTGGGAACGATCATTTCCAGCGTATGTGCACCAGCGGCACGTCAGGTTGCATCGCGCTGTCGGGTGGATCTCGAGGAAGGGAACGGTATGTCCTAATGGTGACATCGCTTGCCTCCTTGCCGCACATGGCATGCCTTATACAGGTCGAGGGTGTGTTGAGCGATCTGTTCTGGTCGGAAGCTGCGGCTGGCCTTGGCCTTGGCGTTTCGGCCCATTGCATAGGCCTGCTCGGGATGATCCAGCAGGTACTCGATGCATGCGGCGAGCGACTCGGGGGTATTGTCCGCGACCAGGCCGAAGGCGGTCGGGCCTGGCTGTGTGGCCTCCAGAATCTCCCTCGCTCCCGAAGTGAGGAAGGATACCACCGGCTTGCCTCTGGCCATGGCCTCCGCCATCGTCAGTCCGAACGGCTCATACAGGCTCGGGACGACCGCAATCGACGAGCGATCGATGAGTCTGATGCGATCGTTGCCCCACACGCCTTCAGGGCTGATCAGCAGGCGGATGCAACCGACATGTTCGGCCAGATCCTCCAGTTTCTGTCGGCAGCGTCGCCTTGCCGAGATGGCCTCGTCCGTCTTGCCGGCTAAGAGAAACCGGGTCCGGCGGCTCGAACTTCGCTTGGCAGCAATGATGTGTGCCGCCGCCAGATAGCTTTCCCAACCTTTTTCCGGCGAGACCCTTCCCACCCCGATCACAGTCGGCATTCGGCTCTCATCGACCAGGATGGGTTGGAAGTTGTCCTTCCCGATCGCACAGGGCCACACATGGATTGTGCCGCGGAACTCGGGGCAGATACGGCACACGGCCTGAGCCATGTCCCGGCTGTGCACGATGATCCTGTCGTTGGCCAGAAGGGCCTCCGATTCGACGGCCCTCAATCGCTCGACAACTTCTGCCATCGCTCCGAGGCGTTGGGCTCTATCGGCGATAAGCATGTGGCACTCGGCGACGACGGCGTAGCCGTATCCTCTCAGGGCGCCGGCCGCCGAGAGAAGTTCCGAGAAGCCGTGGGCGTGGATAACTGCGTTAGATGACCTGAAGTGTCTCCGTACGTGCTTGGCGGCAGCGTGGGCGAACGCCAAGCGGTTTCGTGCGGCCCCCTCGTCGATGCCGTAGAACGTCGGGCCAGGCGACTCGGATGCCCGAAGCCGGACCACCTGAAGTCGACCTTCGTTGAGGGAGTAGCAATCTGGTGACTGGCCGGCCGAGCATGGCGTCAGTAGTGTAACGCGCTGGCCCGCGTCCCCGAGCCCTTGGCACAGGTTGAGAACCGCTACGAGTTCTCCGCCCTTGGGTTCGTGTGGATCCTGGTAGGAGATGTGGACGACCTCGCAAGCCGAGGAGGCGGACCCCCGGGGTAGGGGCGCGGATTTCGGGCCGTGTGGCCTGTTCCAGGGCTTCCGCCGGGCCCCGTCGTCCTGAAGTCTCATGGCATTGGCCGCTTTCATTCGCCATCTCCTGCGGAGGCAGGGCTGAACTGCAGCCCCGTAAAACAGGGCCGTCCGCCGCCCGTCCGCGGACGGCTCCGGTTTGGCCGCTCAGGCGTCCTTGGCAATCCGAAAGCCGATGATCACACCTTTCTGGATCGGTGAGCCCATACCCCGCGTCCACGTCCGCAGCTTCTGGGCCGGCTGCGGCCAACCGCCGCCCTTGAACACTCGGTTGACAGTTTGCCCTCCCTGGAGAGGTCCCCAGGTGTCCACCCATTCGCACGCATTGCCAAGCATGTCCTGGGCGCCGCAGGGAGAGGCGCCCTTTGGGAACTGAGTCACGGGCGTGGGAGTTGGTGACCTCCTGGGCTTGTGGGCTCGGACCGGGGCACAGTGAAGGCGAGAGGGGTCCAGGGAAGGCCCCCAGGGGAATGGCAGCCCATTCTCGCCCCGTGCGGCCGCTTCCCACTCCGCCTCTGTTGGCAGCCGGCCGCCCGCCCAGCGTGCGTAGCGAGTGGCTTCGAGGAAACTGATGTTGGTAACCGGCAGGTGGTCGCCGCCAGTGGGATAGTCGAAGGCTGGTCGCCATTCTCGGAACTGGCGGTTCGTGACGGGGTATTCTCCGATCATGAATGCCTGGAGGTCCTCACGGCGGCGTGGCGCGCCATCGGCCGGGTCTGCCGAGCCGACGACATAGGTTCCCGCGGGGACCCGCACCATGCCTGACGACGATCTCACGCCGCTGGCAGGCGGGGGCCTCAGCCCCAACGCGCGAAGACCTGAGTGAACCTGCGGTTGGAGGATGTCGTGAACGAACGCCTCGACATAGGCGTTCGCCACATACGAGCCGTATCGGGCCGAAAGGGCTGCGGGAATGGCGTGGCAGCAGATGCACAGATGGCCGGCAGCCCGACAGACCTGACACAATGGCGACCTGCCGGGAACGAGCTCGGACGGAGCCATGGCCGCTCTCGGCATTGAATGCGCCATAGTTGTCGCCGGCGAAGTTGTTCCACGATGGCGGCCGATAAGCGAAAGCGGAGACAAGGCCCGCTCTAGATGGGTCTCCACTGTTGAGGCGGGCATGAACTGGGACGCGTGCGCCCACATCAACAGCAGGCAGCCTCTGAGCCCGCCGATCCAAGTGAACAATTGGACGCCTTCATCCTGCCTGCCCATCTCGCACAGAAGCGACGCCAGCGACAGCCCGATCACAGGATCGTCTCTGGTCTGCTCCCAGTTGGAGGTGAGCAATGAAGTGGCCTCTCCGATATTGCCTTGAGATAGTTGGTATTGCGCCAGGTGCCATGCGGCCAGCGAGTCTAGCGGGGACGAATTCATGGCGGCTGTGAAGCACTTGGCCGCCTCGGTTCGTCGCCCCAGCTTGTGCCACAGCAACGACCCCGCCAGAACGTGTGCAGCCGCCATTCGCGAATTGCGGCCCGCTGCGGTTTGGGCGGCGCGGGCTGCGGCTACGGCATCGCCCGCCTCGGCGAGTACAATCGCCTTACGTAATAGTGACTCCGCCTTGTCCCTTCTGGCCGCTTCCTTCCAGGCGCCGCACACAACGCTGATGTTGCGTAGTCCATTCATGGTCTTACTCCTGTCCCTTCGGCATGCTCCCGGTCGCCTCGGTGCCCCAGGCTTTCTGGGCATAGTCCAAGCACAGGCCTTCGAGCTCACTCGCCGCCGAGATCGTGTGAGCTGGCAGGCCGGCTTCCCTGATGAGTTTCACAAGGGAGCTTTGGGCACCAATATGTATGAGAGTAAACCAGTTCCCGCGCGCCGACAGGTCGACGGCGGTCGCAGCGACCTGGGCTGCGTTGCTGAGGTGACCATCGGTTACCATGATGCAGAGAAACCGATCCCTGCTCTCGGCTGCGACTTGTTGAAGTACTTGGCAATCCAGCCTTGTGCCGCCGTTCTGATGCCGAAACAGAAGCTTGCGCACCTCTGTGAGATCAGCGAAGTCGCACCATCGTGTCCGGACTGTCGTGTTGCTGAAGTTGACCGCGCAGTACCTCAGCAGCGGCGCCTTGCGTGTTTCGCGAAGGAACCGTTCGACCGAGTAGATGGCGCGCAGCAGGCAGTCATACGGACCCTCGCCCTGCTGCCAGTTCCACCGCATCGAGCCGGAGGAATCGACAACGTAGCATAGGTCAGGAATCCCCCCCTGCGCTGGGTGCACCGGGATGGGCTCCTCTACCGGCAGATGCTTCCGGCAAAGCTCGAACCTGCCATCGGGCATGGGCCGCGTGGCACCCCAGTCGATCTCTCCGAGCGTTGGCACCAGCAGTCCCAATGGCCGTCGAGCCAGGTGGGCCACAGGAAAGCGGCTTTCGTGCCCTTGGGATGCCGTCGACGGCATCGTGATTCGCTTCGCTCGTTGCTGGTACAGGGCATGAAGGACGTCTGTACTGGCGGTAGGAGTCGCGACTCCAGGTCCGTCGCCGATGATCCTCTGTAGAATCCGGTTCCGGAAATCGCCATCCTGGGCGAGACGGAGTGCGAAGGGGTCCGAGACGGCCGACGCCACGGCGTCTTCGGCGGACGAGCCCAGCATTTGCCCGAGATCGACCGGAAGCCGAACAAGGTTCTGTCGCCGTGAGCGTGCATCTTGAGAGGGTCGCCCGTCGTGGCTTTCCCTGCGATCACTCTGAGGAGGGGAGGGGGGAGGGTTGCCCTCCTTGTCGGCCATAACGTACGGGAAGAACAGTTCGGCAAGCTGGAAAGCCTTGATCGGCCAGGAGCCGTATCGGAACTGGAGCTCGTCGGCCACGTCCGGCGCCGCGGTCGGACTCGACCATACCAAGCCATCTTCGGACCAGCCCACATACTCGTAGGAGTCCATCAGGATGGCGGCGCCGCGACTGGCCTCGAAGTCGATGGCGTCCTGCTGGGGCGGTCGATAGGAACGCGCGGCGCTGCACATCTCAGCGTCGTCACCCCATAGCCGCATCTGTATTGCACACCAGGTAGCGGCTGCGCGAGTCATCGTGGTTTCTTGCATTGCGGGTGTAATGATCTTGCGAATCAGGACTCCTCGGCGAAAGAAAGCTGGATCGGGTCCGCGAACGGCATACACGCCCGCTACCACCGACGAAAGGAACAGCCCGGCGACCTCAACCGTGTAGTCGCGAATCTGGCGTTCGCTGGCCCCCGCGCTCTGCAACCCGTCAGCCGCCGCCTGGAGAATCTCCGCGTAGTCAGTCGCTCCCCACGGGCACACCTTGAACGTCCCGACTTGTGCATAGACATCAGAGGAGATCATCTCCGTCAGGGCCCGTCTCGGGGGGTGCAGGCAGGTAAGCCCTTCGCGAGCGACAACGTCTGCAAACTGGGGCCCGAAGTTGGGGGGAATAACCAGCACAACTTCTCCCCCGTAACGGTTACGTTGTGCTCCCTCGGCGGCGGCCTGGGCGGGAGTGGTGAATACGCTGAGGTCCCTCGTGGCATCCCATCCTGCTCGCGAAACGGCTTTCCTTGCTGCCGTGACGCAGACTGGGTCGGGTTCGTGATTCTGATAGGCAGGCGGTTTCGTCTTCGTTCGACTCATGAGGCACCTACCGTTCGGCCAGGCATGGCCGCAGTTGTCACAAGGGAGACGACGGCCCCAATGGCTTTGCGTCTGGCCATGTCCGCCTCGATGTGCTCGGGCGGACGGCTGCTCTCGATCTTGTCGAGGAAGGGTTCCAGCACGTGTCGAATGAACGGGTCGGTGAACTTCTCGGCGTGTGCAAGCCGTTCCCTGAGTCTGTCGATCGCACCGTTTCCCCCTTGGAGATCCGCAAAGATCGCGCTGTTATCTCTGAAGAAAGCCTCCATCCACGAGTACGTCTCTCTTCCGTAGTGCCGCAGGGCCTGCCAGTTGTCCCCGCCATGACGCTTGACGACGAACTCATCCACAAGGCATCGCTTGCCGCTTGTTGCCATCGGGAGCAGGGCCATGATCTCGTCGATCGAAGTGGTCAGATGCGAAAGGTAGCGCGTGGCGACCGCGGCCCGCAATCCTTCCCCGTGTTCCCTGCAACCAGCGAAGTTCTGAAGTGCATCCACAGTGTCTCCTGCGGCCGCTTCGCTACCCGCGCAGGCGTTCTTGACGTGCCGAAGGGTGCGGGCCGCACGCAACGCGGCCAGACCCGTAGCCGCACGCTTCAGGAAGATGCCCACCCGCAGACCCATGGACGAAGCGTACGCACAGAACCCATCGGCCTGTTTGAAGACGCGGCACTTACTCCGCATGCAGACTTCAGGGCTCTGAGGGCGCTTCTTGAACCCGCCGGGCGTGTGCGGACAGCAGTCGAGGTTCGCCAGGTACAGAAGATACAGGCACGACAGATCGTCCATCGGCAGCCGCTCCAAGCGATCCGATAGGGTGATCACCTCGTCGAGCATTGACGGCATCCGGGGGATGTGGGCCCGTCCCGTTCGACGGAGGAGAACGTTGGCGATGTCTTCATTCGTGGGACGGCATGAGTCCAACGGGATCGTCAAGGTGAAACGGTTTCGAAGGGCTCGGTCCATTCCGAAAGTCCCCTCGAACTCGCCTCCATCGTTCATCGTGCCCCAGATAAGGTTGTATCGTCGCGGTTGTCCCTCACCGCTGGTGTAGAAATGCCCGACTTCCTTCTTGATCCCGAACTTCAACTCAATCGTGCCATCCATGTACCCCAGCAGGATGTTGGTCAAGGCCGCTGGCGTGCGGTTCACTTCGTCGAGGACCAGGAGGGGATTGTCCAAGAGCGCACAAGGTCTCACGCAGTCGCGGATGGAGCCTTCGTCCGTGTCCGAGTAAAGCCTCTTGTAGTCGATGTCGGCGAAGGTCTGCTCGTCGAGGTGCGGATTGAGACGAAGAAGGAACCATTGATCGCCGAACGCGGCTGTGGACACCATTCGCAGCACATCAGTCTTGGCTGTCCCCGTATCGCCCACCAGCAAGACGTGCGTCTGGGTGAGCACGGCGGCCTGAAGGATATCCACGAGGGTGAACGACATGTCGCCGAACACGTGGCCCAGCATTGGGTCGGGATACGATGCCAGGGGGGACGAGTTGTGGAGATCACTGCTGGCCAGGCGCGTACGCTCGTCCAGCCGATCGACTACCGCGATGTGTTCAGGACTGAGAATCATGATTGCACTCCTGTTTCTGCACGCTTGGGTGTCTGTTGGGGACTTGGCATCCAATCCGCCGTGGGTTGCAGCGGGTCCGGGAGATTGAGCCGGCGGGTGGGTGTCTTCACGTAGGTCCACCAGGCGGAAGAGCCGGGCTCCGCGTTGCGGATCGCCTCCCCGCGTGCCCTTGCCCGGGTGTTGGCGGGGGGCTCGCCCATGGCTCGGCCGATCGCCTCCGGTGGCACGGCTTCGGCCACGCCCAGTTGCGGGGCGATCCACCTGTGAGAGCCCGGGCGGTCGTCAATCGCGTGGAACAGCAGGCAGGTCTCCCGGACCCGCGCGATGACTGCTGCGGCCATAGGCAAGTCCGACCATCGCAGGCCGTTCGCCTTCATCTGCGGCTGCAGGACACCCATGACGCTGCGCGGCAAGGCCGATTCAGCGGCCCCCACGCTCGCTATGTCTGAGACGGACGCGGAAGTCCTGCACGCGAGAACCTGTCGAAGTGGCGCCAGGATCGCGTGCCATCGGACAAGTTCGTCCCACGTCATCCCATGCCTTTCGAGCACCTGTGTAAGCATGAGCAGCTTGACCGGCCAGTCCAGCCGGGTCTCGCTGAGGGGCTCGCGAGCCAGCGTCGACAGGATGTCGGACCAGAGCGCCAGAGTCTCGCCGACCCAAGCGGGCGAGGCCCCGCCCTCCAGGGTGTCGGCGGCATCTCGGTACGCTGTCAGAATCCCCAAGGCGGTCGCTACCTTGCCTCCGGTGAGTTCCAGTGGAGCCCTCAATGTCAGGTCCCGGCTGACGGTTCGGAGGGCTCGGATCGGATTACGCAGGGCAAACTGGGTGCCCACATTGCTGCCCCTCTCCAGCAACTCCACCGCCATGGCAAGGATGGCAGGTACAAGCAACATCACCCACGGGGAACACGGCGTGTCGATGGAGATCAGGTGGATGCGCTGCCATCGGGCCCCCGCCAAGCTCTTATCCTTGGCGGAGATCAGGCCTCTTCCCGTCGTCGTTCGGCCGGCGACCCTGCACATGAAGCCGGCGCGTTGAGACAGTTCAAAGCCCGCGCTGGAGACACGCCCCGTGCCGGCCAAGGTTGTCATGGCGACCAGCAACGGCACAAGCTGGCTCTCGATCTGTGGGGCCGTAAGCCTTCGGCTCGCAAGCAGATTGATGTGGTGGCCGAAGGTGTGAGACTGCGGTGCATAATCGATGTTGTTCGCCAGGACATTCAGAGGAACGCCGAAGTCGACAGCGACGGACCGTGCGGCTTCGGCGAGCATGTTTCGCAGTGCCAGCTCCTGCGCAGCGAGATCGTGCGGGTCATCGCACTCGGCGGTGGCCGTTTCGGGGTGGCCGCCCACGTCTGGGTAGACGGCCGCGCCGTTGGCAAGCATGATGTGCCTGTGTGGCGGCGGCGCGGGCAAGTTCGGATACTTGCCGGCGATGGCACGAATCACCGCCTCGGCAAGTTCCTGCGGACCAGGCCGGATCTCCCCGTCGGAGCTTCCGGCGGTCAGCGCGAACTCCGTCTCTGTTCCGAAGAGGTAAGCCACAAGCTCACTCGCCGCCTTCTTGCTCAAAGTCTCGCAATTGCCGCACCGATTCCTCCGTCGAGGTCTCCGCCAGCGGGGGAGATGCGATGCCAAGCTTCCGGAGCGTCTGCCGGAGTTGCCTCTCCTGCTCCAATGTCACCGTTGACAGTTGCCCGGCGGCCGGGGGTCGGGTATCTACTCGCCTTGCCATGTTTCACCTTCTTTTCTCTGTTCGCACGGTTTCCAGGTAAGGGCAGAACACACGTCTGCCCATGATGAGTACAGCTTCCGCGGACCGTCCGCGGACGACGTGCCTTCGGTCGTTTCTTCCGCATCGACTTGCGGCGACTCGCCCGGCAACTCAGGCCGGCCCCCGCCGTCGTGGTGACAGGCCGGGAAGGCGGAAGGGGAGTCCATCAGGAACGGCCCTGAGGGATCGATGCGAGCGATGGGAAGCCCCAGGGCCTCGGCAGCGCCAGTCAGCGATGTGCCGGTGGCGGGGGAGTCCACCATCTCCTCCGACCCCGCTGCCGGATCGGACAGGAGGCAGCAAGTCCCGTCCCTGCCGGCGATCCAGTGCCAATCGCAGGCGGCAATATCGGCAGGAAAGCGGCGCATGAGGCCGACCCGAACGGCATCTCGACCCCCGCGGGTCGGCCGAGCGATTAGGGCCTCGACCTCCGCCTGAGAAACCATTGCCCCCCGGTCAGTCAGGAGGGGCACGGTTCCGCAGCCATCGTCGGGGGGGGCGACCGCGTGGTAGGCGATGTCTCTCCAGGCAAGCCGCGGATCGCTCCATCGCGCTTTCGCGTCGCGGCGGGCGACCTCCAGACAGGCGAACTTCGTGACCCAATCGAGCACGCCCACGAGTTCCAAATGGTCCCGCCCCAGTGCGGCCAGGACGCCTTCCCATGTCCTGAGGATGTCGAGCACGTCGGGAACACGTTCGGCGAGATCGCTCGACCGCTTGCTCAGAGAGGACAGGAACGATTCTTGGATACCGAGGGCTGTAATGGTCCGGCCCGTGGTCAGCCGAATGGGGCCGAATGGAGACCTTGAGACCGAACGCATAGCGTGCACGGGCTTCGTCATGGGGATAGCCACAGTTGGGAGTCGAAGATCCATCGCGGCACAAATGAGTCTCAGAATCGCGATCTTCAAGAAGGACGGCGTGTCCAGCCGATTCGCGTCCAGGCAGATCACGTGCAGGCGGGCATGCCTCCGGCCGTCCGCCAACGGCTCATCGCGCGTGTTGAGCAGAGGGCGATCTGAAGTAGTTTGCGGGCCCCGCTCCGTCCGGATGTAGTCGGCGCGTTCGCTGATCTGGAAGACGTCCTCACCTTGGTCGCTGCCGGCTCTGCCCGCTCCGCACACCAGCGGGAGGGAGGCCAGCATCGGGCCGATGGTCTCGTGCAGAAGCTCCCCCGTGTCTTCCATCAGCCTGTCGAACGCCCGGCGGGTCATCGAGATATTTACATGCGCCGCGTATGTATGTCCGCGATGGTCGCACGTATTCCTGACCGCCATCAGCCGCACCTTCGGCGCGAGCGTGCGGTTCGCCTCTTTCACAGCGTCTCTGATAACAGCATCCCCGGCCTTCACGGCCGCCACCACTTCGCGAGTCGAAGAGGAGCACGGAGTGGAATACTCGAGGTAGCCGTGGTCGAGGTAGCACCTTGCCCCGTTGGCCAGGAATTCAGACCGGCCGCAGGCGTCGCTATCCTTGCAGTTCCGGCAGTGCCAAAGCCCATTGCGGCGAAGCACCGCTTCTCTGACGATGCGCGATGCTTCCCGTCGCAGTTTCGCAGGCGATCTGCCCAACGCGACGATATGCACCTCCGATTCAACGCCCGCTACGTTGGGGCGGTGGGTGATTTCCGTTCGCTTGGTCATTGCGGCGCCCTCACGGTCACGGCGGCATTCGGCCGCCGGCGGAGCAGGCAGACCGCGCCGGGCGCCAGCAGCACCAGAGAAACCGGCTCGGGGATCGGGAACTTTGGCGTGGCGGCGGCATCCCAGAGGCCCCAATGTTTCTCGACTCCCGCGTAACCGTCCGGCTTCCAGTTTTCGTCGAAGGCCTGGAACCAAAATACGGAGACGTCTTCTTGGGCCGCCCAGGCCGTCACTTCGCGGAAGTAGCGCTCCTGGTTTTCGACAGATGGAACGGCCTGGCCGTTGTCGAATCCATCGGTCGGCCAGCCCGTCTCGCCGATCACGACCGGCAGGTCCGGCACGACGGAGTGTGCCGCCGAGGAAGCCTCCGCATACATCGTTGCCAATGTCGCCACTGCGGCATCTATGCCCACCCCTTCGTGGAACGGATACAGGTGGACCATCAGAACGTCGACGTGACGAAACACCTCCGCGTGAAGGAGATCGCCATTGACGTTGCGATGGAACAGCCCCCCCGGCTGCGCGTTCGCCCAGTTACCGTATGGCTCTGCGGTCGCGACGGCCACGTGGGCCAGGCCCGCCTCGTCCAGTCGCGTCCGCACGTTGTCGAGGTGGCCGAGAAGTCCGCCTTCGGTCACCTTGTTGCTGACCAGGGCCTCGGTGCCCACGATTGCCCAAGGCACGTTGCCACCGGCCGCCGCGGCCACCAGGTTGGCCTTCTCCTGTTCGTTGTCCGCCGGGTTTGCGTCCAGGTACGCGCACTGAGCGACTCCGATCCCGTGCGCGCCGGCGGCCGTCGGGATATACTCGAGCCCGTACCGCGAGCCCCACGTCCGGACGAACCGCGTGTGCTCCGCCACCAGCGAGAGTCGCCCTTCGATCTGTGCCGGAGGAATGTAGGTCCCAGGCCCCTGCCCGTCCACGAAGGGCGAGAAGCCCAGGCCGTACAGGACGGGCCCGGCCACAACTGTCCGTACCAGGCCGGTCAAAACGGCAACGGCGGCAGCCCAGATTTCGAGAATGGTTGGAGTGCTCTTCATCGTCTTTCTCCTTAGTGGCCGTGTCGTGCCCGGCGGCAGCGGCGGAGCAGGCAGATGCCGCCGCCCAGCGTAATGAGGGCCAGCGTGGCCGGTTCGGGGATGATTGCGACTTCCGCGATTTCGCCCCTCAGCGGCCAGGCACCGTCCAGCATCTGTCCAATCCGCAGTTCCGTGGGTCCTAGCGGGAAGTCGGCGGCAGCGCCGCGGGCGACCAGGAGGCCGTCGTAGTACGTCCAGACCTGCGCTGCTGGATGGCTCCTGTCCACCTCGACACGGATACGATGCCATGCCTCGTCGAACTCGAAAGTGCCCGCGGCGCTGAACACCTGTCGGCCGCTGTAGGCAGTGCCGTCGCCGCTTTCAAAGGCCACAACCCCCGGCGCGGCCCCGCTGAACCGGTTCACCATGACCTTGAGCCCCGGGGCGTCAGCCGTTGCTCCAGCCGTCGCAGCGATCGTCTGGATCCGTGTCGTGCCGGTCGGGATCCGCAGTACGAACTCCAAGATGAACCGATCCGCCAGCGTTACCGACGGCAGTTCGAGATATCCGCCGGCCCCCAGGATCAGGATACCATCGGCCACATCAGCCCCGCTTCTGAGGACAGCGTCGATTCGACCATACATGTCCGACGTGCGCCTGTCCCCATTGGCATCGACGTAGGCATCGTCGAAAAGATACCGGTGCAGCGGGGCTGCCCACGTGGGGCCCGCGACCATGCCCAGGACAAACAGGACTACGACATGCTTCATGCTTCTCGTCATCATTCTTCGTCTCCCTTCTTCTAGAGTCCGGGTCGCCCTCGACATCTCACCTGCTTGTCGCGACCCGCGTTAACAATTGACTTCGCCGTCCGCCGACCGTCGGCGGGCAGGCCGACCCTAACGCTCCCGCGCGGAGCCATTTGGGCCGGGCGGCATTGAGCGGCAGCCAGATTGTCTCGCTGATCCGCCCGGTCGTGTCGCCCGGCGCCGGCCGCCGAACGGCCCGGAAGTAAGCCGGCCGCATTTGCGAGGCGTAGATCGCCATGGCCGCCATCTTGATCTTCAGATCGGTCTCGCTCAGCGGCACGACCGTCGGGCGATACTCCTGTCCGGCGCAGATCACTGGCCGGTCGATCGGCAGCCGCGAATACGGCAGATCGTCGACCAGCCACAGGCTCACCGCGTGCAGTTCGCCTACGGCCTCGACAACCGCCTCGTGGACGGCTCGATGATGTGGGTGGACGTTCCGGCCGTGCGGCAGCGGGCAAACGACCACCGACCCGCCCAGTTCGACAATCAGCGCAGCCACCTGCTCCCGCAGGCCGCGCCGGTATTCCGATCGCGCCGCCAGATCCCCCGGCGCAAGCGGCACGTCCCGCAGGTCGAGCGTGCGGTAATCCAGGCCGAAAGCATCGCAGAACCGCCGGTCTTCCCGGCGGCGGATCGCTGGACCGTGCTCCGCCCAGACTGTCCGGTCGATCCTATCGACGACGTGCTGTGACAGGGAGTAAACCGTTGCCAGAACCGGCCGGGCTCCGAACCACCCGGCCCGGAGGAGTCCAGTCACCGACATGCAAATGTCGTCCGCGTGGACCGAGAAAAGAACTGTCCGACTCCGTACGCCCATAGTGACCATCCTTCCGGTACTCTCGCCGGGTAGTGAGCCGATGACATGTCAGCGAAGGGGAGAGGAAAGACGCGCTCTGAGGAGCGAAGTGCCGTGTCAGCAGAGAGATAAAAGAATCAGAAAGAGAGGATTTCTGGAATGGCAGCGCCCTGACATGTCAGTCGATGTCGCCCGGTTGGTAGCGATCTGTAGGGCTAAGGCTGTACTAGCGGGCAGTGGCGATCCCCCAGCGCTACCGGATGCAACCGCCAGAAGCAATGGCAGACGATGGATTACTATAGTATGATTATCATACTATATTAAAGGAACTTCATACTTAATTATATGGTAATCATACATAATTATATTAATTACATACTGAATATTATTGTCTCCATACCATCATCATGTTACTCTCTCTCCCTGCCATACTCCTCCGTTGCGAATCGCAGGAGCGACCCAACATGGAACGCTACGACCAGATTGGCTCTCGCGCTGTTCGGTGCCTTGAGAAGGCGTTTGCTCAGCTTCGCGCAGCGGAGCCTGACATCCCCCGCGCGGTCGTTATCGTTCTGCTTCCAGCGTCGGTTCGCCGCGAGGAGGGCACCTTCACAGGCTCGGCCTGGAAGTTCCTGACGAAGCAGCGGACGCATGAGATCGCCATTCATGCCCGCCTGCTTGAGTCTCCACCGGACCTGCTGGCCGCGCTGCTCCACGAGGCAGCGCACGCGATTCTCTACGAGAAAGATCCAGAGACGCGAGGCGGGTGCTCGAAGCATCGCCACTTGAAGGTCTTTCGAGATGAGTGCCTGAGGCTCGGGCTCGCCTGCAACGTGAGGAATGAGAAGGTTGGGTTCATGGATACGCATTTCCCCGAGGATCGGGCATTCCCCCCCCGATACCAACGAGTCCTTAAGACGCTCGAAGAGGGGTGGGCCCAGTTGTCGAAAGGTACGGCGCAAAAGGGCTAGGTGTCGCTAAGAGACTGAAGGCGGCGAAGCATGGCGCTCAGCAGCTATCATCGTACAGCGAGAAGTTCCTTCGACAACCATCTGGCTCCATGCTCAGCGGGTCCCCCATAACCCCACATATGTACTTCGACAGCGCTTCATTGACGGCGTGGAAATCTTTCTTAAGTGGCCTTCCGATCTTACACTGCTCGCATGTGACCGCCTGTTTCAGCAACTCCAACTGGTCATTCGTAAGATCCAGAACCACAAGAGGGACTTTGTGTGTCTCTACAGATCTCTCGTCTTTGCTCGGGATGGTGCTCGTCGAAGGCTTCCCATCGCTTTCCTCCTTAGTCTCGGCATGGGCCGCAATCGTGAATGAGGGCGCTTCAAGCAGAAGAGAGTCATATCCATCACCTGTGATGGCGAGACCGAGAGAGAGGGCGCTCCATTCCACCGTCTCCTGACCGCTCATTATCTGGACATCGAGGACGTAGAGCTCCGGGATCACCAAGAGCATTCTCGCTTTGTAGAACCGAAGGTTCTCTTTCCGCTTCTCGCCTGCCGGGAGTGTCTCAACGATAATGGGCTGCTGCTCCTCGTCCAGGTCGAAGAACCGTACTAGCTGTTCCTGTAGCCTCTTCTTTGCTGTCTGCAGAGCGTCCTTCTTCTTCTTGCCCACAGGCATCAACTTCTCGGGGCAGTGTTCTGCGAGGTCCCATAGGAGGTTCCACAGCCGCGGCGGCCCAAGGCCTAGTTGCTCACGAGTGTATCTGCCCTTGGAGAACATATTGTCTGAGGCGCCACTGACGGCGCTGATTTGAACCGCATCGCCTTCAAGACGCCTTATCGTGATGTTCTCCCATGCCCTGTGGGCATCTCCGATCCCGCCCCAAGAGAACTGCGCTCCTTTTGCAGCTTGGGCGTCCTGCTCCTCCCGTTTCTCGACGAATTCCGTCACGACATGACGGAATTCGCGCCACTCTGAAAGAAAACTGTCAAGCAGCCCTGCAGCAGACGGGTATTCTTCCTGAAAGTCATACACGCCGGCGGCGATCACGTCGATCTGATCGGTCTGTTCATCCAGGGCACTGTCTTGCTCTTCCCGCGATATCAGCTCATTGATCTTACCGGTAACGGCATCAACCTTACCACCCAGCTGTTTGAGTTGCCCCACCAGTGCACTCTGTGAATCCGCGGGGCCAGCGCCGATGCCCTCTTTCACTGCTTCAATGGCATTCACGAGCTTGTCACGTGACCCCGTCGATCGGGTGACGATCCTGGCCCGCAGTCTATCCAACTCACGCCGCAAGTCAAGCCGTAGGCGCCTTAGCACCAGAAGGATCAGGAGCGATAAGCACAAGAGCGCCAGCAGTATCACGGCGCTAAAGGCGTGGCGCCTAATCAATCCGATCAAGGACCACCCACCCGTTGCGTTCTCCTCCCCCGTCGCGCCCTGCGTAGTTGGCGGCACGGGCGGCTCCACTACCACCACCTCCTCCTTCAGGGGTAGCTGTATTATGCCCGCCGCGGTCTCCAGCAGGGGAACCACCTCTGTTCTAAAGTCTCTCCGGTCGGCGATCTTGACGAGCAAGTTATGAAAGGCGTCCAGGGCCTCGGGTGTTTCCACATATTGCGGCCATTCGGGACTGGCGGGATAGGGGTGGCCGGCCTTGACAGCTGCGTCGAACGGCTCCCATCGCGGGTTCTTCCGGATGAACTCCTGGAAAGCATCCACCCGCGCCGGCATCGCGTCGGTATGCTGGTACAACCCGCACGCCGCATCGTACGCCGTCAGACGCCTGACCACCTCGGCGGCGAAGTCCCCCTTTCCGTGTTCGGCTGACCAGATAGTCACACCCAGGTGACTGCCGCCCAGAAACGTGTGCTTCCTCCCGTCGATCATCTGTGGCGGCAGTGTGGCGTGAATCTCAGGATTCGTGGCGAAGGCGACCCGGCAGTGAGGCCCGCCAAGCATGGCGTCGAACTCACCCTCTCTCATCAAACGCGCGAGTGTCTGCCATTCCTGCTCCCCTCGGCCTTCATCGGCCGGCACGAACCGGATCAACCCTTCGCTACTCAATGACCAAAGTTTGGACAGTCCGTCTCGTGGCTTGCCCGTAGCGATGGCTGCGCGCCAGCCGCGGGATGTCTTCACCCAGAAAGTGCCCCCGAAGGCCCAATTGAAGGGATTGTGCAGCAGATCCCAGTCCCTCGTTATCCCCATCCCCATGGGCATTGGGTCGGACGACCCGCGTTTCTTCAAATCTGCTTGCCGTTCCGCCAGGCACTTCTTGAAGTCGCTGAAGCGGACAAATCTTGTCGGATCCTTTGTCAGGACCTTGCGGTAGTAGAGCACTCGAAAGTCCACGTGCCAGGGGATGGCGTAGTAGTCGTCTTCTTCACCGCGACAGGTGGGCAGCAATTGCTCCAGATACTCGTTGGGGTCGAACTCCGGCGCCTTCGCCAGAATTCCCTCTTTGATCAGCAGTGCCGCCCATGTGCTGGGCACCTGGCAAACAGCATACTTTCCCTTGTACTGGCCGGTCAGGTCCTTCAGGGCGTGCTGCCAGGACAGGAACCGAATGTGGATCTTCTCGCCCTCGTCCGCGGCGATCTGCTGCAGTTGGCCGTACAACCAGTGGTGATGCCTGATCCGCAGTGAATCCCACTGGACCTCATCATTCTCTATCACCAGGTTCGGGTAGTCGGCCTTCAAGGCCGACTTGGTCAACGCCGGCTTGCCCGGTTTGGCATGCTCCATCGGCATCAGGAAGATGCGCAGGTCATCGGCAGTTGCCGGGGGGGAAAAGGCCAGGAGCAGCACGCCCCATAGAACCGCCGACAGAGAGAGAAGCTTCCTTCGGCCGTTCAGGCGGGCACGTGCCCGGTGGCACTGACCTTCGAAGGTCCGACGCATTGATATGATCTCCCAATGTGATCCGATGCGAGTATACACGGCTTGACCATCGATGGGAAGCGATGCGCACCGCCCGCCAGGCCGATGCAATTGCCCATTGAGCGGGGGGCCCTCCCGAGAACTCCGTCCACCTTTCGGGCAAAGGACTTGCGCCTGCTGCCCTGAAGCCTCATCGGCGGTGGGATCCGGCTGCTTGTCTCGGCAACGGAGGCCCGGGGGTGTCGTGAACCAGCGACCTTCGTGAGGGAAGTGCTCGGTGTTGACTGGGCTGATGAGCGTTGTCCCTCCCGAAAACTCCGTCCACCTTGTAGATCAAGGAGTTACGCTTCTTGTCCCTGAGACCCGACCTAGGTAGGATGTCGCCCATAGCTATCTCGGCGGCCTACATCACTGTTACAGACGAGCAGCGTGACGGGCCCGCATTCATCCTCTAGGGTATCGACGGTGGAGGGATTCTGCGCCAGTCCAGAGATTCGGGCATTTTCAGGCGGCACTGGCGTCCTTAACCATCCCCACTCAGGTAACTATCACAGCCGCCAGCACCACGGTCAAGCCATTCCTCTTGCCCGGATGATGTTTTCGGTAGGGACAACCCGTTGCGCCCACGGCCCGCTTCGCAAGCATGGCCCACAGGCCCGGTCGAGTTTTGGGACCATACAGGATCAAACAATCTGGATGACTAAGTCCGGCGGCACGTGAACGTTGCCGGTCTTCGACGGCCACTTCCACTTCGTGCCGTCGAAGGTATCCTTGTGAGAGACGCCCGCGATCTCTTTCCCGCTGCCCTGGTCGCGGGCGAATAGGCCGAAGT
>SDBU01001556.1_pt1 | contig 32409 bp, 63 predicted proteins | sample 2277071 | NCBI WGS metagenome assembly SDBU01 (sample SAMN10397929, study PRJNA504765) | marine sediment metagenome | isolation source: marine sediment core GS08_GC12, 126 cmbsf | place: Arctic Ocean: Gakkel Ridge, Loki's castle | collected 2008 | reverse complement strand
AAAGTTCCGAGTGTCTATGAAGCGTGTCAGCCATTGAATTGTCCGTCATAGATACAAAATCAGCATTAACTAAAGCAACATAACTTCCGAAGGTGTTTGTAATTGAAACATTATTCTCGACGATGTAATTGTTCACCGAAACATTGATAGCATCAACTTCCGTAATCATGTAATATTGGTCTTGAATCCAATTTACTATCGAGTTGTTGAAAATTAAATCCATATAATCTACATAATTATTCATAGAAGTATTTATGTCGTCAACATCTGTATTGTTGTATGTAGTTTCATTTATCCATGCATCTTCATAACCCAAACCAGTGTTTGTAGAATTTACATAAAGAATATAATTCTCTACTGAAACATTATTCTCTCCAACATAATTATTCATAGAAATATTATTCTCTGTCCAAGTAAGATAATTTGCTGTAACAGCATTGAATGGATTTAAAGCTATATGATAATATGGAGCATCGCCTTGTAATCCAGTCAATAAATTATGAGTTGCTTCTGATTCATTGATTGAATAATTAACATAATTTATCGTTGCTGATGGATCTATTGTATCATATCCAAAAGTAGTAGTGTCCCCATATCCAAAAGAATCAGCAGGAACAAATTGCATTAGGAAAATGACTGCAAATAAGAATAGAACTGTTATCTTCCACTTCATAATCTGAACTTACTCCAAAAGCTATCTTTCTTTCCTTGAATAGGTCTAGATGCTCCTGAAATGTTCTCTATACTTATCTTCCCTAACCAGTTCTTTTCATTCTGACCCAATGCTCTCCTCAAGGCTGCATTTATATTTAGAAGAACTATGTTGTTAATCAAATCTAAATCTGTTTTATTTCTTATCCCATACTTTTTCCAATTTAAAGATAGGTCGTCAACTAAATCTTCTTGGAGAACATTCATCATACTTTTTATTTCTAAGTCTTCATAGTGAGAAAGAATTATTCCTTGATTGATTGCTCCTCGGCACCAAGTCCAAATGTTACTCAGTCCTTCTTGATTCATTTTGGGCTGACCAACCTGAACACTCTCTCCTTTCTCATTCATTTCTTCACCTTTTAGAACCATCATTATCTCGTCAACAACTCTCTTTGGATTTGTTTGTTCAATTAACACAGCTTGGGTCTGCTGTATCTGCTCTGCCATCTGCGGAGCATACATTGCATTCTGACCTTCTATTCCTTCTCGCTGAAGGTTTCGCTGCATCTCATAATTTTCTGCGGTTTCGTTATCCATTTTATAATATTATTGTTCCTTTATCTTCAATAGACAAATGTCCCTCCATCTTTCATTTTCAATATCTTCTGTTCTAATAAAAATAGTTTTGTATCCATATTTAGCAAAATACTCCTTTCTTTGCTTTTCATAATTCTCACGAGAACAGAATTTACCAAAACTCGCCCTCGGATAATATTCAAATTCCTTTTTACATTGATTACAAGTACTCTTTTGATACATCTTAAAACAATCTCCCTAGTTTTATCTTTGGTAGCTTAGTACCAAATCCTTTTTCAAACAGCCCTGTGAGTTCAAGTCCAGATGATACTTCTCCACCACCAAACCCAGTAAACTCAAACATCTTTACTGCTCCGAAGCTAGGGGTTCGTTTAAACTTTCTACCTTTAGTCTTTGATCTTCTTTTAACATCAAAACCGAATGGTGGGATTCCAGGTAAGAATAGGAATGGTCTTCTCGTCGTCGCTGGTCTAAATGATTGTGATGTAAGTTGCTGGAAAACATCAGTAAATGCTTCTTTTTGTGGGGAAATTGGAAGTTGATCTATGATCTGTTTTGGAATAGGGGTAACAAAGTCCAGTTGCCTTTCATCTGAACGAATTCCTGTCGCTGGTCTCTGCCTAGGGATTGGAAGGATAATTGGAGGTTGTTTTTGTCTTCCACTAACTAATGGAGGTGCGAAACTTACTCTTGGCGGTTGTATAGATGATTGTCCAAAATCTGTTCTTGGTGTTGGTTGGAAGGACAATCCTGACGACGCTGACGAAGCACTCGCAATCTTCTCAAAACCACCAGCCGAAAAACCACTAGCAAAGTCAAGACTAGCAAAACCAGAGGACTGGTCAACAGCCCGAATACCCAGCCCACCAAATACATTAGAAGCCCCACGACTTTGAGTAGTTCCAGCTCCTTTTAATATTTGTGTAGAAGGCTTTGGAGTTGGTGGTAATAATTTAACAGGTGCCATTTCTGTAACTTGAACTGTTTCTTGAAATGTAGAAGACAATGGTGTTTTTTTTATCTTTGCTGCTTTTATAATTTTTACACTACCTCCAGAATCAAGGACAAATACATCCACTGCTGGAATAAATTCATCGACAGCACCAGGTTTCTTCCTTATTCTTCTTCCCATAAAAATGTCATCTGCTTTGAAAACATCGAACTCTCCAATAGGTTTACCACCAACTCCAATAAAGTCATCAAAGTACTTTATCTTTCCAGATTGTGCATAACCAATATCAACTGTAGCTTCAAAAGTTTCTCCGGTTTTGTATACCCTACTACTCCCTAATTCTCTTGAAAATTTGGGATCAAATCTTTTAGCAATATCAACTTTAAGTCCTCCTGAAGAATCCCGAGTCATACTTGCTATTCTTGTTTGTATACTTAATGCCTCTTGTGTTTGTGGAATTATACTTTTCCCAGTAATTGCTCCTTGTTTGAATGATGGAGTTTCAGCTTGAAAGAATCCTTTTGGAATGTCCTGCTTTGCTAATGAAAGTTCTATCTTTGTCCCTCCAAAAATATCTTCCACTCCTCGAGAAAGAAACTTAGGTCTTACTGTTTGAGTTACGGAAGTACCAAGAAAACCACCCTCTTGTGTTGGGAATAACATTTGTTTAGTATCTGCTCTTGGAAAAAACTGACTATCTATGAATTTCTTCTTATCTATAATGTCTTTACTCCCAAAGTCTTTAAGAAAACTAGCCCTTTTAGATTCTGAAGGAAAAAATAATGTTGTTGAATCTCTTGATATTTTTCCTGCTTTTAATTCTCTCTCTAGTCCAAAAGTAAAAGACTTTGCTCCTTCTATAGAAGTCATAGATGTTGCAGGTTTTAATGGAGAAAATGATACTGAAGATTGTAAAACTCTCTCGCTGGATGGTAAAACAGATTTGAATCCAGCTATGATACTCTTTTCTCTTGAAGCAACCCTTACGACTGTTCCAACACCACGGACTCCACTTCGGATAAGATTAGCAGTTCCAACTCCAAATGTAAAACCAGTAGCAATAATATTTCCAAACAAATCTGATTGTCTTGTTGTTCCAACTGTTACTCCACCAGTTAATGGAATCTCAAGATTCTGAACAAAAGAAGTCCCAGCTTTGCTCCCTCTACTGAATTCTGAACCGATTGTTCCTGGACTAGCAAATCCAGCAGTAATAAGTCCTGTCCCTAATCCAGTTAAATCCTGGACTATTGTTTGAAATCCAATAACAACAGAAGATCCTGCAGCATAAAAAGATTCACTTGCTGGAAGAGTCTTTAAAAATTCACCACGACTGGGTGTTCCAGATTCTATTCTCCGAATACTTTCCTGAGTTGGGAGAAATGAAATAGATTGACCAGTTGGAGTTGACATTCCAGTAACTATAACTCCTTGTGGAATTTGTCCAGCTTTGAATTGACTTTCAGCAGTGAAAAAAAGTTCAGCAAATTCAGATTCTCGATGAGGTGTTACTACCCTCTGTTGATATAAATCTCCAAGGGTTGGTGTTGATTTTCCACTAGGTTTATCTTGAAAATCACTTTGTGTTTTAACATTAAAAAATTGTCCACTCTCATCCCTAATCGTTGCAAATCCTGGTCGACTTATAGGAAGTGTGTCTGTCACAAAAGGACTTGTTCCCCTTGCTCTCCTTGTTGTTCCAGCAATATTCGTAGCACCTATGTCTTGAGTTGTTACACCTTCTCGTAATCTACCTGCAGAACTAAACCCAGCACTGACACCTGCTTCAACTTGTCCTACACGCCTTTGGCGTGATTGTTCAGTAACATCTCGTGGTAAAGATCTAGTCACTCCAAGCTCACGCTTGAATGCGTCAGCCTGTCTTCCAGCTTCTCCAATCTGAGACCTTAACCTTTGTCTTGTTGCTTGTCTTGTTGGATCTGTTGACTCAAATGTCTGTTGAAGTTCTCTGACTTCTGCAACTCTTTCACCAACCTTTCCTTCCAATACTTTAATCCTTTCATCCCTCATTACCATTGTTTACTTTAGAAACAAGGCACCACTTATCTATAGACTTTTGGGTTCTGTTAACAATTTGTTACATTGGTTCATTCTTTGGAATTAGAAGTTTCCAAAAGATAAAACAAAATGAAAGTACTACTGCCATATTCCAACTCCATGTACAAGCTCTTGGAAGAAGTGTGTCACTACAGAAGTAAGGCATCAATCCTCCCAATGGTACATATTTTCTATAACTGAATCTTCTGTGAAGACGATATTAGAACCAAGCCCGTCGGCTAATGTACAAATAACATTTGAATCAAACTTCTTCGCACATAAACTACAAGGATTTTTAGATATGTTTTCCCCTTGCCAAATTACAACTCCCATGAATGTAAGGAATATAAAAACAAGTAATAATGAAATCCATTTGAATCTATTATCTGTTATCCAAAATGCTTTAGCCATTTCTAACTCCCAGATAAGATATTATAAGTGACACTCCGAAAGAGAATAAAAACTGGTGAGGGAAGACAGCGTAGAAAAAGAAAGTTACAACTAAAGAAACTATGAACCACAGCATGAATCTATAAACCATATCCATTACAAAAATATTACGGCACAAAATACTCCGAAGAAAAATCCTAGTATTAACCAGAATAGATATGCTATTATTCCTCCTTTTTTATTCATTATGAACAAACCTCCTTACTTCCATCTGTAAATCCCCACTTGTGTGAAGTATGTTTATCTGGTCTACTTCCACAAAATTCGCACTTCTTGTCTTCACATTTTTCTTCCAACCATTTTCCTGTTCTACTTTCAAAGTAAGCGTCGTACTTTTCACAATGTTTCTTAGTCATTGTAAATCCTCCAAAGGTCTTAATTCAAAATAACTTAAATCGAATCCACCAACATAATAACATAAAAATCTTTCCCAAATATATTGAGTTCTTTTATTTCTATTTGCTAACCAATTAATTAGTTTTCCAATTCTACCTAATCTTGTGTATAGTAATTCCTTTTTTGTTATTCTCCAATGATTTTTAGTGTAGCAAGTTTCTGCTTCAGGTTCCAACGATCCAAAATATCCTATCCCACACATTGTCCTGTGGGTTGGTTCAGACCAGTTAATTGCACAGCTTGGGTGAGGAACATAAACAATCATCTTTCCGTTTGGTTTGATAATTCTATGTAATTCATCAAGCACACATTTATCTTTTCCCCACAAGTTTCTCAAGTGTTCTAATATTGCACTCGCATAAATTACATCAAATTCATTGTCGTCAAAAGGATAAGGTAATTCTTCCAAATCATGTTTTATAAAATTACCACTGGTCGCAAACAAATCTATGTTTGTTACTGAATATCCATCCAGTCCTATATCATGCTGACCGCCTCCTAAGTTTAATGCTTGTTTAAGCTCTGGCATTTTTCATCTCCTTTTTAGTTTTGAACTCTGCTCGAGCAGCAAAGATTATTCCTAGTATACCGCAGACAAAACTAGATACTAAGAATATTGCAGTCAACAATCCACCGACGATTAATCCAACTATAAAAAGAACTGGAGAGATGAGTAGCATAACATATCCAACACTAGCCATTCTTTTTATTCCCCCATCTTGGTACCCAAACATCTTTTTTTGCCCCTACAATTATAATCCCTATCCATGAAAGTATCTGAATTCCAAACACAAAGAACAAAAAAAGAAATTCAATTAGACTCATTTCTTCTCCCTCTCTTGCATAACATCTACCAAAAGGATAACTAAATTTATGTTAGCGAACATAAACCAGTTTATTGGGAAGGGTAAACTGAAGCACCATACAATAATCCAGAAGAACATAAAGAGAGATATAACATATTTAATCAAACTCATCGGCAAACTCCTTTCTTCTCTGAAATGAATTGTATTCACAGAATCCAAATAGAAGGAAACACGCACCAGCGTAGACGATGCTGAGGTTTGTTCTTTGGACAGACATTAATATTAGGGAAGTACAGAGGAAAAGTATTCCTAGGAGTTGCCATCCCCAGACAGATATGTAAAGTGATATTGTTCTTAAATCGTATTCCATTTAATCTTTTAGTAGCCCAGGGTTCTCAAATTTATTTCCTATTATTTTTAATCCTACCCACCAGGCATCCAAATCTTTTGCTGTTTGTTCATCTTCAGTTAGTTTAATATTTCTCTTTTCTCCCACTGATTTCAATAGGTTTTTTGTATCACAGAAGATTGAGAATTTACCCATAACAAAATGAACAGTCCACAACACCCCATACTTATCCATCAAAATATCTCCTTCATAAATCTCTTTTCCGTTTTTATCTTTTAGTCCTGTAAATTGCAAAAGTTCAATACTTTTCAAACTCCTTAGGTCTCCATCACTCAGTTCTGCTTGTCCCTTATCAAAATATAAATCATTTACATCAAACATTCCTGCAACACACCAAGCCCTAAATTTTATTTCTCTCATTTTATTTCAATTACCTTCTTACCTCCATCGTCGTTTGTGAGTCCAAGGTTGTCCATCATACTGTTTGCCTTATGGAGAACTGATGCAGCCATACTCTGTAGAGCCTTGCTACCTTTTAGGCGTTCCTGGAAGCACTTGGTATGGTAATAGCCCTCCATGTAAAAGGCTCCTTTGTTGTAATCTGTAATTCGACAGTAGTCTTCAGCATCAGTATTAATCATGTTGCGACAAACTATACATACTTGTACCATTATCCAGTTACGACTTGAGCAGTCTGTTGCTGATTTAGTTTAGTAGTTAGTTCACTTAGTTGCTGTAATATCCCTGGAAGGTGACTCATCAATATCCAAAGTATGAAGATAACTAATACACCAGATATAATATGGGGAACATAAGGAAGAATCTTCATCCACATATTCTCTGTGACAAACATTCCTTTGTTCAGATGCTTTCGCTTTGTAGTCCAGAAATCCATCTCAGGGACGATACCTATGCTGGACTGGTCTCTCATTGGAACAACCATCCCACCCTCTTTTCTTAGTATCTTTTCAGAGACCTTTGAAGGTGTTAAGAAGTAAAAACGATCTTCACTTGAACGATATAGTTCAATGTAATCTCCGTCGCTAGAGTTCTGGAGAACATTAAAGTCTGGAACTGGAAGCTTTACATTTGTTTTTAATACATGGAAGTACTTACTCTTATCATTCCTATCCACAATTATTGCTGCCTTATCGAAGAGGATATTGTTTTTATCTTTAGCTCTCTTGGAGATAATCTTTACAGTAATGTTGAACCTCCTCTTCCAAATTATGAAAACAAAAATAGAACCAATACCGACGACGACCATCATCGCTAATCCAAACCATAAAATTCCAGAGAAGATTTTATCACCTAAGCCACCAGCTACGCTTGAAACAACATTCGCAGCCGAAACTACATTTACTAAAAGTATTCCCATCAGTAGGGAAAGTATTGTTTTCTTTCTCATTATTGTTCTGTCCTATTTAAAAGTTCAGCCAGTGCAGAATGTAAATCATAAGCCTTCTTATTCTTAGAATCGTATATTACTGGTTGAGTTTCTGTTGCAACATTCTGAACTTTCCATATTGATTTATCTTCTTCTTTTCCTTTTGGAGCTGTAGGTTCCTTTGACAAATCAAACTCGTCTTCCTCTGGTTCATCTACATCTTTATCATAATCAGCCTCGGTAAACTCTCTTCTAATATCTGGTGCTACTTTTTTCTTTGGTATTAATCCCATTTTATTCTTGACCCCCTTTCAACTTTATGTAAGCGTCTTTTAATTCCAGAATAAAATCTCTCCAGTTATTTGAATTTGAACTATCCTTCAGGTCGGTTAACTCTTCATGTTCGTCGTCTTCAAATGTAACATTGAGTTGTTTCATAGTATAATAGATAGTATGCTTATCTATAGACTTTTCGGTTTGATTGTATTGTCGTTATCCCCTTTGGATATTTTCTTCCCTGTATCTGGTCTTGGTTTTCTTGCTCTTCCATGATTGAATTTCATAGGGTAATCTTTATCTGAGTTTGGAGTCTTCCCAGCTATCCCTCTTTTAACTCCTACTGGCACACAGCTTCTATTAACCATGAGAAATCTAACTTAAAAGAATCTATAGACTTTTCGGTTTATTGGCTCTATTGATTTTAGCAGAGCCTTCAATAACTTTTGGGATCAATTCCGATAGCTCATTTAGAATATCGTTGTAGAGATTGTCACCCTCTTTCTTTCTTCTTAACCCAGCGATCATCATAGAACCTTCCATTGATAAACAGGCTGATATTTTTCTATGCTTACCTTTGTCCTCGAATTCAACTCTCTTTTGCAGCGTCGGAGAATGTTCTTCGTTTATAAGGAACCACCCTCCAGAACTTATGATTTCATTTACTTCTTCTTGAGTAATCTTTCTCAAGAATGGAAGTTTGCCAGACATAATAACATTAACTACCCGCATCGTCTCCCTCTTTTTTTAATCCTTTCAATACCCTAATATCTTCGAGGAACTGGCTCATTTGTTCTAGTCCAAGCATCCAATTAAGTAATTGCTTCTTACAATCGAAATGTTGCCCACACTTCGGACAATCTATTGTGAACTTTTCTTCGTTGGTCATTTCATATAATTCTCCCATCTTGGATACCCATTCCTTTAGGTTTGGGAGGAGAAATGCTCTCCGAGTTTAGTTTAGTTAAAGTATTTTGTTCTAATCTTTTTTTTGCAATCTCACAATAATCTTTTGAAACTTCAAATCCTATAAAATTCCTTCCTAATTCTTTACATGAAACTGCAGTTGTTCCTGAACCCATAAAAATATCTAAAACAATATCTCCTTCGTTTGAACTTACAGTAATAATTCTTTTGAAAAGTTTTGTTGGTTTTTGTGTTGGATGTCCTAACCTCTTTCTTTCAGATTTTGGGTTTAACCAAACATCATCACAAGCATCACATTTATTAAATAAAACATTATATTTCTTTTTATCAACACTTTTTATATCAATCTGATATTTTTTATCTAATTCTAAAAGTTTGTTAAGTTTAACCATCTCTTGAAGTGTTGGTTTCTTTTTTCCACTTTCTACAAATCCTGCTCCAGAAAAATATCCACTCTTTCCTGATTTTCTATTAACTAATTTATATAAACCCATATCTTCCATCAATTTATCAACTGTCTTATATCCAGCTTCTTTTCTTTTTTCTGTTATATGTTTTCCAAATTCTGTTAAATCAAATGGTGGAACATTATCTTTTATATAATATAAAATATGTTCATGTGATTGGGCGAAACCTTTATCTCCTTTCCAACCATCAAACCTATACCAAATAATCCAATTTTTTAATCTCATAAATTCTTCTTTATTAAATATTTGTTTTATTTCTGCTACACATTGCCAACCAAGAGTTAAGTAAAAAGCACCCCCCACTTTTAAAACCCTAACACATTCACTAATCCAATTCTTACACCATTTAAGATATTCTTCTTCATCTATACTGTCATTAGCAAAATCTTTTCCAATATTATATGGGGGGTCTGTAATTATTAAATCAATAGAATTATCTTCTAATTTCTTCAAACCAACTAAACAATCCTCATTATAAATTTTATTAACTTCCATCATCCGAAAAAGTCTCCTAATTTTTCTTCAGTCATTCTTTTTCTCCGAGCAACCCAGTAATTAACATAACAATTCCAACCAAAAGGAACATCATTCCCACAAGAACAAGAAGTGTAAGTGGAACTTGAAGATCCTCAACAAATGTATTTGAGTAAACTTCCTTGTTACAAGTTAGTCCTTCAATCTCTGAATTGTACCTATCATAACATTTTGTTTGGATTTGTTCAGTAGGAGTATTTGAAATAATTATTATGGGGGTTATAATTAAAACCAATGCTAAAACAATAAAACCAATTCCACATAAAATATTTTTCTTATTCATTTCCTCACCCTCGGAGCGTCGATGTTTGCCTTGGAACAATCTGAAGAACAGGTTACACAGTTACTCCTCCTCATAGCCTTTTCACGACGACCACTCCTAGCTTTATTGAAACATGGAAATTCCTTTTTGCAGACCACACATATTTTAATCATTTCATTTCCCCCATCAACTTTCTAAGAAAAATAATCTTAGAAACACCCCATCTCTTTCCCAATCCATAAAGCATCATCAAAGCCATAGGATCATAACCAGAGAAATAAAGATTTAAACAATGCTCCATAAAATCTTGTTCTTTGATTTTATCAATCGTTATTGTTAACTTTCCTGTTATCATTTCATTTCCCCCGCCTTTCTATTCCTTTGAACATGGACAGCGTGATTCTCCACATCCACAGGCATCTGCTCAACTTTTTTGTCTACCCCTGCTTCGCTTCGTGTCTCCAAATAAGAATCATTTTGAGCCTCATTCTCATTCTTTTTTCGCTGATTATAATCTTTAGTTATCATTTCATTTCCCCCGCCTTCTGTTTTCTTTTAATTTTTTTAATTATCTTCATAAATGTTTTATACATATCATCACATTCTTCACATAATCCACATCCATAACCAACAGGGTATTGATATAGTTTGGAAGATAATTCCTTTAATTCTTCATGGTATCTTTTCATTTCATTTCCTCCGCCTTTTGTTTTTCTTCAATAGTAATCTTCATTATAATTTCTTTCCCTTCAAAATCTCCTGAACTTTTATCAAACTCATATAATAGATTTTTAATAAAATCTTCTTCCATAAAGTCTCCATCTATATGAGTTGAGAATATATGTTTACCATCTTTCCACTTTTTACAACTTGTACATTGGCATTTTATTGAAGAACTTTCAGACCTTTGAAAAACTACTTTTCCTCTAAATTCTTTTTCAACTTTCATTTTCCTTCCCCCTCACTCAAATCTAAAACTTCTTTTAAGTCTGTGATTCTTTTATTCTTTTTATCATCTGCTAATTTATTAAAACCGATATTAAGTCCTTTCAGAAACGCCAATTCATCTCGGCATCTTTCAATGAAGACTTCTAATGCTTTTTTATGGACTGGACATAATCTAAGAACATCATAAAGAATTTCACCACACTTATAACGGACACACCCTTCTGTTGTATAAAACTTTCTACAACCCTTCAAGACTTTTTCGTAGGCGGTTTTTATTTTATTCATCCAGACACCACCTCACAGTTTCCATAACCATCAATTCTTTCCTTCATTAAATTAAATTCTTGTTCTGAATTAACTTCTTGTTCATACTCTATTTTTTTAAATCCTTCAAATTTTCCCCAAAATCCTCTTTCCTCTTCTATACAAAAATATTTTATGGTAGTTATAGTTTCTATTGAATTATCATTTCCACATTCTTCTTTGAGTTCGGCGTTTTGTTTTTCCAAAGAATTAGTTTTATAAATTCCATAAAACAAAACTACAATTAATGAAAATCCCAATATAGTAAATAAAATTATCATCATTAAAAATCCCTGTTCTTTTAATTCTAATTTTTTTTCAAGTTCCTTGTATGTTTGTTTTTTCATTCTGTCACATCCACCTTCCGTTTTTTCACAAACTTAACTTCGTTTAATCCTTGCTTAAAAACTCGATTACATTTAGCACAGAGAAGATAATCTGTCGAGACATAGCTAGGAGAATCAGGCGGTCTAGCTTTCAATCTTAACAGCCTTAAATTTTTACAAAAGGCACAGTTTACAATATCTCTCCGCCTAGTTTCTTTGGGCATTTTGAATTGGCTCCATGATTATGAAACCAGCCGAGCAAGGCTCGACTGGAATATGGCGAACAAATGGAGGTTGATTTCATCCGTTCTCTCACCTGAGTGAGTATGAAGCTCTGCATACATCAGAGCAAGTTAAAAATACCTTAAATTCTTGTTTTAAGGTGTCGTGAAGCGTTAATCCATTGGGATAACAGTATATTGGGTATTCAATCCAATTCCTTTCTTAGAAACTGCAAACTTCTTCAAGCCTGGTTTCTTTTCCATTATGGATTTTAGATCTCCCAACACTTTTCCAGGAACCCTGTAGTCTTCTCCTTCAACTACAATTACCTTGTAGCTAAATTCCTTTTGATCCTTGTCCTTTCCAGTTCTGTCTTCTAGAACAAGATCTACATCGACTTCAGGCAAATCGGCTATGTTTTTGGTTTGCTGTGGAACATAGTCCTGTGCTTCTTCCTTCAATGTTTTCTGTGCCATTTGTTTTAGTCCTCCTTTATTATGAATTATTGTCATTTCAAATTTCCCCCGCTTTTTTAGTTTCTCTGTAAGAAGCAAGATAAGAATTGATGGCTTCTCGGTCGGGTTTCTCACTTAAATAATCCGCCATATGTTCTATTCTATTCCTCTCAATTTCTCGGATACAATTTCCCAACCTTCTTATCAAATCAGATTCTTCGCTCATCATTTCAAATTTCCCCCGTGAGTTTTTTTAATCGTTCTACAAATATCCTATGTAAAATCCAAGCATTATCGTCAGATAAATGAGTTTTCTTTCCAGATTGACTCTCAAAACATAAAACTATCTCACAGATAATTTTATCCCTTACTTCTTCTGATGAATGAACTTGTAATAAAAGTTCTTTGTATGTGTCTTCTTTGTTTTCCATCATTCAAATTTCCCCCACGAGTTTGTCAATCTTCTCAACCAAACATTCATTAGCATAAATAATATTGTCTGTTAAAGTTGCTTCAGAATAATTCTTTTCTTTTAGTGATTCTTCCAGATGAATCTTATCTTCATTTATTTCTTTAATTAAACCTTCCTTCAATCTCCGCACGAATTCTTTATCTTGGTCATCCACACAATTCAAAATAACGAAGAGTATTCTCTCAATGTCTTTAGTATTTTTGAATTGTTTTAACAAATCTTCAAATAATTCTTTTCTCTTATCCTTCAAACAAAAATCATCATCTTTCATTCAAATTTCCCCGCGAGTTTGTCAATTTTTTCATTCTCGTTACCCCAAGAATCCCACCCATCTCTTCTATTCCTTGCAAATAATTCTATTTTAGTATGATGAGGATAAAGTGCTTCAATTAATTCATATGCTTTTATTGGTTTCTTACTATGTTTAGTGGATTTTTCATTAATTAATGTTGTAAATTTTCCTCTAACTTCTGAATTAATTTTTACCATTGGTCTTTTAACAAACCACAAAAGATATTCATGTGAAAATCTAATTGTGAAAGCGGGAGCAACACCATTTCCTTTATCCCATACAATCCTCGCATGAAGTTCATAACCTAATTCTTCTGCTATTTTTTGTGCTTCAAATAAATATTTATCAATAGTCCATAAAAATAAGACATCACTATCATAATTATCAATCAATTCCTTAATCATTTTCAAACTTAGTGTTGGATAATCTAATTTCTTATTTTGATTAGGTCTCACAACTCGTAATCCCCCTTTAGTCTGTTTCCATGGGGGGTCTGCACAAATTATATCATAAAATATTTTATCTTTACTATTCATTCAAATTTCCCCGCGAGTTTGTCAATCTCTTCTATAATTAAATCACTTCTCGGAAATACCTTTCCACTAATAATTTTCTCCTTCAATCTCCGCACGAATTCTTTTAGATTTTCAACAGAAACGCAATCATAAGCTGTCCATTCCCCAGAATTAGGAAGAGGATTTCCATATAATGGTTGATACCATCTCCTAATTTCATCCTTCAAACAAGAATCATCATCTCTGAATCCTCTCCTTTCATAATATGCCCTACCTTTTTTATCATCATCGCCCGCAGGTTTTTCTCCACTTTTATCAGGAATTGATGAACCTCCTCCCTGCGAACGACTTTGAGTGTCCGAGCCAGGAATCGAACCTGGGATGAGTAATCCTTCATCAGAAGTTTCCCCGTTTACCATTAGCTTACTCGGACTTTGAGCGGGAAGATTCCCTTTGAGATTCTCTGAATCGTTAGAGTTAGGTGTATTTTGAGCGTGTTTTTCTGAACACGACGGGCATAATCCTTCTTTAACACAACATACCATAATATCATTCTTCGCCTTCTTAACATTCCATTTCATATATTCCTTCCTGCAAGGAACTGCATTTGTTGCACCAGAAACGCAACCCAATTCGGGCTTCTTAACATAATTAGAATATTCATTGTCTGTTCCACAAACTGCTTTAATTCCTTCACTATCTAATTTCGCTGCTCGTTCAATAAAGACTTTTGCTTGAGGCTGGTCTTTATTTTCCATTTTGTTCTCTCCTTTGTTCTCTCCTTTTTTCATTAACATGATAAAGTTTATGACAGCTCTTACAAAGCTCTACAAATTTATTTGGCTTATATGATGTGTGGTGAAAATCTGTTCTCCCTTCATCTCCACACTTTGAACAAACTCCTTTCTTTTTATCATTGAACTTTTTATATGTGGATTGTCTAATCTTGTTTGTCTCAGGGTCAACACTTCTCTTCTTCATTTGATATTCTATTAATCTTTTCTTATTCTTCTTGTAGTAGTTCCTATCTTTCTCTTCAATCTTTTCCTCGTGCTTCTCCCTATTTTTCTTGTCCAAAACTCTAAACTTTTCTGGGTTGTTCTTACGATACTCTCTCTGATAAGTGTTCTTCTTTTCTTTAGCTACCTCACTAGAATCAGGAACTGTCATGCTCATTAACCTCTTCCTCTTTCTGCCTTCTAAGATCGAATCGACTTACGATATATCTTCCAAGGAACCACACAAAGAGAATTATTAGAACCATGAATACTATTACTAGAACGAAAAGCCAGAAGGAAGTTGGTTGGTCAGCTACTTCAGTATCTGAATCTCCAAGTCCGATTGTTTCATTTCCATTGGCTGTTATATTCGTAGGGGTGGTTACATTTGTTATAGCATCGTCGTCGTTGTTTAGAGAGGAACCTGAGTTATGCGAACGGCTCGAACCACTATTGGAATTTGAGCTAGTGCTTGGAACAAAAGGTGGAGTATAATCTAAAGTTATAATCCTTTCAGAGAAATGTGTTGTGAAGGTAATTAGATTTTCTATAGTCGAGAAATCAACTACGGTTCCATCAATAAGGACTCTTGTTGGAATCCCTATGTTCCCTGTATCTATTACGATTTCTTGAACTCCAGAAGAATTAACCTTTAGGATTATCTTATTTGTTTGCTCGGTAACTTCTGTTACCTTTACTTGCGATGTTGAATTAACAGCGAAGGTAAAAGTCTTTGTTGGATTTATTTTAATCTCAGCAACGGAAGGAACAATGTTTCTAATCATATTGCAAGATTCAATCTCTGGATTAAGAGCCAGGAGTCCAGAGCTATTTGTGTCAGTATAGTAAGCCTTCTTCTCAAAGTTAATACAGCTTCCAAAGTCTCCGAGTACCCAGTTTGGAATGTTGGTTTCATTCACTCCAGTTTCATTGTCGTCGGTATCATTCAAATCTGGGTCGTCTATCTCTGGAATTTCAATAGCATCTATTGTAATAATATTTCCGAAGTCAACATAGGTTCCACTTGAAAGAGTAACTCCAAAGTTATAATCCATTGGTGTTAAAATTATTGAATCATTTGTCAATCTCTTGAAACTAAGAGTTCCTAGAAGACCACTCTCGTTAGTTGATTGTGTTGTTGGAAAAAACATTACAGTTATCCCAGCAATTCCTTCACGATCACTTTCTATAGACATTATGCTACCTTCACTAAGAATATTATCTGCTGGAACATTTTGATAAGTTGATTCGACTTCACTTGAATTGAATTCAAGAACAACAGCGTAGCCCATGATGTTCAATTCATCTGTGTTGTCGAAGGTGAAAGTTATATCGAAGTTCTCTTGATTATTGTAGACGTTTGTCTCAATGTCGAAGGTACTTGCAGCTACAAAACTTAGGAGGAAGATTGCTAGGATTGGGAAGATTAGTTTATTTTTCATTCTTCAACCACCTCTTTCGCGTCATGTAATAATACAATCGCCCCCCATATAACCATTGGTATAAGAAGAAGAAATACAAATCCTAGTCTATATCCAAAAAATGTTCCTTCTGTTTTTTCACACATTATCCCTTCAAGATTTATTCTGTTCATACCATCAACACAAGGAGTTTCTCCAGTAACTCTTTCATCAGTTCCTATTATACCAATAGTTCCTACAAGAGACCCAATCAAAAAAAGACCTAATACAACTGTTGAAAGTTTCATTTCAAATCCTCTATTTCATTTATTATATTGTTTAGTTTCTCAATCAACTTTATGGTTTCTGGATGATCAGGATTGATTTCAAATTCTATTACATATTTCATTTTAATCAGAGTTCTCCTTTATGATTATATTTTGAGTTGAATCAAAGCTCGGAGTTTCACAATAAAGTTTTCCGTTCAGACTATCAGCAACTACAGACTCGTTGCCTGTAAGTTGGAAACAAACATCGTCTCCGGTTTCTTGTGATAGATTTATTGGTTGTGAAGTAGATAGATCTATGATGAAAAAAACGGCAAACATGATAGCTAGACCAATGAATACTCCATCCATAAAAGAATCAAAATCTCTACCACTCATTTTTCTTCCTCCTTGCTAACATCGTCGATTATACTTTGGGCATCGTTGCACTTCAAGGCTAAGTGAGATCTTAAATTAGATAGAACATGTTTTTCCGAGGTGCCGGTAATTGTTGTTGGACACTTTTGGCATTTGAGTTTGTAAGTTATTTTTTCACTTACAACCTTGATGATTTCGTTTTGTTTTTTATCTATCATTTGAATGAATCCTTTATTAACACCATTGTAAGTGCAAAATATGAAATTATTATCCAGGTTATCATCCACTCAGAACTGAAATCATTTGTATTAAAAATCTTAGAAAGAACGATTAATATGATTACTAAAGACCAAGTGATTGCTGGAATGGTTGTATTCTTCATTTTATTTATTGATATGGTATAGGGTTATGGGTTTATAAATGTATTGTTTGGGTTGTGTAATTTTATCGTGGTAACATAGTGGGGTCTTGCCCGAAAACTAAACAACAGAAAACTAACTGACCATAAACTACTTAGGAGCAGAAATTTGAGAACTTGAAGCATCTCTTGTGATCAACTCATCAGGAACTTTCTGGTCAACATACATCTTGTTACAACTATCAAAATTAATTTGGATTCCATTTTCATACATCTCTTGAATCAAACAGCAAATATTATGACAAATAAATTTCATAACCAACTCACTTCGCTGTGAGTTGTAATCTTTACATCGAAGAAATTCTCCAAGTCTAAGCTTAACCATTCCAAAAGTTGTTTCAACATTTGAACGCTTGTGATAATGTTTCATAAATTCTTCTTTGTTATCTCTAAACTTCAAGAACATTTCATTCCAAATTTCTGGGGCTTCCCTCTTTCTTTTGTCTACTTTCTTAGAGTTTTCTTTGAAAGGAATATAAGGAATGCAACCAAGAGACTTTATGATTCTGTAAACTAACTTCGCTGAATATGCTTTGTCAGCACTCAGCTCTTTCATATCAAAGTTAGCTCCTGCTTTAAGAATTATTCCTGGAGCTTGTCTCACATCAGAAAAGTTTCCTGGAGTTATTTCACAACTGCAGATTATATTTGTTCTCGTTCCAATTAGGATATGTCCTTTGAGATAATTTCTAAATCCTTTCTTACTAACCCACTTTGCTTTGTTCCATCTTTCGTATTGATAGGAACCAAAACCACTCGAGTCCAAACTATATTTATCCTCTAAGTTTCTCAAGGGCATTGCAGATATTGTGAGAAGTTTTAACATAAGATCATAGGTTCCAGGACAAGCAAGAAATTCTGTTAGGGTGTTGTAGTGAGGTGCCTTAGAGATGTACCCTGCTCCTTCAGCATTTCTCAAGTCACTCATTACTTTCCTTCCAGAGTACCCTGTATAAAGCTTTAAACCAGCACAGAAGAATAAATCTCTAAGGGGTATTGGTTTTCTCCCTATAGTTTGTTTTGGCTCACTAATTATCTTAGACAAATCGTGAATCATCTCAACAAAGATTCTTTTCTCATTAGTCTTAGCCAAGTTGTATTTGTGCCAGTCCTGACTATACTTCTGACTTACAGGGAGGGTTAGTTGTTTTTCCATCTTTGAGTATGAAGTCCCCTGCATCGCTGGACGGCGACCTAATTGGGGGACTTCTTATGGCAATCATCTATGTAGAGTGACTGTTCATATAGCTAAACAGAGACCCTTTTAAGTCTTTCTATGTAAGGTTTTATTACTTGTTTAGTTCGTAACAAGTATGAAGTATAAACAAACATAAATGATACATTTAAATATGAGCGGTCTTCAGTAAACTATGGCAATCACAAAAGAGGAATTAGAGAGTATCCTCGTAACTAAAGGGGATGTGGAAAAAATAAGTTCAATAAGCTATGATGGGAATTCTTTGCTCACTCGCATCCCAGTTGATATTGCCAAAGAAATGGAATTCAAGAAAGGAACTAAAATTATGTGGATCATCAAAGAAGGAAAATTAGTTTTGGAAATATTGAAACATGGTAAGAATAAAAAAAACTTGGCTTGATGGAATGGATAAAGAAATTCTCAGGAATCTGTATGTTAATAAGAGACCACTTACAGGAAACCAGATAGCAAAAAAGGTAGGACTCACGAGGTCAGGAATTAAACCCAGGCTTGTTAGTTTAAAGGGGATGGGAATATTGAAACAAACAGAAGTTCAGGGTCTAAGAACTTTTGATAGGAAGTTTCCAAGTAAGAAGAGGCTTGTAAAAATTAGATCACCAAGAAGTATTTTCTGGGGAATTGACTTCAAATAATAGTTATGGAGCAAGTGTTAAATCCAATTGAGAAAATTATCTTAGTTTCTTTACTAAAGAGAAAGTCATGGGCAAATACCACTCAACTTGCAAGGTCTTCTAAAGTTAGTTGGAATACTGCTGATAAATATCTTAAGAAAATGCATAGTCGTGGTTGGCTAAATAAGAGTGATAATCTTTGGAAGGCACGACGGAAGAAGTAGCTTTATCCATAGTAACCTTTATGAATTCTCCAAGCTGTTTTTATAGCCAACCATCCTGGAAAAGGAACAATGACCATCGCGAATCCATATCCTTTAACCAAGGTTAATACTGGGATCAGTGTTACTCCAATCCATACAAAAACCCATATCCATGCTTGTTTCTTTCTCTTGTTCATTCTCCATATCTAATTCTGGTTTAACTTTCTAACCCAACTTGGACGTAGACTTATATAGTAAAATAGGATTGCCACAATCCAACCACCCCCCGCTATGAACAAGACTAACCACCACCACTTCCTTAGTCTTATAGCATTAATGAACATCCCAAGATTGATTACCATCGTGGAGAAAACAGCTAACAAAAATAGGATGATGGAAACAAGATTATAGAAGTCTCTAGTAATTATCCCAACGATGATTGCAACTATTATGCATCCCTTGATACCGAAGAAAAACCAGTCGTAGAAGTCTAATTCTCTTTGAATGTTCATCTCATTTGTCATTCAATATTGCGTGATAAACCATATAAAAAGGTATCGTTTAATGTGGCTTTGCACAAGTCGGGGGAGTTGCACAATAATTTCTAGGGTTGCACAATTCAGGTAAGGAAAGAGATTCCCTCACAACTATAAGACTCATTCCCACCATAAATTCTCTTTAGGCAACTAGATATTTTAAAGTCTATTCTCCTCACATTATTACCACCGATAGGATTCATTATACTCTCTTCACTATTGATATGCCCAAAGCCTAGTACATGGAGAATCTCATGAATCTCGGTTTCTGGGTAGTTACTACATTCCCACTGTAAACAATTAATGTTAAAAAATTTTATATTTCCTCCAACAATTTCTTTTGTATCTGGGTAAATTATTGAACTAGCTTCCCCATGTCTAATTGTCTCTAAATCAGACTCTGGAAAGGTAAATGCATCCTCACATTCAATAGATATTACATTGCCAGTATCGCTCTCCTGGAACCAGACCAAGCCATCAGTCTCTTGAGAGATAATCCTAAAAGCTTCTGCAATCTTTTTGTTATTTTTACAAACCTCTTTGTTTAGAATAGTATAATGCATAGGTCTGGAAGTCCAAGTAGGAAACTCATAGACTTTGGGATTAGTGTAAAAGGTCTCTGCTGAAGGTAATGTATATTCATTCTGTATGATCTCATCCTCTTGAACAGAGGGTTCCTCTATTTCTAGCTCGGGAGTGTAAATATGCAAGAAGACAGATAACACTAGGAAAATTACTATACCAACTACTAATTTAATACCATATCCCATGCTCCAACATTGCGTGATAAAGCATATAAAAACCTATCGTTTAATATTGGAGGAGAGGCACTAAAATATAGGGGTAACAAATGGCTAAAGTAAAATATTCTAATGTATCAATACCGGATGGGTTAGCCGATGCTGTTGATGAATATATCAAGGAGCATCCTGAGTTAGATTTAAGATCAAGAGCACAAGTTGTTAACTTCGCTTTGAGATTTCTCTTCGTGGAAAGCAATAGGAATAAGGTTAAGATAAAGAAAGTGTGAGATGGTTATTAATCTTAAGTAGTATTATGAAATCTGATTTGATCTAAATCCTGATAGATTAACATAAGTAAAGCAGTATCTATACTCTCAAGACCAAGTGACTTCTGAATGTCTCTCGCTTCTTCAATCATTTTCTTATAATCTTCTAATTCTTTCTTTTCTATGATTAATAATTAGAACAGGGGGATTTAAACTTTCCTATTAAAAGAGAAGGAGCAGCCCGAAGGCTGCCCCGCGATATTCTTATAAAGAATATCACTCTCTTAATTCTGCGAGGAATTAAGTATGAGCTATCTTACTGAAGAGCTAACCAGGATTTCTGACAAAAGTCTTCAAGGGGTAGTTGGTGCGATACTTCTTTTATTAATTCTCGGAGTTGTATTTGGTTTAGTATGGCTAATCCGAAATAAAAAAAGACCAAGATAATAGAAATAATTATCCCTATCCTGATCAATCTATTTTTCTTTTGTTCTTTCACTTCCCACACCTCCTTCTACTTTGAACCTTACTGAGGAGTTCTCGGTCAAAACTTTTATTATTCTTCCATTTAGAATACTTTTCGGGCAGAAACTTAGGTGGCTTCTTTTGTGGGTTTTGTTTATGGGCAAGTCTACATAGTGGATAGTGGACATAGTGGCAAGAAGAAAGGAGATATAAGATAGAACGACGCCAATAAACATTTCTATCACTCCATGAATTAACGAGGTAGAGTTTGAACATGGTCAAAGACCCCGAATGGTTTACTTCTTCTTGCCTATGATAATTGTTCATTTTGTTTCTCCTGTGCTTTCTTTTTCTTTTTATAATATTCTTGGTAATATGCTTTTCTATGAGATTTAATCTCCGGTCTTTGAGTATATTTTTTATCATATTCCTTCTTGTGTGCTTTTACTTCTGGTCTTTTCCTATATGCTTTCATATATTTCTTTCTACCTTCAAATCCAAAAACATAAACTGCCTCTCTAAATAACTCTGGCTTTTCTCTCCTTAAGATTCTTAAAGGTAAAGTTAAATCATCTACTCTTCCACTCTTTAATGCCTCAATATTTTCTAAGATTTGTTTATCCCAAGGAGATATTATAACTTTAATCATTTGTTCTTAGCCTCTCTTCTATTGTTGGAAGTCGCCCATACATTTTCTTCCCACCAACTCCACTTACAAATTCCTTTGACTTTTGGAATGCTGTGAATTTAGATTCAAAGCTCCTGGATTCGAAGCAGATATTGCAGAAGAGGGAACCCTTTCTCTTAGCTCTCTTTCTACATACTATACACATTTTGAAGATTCTTTCGTTTTCAGTTGATACTCTCATTTAACAACCTCCAACAATGTTTTCTGTGGTTCTTTGAAAGCCATATTGAATATATGGAGTCCGAGTTCTGGGAGAACACAGTTTCTTAAAGTTAATTTCTTATCAATACCTGAATATTTAGATAGGTCATAATCATACAACTTTTCAAAATCACTTGCTTTAAATATCTTAGTTGGACTCCTAGAATATTTTTTAGATTGTTGTGATATTCTACTTGGTTCAACTTCTATCTTAGACAAATGAAAATTAGCCCAATACCAATGCCTACCAATTTTTTGTGGTTTTATTAGAGGTTTATAATAAGCCATTACATTTTCAACTACCCATTTACCCTCAAAGTGCTTATCTAAAAAAATTATTTCTTGATAGAGTATCATATCTGGATAGATTGGTTTCGTTTTACCCCCACAGACACCCAATCCAAATCTTGCCTTGCTATGACTTGGACAAGGGGGACTACTCCAAATAAAATCAAACTCTTTATAATGTTCTAATAGATATTGATGAGCATCTCCAACTATTACCTTATCGTTTGGGAAGAAGTCTTGATAGATTTCAGCTATCTCTGGATTATTCTCAATAGCAGTAACTTCTATGTCTCCAGTCCAGAGTTTTCTATTCCCTCCGATTCCTGCATAAAGGTTTAATATTTTAATTGTCATATTAATTTATATTTATCATTAGATTTATTTTCACATCCAACATCCTGTTCGTACTTTGATAATCTTATTTTACACTTATGATAGGAAAGTGTACCCTTCAACCAGAACTTCATTCCACAGATCTTACACTGATAATCTTCAGTCAAATTCATGCCTTTTCCTTTTTTTCTTCCTCTTGTCATAGTATGTTTTCCACTAACGGGTTTAACAGGATAAACAGGTACACCGCGGTTACTTTTCCCGTATAGAAAGTTATACAGACACTACCCGTTAATCTTGTTAATCCCGTGAGTTGAGTATTTTAAACTCTTTTAGATATTCATCCCTTAGTTTATCCTTTTGAATCTTTAGTTCAATAGAATAGTTTGTCACCTTTTCAATCCATCCCCTCCCTTTGAATATCTTGAATATTTTAAAATCAATTAATGTTTTTGTTTTATGTTCTGCTGTTGTCAAGAATTGAATATTCTCTTTTGAATCATCCATACAAATACAATATGGAATAATGTGGTCACTAATCATTCCAAGAGGGGATTTAATAATTCCTCTTCTTCTTTGGTGATTAACTATCATTTAAATTCTCCTTCCATTTAATCCCTACCCATGATCTTAGCATCTTATTATGACCCTCAATCAGCCATTCTGACATTTTTTGCTGTTGATCAATCCCCTTTTCTTTCATTTTCCTACCTATAACAACCTCAGACATTTGCCTAAAACGATTCTCCCTACACCATTCATTGAGTCTTTTCTCAAATTCAAATTTCCATATATGGTTTTCTAAGTCTTCAGTTGTGTATTCTTTAATGAATTTCTCAAGAGGATCTGAATGGTCTTCATACTTTTTCTGCCTTTCTTCTATAGTTCCTTCCTTATTGAATGTTCTTTTTACCATTAAATCTTTTAAGATTCCTAAAAGTTTAACAGTTAAGATTTCATATTCTTCTTCAGGAATGTCTCCAAGAATATCTTTTTGTTCTGAAAATCGATTAGGGAAATCAATAATCATCCAACGCCTATAGAATCCTATTGTCTTATCAGTCGTAGTGGGTAAGTTATTAGTTGCTATCAAAATCTTTGCATAGTTAATTTCATCAAATGGATTCTTATTCTTATATTCAAATCCAATAGTATCTTGACCAGTTAGTTTCTTTAGGATAGAAGTCTTTGACATTTCAGAGAAGTTTGTTTCTCCCATTATACAAACAGACTTCTTATGGAGTTTGGTTACTTCAAAGCGAGACATCAAGAGAGTATCTAATTCAGTTGAAGTTACATTATCATCTCCAATAAACTTCTTTAGTAATCTAAGATAGCAGGTCTTACCATTCATTCCTTCTCCAATGAAACAAAATAATCTGTGTAGAGGATAATCAGGAACCATACAATAAGCCATGATTTCATAAAGAGTTTTAACATAATCTTCTCCAACCCATTCTTCAAAGAGTTTGTCCATCATTGGCGTTTCAACAAACCTTTCCTCATGGAGCTTCCAGGGTAAAGGATTGGTTACAAAATATTCTGGACTCGCCTTGAACTCTTTTCCACTTTCATAATCTACAATCGTATCTCTGAATTGAATCCATGTTTTCTTTATTTCTTTAGGTATCTTTCTCCGTCCATACTGTTGCATCGACCCTAATATCTCACCCTTCTCTTTTGAATTAACTGTGTTGGCATCTGAGTTATCTTCAACTAGGTTTAGAATATCTTGATCATCAACTATTCTCCACTTGAATTTTTCACTGTCCCAAAGCCACCACATCTTTGAAGAGTCATAGAAGTATGGAACTGCATCCCAAATGTCCTGGGCTAATTGTTTTTTAGTGTAGTGTGATTGGAGAATCTTACTTAATGGTTTCTCTTTTGGAGGTTCTTCAGGCATATCCTCATTAACAAACTCAATCCACTCTTTTATTTTATCAACCCATATTATTTTTGTTCTTCCTTCAAATGGTTTTGTTCTATAATATTTTACCTTCTTCTCAATTAGATCATCAATGTTGACTCCTTTGAACCTTTCTTTGAGTTCCTTATAGTTTACTGCAGTAATGTTTGCAAAGACTTTTTCTTCAACCATTTTCCTCCACCTCTTTTAATTCAACCATACAACTAGGACAGATTGAAAGAATAATATTATCTTCAACCTCTCTTTCATATTTACAAATATCACACTTGACTGTTTTCATTTTATTTCGTCTCCATATACATCCCAACCTTCTCTTTTCTTTCGTGCAAACAATTCTATTCTTTTTCTTTCTCCAACTAATCTTTCAATATATTCTGGAACTTGGTCTGGTTTTTTACTATGCTTATCTTTTTCAGTCATTATTATTTGTGAAATTGTATCATCTAAAATTGTTATACCTTTTCCCTTAATTCCTATTAAACATAATTCAGAATTTGATTTAGTATAGTGACCTATTCCAAAGAAAGGTTTTCCATTCTTATTTAATTTAATCCAATTAAATCCACAAGTTTTATATTCGAACCCCCATGAATTCATTACCTCTAATCCTTCTTTTAATAAAGGAAATGTAACCCATAAAAATAACATTGAATTTTTATGTCCAGTTATTTTTATTTCTTCTAAATAATTTTTTATATTATCTAATTTCATTGTAGAATATTCTTCACTTGCAATCCCCTCACCTATTTTTTTATTATAATTCCAAGGTGGATCTGCATATATTATTTTATATTCTTCAATTTTTTGTTCAGGAGTTGTTTCTTCTTGCTCTTCAACTTCTTCTTGAGAATAATTTTCTTCAGATTCTTCATAAGTTTCTTCTTTACAAGGTTCTTCTTTAGGTTTTGAAGTTTCTTTCTCATTTTCTTTTTCTTCTTTCTCCCTTCTTTCTTTCTCTTTCTTTTTCTCTTCTTCGATTTCTTCTCTAGCTTTAATCTGTGAATATGTTTTGTTTACAGATTTTCCACCTATCAATTCTTCCTTTTCTTTTTGTTTACCTTTTTCCAAAATATACTTTGCTTTGCTTAAAGTATCATGGGAATAGTCTGTTAATTTTGCTGCTCTGTTTCTACGATTTTGTGAACTGTCAGATTCTGACAGTTGATCCCATTTGCTTTTTTTCTCCATAGCATTCCAAATAGAAACAGCTTCGATTATATTGAAATGTAATCCTTGATTTGCACTAGCTTCTGCTTCTGGAGTGTGTTCGGGATACCTTGTAAATTCTATCTCTTTTAAATTTAATAATTTGTGTGCTTTAATTCTTCTTTCCCCATCAACTAAAATATTATTTTTATCTATAACTATTGGAACAATCAATTTATTTTGTTTTATATTTTCTGCTAATTCATTTATTTCTCCAAAATCTTTTCTAAATCTATTTGATATTTTTATATCTTTAATTTTTATACTTGCCATGTTTGAATTTTCTCGCTTTATCTAAATGTTCTTTTGGTGGATTAAAACCAAATTTACTAAGATAATATTCATAGAACTCATAAAGCCATGATAAGAAAAACATATTACGACCTAATAACCAAGGTTTCTCTTCATGTGATCCATACTTAGATTCCTCATTTAGTCCTATCTTTTTGATAGCTTCTGCTAGACTTTCATTTTCCACAACCCAAATATATTCTTCACTATCTTTGTCTTCTAATAAGAATCTACAAGTACACTTTGATTGTTTATACTTTGTTGGTTTACCATTAGGATCTCTTTCTAGAATGTTAGACTCTCTATTATCTTCTTCCATGAATATCTTTTTAATCTTAAGATACCTCATTCTCCAGCCTCTTTATATTGTTCAATAGATTCCTTTAGCTCTTCAAACAAAATAAGTTCTTCTTTCCCAGACACAGAATCTTTAATAATAAAAAAGTTCAAATGAACTTCGAGAAGAATACCGTTGTGAAATAATCCATTCGCCCTAGAGATATGAACTTTAGTTCTTCTATCTAAGAATATTAATGCTCGATGATACTCTTGCTCATGACTAATGCTCGTGCTCATAAACAAACTAATGGAATTTTTCTTTAAGTAGTTTAGTTCTACTTTAAGAGTAGTGAACAAGGTTCAACCTGCCAAGACCTATGTGATAAATCTTGACAGACCTTGCGTTTTATAAAGCAATGATTATAATGGATCCTAATTATTAAATGTTCGCTTTCCTTATTGGAGAATAAGATAGGGAAGAGTAACGACCCTCCCCATATAACCGTTAGTACTACACAGTAAACATAACCTGTCGGATATGTTGTAATGATTTGAAGGCTCTTCTATTTAAATAATGTTTGTATCTATTAGAAAGAGTTGGAGGGTAGGGAGATGCTGTGCCTATTCCTTACGAAAGGTGTCAACTCCGCCCTGTAAAAGTTAGACTAATCTAATTTAAATAAGTTATGAACTTGAAGTCCCCTCAAGAAATAAAGGGGAATGAAAATAAGTTTAGAAATCCCTCTTCGAGGAATTTAAAGACCTAAAGCATCCTGGAAGTCTTGAGCTGTTGGGAAACTCAAAGCTTTATCTAATCCAGAATGATTGAAGTCGATTCCTGAATCGAATCCGAACTCTTCAATTACTTCTTCAGTCTCAGCGCCGCTGGATTCAACTTCTCCTGCTTCGTCACTTAGATCAAGATATTCTTCTGCCATTTTTTACCTCCTCTTGCGGTTTAGTTATCATTTTGTTTTTTGGTGTTCGTAATTTACTTTCAGCAACCCATTGGTTTATCCTATTCATTTCATCTGGATTGAATAAAGCAATAAGGATTTTTTCAACTTCAGAAATCATCATCACAGGGTAATCAGCGTGGACAATGTTTCCTTCCTTGTCTTTTAAGTTCTCTGCTTTGAAAATCCACCCTAGATCATTTGCCTTCCCTATTATATCTCTGATAACATTCTCTATTTTAACATCTCTGTCTCTATTCTCTTCAAATCTACACCAATCTTCTTCAGTCCAATCCTTAGTTAAATCTTCTCTAAACTTTTTCATAAATTCCGGTTCTTTTTCTATCTTACTTCCCATACTTAACCCTCACTTTAATATCATAAATCTTATTCTTAACATCTTCCATCTTAATCTCGAGCAAATAGAATGCGGCGGGATAAAAAACTGGAGCCAATCCATTTGGGGCGATTGCTATGGCTAGGCAGACGAAGCCGAAGGCTCTCCGCACTTTATTCCGAGGCTGGTATGTTTTTAGTTCGTTCATTATCATTTTGATTCTTCCTCTGCTTTATTCTTTGAAAACTTAATCGCTTCGATTCTTTCTCGGTGAATTTTTGACCTCTGATGTTCTGGTAAAAGTTTTCTGGCGTGTTCTTTCGATTTACCACCGACTTTTATTCCACATTCACATTCTACAAAGTTTTTTTGTTTCATTTGTTCCATTTTGATTGTAAGTTCTTATCCTTATATCCATTATAGGATAATAGGGTTTATAAATGTTTCGTTCGTATAGAAAAGTCTATAGATAGGCTCATACTATCTATGTAATGGCTGGAGAAAGATTCTTTACACCCTCCGAGGACATAAGTGATAAAGCAGGGTACAATCAGGCAGGAGAGATAGCAAGAATTCTATCAATGCTGAGACTTACTTTCACGAGTGCGATGCTCGAAGGTCAAAGCGATCTTACTTATGCCCTCGAGGCTTGTCGAGCAGTGCTAAACATTATCTCTGGAAAGGTTAGTGCAGAAAAGATTGAAGTAGTAGATGAAAAGGTTAAGAAAATAGAGTTCTGGTTGCCTCATGCTGATAGTACTTACCTGGATGCCTTGAAGAAAGGGAAGTATTATAAGAATCCAGGGCTAAGACTTAAATTAAAGAAGGAGATCGAATCACTTTGGCGAGAACTTGAACGAATTCAAGACGAATATGGTTATGGAATGTTCTCCGAAGACGATTCAGGGTTATAATGAGAGTCGAACCATTCAATTTTCCATTAGAGAACTCTTTATTAAAGAAAGTTAACCTAATGATTGATAGATGTACTCAAAAAGCACCGAAGCGTGACGCTGTTTTGCTATTTGAAGGTGCAGAGGGCGAAGGGAAGACGACTTACTCCGTCGCTGTTGGTTATTATGTTGCGTGGAAGACCGGAAGAGAGTTTAATCATAAGCATATCTTCTTTGACCTACGAGAAATGATTGAATTTTTGAAGACTACTGAGAATCAGATAGCAGTTTGGGACGAACCAGCCCTTCAAGCACTCTCTAGGGATAGTTTGTCTACTATAGTTAAGGATTTAGAAAGGTTATTGATGATGGCTCGTAAGAAAAGGCACTTCTTAATGATTAATCTTTCCTATTTCAACAAGTTTAGTGAGTATATTGTATGGCAACGACCCCTAGGAATGATTCATGTGTACTCTCGTAACGATGTTGAGCCTGGAAGGTTTGTTTACATCAAAAAGAAGAACTTAGAGTTCCTTTATTACGATTGGAGGTCAAAAAGAAAGAGAAACTATAAGCGTTGGTCTTCAAAAGGTATTCGAGGAACCTTCCCTGATGTATTAAGTCCCGACTACAAGAACAATGTTCTAAGTAACTTTGATATAGTCCACTATGAGAAGAAGAAAGATGAGGCTATCATGAAGATTGGGATGAGTGGTAAGAAGGAACAGAGGTCTGAGTTAGACAAATTAAAGTATAAGATAGCTCAAGGCACTACTCCAGAGGAAAAAGAAGCATTATCCGAAAAACTAGGGGTTGATGTTAGAACTCTCTACAGATGGAACAAAAAAGAAGTCGATCTTCAAGAAATAAGGCAAAATCCCTAGGGAATCGGGGTTTTGACAGCTGTCACCGACGATTATATTATATTTGGGTGGAAAATGAAAGAAAATATCAAGATAAAGTCGCAAACAAAGAGTAGTCCTATTGTATACAGAACAATGGTCAGGATAGATCACAACTCCATTAAGTTAGTCTGTGAGCAGGATAAGACTCGGTTATTCTATGTCATTAATAAGGAGTACCACCCACTGCCTGAAGATTATTCCTGGAGGCTCCCAGTTGTTTCTGGATTGGGGGCTGCCCTACTACTAGAGGTCATGTTACTACTGATTGTTTAGACAGAAATACAAAACATTTAAGTAACATTGATCAGTAATAAATAAGACTGATTTCATAGTCTGCATAATTTCTGCGAGAGCGGAACCCGGCGGATAGAATATAATTGAAAGGAGGTCAAAAAAAGATGGTTTACCTAAACATAAATAAGGAGATTTTAGAGAAGCATTCTGGAGAGGCAAATAAAAGAGCAATAGCTAGTTCTGGAAAAGATGGTGATGGAGACTTACAGTTTGATAATCTTGAATTTTTTGCTGATGAGAAATATTTTGATGAGGAAGATAATAAAATACACATTAATGGTACGATAAGAATTGATGATGATGAGTTCGCATATTACAGTGAAGATGTGGAACTCGATTTTGACATTGTTATATCTATAATAGAATCTTACCGTAAGAAACTTGGAAAGCTAAAGACAGTTCTTGAAGCAACAAAATGAGGGGAGAAAAAGCATACCCTAAGAAAGAGGAAATAAAATGCCCAGTGTGTGGTGGAGTTGTTAATGATATGTGGTTTGATTCAGCAAGTTCAACAGAAACAATGGCTTCGTTTATTGTGGAATGTTGGTCTGGAGATTTGCAAGAAGAATCAGATCATCATATATTTAGAGTTAAGATATTTGATTTACCTGTTTTAGAATTAGCATAAATTATTACTTTGCCCGAATGTTTGTCGGGCTTCATATTCATAATCATGGAAGTAGAAACAAAATTATTAAGTAAGTGGAAAAGAGCAAAAAGAATTAGCGAGAGAAGTAGAGATTTTGAAACATCTAATCAATTAAATAAATTTTTAAGAACAGAGAACGCCGAAGAAAAATTATCAGTTTTAGATGATTCTATAAATTCACTGGAGAGAAAAAAGAAGAATATCAATGAAGATAATCCAAATGATAATTTACAACAATTTAAAGAGATATTGGGTTCAGAATCTTTTTTTAAACAGAAAGATAAAGCACAAGTTATTGGATTAGAAAATACAAAAGACGGGGGTAGTTTATATGAAAGATTAGGGATTTATGAAAATGATGATATGAAAAGTTATCAAGTGTTCAAATTATTAACAAATAAAACAGAAGAACAATCAACAAAAAAAGAAAATAAGGAAGGATTTAATTCTATCAATTCAATATTGAAAAATGCTAAATGCTTTCAAGTTCCAGAGAAGATTAATCTTATGCTCCTGAATACAAAGAATAGAGTTTCAAAAATTAGATTGCCCCACCCTTTTATGTTCTTAGATACTACTATTGTAGTTTATGATAGAACATATTACGGAATACTTTTAGGAGATATAATTCAATTAAGAGAAATGGTAGAAAGGGGAAAGATAGATAATAAGGAAATTAGAGACTTAGAAGATAATATTGTCATTCAAACTTTTTATGAAGAAGGAAAAAAAGTTGGATGGGATAAATTTGATTTATATGATGAGAAGGTAAACAAATATGTAAGAAAATTACAGGAATATGTAATGAATGTTATTTGTTTTCTAAATTCAGAAGACATAAGGATAGTTTTTAGAGAAAGAACAGAAAAGAATAGGCAAAGGAGAATCCAAAATGATAGAGTTCCACTTCCATCATCAAATAAAATAAAAGTTATTGGCTACCTAAAAAAATATCTTGATAAATTAGAATCAGAAAATGAAGGAACTAAATTTAATCATAGATTCTGGGTTAGAGGACATTTTAGACATTTTTGGGATAAGAGATATGATAGTCTCTACAAGAAATATAAAAATGGAGATCTAAAAGGTGTTGAAGGGAAACAATATATGATTGATGGCTCTGGTTCATTGAAACTTTGGATTTATCCCTATGTTAAAGGACAAGGAATCCTAATCAACAAGGGATATGGCTTGTCTTAATGCTGAAAGTGTACACAAACCGAAAAGTCTATAGATAAGTACGACCTCTATATTTATCTTTGTATATAAACAATAAGATGGAAAATAACTCACCGACGACGATTGAAGAAAAGGGTAAGCCTGTTCGTTTATCTTTAAAACGAGTTTCTGAAGGGCTACAGGTTGGCGTGAAAAGAGATGGAAAGAAATATTCTGTTCGTGATGATCGCAGCAGATATTTCTTCCCTGAAGAATGGGAACGATTTCTTAATTCTATTCGAGATAGAAACAAACCAATCTTCGATGTGCTAATTAATACAGGTGCGAGAATCGAGGAAGCTCTGAATATTAAACCAAAAGATTTTGATTGGGAAAGAAATAATTTAACTCTTCGAGTAACGAAGATGAAAGCAAAGAAAGGCGAGAGAGTTGGAAGACCTCGAACTTTCGCAATCAGTTCTCAGTTCGCCAGGAGAATGAGGAAGTATATTAACGATAGTAAGATTGCCGACGACGAAATGTTATTTAAGTTCACTTCCCAATCTGTTTATCAACTCCTCCGGCGAAAACTAGAGAAACTCGGTTTCAAAGACTGGTATCAGTTCTCACTTCACAATATCAGGAAGACTCACGGAAATTATCTGAAGGCGATGGAAATTGATTCTGGAGAAATCTGTTATCGGCTCGGTCACGATTTAAACACATTCATAAAACATTATGGATCTGCAAATGTTTTTGACCGACGAGATAAACTTGGGATGACTAAAATCCTCGGAGATGTTTATGGTTTTAGATAAGAATAATAGTCCGCAGACAAATACCCCTGAAC
>SDBU01001555.1_pt1 | contig 32414 bp, 42 predicted proteins | sample 2277071 | NCBI WGS metagenome assembly SDBU01 (sample SAMN10397929, study PRJNA504765) | marine sediment metagenome | isolation source: marine sediment core GS08_GC12, 126 cmbsf | place: Arctic Ocean: Gakkel Ridge, Loki's castle | collected 2008 | reverse complement strand
CTTCCTGCGTTCTTCATCAGCCAAATTGTGGAACTGTCCTGTACCTGGGTCCATTAGTTGCCTCCTTTTTGTTGGTCGCTCATCCCCGCTCCCCCTCGCCGCCCAGCTCGCAGAGCGCCGCGATCCGCTTCGGCTCCATGCCGCAGTCCTCGCAGATCGTCAGCGTCACCGGCTTCATCACTGGCTTCGCCATGTCCTCGTCCGGGCTCATGACCCCTGCCAGCGCGACCGAATTGAGCATCATCTCTAGGCCACTCTGCCGACGCACCGCGTTCAAGTCCACGATGAACCTGTCGATGGTGACGCGCCAGAACATCGGTATCCCTCGGAGGATCTTCTTTCCGCAGCACACGCAGCTCGCAGCCTTCCGCAGCTCGCCTGCCTTCATGCCTTCCCTCTCGAGCTGGAACTCAGGTTCTAGCGGCACCGGGGTAACGCTCGGGCGTTGGTCTACTGGTTCGGCTTTGTCTTTCATGTTCCCTCTCCCTCGCCCTTCGGCTCACTCACGCTTCCAGGTGTCGGCTTAGATTTAAAAGTGACAATGCAGTCGTCTGGATATAGATATTTGAGCAGCCAGCCTTCAAACCATCGCATACATTTAAATCGCCTCACCCATACACACAGCGCAATTACAATTCCACGCCACGGCTTCCAGTACCTCATGTCCCCTCCCCCTCGCTGCGCTCATTCTGCTCGAGCCACTCTGCACTGATGACAACCAGCGCACCAGCGACGCCGATATCGTCCCCGCCCTTCCGCGCCCACATACGTTCCACGGCCTGCATGACAGTCTTAAACTCCTCGAGCGTGAAGCTCACCACCTTCTTGTCCTTCGGCGGCTTGTCCTCCTTCTCGCCCGGTGTCTTCCAGTCTGACTGCAGCAACGGCCCGATCTCGTAATCCTTGAAGCCGAGCGTCGAGATGTCCACCTCGAGGCCCTTGAGATCTCGCAGGTGCCCGGCCAGCGTGCCGTAGTCCCATTCCGCCAGCTCGGCGGTCCGATTGTCGGCGATCGCATAGGCCACCGCCTCGTTCTTATTCAGCTCCGTCCGCACCACCTGGATCTCCTTCCAGCCCAGGGCCCGGGCCGCGGCCACCGTTCCGTTCCCCGCGATCACCTTGCCACCCGGCAGCACCACCACCGGCTTCTGCTGGCCGAAGCGTTTCAGGCTATCCTTGAGCGCCTCGATGTTTTTCTTGCTGTGCAGCCGCGGGTTCGCGTCATCCATCTCGAGCGATCCGAGCTTCACGGTGTCGAGCTTCATGTTTGCTCCTTTGGCGCGTAGAGTGTCGCCTCGCCGAAGTGGGTGATCTCGAACAGGCTCTGCTGTGCCGGCCCCGTCGGCTTCCCGGGCGGCGGCTTCGGCGCCTGCGGTGTCACTAATACGGGCCTGACGAGTATGAAGCGCCAGAGCGAACCCTTCACCCGCTTCGACCTGATGTCGAAGCCCTTCTTCTTCAGGTCGTCGATCCTCGCGCTATAGCGGAAAGCCACGAGATTCAAGTCCCGATTGGTCACTCCTTCGTCGCCCGCCTCCGAGAGCATGTCCAGGATCTGCTTCTTCTGCCCGGTGAGATTCATAACGCAGCCGCCTGCCGCATGCGCGCGAGCTGCCCGACCTTTGTCTTCATCCCGCAGCCGAGTCCCCTGGAGCGCAGCCGCATGTGCGCCACGGCGAGAGCGTAGAGCGGCTTCAGGTTCGGCCATAGCTTGATGAGCGCACGCCAGCCTCCGTTGATACCGTGCACGATGTCTCGGTGGCAAGGATACTTACAGAGATCGAGCATGTTCTGCTTGCACATGCAGCCACCGGACCCGTCGGAGAAGAAGTGCGCCCGCTCAAAGCCGCCGCGCGGCGTGTGAGAGCCGCAGGCCCCACAGTGTCGGCGGCTCATGATGCGGGCGGCTCGAACGTATCGCCGAGCGTGCCCTGCGAACCCGGCGCGTCGACCGCCTGCTCATCTCGGCTCTTGAGGAAGCCGATCTCATCTGCCACGACTTCCGCAGACCTGCGCTTCTGGCCGTCCACTTCGTACTCGCGGATCTGCAGCCTGCCGCACACGAACACCGAGCTCCCCTTCTGAATCTGCTGACCACACGCCTCGGCCCACTTGCCCCACGCGACCACCGGGATAAACTGCGCGTCCTGTCGGTCCTCTCCCTTCACCGAGTACCTCCGATTGCACGCGAGGGTGAATTTCGCGATGGCCTTGCCGGTCGCGGTGTACTTCAGCTCCGCGGCCTTCGTCGCGTTGCCCTTGAGATAAATGACGTTCATGCTAGCCATGGCTACCTCGCCGCCTTCACGATCAGGCTCGTGAACGGCTTGGAGGTGTAGCTGATCTCCTTGCCGCCCTCCGAGTGCCGCAGCTCCGCGCGGAAGCCGTCCTGCAGGTACACTCCGCCGGCCTCCTCAACCAAACGCTTGACGTGTTCGCTCAGGTTCTTCTTCGCTTCGTCCAGCGCACTTGCCCGGGCGCGAATCCTCGCATAGTCGCCCAGGGTGGGCTGCAGATCTGAAACGTGAAGCGCGTGCATTTCGTTCTTCCACGCCTTGCACACCTTGACCCGATGGCAGTTCATGCAGTACCGATGCGGCGTCTCCCGGACCTTGCCATTCTTGACCGCCTTACGCATCCGCTCAACAGCTCCCACCACGTACCGCCGCGCGGCCTCTGCATCGTCCATGTCCGCGCGTGCCGAGATCGTCACCCCGTGAATGATTGAGTGCCACGTTTTCCAGACCATTCCGAGATTGCCGTAGGTCTCGCGCACCAGCAGGTTGTAGATGCTCGTCTGAATATCCACCTCGAGCTCTTCGACCGATGGGATCACTCCAACCGTTTTGCCCTCGCCGATCTCGTACTCGTTAGCCTCATTGCGGGAGAGCAGATCCAGCCTGCCAACGAGCTTCACCGGGCCACTCGGGCATTGAATCATGCAGCTCAGATCGAGCTCCATTCCGACAATGAACTGGCGTCGATCGTTGATCTTCTCCGCGTACCGGCGCAGGCCCTCCGCCACCTTGCTGTACCAGCCGAAGCTCTCGAAATTCTCAGCCTCCCGCTCCAGAATCGGGTTCACATCCTCGAGCGCGATCCCGTCCGCGCTCTCCTTCGCGGCTTTATTGATCGCATGCAGGCAGCGATGCACGATACTGCCGAGCCGCAGCATGAAACCGTCCGACTCGATTCCCTTGCTGTACTGGTCGTACCATCTCGCCATACACTCGTCGCCCAGCCTGATCTGCGTCGCGCTGATGTGCGGGTTCTTCTTGTCCAGCAGTCCGCGGCCCCTCATGCCTGCACCTTCTGCTTTGCGAGCTTCCTGGCAAGCCGTGGATAATCCGTCCAGCTTCCAAATGCACCCGGCCCCCCTAAATCGACTTCTGTTGCGTCGGGGTGTGTTTCAAAATACCGCGCGGCCATCTGCTGTCCTCGATCATAGTCGCAGCGACGATGGCCGTAAGCCTCAGCAAAAGCCCGGCATTGTGCCATCGCTTCCCGTCTCTCGCTTGCCGCCATCGAAACCACAACGCCATAGAGTGAGAACAAACCGAAAACGGCGAACCCGAATACCAGCATCACTTCTGCCCTTCCTTTGCCGACCACGCGCGCAGTTTGTCGAGCTCGTCCGGGCCCAGCCCCTTCAGGTACTGGGTCCAATCGTTGAGCTCGGACACGGTCAAATCCTTCATGCTCGCGATGTTCCGCTTGTACACTTTGGTCGACGTCGCGTGAACGTACTTGTGGAATGGCTCCACCGCGATGCCGAGCTCGCTCAGCGCGCCATGGAGCGCACGATTCGCCCGCATTCGCTCCTCCGTCTGCTCAGGCTGCTCGGCCTCCTGCGTCTTCTCATGGACCGGCTGGCTCTCCGCGTTCAGCACTTCGCCTTCGATGATCGTGTTGATCTCGCTGGTGGACATGATGCGGTCGCCTTGTTTCCAGACGGCGCTCTTGTCGAGCTCCGGCAGCTCCAGGATCGACACCGCTCCGACGTTGCACAGTCTGGAGATCACTCTGTCCATGGCCCGCGTCTCAGCCATGCGCGCCATCGCGTTCCCGCGGGGCTTCCCATACCCCGAGATCATGCTCGACGTGTTGTGTCGGCAGGCGTCGGCCTCCATCCGCACCCACGAACGATTCTTGAGTTCGATCCGGCACGCCGCCCGCTGCATATAATCCTTCTCGTTCGCCTGGTAGCATCCCGCCTGCAGACACGGCCGCGGGTCCAAGCCGATGCACTCGATGCTCCTATAGCCCCGTTGTGAGAGCACATCTATCATGCCCTTGTGTATCACGTAGGGGTTCCAGGTCACGAGATGCTTGTCGTCTTTGCTCACGAACTTCATCCACAGCACATGCTCCCGCCTCACGAACGGAATGGTGTAATCCCTGTCGATGATCGGCCTCAGACCCATCAACTTATGCGCTGCATCCGCCACCAGGGCCGCGAAGCCGTTGCGCTGCACAGACAGCGCCCCGGTCTTCGCTTTCCGCTTTGGTTTCGTCTTCGTCTTAACCATCACGCGAACGTCTGGTACCAGCGCACGGCACCGTCACCCTTCACCATGCCGACACTCATTTGCACAGCATAGGCCGTGCTGAACTCGCGCCTCAGAATTTCAAATAGCTTCTTCATCGCCTCCATACACGAGCCGCACAGTCGGCAGATCTGATCCTTCTTGTTTTCAAGATCAGGGGTGTTAATGCGTATGGTGTGAATGAGCACGGCGTGAGTGATTGGCCTCGTGCAACTCTCGCAGCAGGCAGCCACGTCAGACCGCCACGCTCGGCTTCAGGAAGATCTTCAACCCACTGATCTCTCGTTTCCCGTCCGCGATCGCGCGGCGCACCCGGGCGCTGTTCACCTCCAAGTACTCGAACGGCACGAGGCTGACATCGTTCTCGACGGCGAGCTTGAAGTCCCAAATCTCGCGCACCTTGACGTTCTTGCCGATCGACTTCGAAACCTGCTGCGCGATCGGCGCTGCCGGGGCCGCTGCGACAATAGGCAGCACCGGAGCCTCTACGATAACGGGAAGCACGGGGGCCGCTGCAACAACCGGCAGCACGGGTGGCGGTGGCGCCTCTTTACCTTTTTCTTCTGCTCGCTCCACTTTGCGTTCATGCAATTTAGTCAAGCGCTCAGTTTCCTTGCGTGCCTTCTCGACTTCTTCCTCGTGCAATTTTTCCAGGCGCGCAGCTTCCTTGCGTGCCTTCTCCATTTTTTCCTCGTGCAATTTGGTCAGGCGCTCGGTTTCTTTCCGTGCCTTCTCCACTTCCTGCTGATGCAGCGCGGCCAGACGCTCAGTCTCTATCTTCACGCGCTGCTTTTCAGCGAGGGCCTTCTGTTGCCAGTAGACACCGATAAGTTCCTTCATTGGCTTCAGGATCTCGGAGAGCGGCTGGGTAACTTGGCGGAATCGTGCGTTCATGAAACTGACATGCGTATTGAGTGGATCAACGAACTCCTTGCGCTGCCGCTCCAACGATTCGATTTCGCGCGCGATCGTTCCTGCGATGACGCCGCACCGCTCGGCGTCGTGGTCATTCGCGATCTTCATGGTGCTGGCCTTCTCACGGTAACCCTGGATCTTGTTCGCGTACTCCTTCAGAAACGGTTCAGGGTCTTGAAGCTGGGGACTTGCGACGCCCGTTCTACCAGATGCGGACGGTCTTACTTTTACGTCTGATGCCATTGTTTTCTCCTCTAAATTGTGATCCCGGCCACGAGTCCGGCAACAATGTCAAACCGTAACCCATGCGCGTCAGCCCTTTCAGCCCTGCGCGGGCGGAGTACCAACCGGGACCGTTTTCCATGTTATCCAGCATTACCTATTCCATCAACCTGATTTAATACTAACAGACGTTAGTGTGGCGTGTCAACTCATCTTGCTGGAGCGAGAGCAAACCCCCGGCCGGATGGGCGTTTTACCAGTGCGCCCTTCGTCACAAGCACATTCATCAGAACGAACGCGGTAGGGGTGGCCATGCCCATGGCCTCAGCGGTCTGTCGAACGGTGGGTGGTCCCATGTTGTCCTTCGTCAGCCTCTTAAAGACGCCAAGAAGTTCATGCTGCCTGGTGGTGAGATGGTTGATCGGTGGCCTTCCCCTCTTCATGCCAATCCCCACTATAGACATTCATTAGGTTTAAATCAAAGGCGTATTAAAGATAGTAGTAGTACTGGGGAAACATGTGCATAACTCGCAGCGACCACAAGATGCTGCAGAGCGGGGTGGTTTGGAGCAGCAGGTATTGCGTTTAGGAGCTGTTGATAATTGTGGGCAACTTGTGGATAACTTTAGCGGCTGGCCTACCCAGGACGTCGGTCCTCAGCTCATGGAGTCATATAGCCCAATCGCTCGTTCAGCTCGTCAAAAATGATCCGTGCGCCGGGCCGCTTGTCCGGCCGGTTGACCTTGATCCGCTTGCCCTTCTTGCCGGGAAGTGTACCGCGCAACTGTAGGACGATCCCAATTTTAGGGTTGTTGCTGACGTAGGAACTGAAGGCCCAATGCCGCCGGTTGATGTTTTTCTTCCCGCTCGGCGTATGATAGGCACTCCGCCCGTTGTACGCCCATTCGGTCCATGCGAGATTGGCAGCTTGTAAAATACCTTCGATGTAGATGGGGTGGTTTTTCGATTTCATCTTCAGGATATGAGCGCACACGATACAGCCAGTCCGAAAATCAGTGGCGAGTTTTCCAACCGGCACCCTGTACCGCTTGCAAATCTTGGCCGCGCGCTCCTGCAGTGTCTTTACCGTTGCACCCGACCAATCCATTTGCGGCCACCCGCCACGTCGCTTGGTCGTGCGTCGTCCGCCTGTCTCCCGGTAATTGATCGCCGCCAGCGCCAGTGGCGGGATGCCACCAACCATATCAGCGGCCCACTGATAGTCTGCTAGATTGCTCCTGAATCTCAATAACTGGGTGTCGCTCAGGTAGTAATCCTTCTCGACAATGAAGCGGGTCAGCAGACGCAAGAAGTTCACAACGACTTTCCAAATGCCGCCGCCGTCATCAGGACCGGTGCATGTCGTGATTGTGAACCGCGTCATTCAAGTCTTTCAACTCTTGGTAAATCTTTCTCAAATGTTCACCCATCACCCTGTCCCGCTGATCTTGTTTTTCTTTCAGACGCAAAATTTGAGCGTCATACGCCTTGCGTTCCTCAACTCGGGTTGCTTCGTGCGACCGGTAATCCATTGAGCTGGCCGTAACGAACTTGACCCATCCCCCAATCCCAGCCGCGATAAGCGCCAGCACCACACCCAAAATAGGCTTGGTGTATCCGTTCATGCCACGGCGCTGACGTTGCGCGGGCTGGGCGGCGGGACCCTGTTCGGGGTCCACGTTACTTGTTGAGCGTTGCCTTGCCCTTCGTGATGAGCCGCAACCCGACATTCAACACGGCCATGATTTGCAGGGCCGCTTCCGGGTGAGCCAGAATCCACGCCGACAGCGGCGGATAGAACAGGCTCCCCAGCCCAACCAAAGTGTTCACCAACACCGTCTTGGACAGATACAGCGGCTTCCCATTCGGGTCGCTGCCCAACAGTCCCTTCACCAAACCAATCAGCGTTGCAACCATAGCTCCTTCCTCCCTTAGATATGGACCGTGCACCACGGCCTTTTTCTTTTTCGGTACGATTAGACCCAACACCTTTATGACTGGGCCAGCGATTCTAGCATATGGACCGCCGACCACTGAACCAACAGCGCCGCCAATCTTTAAAACCTTCTTGAAATTGATCCCGCGAACGAACTTAGAAAACTTGCTCAATGCACGTACACGCTCAGCGTGGCAAGCGTTACCTCCTGATCGTGCACGAGCAGCGGCACCCGGTAGTACAGAATGATTTCGGCTCTCCACAGACCTTGGCAAAGGAGGCCCTTCTGAATTCCACGGTCCATCCAGTTAGGGTGCCACGTCCTGAATGAATCGTTATCACTGTTGCGTTGATGAGCAGGACTCCGGTCACTCTCGGGACAACCGGCGCCGACTGGCGGGGTCCAGCGCACAATGACTTCCTCTCCCTCTGCGACGTTCACGTTGCGGGACAACTTGAAATTTAGAGTCACCCGCTTTTTTCCTTGGCGCATTCCGGCGCTCTCGCAGTGAATGTCTGGCACCACCGGATCTGCCGGGGTTGTCCCGGACATAACCGGGGAGGTGAGTGCGACGAACAGGAGGGCTTCGGTTATCACGAGGCCGCCTTGACCGCCACACACTGGCACTTATTCTCTTCCTCGCCTGAACCTTCCACCCCGTCGTCGAAGCTGAACGTCACGCTGGCCGCTCCGATCTTCGTATCGCCGGCAGCGTCGGTCTGACGATCGTCCGAGGCCGGCCCCACCGCCAGAAACTCATACCGCCTCGTCTGGCTCGCCCCAGCCGTGATGTCGTGGTTGTGCCGAGCATGAACCCATCCGACCATCAGGTCTCCTACGGACCCCGCGCAGACCACATTGCAATCGCCGGACTGCTGCGAGTCCTTTACGGACGTGCCGAACGGCGTGGTCTGGTCGACCCCGTTGATCTGCCAGACGCCGACAACCATTCCCGCTCCAGTGGCGTCCGTCTCTAACCGCCTGACCACGAGATCGGACGTCGCCGGAGTCGGGTTGAGAATGTACCAATACTCGGTGGCGCAGCATGCAATATCCGGGCCGCAGTTTATGGGGGCCGTCCCGCACCCGAAGCAGACGCCCTTGGTGACGCTCTGCCCATTCCAGGTCATCTCCTGAACATCTGTAAAATTGCCACCACCATAGACGTTATTACTCGAAACCGTCACGAACAGGAGACGCTGATCACATTCGCTCGGCGCGATGACGACGCTGCTCACCGTCAACAGCGTGGTGGTACTCGTCATATTTCCGGAGCCTGTGGCGATGCTGACGAAGCTCATGGACTCTGAACAGGAACCGCCGCCAGCTCCCTGCGCGATGTTCCGCGCGGTGAGGCCGAGAGGTCTGAACCCGCTGAGGAGAATCCAGCAGGCTAGGAGCGCCGTAAAACGCACGGCCTTACTCTTGGAAGCCGTAAATCCTGACAGTGATCGTCTGCCCACCTGAGTACGTCGGCGCGGCTAAGATCATCAACGCGACCCACACGCTCGTCCCGTCCACAGTCAAGAGCTTGCCGATGTTAACCAGGCTGGCTTCGCCGTTCGTGTTGGTCGGATACGATTCCCAGTTTGACGCCACGAACGAAAGACGTCCGGTGAAGCCGAGGATTTCCGCGTCGGTCGGATCGAAGGGAGAACCGTCACCCGTGAGCGTAAAGGCTTGATCGGAGAACACCATCACGAAGTCTGGGTTGAGCCCTTCGCTGTCGCTGACCTCGACGGAGTGGATCATCAGCCCGCCACCGGATGCGCGGGCGGCGTTCGCCAGCTCAGTGACCGGACCCCAAGCATCGCGCAACACGTACAACGCTGTCTGCGGAGTGAAGCTGTACTCAAGGAGTACGATGTTCGGGACTTCCTGCGTGTTGGCTGTTCCGGTAATTGCCAAGCTCCCACCGTCCACCAACACAGGCAGAACGATGGCCCCACTGCCGCCTATGGTGGCGGAAAACACCACGTAGAGTTGTTGCCCATTGAAGTCGCCGGACAGAAGCACAAAGCCGCCGAGCGGAGGTGCGTTCGTGGCCTCGACGATGCCCTCCGTATTCTTTGCGATGGCCGGAGGCGCGAAGCAGGAGACTCCTACGAAAACACCGAAAACTAAAGCGCGGACTGACTGCAGGAAGGGTGTGTTTCTCATCCCTGGGTTATATCACGCACTGTGGTCGCAGGACAAACCCGGAGCCCCGGCGCACGCTCTGCAATGCAGGCGTAGACGGCTTTTTGCCGCTGCCAGGGTCCGGGTTTTATGGCGTGGCCCTCCACACAATGCACGCGCTCTTGAGATGGAGTTCCTTCTGTTCCGATCCGCTGTTCTTGCGAAACCGCACAAGCACGGTTTTCCCGCTGCTCGGCAGGCTGAACGCCACGCTCTTGTTAGTATCGGACGTCTCGGTGAAGTTCAGTACCGCCAGCTCTACCGACGCGCTCGCGTCCCAAAGCTGTACGTCCCAGCTGGAGCCTGAATCCACGGACGCCCGAACCCTCCATTCCGCCAGCTCCTGTTCGACCAGCACCCCAGCTTCCTGGAAGTCCACCGCCATACCCGTCAGGTCGGCGTATCCAGATGCCCCGATCCCGTCGAACTTGAACGACAGAGGAATGATACCCATGCGGGTGTCCTCGGTGACGGTGTCCTGCTTGTACCAGTTGGTTGCCCCTTGCTGTGTGCGGCTCATCGCTTCAGCTCGTAGGCTACGCCGTTAATGAACCCCGTGCCAGCATTCTCGAGAGCGTACTCCATCGCCTGAGCCGTGCTGACCCTGGCAATAAACCGATTCCCGACCTGTTTCGAGTTCCCGTGCATGACCCGGGCGCCAGCGTCGAGCGTCACACCCGAACCTGTTTCGCGTATGTGCAACCCTTGAGGGCCGACGGCCGTCCTCCGCGCGTCACCCATAAATAAGGCTCGCCGGCAGCCGGGCGGTAGAAACGCGGTGAGTCCAGGGACCGCCGTAAAGACAGTCGCGGTGCCTCCGTTCAGCGCCAAGAAGTCGCCAGCAAACAGCGCCTCCTTGTAGAAAAACCAGTCGTCGTCGGGTGCGTTGCTGATCCGATACAGGTCACCCGACCCATTCACTCGCCCGAAATGGCAGAGCTCAAAGGCCGTCTTCCCCGGCGGGAACTTGATCGCGCTCCCGTCCTTCACCGCCAAGCCTCGCACCTCGTTACCGCTCACGTCCGTCGTGAGGCCGAACTGATACCAGGCGTTGTTTACTTTCGTCCCGAAGTCGAGACCGTCCTCTCCTTTGGCGGCCAGATCTATGGTCACGCTCACGTCGTCGAACTTGAACTCCCGCAGCCCGAGTACCACGCGCTCGGCTGTCACGATGACCTTATTGCGGTCGGGTCCATCGGCGATCGAGAGCTTCCTGAATCCAAACGCCGCGCTCATGGTAGCGGAATCACCCGGACGAGCTTCATGTCCGTCCTCATGTTCAGGCGGTGCGTGAACGAGACGATGTAGAAGTCCTGCTGAAAGATGCCGAGCCGCGTGTCGGTCACCGTCGCGCGATCGAACCGCCTGATGTGCATAGGCGACCACACCTGCACGCCATCCAACCGGGGGTAACTGGACTCGAGCCGGGACAGAATGGAGCCCGCGATGATGGCCGACGAGATCGAGTCGTTGATGTACTGGTTCTCCACAATCAGCGATCGCACCTTGTAACGGTTCTTCGACTGGGTATCCGTCACCACCACAGACAGGATGGTGCCCTTGGCCTTCAGCGGTTGCCGATTGAGCGCCAGGTCTTTAATGATTCCGTTGCCCGTCACGTCGATCGTGAATCGTACCCGCTGGGTGCCCAGGTGCTTGACCGAACCAGTGGCGATGCCCGCAGGCTCCGTCACCAATACATCTATAATCGTGGCCTCCAGGCTCGGCTGCTCCAGCTCTGCCTCGAACTCTATGCGATCGCCAGCCCTCACCTTCCAGGGCAGCTCCTCATCCTGGCCCGACCAGACCACCTCAAAGCCCCCTGGAACGATCGGCGTGGACTTCACCAGTACGCTATTGACGATGAACTGCTCCCCGCCCTCTGCGCCGCTGAACGACAAGGTCGCCCTGAGTAGGGTGCCGCCTGGATCATCGTATATCGTGAGCGACGGGTCGATGTCCCGCGGGATCTTCCGTCTCAGCGAGAACTCGAACACTCTGCCGTTGTCCATCGTCCCGAGCACGAAGAATCTCTCGTTGAACTTGACGGCGATGAAGTTGCCCAGCGCCGATGAGCTCGGGCCCGTCCTGCCATACGCGAAGGTCTTGCCGGTCTCTTCCTCGTGGACCAGGAAGGCCATCGTGCCGTTCGTCCCACCCACGCGCGTCGCCACCGTCAGGACAGAGTCATCTATGAACGCCAGCGCGGCTCCCGACTGCTCCGGGAGCGCAGGATCGCCCGGGAGCGCCGTCGTCGGGGTCAGCACGAATCCGGGAACGCTCAGCTCATCCAGCACTCCAAAGTTTGCAGGACTGCCGTCTCCGACGGCCGCCATCCACACGCGCCCCGTCTGCGTTGAGCTGATGCCATAGAACGTCGTGTTACCATTCGCCGATAGCGTTGCCCTTTCGATGAATACGTTGGTGGCGGCGTTCCACTCCTCGGCCTTCAGCGTCGTGGTCCCGGTTCGCGTGACCACCATCAGCGTCGAGCCCTCTTTCGCAAGCGCCATCGCACGCTTCGAGCTCCCGATCGCCCCCCGGTTGAGCTGCGTGAAATTCACCAGATCGATGTCCTGAACCCCGTGGTCCGCGTTAACATCGGCGTCGCCTAGGCAGATGCGCCAGATGGCTCCGTCCTGCATCGTCGTATAGCCGTTTCTGATCGCCCCTTCGCCCGGAACCTTGTAGGTGCCTGGGCCGAAGTCCATGTTGGCCAATAGGGTGAAGGTACCGGGAATGATGCCGTCCCAGCGGTAGAGCTTCAGCGGATGCACCGCATCCCCTGATTCGGTCTCCCACGTCAGAATAAACAGCTCGCCCGCAAAGGCCGCGATCAATCCGCCGCGTCCGCCCAGCAACTGCAAGGCGTTCACCTTTCCCACGAGCGCCCACGTCTTCTTCGTTAGGTCGTACTCGACGACCTTGATGTCCTCAAATCCGGTGTTTTGGTCTACCACGAAGGCGAGCCAGTAGATTTTGCCCGAGAGAACCGCCGGTCCGCTGGTCTTGACCGTTCCCTCGGCTCCCAAGAGATCCTCGAGCCGCGTGTCCCGTGCTGTGTTGCCCGTCGCTCTGAACTCCAGATAGCCGTCCGTCCTGATCTCCGTAAGGCCCAGCGCTGCAGACTGTGATACCTTCTGTATTTCGTCCCAAACATTGATCTCCTTCGCTGGCATGAAATCGACGATGCCCGAGGCGAAGTCCAGGATCATGAACTGGCTTGGGATGCCCGCGAGGTTTGCGAAGTACTCGATGATCTGGTCCTTCTGGAAGTCGATCTGCGATCTGGCCTGCCTGTCGGTGTCCATGAGGAACGCCAGATCCTTCGCGGTGACGGTGACCACAGCGCCCGCCGGGACTTCCTGCCACTCGGACGAGACATAGAACTCGCCCTGTTGAATGAGCTCTGTGCCCTCGAATCCCCACCACAGGAAGAAGCGCACCATGTCCCCGAGCTCTGCGTTAAATCCGCCCTCTGTTCGCAACACGGAGAGATTGTGGTCCGCGTTCGTCAGCGTGAGTGTGAGCACTTTTGCCTTCGGCTCCCGGAAGGTGAAGTCTGCGGTGTCAGCTGACAAGCTGATGCCGTTGCCCTTGGCCACCCTGTCAGTCAGGTCGATCACGCGGAAAGCGTTGACCTCCAGGATGCGCGCGAACTCGTCGCCTCCCGTGTCGAGCACTGTGATCTGGAGATCAGTCATCTCTGTTTCGTTGTTGAGTACGACGAAGGCGTAGTCGCCCGTCATCTCAAAATCGGCGCCGTTCGCGGCGATCGTGGCGTCGCCGCCCTTCTTCCGGCTGAGCGAAAGCCGCTCGTCCACATCCACGGAGGCGTCGATCTGAGTCAGCGGTCCCGCGTCCGTTGCCTTGAACTCCAACCTGAACTTCCTGATCCCCGCGTCGAAGGGATGCCCGAATATCTCGATGCCCCGTACCTTGCGCGTCGCGTCGGTGGCCTGAAGGAAATCTATGTTCAACGCTTTGGGTCCGGCTGACGAGACCCTGAGTGTGAAGTCGAACAGGGTCGGGGTCCACCTTAGATCGTCCACCCAATCCGTGAGCTTGCGCCTGAAGTCAGCCCTGATCTTCCAGAATCGCTTTGGCTGGCCAGTGAACCCGACGGCCACCGCGCCGGTACGCGACGCCACTCTGGCAGGGTTATCGAACACATTCTCGAACGCTGTGAAAATCACGTTGTCATCCGAGAAGGCGGCGTCCCATCTAACGAACGGCTTGTGCTCGCCCAGCGCCGTGAAGATCATATCGCCAGGCGTCGCTGACCAGACGACCGGGTCCGACTGGTCCGACTTGTAGAATCTGCCGTCCGCGTAGGACGGGGCGCTCGCGTCGAAGCCGATGTGCAGGAACTTCGACGCGCTGCCGAGCCAGTTGGTTTTAAGTTTGAGATAATACTGCCTCCCCGCCTCGAATCTGAACGCGGCAGGCAAGCTCATCGTCCACAGCACGTATGGTCCACCAGCGGCACCGACCAGCGATGGATCATAGCCGTGGAAATCCAGCTCGAGCGGAGGCTCCGCTAGAACGAGTTCAGGGGGCCCCTCGGATACGATGAGCTGTTCCTCCGTAAACAAGACGAATCCCAAATCAGTACCCCCACCAATCTGACCGTGCCAGCCACCCAGCGCATCACTACTGCGGAAGTCTCCCCCCAGGTAATCCGGTGGCCCCCAAAACCAGGATTCGCGGCCCCTCCATGCGATGAAATTTCGCGCGTTCGATCCGGTGCGAGTGATGATAATCTCGAGCGCGTACTGCCTGCCTGCGATGAGCGTTGGCTTCAGGCCGCTCCAGACGAAGTTGTATATTTTAGGTCCGCCTTCCTCAATCGTATTGTTGGCGATGTCAAAGGCGAAAATGGCGTCCGAGATCCCCCCATTGATCTGGAATGTCGCATCGCCACCTGCCGTCTCAAAGATCGCAAATCTCACAGTAACCCCTGCCGGAAGGGTACCGAATCTGAACAGCTCCACGCTGAGGCTGCCGACGGTGGCGTTCTCAGTCGGTGTGAACGTCTGCACGTAACGTATAGTGAACGCCACCTGGCCAATTCCGATCGCGAACGTGTGCTGAGTGAGATCCGTTGAGGCCCCTGCGATCGCCTGTTTGACATGCTTTTCGATAACAGTTGGGGAGAGGGATAGGCCGGATCTGTCATCATCGAAACCTGTATCGGCCTCAAGGAAAAACCTGTCTCCTGAATCAAAGGTAACTCCGGTCGGCACCTTGACGAGTACCTGGAAATGCTGCATGTCCACATCGAAGGGCACCTTGAACCCCTGACTCAAGAAGTGGTTTGTCGCATCTCTACCGAGCTGTGCATCTGAATCCTGGTTTGCAACGGCATAGAGTGTTTCCGGTTGATGCCACGCGACCGAGGCAAACCCGATATCGTCCCCCGCGTTCGTCGCCCAGCTCGTACCGTTGAAGGTTGCCATCTCCCCAGGTGAGAGCGTCCCAGTCGTGTCGAACAATACGATGATGTGGCTTGAGCCGTTGATCGCGAAGGTGCCCTTAAAAGCATAGGCGTAGTCGGTGCCCGACTGGACCGTGAACGGGAAAGGGAACGTGAACTTGAAGGAGTTGTCCTTGTCGATCGGAATCGTAGAAGCCAGCAACGGCTCAGAAGTGGCGAAGATCTCCGTCGTGCTCGGCAACCCACCGACCACCTTGCGCAGCTCCACAACGACGTTCCCCACCGGGGTACCTATACGTCTCAGCTCGAAGTACACTCCATCCACCTGTCCCGTCGCCGTGGCGCGCCATACCTGCGCCCGCTCCTCATTCCCCGCGACATCGCGCAGCGGGGCGTCTGTGTTGTTGTTCGTGATGGGGTACACGCCCGCGAACAGCCGCTCGACGCGCGCGTTCTCCCCGTTGAACTCGAGCTTAGCCTCGGCAGCTGTGGGAGCGGTGACGAGATCGATCACGTTATCCTGCGTGCCATCTTGCTCAATGTCGTCACCGATTCTGAGCTCGTCGAAGTAGTACTCCACAATGTTGAGTGATGAGAACAAGTGCAGCCTAATCCGGTCGATCCCGGTCGTGTCCACGGTCACGTCTTTGACATGGCGCCCGTCGAAGTACATCTTTGTTACCGTGCTCGCGGGGGTCGTCCTATCAAGCCTAAATACCAGCTTGTGCCATTCCGGCACGGTGACGTCCGTTCCGACATCCGTTCCGCTCGCAAGCCCCGATGGCCACGAAAGCCGACCAGGAATCACCGGGCCGCTGGCATCTTCCGAGACATCGAACGCCGTGAAGAACAGCGCGCGCGCTCCCACGCCGCTGTCCTCGAGATCAAACCTGAGATAGCTGTTTGTGGTGCCGAGCAGGATGGCCTTGATCCTGAACGAGATGTAGACGATCCCAGTACCGAACGTGACCGGCCTGAACACATTGCCGTTTCCTCCGCCACTGAGCCGCAGTCTGACACCCTTGCCGCCGCCCCCAAAGTCGGCTACGGGGTCCACCTCGATGAGCGCGGTCCCTCCGCCGCTCACCCACAAATCTTGTGTCGCCAGCGGAGCAGTGTTAAGCGAGTTGAAATCCTGCTGATACCTTGAGGTCTTGAGCGCGAGCTCCACGGAGTCCGCGACTGTCTCGACCCGCGTTTGCGTACCGCCATTCCAGTCTGCGGCGGTTGTTTTGACGTTCGAGAACTCCGTGCTGCCCGACTTCCACCCGCTCTTGCCGATACCGTTGTCCGCTCCTGCCGCCGGCCCGAAGTTGATATGCGTCTTGTCCCCATCGATCGCTCCGCTCGCCGGGAAATCCGTGCTGAACTCTGAGGCTGCGGTAGCCACTGCGCCCTCGTCGGCTGAGGCCACGTTGCGTAGAGTCGCCAGCAGCTTCATAGCAGCGAGAACTGCCTGGTGGACTCAAGCTCTTGAGACAGGAAGGCCGGGCTCGCCGGGTTCTGCCCGCCCGCAACCGTCACCCGCCGCTTCAGCCGCGCAGGTATCGTTCCGGGGCCGACACTAGAGCCTTCCAGCAACTCGAACACGAGCATGGCCGCTTCATCAAACGGCCCGCCGGCGCCCAGCCCCCACGAGAACTTAAACACCGCTGGCGACTTGCCGAATGCCGTGCTCGCCGTAGCCCGAACCGCTGAAGAGCCAGAACCTTGAAGTTGCCTGAAATGCTCCGCCTGATCCGAACCAGCAGGACTCAGCGCATGGTCCACTCTGGCGATCGCCACCTCTGTGAGTAGGCTGGTCGATGGCCTGTCGATGTTTGAGGAGAAGATGGTCGCGCCATCCACAAAGCTGGTGAAGGTCGTACCACCTAGAGGCGTTGACTGGTTGACTCCAGTATAAACCTCGACCAGTACAACGGCTTCCGCAGTCTCTCCACCAGAGAGCGCTGCAAACGTCACCGTGATGTCGCGCAGAGCAGACAATCCAACGAGCGTGAAAATCTCTGAGCGCAGCAACCCCGTTGAGATGATCTCAGTGAATTTCGTAAGTGCCGTCACCCCGAACGTGATGCCGCTTACTGCAGGCGCATTCGAGCCCGGGCCGTTCGTCGTGTTCACGAACGTCTTGACGACGATGATGGGCTCGAAACCGTCTGAGTTCAGGTTGGGGACTACTATTGCGCCGTCACTCGCCGTGAGTGTTTTCTTGATGAAGGCCGAAGTAATCCCAACGATCGCCACTAGGCCGCTCGCAGCCTAAGACGTATCGCCCACCGATTCTGTCCCGTCGAATCGAAGAACCTGATGGTCCGCATGACGGGAGGCCCAACGATCCGCACGCGACACCCCTCGAAGGTGTAATTCATGAACACGACGGTCCCCGCAGGGCCCGGCGATGTGGCAAGCGTGATGAGCCTGCTGTCCCGATTATAGGTTCCGCCACCAGCGAAGAAGTCGGTGGTGACCTGGCCCGCCCGCATGTCTCGGTCGCTGAACACCTTGAAGTTATCGATGATCGTGCCGAGGGCGAGATCCTGGTATTCCTTATCAAGCCGCTGGTACGGGTTCGTGCGCACCTCGAAGGTCGTGGGGGTTTTCAGGATGTACCGCTCCGAGATGGCTTCCCAGTCGTCCGCGTATAGGAAGCTCAGGTGCGTGTCGGCGACCGCGTAGATTGCCCGGATTGCATCGCGTGTTTTCTTGTTGGCCGCGTCAAGCGTGATGGTGAAGTCGGGCGCGTACTGCGAGAACACTTCGGTGAACGCCTCCCCGACCACGTTCTCTGCCGTGGCCTCGACCCGCGCCGCGGCTTCCTGGAACGGCTCGACGATCTGCGCGTCGTTGGCGTCGGTCAGAGCCATCTCCTTTCCAGGAGGGCCCAGCGAGATGGTAGTTTTGAAATCGCCTTGTGCCATAGCTACCTCTGATTGTCTCTCAACGCTTGCGCGATCAGCTTTGCCGTTTCGGGCGGTATCTTACCAGCCACGGTGAAGACCTGCACGATCGCTACTGGACCGCCACCATCTTCACGGCCGAATCCAGGAGCCGCACCAGGAACCACTGCAGCTTCGGCTGGAGTAAAGCCACCGCCACCACCAACAGGCTCTACAGCCTCAACAGGTGTCGGAAAGCCGAATGCTCCACCTCCAGGGCCGGCCGGTCCTGCAGCACCACCTCCACTTGGTGGTGCGATCTTTGCGGCGACGGCTCCGCTAATGGCCGACACAGTTGCCGCCAGCCCAGCATAGACTGCGGTAGTAGCGATCGCGGCCGGAATCCCAAGCGGGAATCCGCCAGCATTGGCGAAGGCCCGGGCCGTCGCCTCTGCACCTTTGATTGATATGATCCGCGCCGCAGCAGCTCCTGCGTCTTTTACTGCCTGAGCTCCACCAGCGCGCGCTGCATTGGCTGCATTGCCAGCGATCTGTAACTCAGCGGCTGCTGCAGAGCCAATGCTCGCTATCCGCTGAGCATCCAAGCCCGTTGTGGCCTTCAAGTTCTTGAGCTGTAAATCGAGATCCCGCTTCGCTGCTACCACATCCCCTTTGAACTGATCGTCCTTGAGCTTCTTCAACACCTTTATGTGTTTGAGCGTGGCGAGTTGGAGCTTTGCCTGGATGGTTTCCTGGGTAAGCGATTGAACCAGACCGGCTTGCTCGATGGCCTCTAGTCGCAGAGCCAGCTGCTCGTCAAGAAGCACCTGCCGTTCTTCAGCCGACGCGGCTTCGTCGTCGATCGCTACCTGCCGTATTTCCGCCTGGGTCGTCGCCAGAATCACGTCATTGTTAATGATTTCCCGCTGGGCAGCCTCGCGCTCTGTCGATAACTCCTTAAGGATTTCCAGCTCGGCCTTCGCCTGCCGCGTCTTGTCGGCAGCAATAAACTCCCCCGATGCCCGCAACACCTTCAGAGCGTCCCTCTCGGTGTCATTCACAATCTTTAAACGATCTTGCCCAGTCAATCCTTGTTGAGCCAGTCGAATCTTCCCCTCTTCCAGAATGATCTTGCTCTGGACGCGCTCACTGACGCGTGTGATTTGTGCGGCACGATCACCGGCAGCCTGGATGGTGTCCAGGATATTCTCGAACCCCACTGATACGGTATTCTCTGCAGCCTTCACCGCACCGCTAAAATCACGAGCAAGCAGTTTCGTAATCACCTCGAGCGCACCTTTCAACCCAGTGCTGATGGTCTGCACCAATCCCGTGATAAATACCAGCATGCCCTGGAGCCCTCGACTCACCAGTGCGATCGCCGGCTCCAGTTCCTTGACCAGCAGCCCGATGGTTTCCTTCCACGCTTCGTTCAGCTCATTGATCGCGTCGCTTGATGCCGTGGCCTGCTTGACGGCGTTGAACAGAAAGGCAGTAATCCCGATCGTCTTCAGGATGCCGCCGATGCCTCCAAACCCTTTGGCAATGCTGTCGGCGCTTTGGGCTACCTTCTTGCCCTGCTGCTCGACGGTCTTAAGTTCCTGGTTCACGTCCTGGATCGCCTTCGTCTGCTTGTCGATCCGAATGGTGTACTTGAGCAGGTTGAACTGCGGCACTAGACCTCCACCACTTCAACTTCCACCGAACTGGTCTCGGGCATGAGTGCGATTTCCAAAGCCTGAATATGCGTGTACTTGCCGCCTTTCCTGGAGCGGGCGTGCCAATAGGCGACACCACGATGCCAACGGGGTGCGAGTTTAACCTTCCCGTGCTGGGTCATGAGCTTGAGCAGCAAAGCCGTCTCGCGCCTACACGGAACATCCGGGTGTGGATCGTCAGCCTTGAAGAACACGCCTGAGCGCCTCCCCGATAAACTGGCTCAGCTTCCGCGCGCCACCCGGCCAGAAGCCCCCGAAGATGTTCCTCGCCTTGATGCCACTGACGTTGTGTCCCTTACTGAAAGCGAAGTTGCTGGCCTGGCTCGCGCCCGTCGCTTGCGACGCACTGATGGGCTGCTGTCCCGGCCGCCAGCGTAGCGCGCTCTTGAACCGCGGCCTCACCTTGTGCGGGCGCGTGCCGAACTCAAGAAAGGCAGCATACGGTATGCGCTCGGCCCCCGCTGACGATGCGACGTTCGACACCTCGATTTCCGTAGGCTTCGGCTGGTTGGTTCTCCACGACTTTGACAGGGTGCCCGTACGGGATTTCACACGCTGTTGCGTGAGCTTTGGCAGAAGCCTCAATGCGAACGTCTGAAACTCCCGGCCGCCGGCAATGAGCGCTAGATCTGCCGCCTTGGGATTGATCCGCTCGAGCGCCTTACGGGTCGCCGGATCTACGTCAAACTTGATAGTGAGAGCCACGGGGCCCCGCGCCTAGAGGCGCGCGTCAGCTTGGGGAGTCAGCGATCTCTCGACCTCTATTGGCAGCTTAGTAAACACTGCGCCTCGAATTGTCCAGCTGGATCTCAACCAGCTCATCTGGCGAGCCACCGCCCGTCTTGAGAGCCACGAACGGGAGCGTCAACCGGACCTCAGCATCAGCGCCCGGCACCTTCTCCGTCTCGCCGTTATAGAACACGGTCGGCAGGGTGATACGCAGCCGCCGTACCGTGGTCCCGATTGCGGGTCCAGTGAAGTCCAGGAACAGCTTGGTGGCCGTTCCGTTCAAGAACTTGTCGCGCTCGGTCACGTTGTCGAACGCGATCTCGAACGTACCCGTCACGCCGTACATTCCCGCCAGTTGCTGAATGATCGTATCGTCACCGTGGATGCGCCGGTCCACCTTGAGCCCGGTGTCGATGGTCAGCGCGAACTGCGAGATCTCCGCTCCCACGCCATCGATCTGCACCACTGCCGTGTGATACACCAGCGGGTTCTGCAGCGTATAAATCGGGACCAGAGGCGTGCCGGCGCTCGAGTTCTTGAACGAATACGGCGCCGACGCCTGCAACAGCTCGCCAGCCACTGAGGTGAGCGTCAGCGACGTGATAGCGCCCCCGAAGAAGTCCTGCACGGCCGTGTCGCCATTCAGCTGCCAGGTGTACCCGGGCGGAATTGCATCGCCTACCGTGAACGTGTGCTTGCCGCCATTGCCGGCGCCATCGTCCACGAACACTTCATTCGGCAGCAAACCCTTCAGGACGTGACCGATACCGTCCTCGACGTTCACTTCCCACGCGATCGGACCAGCTCCTGTGCGCGCACCCAGGACCCGCTTGGTCCGTACGCGGCCGAAGTTGATGCCCTGCACGATCTTCTCCTCGATCGTCATCTCAATGCCGTGGTTCAAGTATTCCATGAACTCCAGGCCGGCGACGACCTTCGTGCCGAACAGGGTCTGCTTCGCAACCGCGATATATGTATTGTGTCCAAGCGCTGCCATGGGTTACGCCTCCTCGAATTTATCAGGCTGCTGGAGCAGGGCTTCCGCAAGCAGCGGCGGTACCTCAACGACCTCGCCACGCTTGAACTCAGTCCTGCGCCAGTTGGCACTCGGCGGCGTGTAGACCGCCTCCTGGTGCCCGATGTACTTGATACGCTTCATCGACGTCATCTTGTCCGGCTTCATCATCTTGTCCTCGCCTTTGACGGTCATGCTACCTCCCTGCTGCTGGGTATCGCTGCCGCATCACCACCGTGACGATACCCTCGAATGTCCGGTGTCCGATATTCCTGACGGTTCGCACGCCCAGGTTTAGGTCGAAGTTCTTGCCGTTGGCACCCAGTATGGTGCTCCGCTTGTTGTCGATCTCGTTCATTACGTCGGCCACGGCCACCAATATACCACGCTTGTTTGTGTCGCCCGTGACCCCGTACGGCTTGGTCTGGTCCTGCATCTCGATGGCCACGTTGATGAGCATCGTGAACAGGTTGTCCCGAATGTCCTGGGCGGCGTTCCAGTCCTCCGCGATTGCCGGCTCGTCCAGATGTAGCCACAGACCGGGCATGGCCAGCGTCGTGATTTGGTCCAGCTCTCCGAAGTGCACCTTCTTGAAGTAGGCGAGGGGCTGGGCTGGAAGGATGGCAGCCTTCAGCACTGCATCCACTCCGTTGATCGTGTCCGCGAATACGCCCATCCACGGTCACGTTATCACGAACCGCTGCCCGATGGCGATCGGCAGCCGGCGCGCGAAGATCTGGTCGTTGACCCATTCCGGGATGGCGTTCGTGAGTACCGTGCGCTCCACCCCGTCGTCCTGGGTGAAGCTCTTGGTCTTCATGCCGGCGAATACTCCCACCAGCTCCACGCACAGCAGCTTGATGTCCCGGGGCGTCAAGCCGGTCGCATAGCCGAACCTTCCCACCACCACGATGTCCTGCTGTATGCGGCTCCATACGGGCCCCCCGATCTCGAACCGGCTGGACACCTCCGCGAATGAGGTGTTCAGCTTCTCGAGCCAGGTGCGGTAGACCTTGAAGTCCGCCGTGGCGATGGCCACGCCGGCCTCCGTGACGCTCGTGATGCTGACGATGGGTGCAGGCATAAACAGCCTGCGCTGGTTGGAAAACACCGCCTCCGTCGTAACCGTAAGGTCGCGCTGATCCCAAAACGTCCGCGTGTGGGTGTCGATGTAATCCGAGGCGAAGCCGATCATGTCGTTCAGCTTCTGGTCCTGATCCACAACAGACGAGGCCAAGCCTATATGGCGCTTGACCTCGTCCAGCGTTGCGTAGAGGGGTGCAGCCACCCACTCTTACTCCTGCGGCTTGTCGTCTGCCGCTGCGTCGCCGCCCTTGCCGTTCTTGCCTTTGCCCTTGCCTTTCCCTTTCGGCTCGGTCACCGGCTTGAACACGGCCTTGGCCACAACCGGAGGCGTGATCTCGAGCAAACGCTGAGCCCGTTTTTCGTCGGGCTGCTCAAACACCGTGCCTTCCTTGAAATGGCCCATGCGCTGGCCGATCATTTCATGCAGAAACTTCCCGGGGAGAACTTGCAGTTTCATGTTATACCGCCGGGTGCCGCTCGCCAGCGCCTACGGTTGCACTCACGCTGACCGGAATCGTCGGGCTTGATCCACCAGTGAAGGCGGTCGTCACGACGATGCGCGTGAACTGCTTCAACTTCCGGTAGTCGGTCTCGAGCTTGACGGCAAAAGCGCCTGCCACCTGCTGTACGATCGCAACACCGCCGAAGGCTCCGGCGGGTGCGTCAGCCTGATCAGATCCATTCGCCAAGTCGCCATGCTGCACTTTCGCGTCCACGGTCACCGTGGTGGGAGTACCTGTGGTAGCCCCGCCCTGCACCAGGAATACCAGCGTGTTGAACAGCTCGCGATCGAGAACCGCTCCATTGTGCACCGCCCCAACGCTCGCGATCGGATCGAGCGCGGCGACATATTTGTTCTGCTCGCCAAGCGTTCCCTGCCCCGGAGAGCCTGTCTGACTTCCCATGTGCTATATCCTCCTTTGCTCGATTATTTCACGCCACTGAGGAACACTGCCGCGTCCTCGTTGGCGCCTTTGCCGTCCATGAACTTCAGCATCTTGACCGCCACCTGATCGGCCTCGAACGTCCCGAACCCTTCGGTCGTGCTCGACATCTCCACGGCCCCGCCGTCGAAAATGTCGTACGACTTCTTGAGGTCCGTATACCAGAGCTCGGTCTCATCACTGCCTCCACCGAGATCCGTCGGGATGTCCGCCTGCTCGAGCACGGGGTTACCCAGCAAGAACCCAACCGTCTGCGGCGTCAAGTTGGTATTGGTCAACCCACCCTGCCCGCCGAAGTTGCTGATGTCCAGGAAGATGGGACGGCCGTCCGAATCCTTGATCCTCGCAATCAAGCTGAGCAGATCGTTGCCGGCCAGCCACATGGCATTCCGGCGATACTGCACCTTCAGCGTGTGCTTGATCTTCACGATGTCGTCGTACGCCAGGTTCGCCAACGCCTGCGCGAGTGACCCAACGCCGGCGAGCTTCCGCAGGCCTGTTGCCCGCAGCGACCCGCTCCCGTCCATGTGGTCCTTGTCCTCTTCGATCGCGAGCTGCTCCGCGAACATGTCAGCCAACAGCTCGACCACGTCCACTTCGCCACCCCGGATCAGCTCGTCGCTGATCTTCGTGAGGCCCTTGTACTTGTTCAGGTTCCAGGCGATGTTGCCGAACTTCGGGTTCACCGTTTCGGCGGTGGCGACATTCTCGCCCTCACGAACCACGGTCACCGTGCCGGTCTCCCGGGGAATCGTGCCCTTCTGGCCTACGCCCGGGAATATCCGAGCGTTGGGCCGAATCACCGACGCCTTGGTGAGCTTGCGGATCACCTCGGCGATGAATTCCTCCGGCACGAGGAAGCCACCCTGCTCCCCCACTTCCAGGCCGAGCGCCTTCATGTCGGCGGCCGGCGCCTTGTAACCCTTGTCGTACTGGCACATGAACTTGAGCTGCGCGTTCAGGTGCTTCCGGTCCTTGACTGACGTCTGATGGATCTGCGGCATACCCGTCAGAGGGATCTTGCCGAGGATGCGCTTCTCGAGATCATTGGCGAAAGTCTCGAGCTTCGTGGTATCAAAACCATTACCGTCGGACTTCTTCCCGGCGCGGATCTGCTCTCCCGCCTTCTTGGTCAAATCCTGAATCTGCTTTAACAGTGTGGCATTGACACCCATTAGGCGCTCACCTCCTCAAGTTGTTTTGTGACCTTTTCAAGTTCTCCCAAGGCTGCGGTCAACTGTGCCTCCGTTGGCTCCTGATCACCGCCGCCTCCACCACCTCCGTCGTCACTGCCTCCGTCTGTGCCTCCGTCGTCTGTAGCCTCTGCACCCTCTCGAGGGCCGGCGGCTTCGAGCGCTTCAGTGAGAAGGATGCCGATCTGCGCCGCCATCTCCATGGCCGCCTCAATCCGCTCGTGCAAGTTTTTCTTGCTGGCAACCGGCTCGACCGCTTCCTGCGTGAGCTTCATAAACGCCTTCATGTCGAAATCGGCGAACGACTTGCCCACCAGTGCGTTGGCCACCATCGGCACCGGCACGCAACTGATCTCAAGCAGCTCGCCCTCTTCAATCACCCGCTTGAGGCTTGGACCGTGCAGGGCCTTCTCCTCATCGTTCGGCTCGCGTACAACGTGCGGCATGAACTGGACCGAGAAGGCCCGCATGCTGCGCGACTTGTACTTGCGGAAGATGAGGTCCGAGAAGGCGTCGGTGTCAAACTCGGATTTGAAGTGGCTCCCGTTGTCCCGGACCTCGAAGTCGAGGATCTTGCCCAACGGCGGCATGGTGATGATGTTGTGGCACCATGCGAGCACGGGGTTGTTCAGGAAATTCTTGATCGTCTTATCGAACGCGGTGGGTAGCATCAGGTCGCCGCCGCGATCGACTTCCTTGAAGCTCGCCATGCCTTCGACCGTGCGGGCCGCGGCATTCACTCCTCCAACCTTCACATCGAAGCACTTGCTCTCCAGCATTCCGGCCTCCTTAAGGCTTGAAGATTCCCTGCGTTTCTATCTCGTCGCGTTTACGATGCCGCTTGTCCCAGCCATGGTAGTCAGTGACATCTCTGAATATGCTGTCAGACGGAAAGACGGCTTGTCAAGCCTGCTGTGCCATGGCCACGAAAGCCCGGGTGATGTCGGCCGCTTTGGTAAGCCTGGGGACGATCGCACCCTTGTGGTTCGGATGGAACTCGATCGTCTCCGCCTCGTCGATGGGCACTCCCTGACTGTTGCAGCCCCACTTTTGACCCGGCTGAATGATGTTGTCCTCGCATCCGATCACATCGACCACCCGGACGCCCAGCCCTTTGTACACCGCTGTATTCGCTTGGTCGAGCACCCGGGCCGACTCGGTTCTGGCTATGAGCTGCGCCCGGCTCTGAGCGAAGTCCTCGAACGTGCCGCGGATGCCCGGATAGTTCAGGTCGGGTGCGCCGTTGGCGATCGCTGTCGGGTTCAGCCCGAGCTCTATGCCCTGAGCCACCACCGCCTCGAGCTTCGCCTTCGTGGTCAGGCTCACCCGTGTGACCTTGGAGGCGAGCTTCAGCCGCCTCCGATCGAAGCGCACGTTCCCCGGCTCGAACGCCTCCTCGGGTGTGAACCCGAACAGCTCAGCCGTAACCGTGAACTCTTCCAGTAGCGCGTTGGAGAACATGGAGGTGGTGACCAGCCGCCAGGCCTTCTCGTCTTCCACCGGATCGAATAGATCCCCGACCACCTTGCTGATCGACTTGAGCCCCAGGAAGCGCTGCATAACAATCTGGCCACGCTGCCTGAAGAAGCGCGCGATCTCACGCCGCATGATACGGGTCTGGTGCAACTGCTCGGTCCTGAAGTGGCGCAGCGTGCGGCGCTGGAGTGGCGTACCCTTCGGCTGCCGAAAGGAGATGTCCTCGGGCTTCTGCAACTTGATGTCCCACTCCCGGTTCACCTTCCCGTTCCCGTGACCGTTGCCGACAGCCCCCTCGAGCCGCGGCGGGTCCGGTTTGTCGTCAACACTGAAGGCGGCGAGGGGCCGATCCTCACCTACGGCGATCATGTTGAGCGGGAGGTAGGTCATCTCCATCGCCGGGTTGTCCTCGATGGCCGGCAGGCCTTCGTATATCGTCCTCACTTCGTTCGGCTTGAGCGAGCCCAGCATGAAGTACTTGGCCGCGATGTCCGCGTCTTCAAGGTTGTCTTCTTGGATCAGCTCGTCGAACTTGAACTCGAACTGAGGGCCGAACAGCTCCGCGATCAGCGTGAGCTTCATCTCTAACCGCTTGAGCAACGGCCCGATCGTGTTGCGCTGGAACAGCCACTTCTGCACGAACGCCGTCGCACGGTTGCTGCCCTCCGGGATACCTGCCTCGAGCGGCGGCACGCCGAACAGCGACAGGATTCCCTCGCGCGTGGTTTTGCGCGTCTCGAGGAACTGCGCCTCGCGCGGCCCCATGTTGTTGCTCTTGAACTTCAGCCCATCCTCGAGAACGGACAAGCGGTGCGCGCGCTTGACGCCCTGGTATCCCTCGGCCCACTCTTCCTTCAGCCGGTTCCACGAGTCGTCCGACAGATGCTTCTCCGTCTCGAGTGTGCCGCCCGGTGTGGCGTCATTCTCGAAGAACCGGAAAGCGTAGTCCGCCGCTGCAATGTCCATCTCATAGATGCGCGGTGACAGCTCGATGGGCCCGATGCCCCAAAATGGATGCTTCGGATTCGGAAACTTGAGGTGGATAATCTGATCGCGCGGGAAGGTGAACGGCTTCGAGCCGCCGACGTTGTAGCGGAACTCCTTGATGCCGAGGTGGTCGTCCGGCACAATCTCGATCCTGTCCGGCCGGAGTACCCACAACTGGGCGGGTATGCCAGGTATCAGGCTCGGCCGCTTCCAGATGAACGCATTGCCGAGCGGTATCCAGAACCACACCAGCTCCTCGATGAACTCCAGGTACGTCTGCATCGGGTTGGGGTTCTTGAAGATCTGCACCACCGCCGCGTCCTTGTTCTCGATAGGCTTCTTGGTCTGCTTGTCGATGATGTTCCACTCGTTGAAAGCGATCGCGTCTGCGATCCGCTTGACGGCGACGGCGGTCCATTCACTCTGGAACAGCGCCTGCAGGATGATCTGGAATTGGCCAGACTTCGAGCGCTGAATGCGCTCCTTCGTGGACAGCAGCGAGAAGTGGCTTACGTGACTTTTAAAAGCGCCTAATACGCGGTCCTTCAGAACTTGGAGTCCTTTCATCATCTCGACTAGGATCACGCTTCTCCTTTGCGCCGAGCCAGCGAATACGAGGGCCGCGCGCCCCTGACATCCGCAGGAGCGTGTTGCTCACGCAGTCGTCAAACATGCCCGAGGGCGCCGCGTAGCTGTACTTCAAACCGCTCCGCGTCTTGGTCCGCTCATACGCCTCGTGCTCGGCGATGAAGCTATCATATGGCTCCCCAAACTTGGTGTCAATCAGTTCGATCTCTCCCCGCTCAAACTTCATAATGGCTTCGTTTACCAGGGTGGTCTTGATGATCTCATCGAATGTGATCCCGATGACCGACAGGCTGCCCACCTTCTTCGCCTCCTCCTCGATCATCTCCCGGATGGGCTCCCCCACCCCGGTCACGTCCATGGTGATGGGTGCATGGTTGTACTGCTCTGCCACTTCGACAACCCGCTCTGCCTGCCAACGATATTCCGTGCGCTGCCATCGCTTCGCGTACACCAGGCGGAACCCGCTCCAGGCAGCGACGACACCATAGTCGTGCAGCTTCGCGGGGTCGTAGGTCACCACGTAGCTGGCCTTCTCCTGCGGCTCCTCCGGCTCGGCTCCCATGCACTTGCGCACGCCCTGGAATACGGTCCCCGCACCACCCACGATGCGCGCCTCGAGCTCCTGCAGGAACACCTCCGACGGCAGATCCTGCCGGGCTTCCTCGACCTCCTCCGCCTCGACGATACCCGCCTCCAGCGTGGTGACCTCGATAAGCGCCCACTTCTTGTTCTTGCGCCGGCGGCCCCAGTCCATGAGCTCGCGCCAGAAGTTCGGTCGGGGCGTGGACATCAGCAGCACCCGCTTCGCCTTGAGCATGCGGATACGCAGGAAGGCCCACGCGACGCCTGTCATCTTGGCGATCTCGTCCCCGTAGATACCCCACGGGTGGAAGGCGCTCAGGCTCTCGATCGACTTCGCCGTGACACCGTACACGGTGGAACCGTTGGGGAGCTGTGCGAAGCAGTGCGGCGCGTCCCGGCACCATGCGCCCGTGCGCTCGGCCATCGGCCTGAAGACTTCCCAAAATCGACGGATCTGCCAGTCCATGCTGGCCACCCACCAGAAGGGTTTCCCCGGGTTCTTCCACATGTCCTCGAGCAACTCAAACGCGCCCCAGGTGGTCTTCCCGGTCATGACTCCCGCGTTGACGATGAGATTCTGGTAGGTCTCTCTCAGCTTGCGGGCGTCGGCCTGCCAGGGAAGGAGCTTGAACCTAATCCTTGATTGCTTGGAGAACCCTGCCATTGCCGTGCCTCCCGCTGCGGTGGCTATCCCGGCTTCCCTTGCGGTTTCCAACGCGCCGGGCCTTCTTGCGCTCTGCCTCTGTCGGCTGCACCACCTCGAAGATCGGGTCGTCGCCCTGGTCCCCTACCAACACGGGCTTGTCACCCCTCAGCACCCGCAGCGTATCCCGGTATGCCTGCCCGCCCACCTTCACCGCGGCCAGCGCATCGGCGAACGTCTTCGGCCCCAGCACGGGTACCGGGGCCTCCTTCGACGGCAGGATCTGCTGGAGCCCCTGGACCATGACTGCCTGGTTCGCCTTGGCCATCTCCGCGAGGGTAGCCCCAAGCTCCTGCGCGATCTTCTTCTCGCCCACCGCCTGCGCTTCCCTGTTCACCCTATCCCATGCGGCCACGATGTGAGTACCTATAAGCCTGCTCATGTACCGACGGGACAATCCCCTCTCTTCGCTGAACTGCTTGAGGGTTAGGCGGTGGTTCTTACGTTTCTCCTGCAGGAACTCGAGGGTGAGCTCGGTCCGGTCGTGCTTCCGTCTGGCCATAGGGGTATTCTACCCCTCTCAGTCGTGTTTCTGTTTCAACTCAACCCCAGCATTTTCCTGTAGTACGAACCGCGCTCATGGATGAGCCTCAGCTTCACCGCTTCAGGCACCTCCTCATCTACGCCAGCTAGGATGGCATGCGCGCGCCTCGCTAGGAACCAAGCCTCGATCTTGGCCGTCACCTCAGCCCAGGTCGTCTCCTCGTGCCCACAGCGCGAGCAGGTACGCACCTCGATGACGGGGCCTCCCGGCACGATGTATCCTCCCGGTTCGGTACAGCGGTGCTCATGCGGTATCCGCCTCCAGACCCAGCGCGGGATCAGCCTCATCGGTTCAAGTAAGCCTCAGCGTAACGCCGAATCACGTCCTCGCCTGGATTGCGCCGACCGCACCGCGCGCACGTGTAGACGTTGAACCCTCCAGCAGCGCCCATGCCGCAGTACGCCGTCAGCTCGTCCCGATGCTCATGCCGCACCCGCTGCCAGAACCACCGCGAGCACGCCCACACAACGCGCACCAGCGCATAGAGCCGCAGCGCCTGCAACATCCTCACGACAATCCCAGTATCCGCTTGCACCGCTCGACCTCCTCGTGAATGATCGCCAGCTTCTCCTTGCGGGAAAGCGCCGCTCCAGCCTCAATCAGAATCGCACGCGCCCTTTTGCGCGCCAACCAAACCGCGATCGCACCCTTCACTTCATCAGGCGCGCCCGCCGGCTCGCAGCCGCACCGCCAACATGGGCCGAGGTGAATCATCAAGGGTTCTCCGGGTGCTGACCTAAATTCACCTCGCATCCCGTGTTTGTGCTCATGCGGTATGAACTTCCATAGCCATCTCGGCACCAGCCTCACTCGGCGCTCCGCTCGCACACGCCAAACAGGTCCGTGCCGCTCGTCGGTTGTTTGTCGACATGCTTCTCGCACCAGCAGCAGACCCAGTCCGCCCAATCCCAGTGCCAGTGGTGCTCACACCAGATCTGCTTCCACTCAATCCAAAACCAGCTCGGTCCCTGCCTCATCGGTTGAGCCTCGCGCTCGTCGCCGTCGCTGGCAACAATACCGTCCTCAGTTGCAGCTCCAGCGCTTCACCCATCGACAAGCCGCACGCGTCCTTGTACGAACCCGGCGCAGGCCACGGCTCATCCCGCAGATCACGCAACGCTTCCACCAGCGCGTGGCGTATTGGGTCTGGGCCGGTGAGAAACTCCTTCAGCCGCTTGCTCTCGATCGCCTTACGTCGGCTCATGGATTCGCCTCGAAGAAGGCACGCGCGAAACCCGGCGGCGTAATAGCACGCTTGCCTGATCTCCCGACTGGGATCACGATTCCATGCTCACGCAAGTATGATGTCGGTACAAATGCGCGTGGCGGTTGTCCTTTCCGTTCGCGTCGTTTCCTCGACAGACCGCTGTCGCCCATGCACCATCTCGGACTGACGGGGCGCTTACGCAACGGCATAAACTTTCCCCAGATAAATGTGCGCTTAGTCCAAGGATCGCCATACTGCCAAGGCTGGAAGGAAAGCTGGTGCTCCCCCAGGATAGACTTCAACTGTCCTCTACCTGGCGGATTCTCTAGGGCCCACCATTTCGGCTTCGCCTGTAGAATGATCCGCACACAGGCTGCGACAATCTCGATCGCCCCCAACATCTCCGTAGGCGTGCGGATAAACGGCTCCCATCTTGGCTCTTTACCCGAGCCGCAGACACGTCGCACTGTACAAGCCGACGAGAAGCACGTGCATGGCGGCGCCGCCAGAACACCACGAACACCGGCCGGCGGCCAGTAAGTACGCACGTCCTGGTTTGGCAATGTCACCACGCGCACATCGTAACCGGCATCAGCATATGGTTTGCTCCACGATCCGGTACCGCCGCAGAGGTCAAGAATGATCAGCTTCGCCGCACCACTTCAAACTCCACGCGGTACGGGTCGGGGATGGTGAACAACCTGCAAAATTCCGTTACCCATATCCACATGCCGCCCTCACGGTCCAATTCGACATAGCCCCAGTTAATATCCTCTGTCATGCGGCTCAAAGGTGAACGCTCTATGCTCACGATCCGAATGACCGCCACCTTCTTTCCCTTGAACCGCGGTGATTTATCCCATGCGTCCACCAGATCTCCGGGCTTGAACTTGGCAGCGTGTTTGTCGCTCCATTCCCGGCGCGTCACGGTCTTTTTACCAGCCAGCAGCGCCGGCGTGGTCCACGCGAACGAGATGATCATCGCTTCCTCCCCTTGCCCACCTTGCCGGGCAGGCGAATGATTCGGTAATCTCTGCGCCCCGCACGAGTGAGTCCTTTACACTTGATCCACCGCCTGGCTGCTAAACGTGTGTGAAATACCTCGTGTCCCCACCGACTTACCACCGCCCACGCCGTAATGGTCCGGGTGCGCTGGCTCATGGCTTCGGCCTGCGTTGAAGCCATACATGCCAGCATGGTTCTGAATTGCACAGCCACATCTGCCGCACCCCAACTTTAATTCCTACTGTTACGTCGCGTTGCCCACAACGGGGACAACTCTTTTTGCGCGGCCTGCATTTCCTCTGCTTCATCCCCGCTCCCCCTCGCTGCGCTCAACTGGCTGGCTCATGGCTTGAATGACTTGTCCACGACCTTCACGCTTTGAAGCACGATGACCGTTTTATCTACAATCAGAACCCTGAAGTCGTTCCCCTTCAACTTCACAACCTCCCCAGCGTTCAATTCCATCCATCCCAGGTCCCTAATTTTGTTATCCAGATCGCCCTCAAGGACTCCAAGGTTCTTCGC
>SDBU01001554.1_pt1 | contig 32419 bp, 30 predicted proteins | sample 2277071 | NCBI WGS metagenome assembly SDBU01 (sample SAMN10397929, study PRJNA504765) | marine sediment metagenome | isolation source: marine sediment core GS08_GC12, 126 cmbsf | place: Arctic Ocean: Gakkel Ridge, Loki's castle | collected 2008 | reverse complement strand
CCAGGGAATGGAAATTGTTACAGAGTGAAACTTTATCGGATATAACTAAGGAAAATTTGAAAAAGGCATTGGATTTGGAGATAAACAATACAAATTTTTTTAAGACCGCTTCGGAAAAAAGCAACGATGTGTATGCTTCAAGTATGTTTAAAGGCCTATCAAAGGTTGAGAGAGAGCACGCTTCTGCTATCTGTAAACATCTTGGAATAGAAAAGCCGGATTCGCCGTCAGGATTGGATAGGGCAACTGATTCTGACCAGGCAAACATAGAAGAAGCCAACCGGGGAGAAAAAAGCGCCGTTAAATTTTACTGGCAGGCATTTAATCAAGCACCCGAAGAAGAAATCAAAGAGTTCTTTAAAGCTTTGACGGAGATAGAGTCGGATCATATCGCCTTAACCGGCTAAAAATGAATAAAGAATTCTACGTCAGGACCTATGGGTGTCGGATGAACGCAGTATTATACGATTTTTGTGCCGTATTTGAGTAGGATTTTGTGAGCGGTGGCGTAAAGTTTAAATATATCTGTTTCGTTACGATAACGAAAAACTTGACAAAACAGCCATAATTCGTTATAATAACGAAAGATGAGAGGTAATAATTGAGTTTTTTGAAAAAAGGTTTGGAGTAAAAATCTATGAAGAGAATACTTAAAAAGATAGCAAAAGAGCTTTCCAGAATTGAGGATGTAAAGGCGGTTATCCTTTATGGCAGTCTTGCCAGAGGGGAATTTACTTCAAGATCAGACGTTGACTTATTCATACTTACGACAGATGATAAGACCCAGAAAGAAGTGGAGGATAAAGTAATAGAACTTGAATCCGAAATAGGCAGGAATATCCAGCCGACTATAAGAACCATAACTGAATTGCAGAAAACAGATACAGGTTTACTGCAGAATATCTTTCAGGAAGGAAAAATTCTTTACCTAAAAGAGCCCTCTGATATACCATCTGCTATATTACTGCAACAAAAACCTTATCTGATTTATTCTTTTCAAATAAGTAACTTGGCGCAGAAAGATAAGGCACGATTTAATAGACAACTTTATGAACAGACAAGAAAAGGATACAAGTATAAAGGATTATTACAGGAAATAAACGGTCAGAAACTTTCTGCTGGTTGCGTGATGATTCCCTATATGCAAAAGGAAAGAATAGAGAAATTCTTTAAGAGATTTAAGGTGAAATTTGAACAGTTAAAAGTTTGGAAATAGCATACAGCACATTAAGTTTGAAGAGAGGGAAATATTCAAATGAGCAATATTATGTTTATGTATTATAGTTAGGCAAATGTAACTATGAAGATACATATGGTAAACAAAAAAACATTTAGTTCTCTTAGCCAGACAGAGACAGAACTTATAGCACGGCTTGCATATGAAAAAGATTTTTAGAAATTCAGCAGGATTTGGAAAACGGATTGAATATTGGGTTATCGGGTTGATGTTAAAAGAAGGTATTGATGTTTACGTGCCTTTAGTAGACGATGATGCGATTGATGCAGTAATAAAAAAGCCTGATGGCACATTTATTGAAGTTCGAATTAAAGCGCGATCCAAAACAGTCAAAATGGGTAATAGCGCATTATTCGCGGCTATCTCTCATAAACCGCGGAAAAATTACTTTTTCGTTTTCTATTCTGAGAGGCTTGATAGTTTTTGGATTATGTCATCAGAGGAATTTATAAAGGAATCAGTACAAAATAAGTCGGGCAAGAATGTTGGCTTAAGATCAGTGTGGTTCAATGGAAAGCGCAAGGATAAAATAACCGGTGAGTATAAGGAGCATATTCACGAGCGTTTCAAGAAATACATTGCTAAAAACTTTTCGAGATTTAAATAGGATATTATAGGAGTAGGGAAGAGAAGGAATTTATTAAATCGAGGACAAATAGGTAGATTATGTCAAAAGAAACAAAAGCGAGAATACGAATAAACAAATATCTTGAAAGCGCCGGTTGGCGGTTTTTTGATACCGACGAAGGGCCTGCCAATATTTGTTTAGAGACGAATGTTAAAATTACCGAACAAGCATTAAATGATCTTGGCGAGGATTTTGAGAAAACAAAAAATGGGTTTACAGATTATATTCTTTTAGATGATAAAGGTTTTCCTTTTGTGGTCCTGGAGGCAAAACGAGAGGACAAAACACCTTTAGACGGAAAGGAACAGGCTCGTAGATATGCAAAGAATCTTAATGTTCGTTTTGTGATTCTGTCTAATGGCAACCTTCATTATTTTTGGGATATTGAAACAGGTAATCCGCATATTATAACCGCTTTTCCCACCTATGAATCATTAACCTATAAAAACTCTTTCAAACCCAATTCCGACAATTTAGTCCGTGAATATATTGATCCGGATTATATTGTTATTTCTCAAAAGCCGGATTATAAAAGTGATCCCAATTGGATAGATGAGTCAAAAAGAGAAGATTTTATTAAAGATAATAACTTCAAATTCTTAAGAGATTATCAGATAAACGCCATTAAATCTTTGCAGGATGCAGTAAAAGAAAATAAAAATAGATTTTTGTTTGAAATGGCGACAGGTACGGGAAAAACGCTTGCTGCAGCAGGCGTAATTAAGTTATTTTTAAGAACAGGTAATGCAAAAAGGGTGCTTTTCCTGGTTGATAGATTAGAATTGGAGGATCAAGCATGGAAGAACTTTGTTAAGTATCTGAAAAATGATTACAAGTCGGTAATTTATAAAGAAAATAGGAACGATTGGAAAAAAGCGGAAATTGTCATATCTACAGTGCAATCGTTTCTGTTTAATAATAAGTATAAAGATTTATTCTCTCCAATAGATTTTGATTTAGTCATATCTGATGAGGCACATAGATCGATCGGAGGAAATAGCCGGGCGGTTTTTGAGTATTTTACCGGATATAAATTAGGGCTTACAGCAACACCGAAGGATTACTTAAAAAAGATTGATGAAAAAAAATTGGCAGAAAGAGACCCGCGTAAATTAGAACGGCGTCAGTTATTGGATACCTATAAAACCTTTGGATGCGAGGCGAGCAATCCAACATTCAGGTATACTCTTTTGGATGGAGTAAAAGACGGTTATCTTGTAAACCCTATTGTTGTAGACGCCAGAACAGATATAACAACCGAATTGCTTTCAGAAATGGGCTATTCCGTACTAATGGAAAATGAGGAAGGTGAGGAAGAAGAAAAGATTTATTTCCAAAAGGATTTTGAACGAAAATTCTATTCCGAAAAAACTAACCGCACGTTGTGTAAGGTGTTTTTGGAAAACTCTTTAAAAGATCCGCTGACAGATGAAGTTGGCAAAAGTATTATTTTTTGCGTTAGCCAAAACCACGCTTCGAAAATCACACAGATACTTAATGAACTGGCAGATAAAATTTATCCGGGTAAATACAAATCTGATTTTGCGGTGCAGGTAACCTCTTCTATTGATGGTTCCCAGCAGATGCCAATCAACTTTTCAAACAATAATCTGAATGGACATACAACTTTTAAGGAAGGATATAATTCCAGTAAGACACGTGTGTGTGTTACCGTAGGAATGATGACCACAGGATATGATTGCGAGGATATTCTGAACTTATGCTTAATGCGTCCTATCTTTTCCCCGCAAAATTTTATTCAGATGAAAGGGCGGGGAACCAGAAAATATGATTTTGTTTATAGCGAAAGAAACGAACTGGGAAAAATAGAAAAATATGTGGTTAAAAAGGAAAGGTTTAAGCTTTTTGATTTCTTCGCCAATTGCGAATATTTTGAAGAAAAATTTAATTATGATGAAGTGATAGAACTGCCGCCGGAAACCGGAAGAGAGCCGGGACCGTTTCCGCCGCCACTGCCGCCATTAGAGGAATACGAAAGTACACGTCTCGACCCTTTAAAAGAATTTTCTGAGACGCCCATTGATTTTGAAGGTATGAAAATTGACCGGAAGTTTTTTGAGAAGTTCGAAGAAGTTGTTAAAGGTAATGAATATGTTAAAGATAAAATTTATGAAGGCAAGTACGAAGAAGCAGAAAGCTATATAAAAAGAGAGGTCTTTAATAAGCCGGAAGAATACTTTAACCTTGATAAACTCCGCAAATCCGTTAAACTTGACCGTCGTTTAAGCTTAAGAGAGATATTGGAGAAAATATTCGGCCGGATTAAGAAATTTAAAACAAAAGATGATTTACTTGAGGAAGAAATAGAAAAATTCATTTCTCTTTATCATCCCGAAAATAAATTTATTTACATTATACGCCAATTTATAAAGGCATATATTTTAGACAATGAGTTGCGGGAAATCTTGAACTCTAAGGAATATGGCAGGCTTGAGACTAATCCCGGCTTTACAATGAGGGATTTAAAAGAACTTGATGGGTGGAAAGACCCGGTTGTGGACTATATAAAAGATTATGTGCCGTTAAATGCTTTTACGGTTTAAAAGAGAATTGCGCTATGCTAACCAACGGAACAAAAAGACGGATTGATACGGCAAGAGACATTCTTGTCGGAAAACTGCCTGATCCAAAATCTCAGGTTGAGCAAATCACGATTGCCTTAATCTATAAGTTTATGGATGATATGGATAAGCAATCGGAGGAGCTCGGCGGTAAGGTGAAATTTTTTACTGGTGAATACGCAAAATATGCCTGGAGTAAAATATTTGACCCTCATGTGAGCGGTTATGAACTCGTCGGGTTGTATGGCAAAGCTATTCAGCGGATGAACCATAATCCAAATATCCCGCAATTATTCAGAGAAATTTTCAAAAATGCCTATTTGCCGTATCGTGACCCTGAAACCTTAAAAAGTTTCCTTAAAACTATCGGAGAGTTTGAGTATGACCATAGTGAAAAGTTAGGCGATGCCTTTGAATATTTACTTTCTATTATGGGTTCACAAGGAGATGCCGGTCAGTTTAGGACGCCCCGGCATATTATCGATTTTATAGTGAAGGTGGTTGACCCGGGGAAGAACGAGACTATTCTTGACCCTGCCTGCGGCACAGCCGGATTCTTGATTTCTTCGTATAAACATATCTTAGAAAAAAATAAAAAAGACAGTCGGGTATATTTAACTCCAGCTCAAAAGAAAAGGCTCATTGAAAATTTTTCTGGCTATGACATTTCACCGGATATGGTTCGGTTGTCTTTGGTCAATATGTATCTGCATGGGTTTACGAATCCCAAAATCTATGAGTATGATACATTAACCTCGGAGGAAAAATGGCAAGAGGTCTTTGACGTGATATTGGCAAATCCGCCGTTTATGAGTCCAAAAGGCGGAATAAGGCCGCATAAAAGGTTTAGCGTGCAGGCAAATCGTTCGGAGGTGCTTTTTGTTGACTATATCGCTGAACATCTAAATCCAAACGGCCGGGCGGGCATTATTGTTCCAGAAGGTATTATCTTTCAGTCAGGTACTGCTTATAAGAAACTGCGAAAGATGTTAGTTGACCATTCACTTTATGCTGTTGTATCTTTGCCCGCTGGAGTGTTTAACCCTTACTCCGGTGTTAAAACATCAATATTGATGTTGGATAAAAATCTGGCAAAAAAGACGAATAGGGTTTTATTTGTAAAAATAAACAACGATGGCTTTGGATTAGGCGCGCAGAGAAGAGAGGTTAAAGGAAGCGATTTGCCCTTGGCTTTAGAAATAATCACGAGATACAAGCAGAGCATTATTGAGAATAAAGAATTTGAGTTCAATGCTGATAAGGTAAAGCTTACCTCTCTGGTTGAGAAAACAAAAATCGCAGAAAGCGGCGATTATAATTTAAGCGGGGATAGGTATAAAGAAACGATTATTTATAGCGGAAAATGGGATTTTGTGGAGTTGGGGGAGATATTAACCTTGGAATATGGGAAACCGTTAAAGAAGGAAAATAGGGGAAAAGGTTTATATCCTGTTTTTGGTTCAAACGGTATTGTCGGTTATCATAATTCTTATCTGGTTGAGGGACCCTTTATTATCATAGGGCGAAAAGGATCAGCGGGGGCTGTTACTTATTCGGAAATAAGCGGTTACCCTATCGATACGACATTTTTTGTTAAGATTAAGGACACTCAATCCTGTAATTTAAAATACCTTTATTTTCAAATGCTAAATTTAGGTTTGGATAAAGTTAACATACAATCAGGTGTTCCCGGATTAAACCGCAATGACGCTTACAAAATAAAAATTCCCCTTCCGTCCCTTGAAGTGCAGAAACAGATTGTTGCTGAGTTAGACAATTATCAAAAGATTATTGATGGCGCAAAACAGGTAGTTGAAAACTACAAACCCACCTTCAAAATTAATCCTGATTGGGAGATGGTGGAGTTCGAGAAGATATGTTCAGTTCAATCTGGAGGGACCCCTTCAAAAGATAAAAATGAATATTGGGAACATGGAGATATACCTTGGTTAGGATCAACGGTTTGTAAAGATTGTTTTGTAAATGGAGCGAAACAGTTTATTACACAGAGAGGATTAAGTAATTCATCTGCAAAAATATTTAAACAAAAAACAACCTTAATTGCTCTTGTAGGAGCAACGATTGGAAAAACTGCTTTTTTGACTTTTGAATCAACAACAAACCAAAATATTGCTGGAATTTACCCAAAAGATGAACGGATATTATTACCTGAATTTGTTTTTTATGCCACTCAAACATTATACGGCGAATTTATGAAGTTAAGTTCTGGAAAATTTAGAATGGCAAACTTAAGTTTTATTAAAAGTTTAAAAATACCATTTCCGCCTATAGGTATTCAGCAACAAATCGTTGCTCAAATAGAAAAAGAACAGAAAGCAGTTGAGGCCACAAGAGATTTAATCACGCTCTTTGAACAAAAAATCAAAGACAAGATTTCTGATGTGTGGGGCGAATAATGAACGAAGACGCAGCTCTCATATTAGATTATTTGCCACATTCATATAAATCTCCACAAGAAGAAAAATATATTATTTTTTTATGGGAGACATTCCTTGCTAATTACGAAAAAGAAAACTATCAGTTTGCGTTTATTGCATATCATATGCTTTTTATGAGTTTTGTATATTTTTCGATATGGAAGATAAAAATCGATAAGAAAAAAGATTTTGCTAAAGCATTAATTGGGTTCAGTAAGGATCTTGAAAATAACATGCTCAAGGCTTCTTCTCCTTTTTCTTTGAGTGAGATAAAAGAGAGTAGTATCTTCAGATTTCTGAAATTAGTTAGATGTAATAATGCAAAAATTGGCGAATTTACTAAGATTGTGAAAGCACGCAATGATATTTCACATTCTAATGGGAACATTTTTTTTAATAGTCAGGATGCAGTAGATGAAAAAATAAATGAAGTATTAAAATCAGTCGAAGAGATACAAGGGCATACTAAAGAAATTATCGACAATGTCTTTAAGCGTTTTCTGATGAATAGTTGGGATTCTGAAGTTCGGGAATTTTCTGATGATACTGATCAAAGCAGGGAAATATTGATTCATCAAAATTATTTATCGAAAAAAGATATCGGAGATTGCTTGGCTTATGATCTCGCTTCTCTAAAGAAGAATAAAAATATTTCAAAAATAAGGAAGATATTTAGGACTTTCAAGAAAGAATACGCCGAAATTTAAATCAAGGATTACGAAAGAGGAAAATAATGATTAAAGTACAAAAACCAACCTATAAAGGCCATCGTCGAAGGATAAAGAATAAGTATAAAAAATCAGGCATAGACGGTTGGTTGGATTATGAGGTGTTGGAGTTAGTTCTTTCTTATGCTATCGCGCGAAAAGATACAAAACTGATTGCCAAAGAATTGATAACACGCTTTAAAACCATCAACGGTATTTTGGACGCTGATAGAGAAGAACTCAAAGATGTGCCGGGAATCTCAGAACATACCACCTTGTTTTTCAGTTTACTAAAGGATATTGCTATTCTTTATTTAGAGAATGGGCTGCACAATAAAGACCTGCTTTCATCTCCTAAAATAGTGTATGATTATTTAAAAGCGTCTTTAAAGGGCTGCGTTGACGAAGAGTTTAAAACAATTTTTTTAGATAATCGAAATCAGCTGATATCTATTGAAACACTCCAAACCGGCACAGTTAACAGGTCTGTAGTTTATCCAAGAAAGATTGTAGAGAGAGCGTTGTATCATCATGCGGTTGGAGTTATTATCGCTCATAATCATCCCGCGGGTACGTTAAAACCATCAAAAGATGATTGTGCGGTAACAAAATCCATTAAGGATGCGCTCAAGACTGTAGAGATTAATCTATTGGATCATATTATTATTGGCGGTAATGATTATTTTAGCTTTAAAAGTAAAGGCCTCATATAACGGATGATTTATTCGACGAATTTCTTGGATACGATTTTACTATGGGGGGGCAGATGTAGTAAAATGTCCTTATTGCAGTAAAGACGTTCCTTGTAGTCTCTTTTTTGATGACGATGAAATTGAGTGTCCAGAGTGTGGGAAAATGATTGAGAAAAAAAGTGAGACATAGTGAATAACCATGACGTTTGAACTTGTAGAAACTCTATTAGCTAATAAAAATTTGAGAAATCCTCAGTTGATGATCCTACAATCAGATGCGAATTTATATGATACCCTTATTTTTCAACCAAAAGGAGAAATTGAAGCTTCAGATCAGCATATTAGAGGTAATTCAAATGGATTTGATAATAAATTTAGAAAATTTATTGATTTAGCACGCAGCAAAAACGTTAATTTAGCAATTACCCCAGAATACTCATGTCCTTGGAGTTTAATAGAAACAATTTTATCAGAAGAGCTTATGCCTGATGAGAACAACTTATGGATATTGGGATGTCAATCAATAAATAAGGATGATCTTAGAAAAATAAGTCAGAATTCTTCAATAGAAGTGATTTTTGAGGAAGAAGTGCTCAATAATTTATCAGGTAATTTCTTAAATCCAACATGCTATTTGTTTAAGGCCCGAAATAATAGTAATGAACTTAGAAACATACTGCTTATACAATTTAAGATTAATCCTATGGGCAATTTTCAGAATTATCTTGAACGAAACAATATTATTTTAGGGACTAAAGTATATGTTTTCAAAAATGACCCAGATTCCATTAACCTTGCGACATTTATTTGTTCTGACCTTCTTGATTTTAATGAAAATCACTTTAGAGGATATCTAAATTTACCATGTATATTTATACATTTACAATTGAATAATAACCCACGCAACCAAGATATTCGAGAATATAGAAGGTATTTTTTTAGTAAAAAAGATGATACTAAAGAGGTAATTTGCCTGAATTGGGCAAGAGGAACCAAGATCTCTTCTGCTTCAGAAATACCATTTAGTGGTTCGGCTTTATATGTAAAAAGCGATGAAATTAATCAAGGGGATTCTGCCATAAATAGTAACCACAAGAATGGGTTATATTATACACACTGGGCAAACCAATATAGCCATAATTTCTATTTTAATTGTGATGAAGGAGTCTATTATTTCCGAAATACAAAGGTTTCTCAGAGGCTATCCGCCCCTTCTAGATCAAGACGTACAGGCCCAGAGGCAATGGGGGTTTATGGTTGGAATGATAGTTTAAATAATTGGGTATTATTATCTCCGGATGATGGTTTAAATAGCTTGTGTAGCGAATTAGACTGTGATACGCCTAGTCTAATTAATCAAGATTTATCCCCTTTGGAAAAGGAGAGATTGTTGACATTATCTTGTGGAAAAATATCTGGCCAAAGTGATGGAAAGAGTAATTGGTATGACTTGAAACAGCTTGATTTCTTTAAGGTTGCTGATTCTGAAATTATAAAGAGGATAACCTTTACACATGACGATGCTACGGAGGCAAAAGACCATCGCAATGAAGTTGTTTTACGATTCTCACAGCTTAACAAAACAGTTATTAAGGATGCTAATAATTTCCCAGATTGTGTAAAAGATTTACGAGATAATTCACAGATAGGTTATTTTTCTGGGGAAAGTCCTATTAAATATAATTGCAATTTATTTCCAATAAATGGCGGTTCAAGAAATGCTCCTGCAACGGTTGCTTTTCTGGGAAGCAGCACTGAAAAAATAGCACGAAAAATGTTTGATCGCATTGCCAGTTGGATAGGAGCATATCTTGTAAAAAGACTTGTTATATGGTATCGCAAAGATGACGGAAATATATACTCAAAGTGCATGAAGAGAAAACCGAAGGTTGAAGATGTTTATATGCTAGGAAATTCAATAAATAAAGTTGAGTAATTATGGAAACACTTCAAATTGAACAATTGATTTCAAAGACATTTAGCAATGTCAAAAAGGTTAAAGAGAAAATCATGAGAGCGGAACTCTTGCATGAAAGGCAATTAGTTGGAATATATTATTTTGACTATAGCCAAAGTTTTAATGAAGAAAATTTTGACCTCAACAAGTATCAAGATGAGCTTATTTCAGAAAACTATTATACTAATATAGGGGCTATCCAATGGAATTATTATTTGTATTTTATATGTGAATTCGGAGTTATTAAAGATGAGCTGAAAAAACAGTTTGAAAAAAATACAGTATTTACTCGAAAACACGTTATTTTTTTTGAGGACTTTGAAGAATGGATCAAAAATAAATTTAGTCTGCCATTGAGCAAGAAAACTCAGCCAGAACAGGATATTAGCTCAATATGGATCGAAGAATTAAGAAAACATAAGCTGGATGGTGTATTTTTAAGAAATTATTTCTACAAAGAAGTCGTTAAGAAATACATTGAAGGTAAGCCAATAGAAGAGCCAGAAGACACCGACGCTCAAGCATCTACTTTGAATAATGCAAAGATAGATATAATAAACAAATTTATTTTGGAATCATATAGGCTTTATCCAAAACAGAAAAAATTTATTTTTAAACAAGTTAATCTTTTAAGTGGACCAAATGGAACAGGCAAAACTTCTTTATTGGAGGCAATTGAACTTTGTCTTTGTGGAAAGACTAGAAGAAATGAAGCTAAAACTGAAAAAGCTGATGTTTTACTTTATTATCCAAATGGTAATCACGATGAATACGAAGCTCGGAACAATAAGAAATACAGGCAAAGAGACCATGCGTGGTATGGTAATTATTACCCAAAAGGGAATCGGTTATGCCATAGTTTTAATAAATACAATTTCTATGATTCTGATGCAGCTTACAGAATTGTAAACGAAAAAGATTATGGTGCTATTAAAAAAGCATTTATATCAATAGCCCTCGGTCAAAACGCAAACCTTATAGATGAAAGGATAAAGAAGATCTTGGAGGGTTTTGAAGAATCCTCCAAATTATACAAAAGAGAATATGAGAGCCTTGAGACTCGGATAGGGGAGGAAAGGAAAATAATAGATAGGATCGGGAAGCAGAAGTCAGATTCATCAATTTATTTCAAATCATTTATTAATAGCGCTACTAAGGTTAAATGGAAAGGGTATTTGCCAAAAAATATCGAGGATAATTTCGTTAAATTTGAGAATGAGTATTCTAAGATAGAAGTTTTATTAAAAGAATTAATATCAATTGTAGACTGGCTGGATTCATTTAGTCTAGAAATAATCAGAAATGAAAATGATAGATGTGCAACATTAATGAGTCTAGTAAAGACATGTGAAAAAGATATAAGTGCCATTAGGAAAGATATTGAAAAAAACAATAGACAGTTTAAAAACACATCTTTATTGAGCAATCTTTTGAAGGATATATTGCCATACTTAGAAGAAGAGCAGATTAACATGCTCCTGGGATTGAGGGCAAAAATTGAGAAAAGACAGAAAGACAAAGAAAAATATCTTCATATAAATAATTTGTCAGAAAAAATCAAATTCGACCTAATTGCGGATCAAGGGGTAAGCATAAAAGAATACGGAGAGAAGATAGAGAGGGCTATAACGGACAACAAGAAAAACTTACAAATCTTTAATAATAAGATTGATGGAGTAAAATTGACTTTTTCCCAATTAGATGGGCTAATAAAAGAAATAAAAGTAAACGGAGAGAGTTATTTAAAACTAGATCCAAATGCTAAAAATTGCCCTTTATGCGGGGCTTCTTATGAGACATCGGAATTAAAAAAAAGGATTCTCCATATAAAGGATGATATTAAAAATACCAAAATTCTAGAGGATTTGTTGAAGGAAAGAGCAGTGCTTGAGAAGCAATTGAGCAAAATTAATCTTGAGTTTGAAAACTTATTTAAAATCAAGAAAGTTACAGCAATATTATTTGATTCTACAGTTCAATCTAAGATCAAAATTGATGAGATAAGTAAAAAATCTAGCGAAACAATAAATTTGTTAAAATCATCTGAGAAGGAATTAAATTCTTTATTAGTAATACAACAGAAATTTATTGCAAAGGGTCTAAATGAAGAAAAATATAAGGTATTAACAAACAAAATAAAAGAATTGAAGCCAGATTTAAGTTTAAAATACGAAGATCGTATTAATGCTAATAGATTAAACGAAACCCTAAATTCAAATTCAACTGTAATAAAGGGAAAACAAAAGCAACAAACTCAAACCCTTGAGAAATTTATTACAAAAAGAGATAATCTCCTTACAGATTACTTTAAAGATGAATTCTATAAAACATCAGGGATTCAACAACTAGAGAAGAGAAAAGAAGTATTAAGAAAGGCTCTTTCTTATTATGATCGAATTTCAAAAATTCTTGATGTGAATCCTAAAAAAATAGTATCAGATATGTCTTTGGAATTACAACAGCTAAAATTAATATTTGATAATTTTAAGGATTCAATTACCAAAGCAAAAAGCAACTCGCAGGTTATATCTCAATGTAAAATCCGTATTAAAGATATAGAAAAGGAAATAGCAAAAAATAAACCTAAAAAGCAACGTGCTGAAGAAGGAGTGGAAACCATTAAAACTATTCTAAAGACGCATAATAAGGAAAATTATCTCAAGAAATTTATTGATGAGAATAAAACTTTAGTTATAGATATATTTCGGGCAATTCACAGCCCTCGCGAATTCTCAGATATCAATTTTGAAAATGGAACTTTTGAAAAAATATACCTTGTTCACGAAAATAGTAAAGCTAAAGTTCCATTAACACAAATTAGTTCTGGCCAACGAGCAGCATTAGCGATTTCAATTTTTCTTGCTTTAAATAGAAAGGCAACAAGTGGACCACCGTTTATAATATTCGATGAGCCTATATCATATATAGATGATCTTAATATTCTTTCGTTTTTTGACTATCTCCGAGATTTAGCCATGTATGCCAAGAAACAAATTTTCTTTAGTACTGCTAGCCCTAAGATTGCAGCTTTATTCCAAAGGAAGTTCGAATTTCTTAAAGATGGTTTTAAGATGTTTGAGCTCTCGCGTTAAGCCAAAATGGATTTATTGTGTAGAATCATTTTCCCTCCCTCGACAATCACAGTCGGGTGGCTTCAAATACTTCGTGTTTTTCGTTGCAGACTTTGTGTGCTTGCCTTCACCCACTCTTAAAGAATGGTAAAAACACTTTTTAAAAATTTTTTGCCGCCGCAATATAAAAAGGACTTTTTTATTTATGATTTTTGCAAGGGAAAGAATGCAAAGTGTTTGGCGCATTGTGTTTTTTGGCTTTCCTGAAAAAATAAAAAATTAAAGGGGGCAAAAAATTCAAAAGAAAAAATCTTTTTGTTGGCGATTTTGATGTTTTTTCTACAGCGGCAAAACTTGCGGGAGGAATAATGAGTGAGGGGTTAAATCAAACTCAAAAAGCTGGAATAACAGAAGATCTATTCGCTCTTGCATGTTTAGTTGAAAGCGATGGGCAGTTATCAATTGCGAAACCATTCGTTGATGATGAAGGTGTTGATTTATTGGTCTATAGACATAAACTAGGCGGCAAAGTAATCTATTTGCAGGTCAAAAGTCGTTTCACTCTGAATAAGAAAGGTCGGTTTAGGAGTCAGGTTAGAAGAAAAAGCTTTAGACCGAGGAAAGATTTATATTTAGCTTTTGTTTATTATGACGTGAAAACTGAAAGTTTAAGTGATAGTCTATGGCTTATTCCTTCATGTGATTTTGTTAAATTGCTCAAAGGTCAAAGCGCCAAACGAAAAATATATGTTTTTCAGAGTGCTTTTGCTTCAAAAAATGATATGTGGAAACCTTATAGATTGCAAATTCAGGATTTATCATCAAAATTATTTGAATTGCTAAAGGGTAGAAGTGAGAGATTGCCGCGACCTTCGGTCTCGCAATGACAAAGAACATCAGATTGCCACGCCCACCAGTACACATTGGCGGACTCGCAATGACAGGATGGGCAAAGCAAGCTTTGCCACTACAATTGAAAAGCACTTCAAAAACGGCCTGATTCCCAAACTCACAAAACTATAGAACAGTTGTTCTATTTCATAAGATAACCTCACCTGAACGTTATTTTTAATTCACGATAAAGCACCCCGGAGGCATAAATCTAAAACTAAAAATAATAAATTTCACGGATTTATTTTAGTTGACAATGTATGCGTTTGAGGGTATAGTATATCTTGTTTGATGAAGTTACGAATATCGTAACTTAGCGAAAAAGGATAGACAAATGAAAAATAGCTATAGGAATCTCTCGAAAGATGAGATTTACCTTATTTCCCGGGCAGAGTTCGAGAAACAAAAACTGATTACCACGCAGTTTGTTCAAAAGCTTTTTCCTGATAAGAACAAGGCTTCCCGAGTCCTTGTTTTTCTTACTCAAAAAGGACGCCTTATGAGGATTGAGAAAGGTAAATATATTTTAGTTCCTATAAAAGCTCCCAATCAACAGTGGATGCCCAACGAGTTTGTGACTGCCAATTTATGGATGGGAGACACGCCTTACTACATCGGATATTTTACCATGTACAACTACTGGGGATTTACCGAACAGATTCCGCGCACGATATTTGTTTTAAATACCGCAAAGTCATGCAAAAAAGAAATCGGAGGCATTCGCTATGAAGCTGTGAAAATTAATTCCAAGAAATATTATGGTGTTGAAAAAATAAAAGTTGAAGACCAGGAAGTGTGCATAAGCGATAAAGAGAGAACCCTTGTGGATTTTGCTTATAATCCATTGGGAACAATACGCAATTTCGAGATGGCTCTGCAAGATAATCTCAATAGTATCGATATCGAAAAATTTATTCAGTATTTAAAAAAATTCCCTGTTGTTTCTGTAAGAAAAAGAGCGGGGTTTTTACTTGAGAAATTAGGATGTCAGGATAAAGTAATGGAACCATTACGTAAGAGTATCGGCGAAAAGAGAGTTCTTGTGCTTCTTGATGCATACAGTCAGACACGTAAAGGGAAAATAAATAAGGAGTGGAAAATCATTGTTAATCGATAGAGAAAAACTCAAAGATTTTATTCCGGCGATTGCCGGTAAAATGAAGTTTAGACCTGCTATTGTCGAGAAAGATTACTATTTAACGGTTATTCTTAATAACATTGAATCGCTACTCACTGATAAAATAGTTTTTAAGGGTGGGTCATTGCTTAATAAAGCGTATCTTGATTATCATCGTTTAAGTGAGGATTTAGATTTCACATATAACGCTGAATTTACAGCACGATCCCAGCGATCCAAAGCCATTACGCCTATTCGTGAAAAGATACCTTCATTTTTGAAAGCGCTTGATCTGACAAGCGATAAGCCGCAAGGAGAGGGCTTTAATAATTCAACGCAATACGTATTTAAAGTCAAATATCCATCTGTTCTGATGGTTAAAGACGATATGATCAAGATTGAAATATCTCTCCGTCAGCCGCCTATTGATAAGCCTGTTTATACTGAAATTAAACATTTTTATCAAAACCCTTTTACAGGTGAAGACTTATTCCCAACAGGGAAAGTATTGTCATTATCATGGAAAGAGGCAGTTGCCGAGAAACTTAAGGCCGCTATATCCAGAAAAAATGTGGCAATAAGGGATTATTATGACCTTTGGTATATTGCGGAGTTTGGATTTGATTTTTATGATAAGAATTTTATCAAGCTCTTTAAGCGCAAGGTAACCGATGAGGGCTATGCCGGTAATTACAAAGAAGATTTTGGACTTAGCGCCGATAAACTCTCGTTTTTGCACAAACAGATTGACGGATTTCTTAAGCCTGTTATTCGTTCCGGAGAGGAGTTTAATTTAGACAAAGTATTAGAAAGGTTTAATGAAATTCTCGGGGATAAGAGATTTAGTTAACAGGAGCAATAGTTAGGGGAAAAAGGAGGAGACAAAATGGGTTTAGTGAATTTTTCGAAAGAGAACGCGAAAAAGATGGGTTATATGGAGATTGGGTTTATAAAGTTAAGTTGTATGGCTTTTGGGTTGATGCTGGCGGCCTGGATTCCTGCATTAACCAGGGTAAATGGAGGATGGTATCTCCTGATTGTTGTATTGGCTGCGATAGAGCCGGTATTTAAGGTATTTAAGAAATAAGTATCGGGTCACTATAATTTTAATACATCGCCTGATGAATCAGGCAAGTACAAATTAACGCAGGATAAATCCTGCGGCTACCACAGGTAGGGGTCGGATTCATCTGACCCGCGGGCTTGATAAATCAAGCCCCTACATTAGCAGAGCAAGCTTTGCCGCTACATTAGCAGAGCAAGCTCTGCAACTACAATTGTCGAGCAAGCTCGACTACTACAACTACACCATATAATATTTTAAAAAAATGGAGAAAAAATTTGTCATTAAAACCTATGGCTGTCAGATGAATGTGGCGGATTCGGAGAGAATCCGCTCGCTTCTTTTAAGGGATGGCTACCGGGAAACCGCAGATATGGAAGAAGCCAATCTGATTATTCTTAATACCTGCGCGGTGAGGAAACATGCGGAAGATAGAGCCCTTGCCCGATTAAGTTCCCTGAAACATTATAAAAGGAAAAACCCGAATTTAATTATTGGTCTCTTCGGCTGTATTCCTTCTCTTTACGGAGAAAAACTTTTGAAAGAATTTCCTCATCTGAGTATTCTTTGCGGACCAAAAGGCATCGGAGAAATAATTTCTCTTTTGCAAAAGGCAGAGAAAGGAGAGCAAGTTAGCGCACTACAGATAGCAACTTGTAGGGATTCGAATTGTCAAACACGCGGGCTTGATAAATCAAGCCCCTACAATATAAAAAACGAGTTTTTTGACGACCAGTGCATCCTAACAGGAAAGAAGAAGGCAGCATTTTTACCGATTATGCAGGGATGCGATAATTTCTGCTCCTATTGCGTGGTTCCTTATACCCGCGGCAGGGAAAGAAGTAAGCCCTCTCTGCAGATTATGGAAGAGGTAGAAAATTTAGTCAGACAGGGGGTAAGGGAGATTATGCTTTTGGGACAGAATGTTAATTCTTACGGCAATGGTCTTGCGGAAAAGATTGATTTTGCGGGATTACTGAAATTGGTCGGCAAAATAGAAGATTTAGAGAAAATTAAGTTTATGACTTCTCACCCTAAGGATATTTCTCAAGACCTCCTGGAGGTAATCGCTTCTTCTAAAAAGATTGAAAAACGTTTGCATCTTCCGGTCCAATCCGGCTCTGACTCTACTCTGGAAAAGATGAATCGCGGTTATACTGCGGCAGATTATAAAAAAATCATAGAAAATGCCCGAGAACTTATGCCAAAAATCTCCATTTCTACTGACATCATCGTTGGTTTCCCGGGAGAGAAAGAAGAGGATTTTCAGCAAACCCTGAAACTTCTTACGGAGATTCGTTTTGATTCAATTTTTGCCTTTAAGTATTCAAACCGACCAAAAACTGCTGCTGTCCGTTTTTCCGGCCAGATTCCTCAAGAGGAAAAGAAAAGGCGGCTAAAAGAAATATTAGAATTGCAAAGAAAAATCAATCGGACGAAGGGAAAGTCGGCTCAGAAGATTCTTTAAGCGAGGAATTGCGAAGAAGGGAAAGGAGAATAAAACCTAAAGCGGCAATAGCCAGAATTCCTACCAATTTGGCTTTTTTCATATTTAGAGAATGCACAATTTCCCTGCCGGATTCCACCACCTCCAATTCCTGAGCATGGATATCAAGCCCTCCTTGATGCCGGGAACAAGAACTATTAAAAATACCGGAGATTCTAACTTTGTCTCCTTTCGTTTTGTAGGAACCGGCAAAATTTATTTTTTCTAAATCATCTCTTTTGCACCAGATTCCAATCACATTTTCGACATCGGTGACATTAATCCAGCCATATTCTCCCCGGCACATCACGTCCCCGATTACCTCTCCTTCATAGGTTACCGTTTCCCCATTATATTTCTCGGCATTTCTAATCAACTCCATACTGCTGGAAACCCCCTCCTCCCCAAAAAGTAAAGAAGCGGAGGAAAAAATAGCCAAAAACAAAGATAAAAAGGCGATGGTAGTTAAGGAATTGGAGATAGAGTTATTTTCGGGTCGGATAAATCCGACCCCTACTTTAATATCCATTTTACTTTCCTTTTATTAAAGCACCGATAAATCCAAAAAGCACAAAGACAGCCATAAATTCCAGCCGTCCGCACCACATCTGAAAAATATAGATAATCTTAAGTAAAACAGGCATCTCTACCGAAGTAATGCCACAGGAAAGCCCAACGTTAGCACCTGCAGAGACCGACTCAAACAGAGCGAGTTCAAAAGGATAGCCAAAAAAGACCCCGATAACCGCTCCAAAGAAATAAAGAAGAACATAGGCAAGAATAATGAGCGCCGCAGACCTTACCTGGGTATCCTCCAAAATCCTCTCTTTGAAATGATGAAACTTTTGCACAATAACTCCGGATTCAGGCGACATCAATTGTCTTATTTCCTTTAAAAAACCACGAAAGACAATCCCGATTCTCAAAATCTTAATTCCTCCGGCGGTGGATGAAGAACATCCTCCAATTCCCATCGCAATAATTATCCCAAGAAGAGCAAGCGGACCCCAACCCCTGACAAACTGCTCCTTATAGATTGTCATATAGCCGGTGCCGGAATGTCCCGAAACCAGTTGATAGAAACCTCTGCGAAAGAGAGCAAGATTTCCGGAATAAAGATTTGTTTTCATTAACCCCAGCACCACCAGAACAAAGGTAATCATCATCGCAATGAAAAAGGTACGGGTCTCGATATTGCGATAGAGTTCTCGACGATTACCTGTCCATAGTGCATAATGAAGACCAAAATTAAGGGAACCAACGACAAAGAGAATAATGGTAATTATCTCGATGAGAAAACTATGGTAGTAAAGAATATTCTGGGATTGGGGAGCAAATCCACCGGTATCCCAACCCGCCATAAAGAGCATTAATCCATGCAGGAATGAACGCATTGGTTTCAGCCCTTCTAAAATTCCTGCTCCCGTGAGAAGGGAAGTCCCCAGAATTAACCAGACAAAACTCACCAGCCAGATAAAACGGGCGGTCTGAATGACGTTGGGCAGAATCTTCTCCTCCCTTGCCTCCCCCACATAGATGCTAAAAGCACCCCCAATCCCTCTAACAAAGAAGGTCAGAGCAATGACTACAATTCCTTGCCCGCCCACAAACATCATCAAGTGCCTCCAGATGTTATGGCTATAGGAGAGATGGTCAAGGTCACGAATCAGGGTAAGACCGCAGGTAGCAAATCCGCTCATAGCATCAAAAGAGGCGTCAAGGAAATTAACAAAGTGGCCGGAGAGATAAAGAGGAATTGCCCCAAGAAGCATCGCAAACAACCAGGAGAGAGAAGCAACGACCATACCATGTGTCCAGTTGAGTTCTTTGGAGCGGGGAATGAGGGAAAGAAGAAAATAACCAACAGTAAATGAAACAAGGGCAGCTAAAAGAAAGTCAAGGGCAGGGTTCCATTCCTTGAAGCAAAGAGCAACAATCAGGGGAATAAACATCAAAACCCCCAACCCAATAATTAATTTGCCAAGGTAGTAACCAATGACTTTAAGGTCTTCAAGTTTCGGTTTAAAAATCATCAGAAAATCCGGATAAATAAGAGGAGAAGAAAGGAAGCGAAGATAAGAATAAGCGGATAGGTAACTTCGGTTAAAATTCCTAAGACCGCTTTCCCTGTAATTTCGGATAACTTAAGAATAGTTTTTAGAGTCATTTTACTTTTTTTCCGAAGGACCAAGGAGAGCGCGCAGCAAGTCCTGTTCATTCTCGAGAGATGTCAGAGCAATAACCTCATCGGCTACTTGCAAAACCGTATCACTCCTGGGAATCAAGACCTGTGTCCCTCTGATAATGGAAACAATCACGGCATCACTGGGAAGATTAAGGTTCTTTACTTCCTTATTAATGGTTGGCGAATCATCCGGTAAATCAATTCTCACCAAAGCTAATTTTCCCTTCCTGAAGGTTGCCAAATTAACGAAATCGTCCAGCGAAACCTCCTCTTCAATAATCTTGGCAATAATTCCGGTACTGTTCACAGGAACGTCAACACCCAATTCACCAAAAATATGCTCATTTTTGGCATCATTTACCAGGGCAACAGTGCGAGAAAGATGAAAAATTTCCTTTGCCAACTGGCAGATAACGAGATTATCCTCATCATTTCCTGTGACTGCGGCAACAACGTCGGCTCGCTCTGCTCCCGCTGCCTCTAAAGAAGAAGTACGGCACCAATCACCATTAATCACCAGAATGTCAAGTTCTTTAGTAATAAATTTACAGGTTTCCTTATCCTTCTCGATAAGACTGACCGTATGCTTATCCTGTATAAGTCGCCTGGCAAGATAGTAGCCAATCTTTTTTCCGCCAACAATAATAATATGCATAATTACAGTCCGAATTTCTTCTTGACCTTTTTAAGGTTTTTCATCATCACCACACCAAGGATGCAATCCCCTTTTGTTAGGATAGAATCCGGACGAGGAATAACCGGATGATTATTTTTTCTCATAACCACCACTAAAAACTCCCCGGGAATATTTATTTCCTCGATTTTTTTACCTTCCAATTCGGAAGATACGGAAATTTCCAAAACACCTAAATATCCACTTTCGGTGAGATAACTGGAAAGATGGCTTTCAATAATGCGGTCCCTGATGCGCGCCGCAATAAGCATTGTACCGCTGATAACCTTTAAACCAAAACCGCGGTAGACCTCAGCCAGATCCGGCTCATAAACACGCGTAATTACACGGGGAACCTTAAAGATTTTTTGTCCAATCTGGGCAATCATAATGTTGCTCTTATCCGAATCGGTGACAGCAACAAAGGCATCGGCTTTTTCAATCCCCGCCTCTTTCAAAACCCCCAAATCGGAACCGTCACCGGTAATGGTCAAACCATTAAACATTTTACCCAGACGTTCAAATGCCTCTTGCTTTCTGTCAATAATAACCACGTTATGCCCTTCTTTCTGCAGAAGTTGAGATAGCTGCTCGCCTACACGGCCACATCCAACAATAATGATATACATTTTATTTTAGGTTTTCAACAGTTTTTCTGAAGTTATATCGTGGTTGGTGGGTTTTGCGAAAATAGAGAACCCCTTCCCCAATGATAAAGGCCAGAAGAAGCAGAATAATAACCGTAATCTCTTCTCGTGAAAGGTTCTGAAACACTGTAGTTAAAATACCATAAAATTGTAAAAATATCAAGTCAAATTGCCTTTTTCCGGGGATTGGATTAAAATGTTCAATATGCCCAGGCAATTAAAGATTAATCCTGAAAGAACTGAAAAAAGGATTATTAAATTTATTCTGGAGGAATTGGATAAAATTCCCTTCCATAAAGCAATTATCGGCCTTTCAGGGGGAATAGATTCCACGGTTATCACTTATCTCACCGCTAAAGCCATTGGCTCTAAAAATATTTTTTCCCTTATTCTTCCTTTCCAGAATAGTTCTTTAGAAAACATCAACGATGCCAAAATGGTGGCGAAAAAACTTTCGTTGCACAATGAAATTATTAACATTACCCCAATGCTCAAGGCCTATTTCAAAAATTTCTCAAAAGTAAATAAAATTCGTCTGGGGAATAAAATTGCAAGAGAGAGAATGAGCATTCTCTATGATGTTGCTAAAAAAGAGAAAGCCCTGGTGATTGGAACTAGCAATAAAACGGAACTTCTCCTCGGTTACTTCACCAAATATGGGGACGGAGGGGTAGATTTAGAGCCATTGGGTTCTCTCTATAAAACCCAGGTATATCAGTTGGCAGAATACCTGAATATTCCCAAAAAAATCATTAAGAAAACTCCCAGTGCAGATTTATGGAATGGGCAGACCGACGAGGGCGAATTAGGTCTTTCTTATCGGGAGATGGATGAAATCCTCTATTTTTTAGTTGACCGTGGATATAAAAAGAATAGGATATTAGAATTGGGCTATCCCGAGAAAAAGATTAAAAAAATTGAATCCCTTCTTAGAAATTCCTCCCATAAAAGAAATCTATGCCCTATCCCAATTTAATAGAGGAGGCACCTGGAGCAGTAACGCAAGGATAAAAATCAGGGCGCTGGTGAAACTCTTTCAAAAAAGATTTGCTAATTTCTCCCCGAAATTTTCCTACGTTTTCTTCCCTAATTATGTGAAGAGTGCAGCCACCGAAACCAGCCCCGATCATCCTTCCTCCGATTACCCCTTTTATCTTTCTTCCTTCATCGACGATGAGGTCTAATTCCGGACAACTTACTTCATAGAGGTCCCTTAAGCCATTATGGGAAAGATAGAGAAGTTTCCCAAAAGAGACAAGGTCATTTTTCTTTAGATTCTCAACCGCTAACAAGACCCTTTCATTCTCTTCAACCACATACTGAACCCTCTTCTGCAAAACCGGCGGAAGTTTGCTTCTTAATTCTGAGAATTGCCGGGAACTTATGTCCCGCAGATTAGGGGCTGTCTCAAAATAAGCTTGACTATTTGGAGACAACCCCTTAGTGGATAATAATTCTGCGGCTTTTTCACACTCTCTTCTCCTCTGGTTATAGGCAGAGACAGATAACCTACGACTCTTTTTTGTATCGGTAAGAACAAGTTTATAACCGGTAAAAGAAAGTGGAACGTAGGAGTAGGAAAGGTCCCGGCAGTCAAGAAAAAGGGCAAAATCTTTTTTGGAGAGAAGGGAAGCAAACTGGTCCATTATCCCGCAGGAGACACCGACAAATTCATTCTCGGCTTTCCGGCACAAAACCCCCATTTCTTCTTTAGTTATCTTCAGATTATTTAATGTTTTAATGAAGAGAGCGGTGGCTACTTCCAATGCCGCCGAGGAACTTAAACCAGCACCCAGAGGAATATTCCCTGAAATCTTCAGTTCCATCCCTGAAAGAGGAAACCCATTCTTTTGGTATTGGTCAATCACGCCAACCGGATAATCGGACCAATCCCTCCGCCTCTTGAGTTTCTCATCAAGGTTAATCTCTACTTTCCGGTTAAAATTGATGGAATGAAGAATTACTTTTTTGTCTTTCCTTCCTTTCCCTGTAACGGTAATTTCTTGATTAATGGCGCAGGGAAGAACAAAACCGGAGTTGTAATCCGTATGTTCACCAATTAGATTTATTCTGCCCGGAGCCCTGACCTTAATTACAGCCATTTTGGATGGGACTTAAAAAAGGAGACGGTCTTTGCCAAGCCATTTTCCAGTTCTATTTCTGGCTGCCAGGATAATTCTTTCTTCGCTCTTTCTGCAGAAAGATAGATACGATTGACTTCTCCTAAACGTGGGGCACTATAGTTCGGTCCTTTTTTAAAACCGATAATCTTTCGCAATTTTTTAAAAAGTTCATTCACCGAACTCCCTTTTCCGGAGCCAAGATTGTAGATACGATTATCACCCTTTCTCAGAGAAATCATCATCGCCTCAATAATATCATTCACATAGAGATAGTCACGTAATTGAGTCCCATCGCCAAAGATAAAGGGCGTTTTGCCTTTAAGCATCTTCCCAATAAATATGGAAACCACCCCTGCTTCTCCATTAGGGTCCTGACGCGGCCCGTAGACGTTGGGGAAACGGAAAATGGTATATTTCAAATGGTAGAGAGTGCGGAAAAATTCCAGGTAATGCTCAACCGTATGCTTGGAAACACCATAAGCGCAGTTAGGATGAATAGGATGATTCTCGTCAGCGGGAAGATAATCCGGCTCTCCGTATATTGCTCCGCCGGTAGAGGCATAAATGAATTTTTTGGGTTTTTTCTTCAGGCAAAGGGAAAGAAGATTTAAAGAGCCAAGAACGTTCACTTCAGCATCAAAAACAGGGTTTTTCAGTGATTTTCGCACATCAATCTGAGCCGCCAGATGGAAAATGTAGTCAAATTTTTTCTTTACAGAAAAGATTTTTTTAAGGGAAGGGGATAATATATCCAGTTTGTAGAATTTTGCCCCGGGGTTCAGGTTAATCTCCTTTCCCGAAGAAAGGTTATCAACAACCGAAACATCATAACCATATTTAACCAGACGGTCTACAAGATGTGAACCAATAAAACCCGCTCCTCCGGTAACTAAAACTTTCATAGAATTTTTCGGGTTCGATAAATCAAACCCCTACATAGTTGTAGGGGCGACATTTATGACGCCCGTTGTTTCGGGTCGGATAAATCCGACCCCTACAACTTTCCTATTTTACGCAGTTGGGAGGCCTGGTCCTCGGGAAGAATATCACCGATGAAGACCCCGGCTCCCTCTTCCGAACCAGCCAAATATTTTAATTTATTTTTTGTTCTGTAGCAAGGGTAAAACTCAATGTGAAAATGATAATAAGGATATTTTCTTCCATCGGTTGGCGCTTGATGGATGCTCATAATGTATGGAAAAGAGAAACCAAAGAGTTTATCATATTTTGTCAGAACATCCTTCATTATTTCCGCAAGATTCTTGATATCCTTCTCTTTAAAATAATGAAAAGAGGTAAGATGCTTTTTGGGAAAGATATGAACTTCATAGGGAAAACGGGCATAGAAAGGAACAAATGCCAAAAAACCTTTGTTCTGGGAAAGAATTCTTTTTTTCTCTTTTTCTTCTTCCTTCCCTATTTCACAAAAGAGGCATTTCCGCTTTTTTTTAAAGTAATTAAAGGAGGCATTTAGTTCCTTTTTTATCTTTGGAGGAATAAAAGGATAACCGTAAATCTGACCGTGGGGATGAGAAAGCGTAACTCCAATCTCTTTCCCCTTATTCTCAAAGATAAAGACATATTTGATAAAGGAATATTTTCCCAATTCCCGGTATCTATCCTGCCAGACGAGGATGAGATTTTCAATTTTTTCAACCGGAAGGTCGGTAAGGGTCAGATTATGACGGGAAGTATAACAGATAACCTCACAAATCCCCTTTGCCGGCGCTCTTCGGTATAAGCCATCTTTTCCATTTTTGGAATAACTGACAGATTTGGAAAAAGAGGGGAACTTGTTCTCAAAGACGACTATCTCGTAATCTGAGGAAAGGATTTCGGTCTCTATCTTCCCTTTTTTAGAAGGACATAAAGGACAATAATCTTTTGGAGGAAAAAAAGTGCGTTCCGAGCGATGCGAAGCGATAACCACCCACTCCTCTAATGTTGGATTCCACCGTAATTCCATCATTTTACTTTTTTCTTCCTATCTTTCTTTTTTTGATTCTCTGTCTTTTTGTCAAAGGTGTAATAAATCAGATACCGACCATCCTTCTTAATTATCCTCTTTTTCTTCATTTTCCAAGTCGGGATGGGCGGATTCGAACCGCCGACCTCCTGCTCCCGAAGCAGGCGCGCTAAACCGGACTGCGCTACACCCCGAATAAATTATATAACTACAGATTAACACAGATAACAGCATAGCTGTCATTCCCGCAATCAGTAAGCGGGAATCTATAGGGGCTTAATTTATCAAGCCCGTTGTTTCGGGTTCAATAAATTGAACCCCTACATTGTCAAGCAAGCTTGACTACTACGTTTAGATTCCTGCTTCCGCAGGAATGACGTATTCTTGTCATGCTGAATACAATGAAGCATCTCATTCTTCTATGAGTTCCTTCAGTCGCTTTCGCTCCTTCAGAGCCTGTCCTGAACGAAGTGAAGGAATGACACCTCAGGTGTCACTTCGTTTCACTCAGAATGACGTAGCCTTGTTTATCTGTGGTTATGGAAGAAACTTCTATTTGTAAATATCTCTCCCATAACAATCAATGCCAACAATCAAGGGGAAATCTATTACTTCTAATTTTAAGATTGCTTCACATCCTAAATCAGGATATGCAATGAGCCCTGCTTTCTTTACAAACTGGGAATATAATGCACCACAGCCGCCAAAAGCAACAAGATAGATTGCCCGGTATTTTTTTATTGCCGCAATAACCTCCTGGCTGCGGTCTCCCTTGCCAATCATTCCTTTCAAGCCCAATCTCAGAAGGGTTGGGGTAGAAGAATCCATCCGATAACTTGTCGTTGGCCCGCAGGAACCGATAATCTTCCCGGGAGGTGCCGGCGTTGGTCCACTATAATAGATGATTTGGTCTTTTAAATCAAACGGTAAAGAAAAGAGAGAGTCTTCAGCTAACGCTTCAGAATGACCACGTGAGATTGCCACAGCCTTCAGCTTCGCAATAACTTCGTCGCTTTTAACCATTCTTTGATGCGCTGCATCCCGCGCGGTATAGATGACGCCGGAAAGCAAAACTTCATCCCCTGCTTTCATTTTTTTGATTTCCTTTTTCTCTAACGGGGTAGTTATTCTTTTAACCATTATAAATTAGCCTCATAAATGAGGCAACTACCGTCGAGCAAGCTCGACCACTACAATAGGAAATTCCTATGCACTCAATGTTATCTCTTTATGCCGATTTGCCCAGCAGGAAATATTGACCGCTACCGGCAGTCCGGCAATATGGGTGGGGAAGGTTTTAATCCTTACCGATAAAGCGGTTGTTTTCCCACCTAATCCTGCCGGTCCAATATTCAGTTTATTGATTTCTCGCAGTAGTTCTTTTTCCAATCTTCTGGTTTTAGTTTCGTAATTCGTAATTCGTAATTCGTAATTTTCTAATAGTGCCTCCTCTGCCAGGGAGGCCGCCTTCTGCATCGTCCCACCAATACCTATCCCCACAATTACCGGAGGACAGGGATTTGAAGATGCCTGCCTTATGGAGTCAAGGACAAACTTCTTAATTTCGCCTTCTTTAGCATTCGGAGACAGCATCTTTGTTTTAGCCATATTCTCAGCGCCAAAACCCTTGATTAAAACCTTAATTTTCAAGTGAGTTCCAGAAACTATTTTCTCGTGAATAATCGCCGGCGTATTGTCCCCGGTATTAATCCTGGATAAAGAGTCAACTACCGATTTCCGTAAATACCCATCCTGATAGCCCTTTCTTACTCCTTCCTGAACAATACTATCAAGGGAGGAATAAGAACCTAAATCAATTTTAATATTATCCCCTATTTCCAGGAAGACAACTGCTATTCCCGTATCCTGGCAGATAGGGATTCTCTCGCATGCCGCAATTTCAACATTCTTCAAGATAGCGGTAATAACGCTTTTTGCCTTTCCTTGCTCCCTTTGCTGAGTCATTCTTAATAAAGATATTAAATCTTTATTCGCCTTGCAATTACTATCGATGCAAAGACGACTGACAGCAGTGATAATCGTTTTAGCAGAAATCTTACGCATTTTCATTCATCGTTTTCAATAAGTTCAGTGATTTTTGCTCAAGCGGAAGATGATAATCCCTAAAATATTCAATATATTTCGTAAGTTCTTTTCTCAGATTGAGAGGCACCTTTAACCTTGCGAGAAGAGAAGGTTTCAAATTCAGAAGGTAATTCATCAATGCTACCAAAGGATAATTAATCACAAGGGACTCCCTGTCTTCCTGAGAACATTTCCTGCAGAGAATGCCTCCTGCTTTGGCGCTAAATTTAAGTCCCGGCGAATTTTCCCCAATCTTTTCCCGGCAGATGACACAATTGTTAAGAAACGGACCATAGCCAAGAAGTTTCAAAAATTTTAACTGGAAAGTAATCAAGATTAATTCCGTTGAAGCATCGTCTTTTGCATTCTCTAAAAGTTTGAAACTTTCAAGCAGTAACCAGAAAAGAGGGCTGTTCTCCTCACTTTCCTTGATTGTTTCTTTGACCAACTCCAAAATATAGAAAGCGGAAGATAACTTCCTCAGGTCTTGATGTAATTTTGGAAATGCATCAAGGAGTTCGGAGGATGAGACAAGAGACAGGGCATTCTCTTTTTTGTACAGAAAAAGTTCCACATAAGAGGGAAAAAGATGAAAAACAGGGGTTTTCCTGGTTCCAACAACTCCTTTGGCAATAGTATCAATTCTACCAAAGTCAAGAGTGTAATAAACAATAAGCAAGCTTGTTTCTCTGAATCTCTTACTTTGAATAATCAACGCATTCGTTCTTGCTAAAGCCACTTATTTTTCAGTTTTCTCTTTTTGTCCGCTTAAGCCCAATGATAGCATTAATTTTAATGCTTCTTCCACGCTTAAATCCAATCGCTTTAAATTCTTTTCCGGCATTAAGCAATAGAAACCTGTGCTAATATTAGGCACGGTGGGAATAAACAAACTCACCAACTTTTCGGTATTCTTTTTTTGAATTTCTTCTCGGGCAGGAGAGGTAATAAAGGCAAGGGTCTGCATACCATAAGAAAGTTCCACAAGGGCAACACCGCTGAAAGGACCCTTTTTTTTCTTTAAAATTGCATCGCTGATTCCTTTAACTGAAGTGTAAATCTTGTTAAAAAGAGGAATTTTAGCCAGAAGTCCTTCCGAGAATCCCAATAATCTTTTTCCCAGGAAATTACTTGCCAGGGCACCCACGAAAAGGATAATCAAAAGAAGGGAAACAACTCCCAATCCCGGGGTATAAAACTGGGGTAGATACTTCAGGAAAATTCTGCCCAATATTCCCTCCAGAAGGAAAGAAAGTTTCCAGAGAATCCAGATGGTCACCGCAACAGGAATCAGAACTACCAATCCGGTAACAAAATAACGTCTCAAACTTTTCATTATAGTTTAAATTATCCTGCGGCTACCAGTCGAGGGCTTGATAAATCAAGCCCCTACACAGGCAGAGCAAGCTCTGCAACTACAATAAATTCAGTATTCTGGCCTCTTCTCTTCTCATCACTGCTCTGTCCCTTTGAATCGTATCATTATAACCATTGAGATGCAGAAGCCCATGAATGACCAGAAGAGATACCTCTTTTTTAAGTGATTGACGATATATCTGTGCCTGTCTTCTTGCCGATTCCAGGGAGATAAAAAGTTCCCCGGTCTTCTCGTCTACGGGAAATGCAAGAACGTCCGTGGGTCTATCTGCACCACGATATTCAAGATTGTATCCTTGAATTTTTTGATCATCAAGGAAAATTATTCCAATTTCTTCCTGTTTGATTCTTCTGAAGTGGCAGACAGTTTTGACAACGGTCTTAAGGAATTTTAAGTCAAACTTTGTTTTTGTCAGATTGTGAACGTATATTTTTCTCATAGGCCTTGACAATCTCCCGAACAAGAGGGTGCCTGACAATATCTTTTTCGGAAAGATAGACGAATTTTATCCCCGCAATCTTTTTAAAAAGTGATTGTATTTCAACCAACCCTATCGTCGCATTTGCAGGAAGATCGGACTGGGTTATATCTCCCGTAATGACCACCTTTGAATCAAAACCCATTCGGGTAAGAAACATTTTCATTTGCTCGGCCGTTGCATTCTGACCCTCATCCAAAATAACAAAGGAGTTATTCAGGGTTCTGCCTCTCATATAGGCAAGAGGAACTATCTCGATTACCCTTTTTGCGAATAATTTTTTTAGTTCTTCAATGCGCAGCAGATCATAAAGTGCATCATAAAGTGGCTGGAGATAGGGGCGAATCTTTTCTTCCAAATCACCTGGGAGAAAACCTAACTTCTCCCCTGCTTCAATGGCAGGTCTGGTCAAAACGATTTTCTGAACCCGTCCCTGCTTTAAATCAGAGAGTGCCCTCGCTACCGCTAAATAGGTCTTTCCCGTACCTGCCGGCCCAATGGAAATTACCAGGTCATATTTATCCATCGCCTGGCAATAATTCCTCTGTCCCTCTGATTTTGGAAAAATCGTGCTTTTTTTAGAGGAAATTTCAATTAAGTTGGGTTTGGATAAGGAAGAATTTTCCTCCAAAATTCTCAAGAGTGACTCTTTCTCCATCCTCCCTTTTCTTACCAAAGATATGGCTTTTTCCAAAAGATGAAAAGATTCCTTTACTTTCCTTTCTTCTCCGCTAAGAGAAACCTTACAACCTCGTGCAGTAATCCTCACCCCCAATTTATCCTCAAGAAGTTTTAAATTCTCGTCGTATTTCCCAAAAAGGGACAAGGCCTCCTCGTTATTTCTTAGTAAGAATTGCTTATCCATAAAAATGGGGTCAGGTCTCAACATTTGACAAAATGGTATTGTAGGGGCTTGATTCATCAAGCCCGCGGGTCGGATAAATCCGACCCCTACACAAATTCTTGTTTTTTGTCAAATGTTGAGACCTGACCCCTAATTGCTTACGGGATATTAAAAATCTGCCCAGGATAGATGAGGTTCGGGTCTTTAATTTTGCTGCGATTAGCATTGAAAAGTTTTCCCCATAGAAAACCATTTCCATAGACCTTTTCGGCAATTCTCCATAGAGAATCACCTTTCTTTACCACACATCTTCTCAGTCGGCTTTGTGTTATCTCAACAACTACTACCTCTTTCCCTTTACTTTTCTCAAAGATGCCGGTATTGATTCTATCAAGGTCCAGTTTGGGGGCAACCAAACTTTCAGAAGAACTACCCACAACGTAACCTTCATTGCCTGCATTAGAGACAACCGAAGTAAAGGTTATCCCTAAAATTACTGCCACAAAAAGAAACATTATTTTTTTCATCTTTCACCCCCTCATTATTTTCTATTTTGGAACTTTAAGAAGAAGTCCCGGATGAATAACATTCGGATTTTTAATTTTGTCTCGATTAGCATTGAAAAGTTTTTTCCATAGAGAAGCATTCCCGTAGACGCTTGATTTGGCTGCAATCGTAATCAGCGAGTCCCCTCTTTTAACCCGATAGCTTTTTACCTCTTTCATCTTTTTCTCTTCCTCTCTCTCTTTTCTTAACGTTTCGGCTAATCCGTTGATCTTATCAATAGCGTTATTCGTGTTAGCCACCGCTTTATTGGCCGCCTCAATCGCCATATTCGCTGCGGCAATGCTCTCGTTAGCAGCGGCTTCCGCCTTTTTGGCAGAATTCAATGCTTCAATTGCCGTCTTTTCCGCTTTCTTGCTTACTTCTAACGAGGTCTCGGCAATGGCCTCTGCTTTTTTAGCGGACACATTTGCCTTTTTACTTGACTCCAATGCAGATTCGGCTTTCGTCCTTGTTATTTCTGCAGGAGTTGGTCCTTTTTTTACCTTCCTTTTCCACAACCATCGTCTCCTCTTAGAAGTTGCCTTTTTTACAGGTGCTATTTCCTCTTCTTTATCCGGAGCAGCATAACTACCGACATTGATTCTGTTCAAATCAAGAGACGGGACAATCATACCTTCGGAAGAATCACCAACAAGATATCCTCCATCCTCCGCCATACAGAAAATAGGAGAAAAAAACATTATTCCTAAAATCACTGAGGTTCTAAACAACATTATTTTTTTCATCGATTTCCTCCTTTTTTTACCAGACATAGCAAAGAACTTCTCCTCCAATTCCTTGCTTCCTTGCCTCTTTATTACTCATAATTCCAGAAGAGGTGGAAAGAATGGCAATCCCTCTATTAACAACAACCTTTCCTCTTTTGCTATAGAGTCGTAATCCCGGCTTGCTTACCCTCTTAAGACCGGAAATTCTGTTTTTTTCATTCTTTAGATAGATAAGTTGAAGTTTCAAAAACTTGCGGTCATTTAATACAAGAACTTTATAGTCCTTAATAAATCTTTTTTCTTTCAGAATTCCGGCAATTTTCTCCTTAATCATGGAAAAAGGAATTTCCACCTCCTGATGGGAAACGTTGATTTGGTTGCGGATTCTCGTAAGCATATCCGCAATTGGGTCTGTCATAGCCATTTTTTCACCTTTCTTTCACTAATTCTTTTCACTAAGAGTTCGGAATTTTTCCGCAGTGTGCCTTCGGGTCGGATAAATCCGACCCCTACCAAGGCGAGGAAAGTTTCTGTAGCGTGCCTTGTGAATCTGTGAGCGGGCACGGTGTCCCGTAGGAACGAGCGAGCAGATTCACAGAGTGTAGTTTGCCTCGCTGGGGCAAACAAACGGACGCCGTGCGACGAGTAAGGAGCACACTCTTGGCGTCGGGTGCGAGTCGGTGAGCACCTGACCGACGAACAAAGTGAGAAGACCCGCCTAAGAAATCTTTCCGAGCCTACCAGCTTGCTTTTCTTACCCCGGGAATTTCTCCTCTTAATGCCAATTCCCGAAAGCAAATCCTGCACAACCCAAATTTACGATAATATCCTCTTGGCCTTCCACATCTCTGACAACGATTATATCTTTGTGTGCTATACTTTGCTTCTCGCTTATTC
>SDBU01001553.1_pt1 | contig 32421 bp, 37 predicted proteins | sample 2277071 | NCBI WGS metagenome assembly SDBU01 (sample SAMN10397929, study PRJNA504765) | marine sediment metagenome | isolation source: marine sediment core GS08_GC12, 126 cmbsf | place: Arctic Ocean: Gakkel Ridge, Loki's castle | collected 2008 | reverse complement strand
TAAAAGGACTTTTTCAGGTTGCCCTATGGGCAGAGCCTACGGAGAAGCCCTAAAACTCCTTGCTACGAAAAGCCTCAACAATCCGCAGCCTTGTTACGAAAAGCGAACAATCCGCAACTTTCAATACTTAACTCCTTTGTCTTTTTCAATTTTGTACCTTATTTTGTTTTGAACAAACAAGTCAGGTTTCCCTTCGGCTTTAGCAATAAGTTCCCAGACAATGGCTGTACGAGCTAAATCAATACACCAAGCAGTATTTAGTAAATTGCTTGCTAGAGCATTTATAAATAGCTCTGATAATTCTATAACAATAGGATGAATCTTATTTTTCTGCTTAGGCGTTTCAAGTGTTTTGGGCGTATAGATACAATTGGGGTGTGATCTTCCACAATAAGTACCTGACTTAGCACGACAAAAATACAGGCTTTCTCTGCCACATTTTGCTAAATATTTAACATCACTTCTCATATCTATCCCCTTTCAGCTTGACGAATCATTCTGTCGCAGTCTCTTTTCAATTCCTGCGATAACCGCCCCACTACACGATATGCCTCGTTGTGTGTTTCCTGGTACAGCTTCGCATATCCTTTGGCACAATTCCTGGCAGTTACAGCCTCTGATTTAAGATGTGTTAGCATATTCATAATATCCTCTACTTTCCAGCCTGCGTTCTTTTGCACGCTTTACACTCGACTTCACTTCGTTTTATCTTTTTTCGTGGTCTGTACCAACATATACCGCAAGCAGTCCCGCAACAGGAATCGTTGTAAATAGGCACAGGGTAATGTACTAATTTGCTATGCACGCATTTACTCATATTATCCCCTTTGTTTTCAAAATCATACAAACACACAAAAACACAATCCATAAAAAACAGAAAATAGCGTATAGAATCAAATATCTTTTCAACATATTAGTCTCCTGTCTTAAAAGCTGGGCCGACCTCAGCCATCCGTGGTACGATTCAAATGCCTTGCCAGAACCTGCCTGACATACTCAGCACGAGTATCATTCTGTTTGTTCTTATGATTAGACTTTTGAGTTGCTAACCCAATAAGCTCCCATAAAGTAGGGGGGAAGTTGACCATATGCTTTTTGAGTTTTTTCATATAATGGTTATCATTCCCAAATTGAACCTAATAATTCTAACAATTTGTTTTCTTTATGATATGATGGGTTTTCTTTCAAGAGTATGAGTATCTTAATCTTATCGATTATTCTCTTTATGTCTTTTAATTCGTTAAGAATAAAAATCGGTAGCTTAAAAAGCCTATACTTTCTCACTTGGTAAGAATTATAGATTTCTTTCTTATTTTTGAAAAGTGTTGATTTTGCTTCAATTAAAGCGAGGATTTGGTTTTCATATACTATTATAGCATCTATTTTATAAAATTTATCGTGTTTTGTTGCCTTGCATTTTATTGGGTAAAGAGCGTATTCTAAGACACATTTGATTTTTTTAAGCTTGCAATGATGATACAATTCACCTAATAAGTTTGATTCATTCGTATAATACAAAGGGTCATATTTCATACATTTAGTCCTTGTTATCTGCAAAGCCTTTTACTTTGTCAACGACACCTGGTGGATATGCATAAGTCGTACCGAATTGATTAGCTTTGATTTTCCCTTTTCTACGCAATTCACTTAATCGATAACGAACTGTATAAATTTCGATTCCTGTTTGCTCTGCTATTTGTTCGGCTGTCAGCATTGTTTTTTCCTTTGTCTGTTTCTCTTAATAATAACAATAACATATCGGCTATTGCAAGGACAATCTTTAAGAAATATTCAGGGTATTTCGTAAGTCTTGTGTAGTCGAAGGGTTATGTAAGAAATAAATATCTATTTCCGCCAGAAAAATATGCAGCGGATAAGACGTGTCCGTGATTTTCTAAGTACAACCCATATATTGTATTCTGAGTAATTCAGTTCTTATTTGTTTGACTTCTGTACTTGTAGTGTAGTAAGATTGATTGTATATGTCTAATGCGATACAGAATATCGACCAGATTTGCCGCAACAATCACTATACACAAAGTTTACTCACGAGCATAGAAACTGAAACAGCTAAGCAGTATGAGGCTCTCATTGACGCTCACGAGCACTTTGCTTTTTGGGAACGCAATCAATTACATAAATTACGTCAGGTATTTGAGAAAGCAGAGGGTGGATAGGTTAATGCCAGCGCATAAACGAGAAATAAGTAAAGCAGATGAAGCAGAGATTATAAAGTATGCACTTGTAGGCTGTTACGATAAGACAATAGCCAGACTGACTGGTATTCCCGAGACTACGCTAAAGAGACGATGTGGCGACTTAATTGCTAAAAAAAGGGCAGAACGCAAATACAACTTACGAGTGGCCCAGGACAAAGCAGTTACAGCAGGCAATTCGGCGTTATTGATATTCCTGGGCAAGAATGAGCTCGGACAGGTAGATAAACAAGAACGTGTTATTGACATGGGTGAAGAAACAATAAAAACTGTTTTAGGTATAATCAATGGCTGCACAAAAGGAAAATTACCAAGCAACGACCCGAGAGATTCTTCAGAAACACCTTGAGGATCGATTTTGGCGTTTGAATAATCTGTATTGGATTATGACAGAGCAGGGAGAGAAGATTCTATTTGTAATGAACCCTGTTCAGATTTTACTTTACCGTGCGTTGTGGTGGTTGAACATAATACCTAAAAGCCGCCAGCATGGCATTACTACATTCATCGCTATATTCATGCTCGATATGTGTTTATTTAATTCAGATGTCAGGGCAGGAATAATAGCTCACAAGCTGCTTGATGCTAAAAAGATATTCCGCGACAAGATAAAATATGCCTACGACCATTTGCCAGAGGATTTGCAATCGGCGATCTCATTAGACAAAAACGACTCACAAGAGATAGTCTTTGCCAACAACAGTAGTATTTATGTCGGGACTTCAATGAGGTCGGGTACGCTTCAAATACTTCATGTTTCAGAATATGGGTGGATTTGCACCCATGTGACACAAAAAGCGGCTGAGATCAAGGCTGGCGCAATGGAGACCGTCCATGATAAAGGTTTTATCCTCATCGAGTCAACATTTGAGGGACCAAACGGCGACTTTCCTGAGATGTGTGAGGAAGCAGACCAGGTCAGAGCGTCGGGCCGAGAATTAGGGCCACTTGATTACAAGATACATTTCTTCGCCTGGCACCAAAAGGCCAGCAATGTAACTGATCCGAAGTTTGTTGAGATACCGCCAAAGATGAAAGTTTACTTTGACAAGCTCGAAAAGGTGTTTGATAAGAAGATAACCCCAGAACAGCGAGCTTGGTATGTTGCGAAGAAAAAGATTTTAAAGCATTTAATGTGTGGTCAGCACCCAAGTACATTAGAGGAGGCCAAAATAGCAAGTGTTGAAGGTGCATACTATGCGACTGAAATGGCGCAGATGCGTGAGGAAGGGCGTATATGCCGTGTACCTTTTTTAGATGCACATCCCGTGCATACAGTGTGTGATTTAGGGATGGGTGGTAATATGCCCTGGATATTCTTTCAGGTTGTTGGTCTTGAAGTTCACGTAATTGATTGCTTTAGCTTAGCTAAGAAGGATGACGTTAGAGGCGGGGCTGCATTTTACAAGAGGATGCTCGATAACAAGCGTGAACAGGGTAGATACAGCTACGGCAAGCATTTCTGTCCGTTTGATATAAACAAGGGCGAAATAGGGACGGGCGAAATTGTTTGCGAGACATTCAAACAGAACGGAATATACTTTATCAAGCTTGATAAAGAAACGAATGTTTTGGATGGTATCCAGAGGCTAACTAATATATTTCCAAGCATTTACATAGATTCGGAAAAATGCACAGAGTTGATTACTGCCTGGTTATGTTATCATCGGGAATGGATTGAGAATTTATCAAGATACGATGAACGACCGGCACACGACAAGTCGAGCCATTACGCTGATGCTGGCAGGTATTTATCGAAGGTTATTGAAGATAAGCTATACGTTATGGATGATAGGCTGAAAAACACACAGGCTGTAGCCGAAATGGAGTATTTGATACTTGGATAGTTCAGTATTAAGCAATATACCGGACTGCAAAAAATGTCAATGGTGGTATGAGGTCTGTGGCAAGTGCAGGAAGCCTGATAGTGTTAATTGTCCTAAAGGTATTCGGCGACCAACACAAGAAGTAGCGGAGACAGAGTACATAATATTAGGTTAGGAGCTTGATTATGGCAGCAGGAAAACCGAAATCAGTTAAACCACCGGCATTACCACCACCGGTAGTTACGCCGACTGAGATAGTAGGTGAGGCTGCAAAGGCTGGTGAGGCTGAGGGTAGGCGTTTACGCAAGAGGACAGGTCGGAGAGCTACGCAGATAACCCGTTCAGGTGATTTAGGCATATTACGAGTTGGGCAGCCAAGCTTAAAGACTAAGTTAGGAGCTACTGCGTAGCAGGAGAAGAATAGTGAGCAAGAATGCAGAGAACCATTGGTTCAAATTAGAGTTAAAAAATATTGACCGGAATACGAATAGGAGTGCGTGGAAAGAAATATCACGCTGGTTGAGAATTGCTCGTCGGAAAATAGAAGTTGTGGCTTGCACTCAGGCACCGGATCAGTTACAATACGAGGCCCGCATCGATTTATAAAAACGGGTCTAACGGTTTAGCGGCTGTTAGCGTAAGAACAATTAAAGACGGTTGATAGGAGCCTATCCTTCTATCACCGTCTTTTTTTGTTACCCGAATGGATGGAAAATATAAATGGCGTTAAAAGATAATCAAAAAGAGCGAGCAGAGCCGATAATCAGACGGTTTGATAAACTCAAGGCTGATAGGGGTACTTTAGATTCACATCTTCAAGAGGTAGCTGAGCGTGTAATACCACGCAAAAGCTATGTAACTGCTAAGCGTCAGGAAGGCTCGAAGGTAATATCCTTCAATACGGAGCTATTCGATGCCACGGCTGTTTTTGCCAATCAAGATATGGCGGCTGGCCTTATTTCACACCTTATGCCGCCAAATAGTCGTTGGTTCGCATTGAAAGCAAAAGATTCAGAGCTAAGCAATGACGCAGCAATCAAAGAATCGTTGGCAAAATTAACGACTCTATTGCACGAAGAATTAGCAGCGTCGAATTTTTACAACGTAATGTACCAAGTAATGATTGATCTTGGTTGGGCAGGGACAGTTTGCGTCGAGCCTAAAGAGGGCAAGAAGACTTCGTTGTCATTTAGAACATACCATATCAGCGAGTTTGTTATTGCTTTGGATTCTGATCGATTGGTGGATACGGTTTACTATAAATTCAAATACACCGCCCGCCAGGCAGAGCAGGAGTGGGGGAGAGAGAGTTTGGGCAAGAGCGTAGTAGATGCTCTGACAAGCGACAGGAAAGAGGATGTAGATAAGGAATTTGAGTTCATACAAGAAGTTAGGCCACGTGAAGAATTTGATTCATTTCCTGCTACCGCTACCCGCCGACCAATTGCTTCTACGACTGTAGGAGTTAAAGATAAGAATATCGTTGATGAGGATGGTTTTTACGAAATGCCTAAACTGACTCCTCGATGGTACGTCAACAGTAATGAAATCAATGGCAGAAGCCAGGCAATGTTTGGCTTGCCGTGGATTAAGTTGATTAACCAGGTCTGGAAGAATATGGCGCAGGCGATAGAGTTAGGTCTGAGACCACCTACTCTCGTACCTGATGATGGCTTTATTGGTACGGTCAGGTCAGTGCCTGGTGCAATCTGGAACTATCGTGCGAGTTATGCAGCGATGCCTAATGCTATCAGGCAGATGCCGGTTCAGGGTAATACGAAGGACGCTATGGTGTATATTGAATGGCTTGAGAAGAATATCAAGAAAGCGTTCTTCAATGATTTATTTGTAATGTTAGCCCAGTTGACAGGTACTCAGACTGCATTTGAAATATCAGAGAGGATACAGGAAAAGCACTCAAGAGTTGTAGCTCCTGTCGGTCGAATCCAAACAGAGTTACTCAATGGTCTCATTTCACGTTGTGTAGCAGTTTTAGGTAGGGCGGGTAAGTTAAGAAGTATTCTCGCACCAGAGTTAATAGGCCAGGAATATGAGATTCAATATGTAAGTAAGTTGGCATTGGCATTACGGATAATTGAAACACGAAGTATCGAGGCTACGATGAATGTAATCAACCCCTTTGCAGAACTACAACCGCAGATATTTGACAACTTTGACTTCGATGAGATTGCCCGTGGTACAGCAGACCGAATGGGTATGCCTCCTGATATGATAAGAAGTCCTGAAGAAGTCGATGAAATACGTGAGGCCAGAGCAGAACAAGAGCAGGCTTTGCAAGCCGCTGAACTTGCTGCCGGTGCAGCCGATGCTGTGCCTAAATTACAAGGCAAAACTGAGGCAGGTAGTCCATTAGCTGAGATAGCGGAGGCGGCAAGTACATAATGAACGAAATGAACGAAATGAACGAAGTGCAGAAACAATTAGTCCTGGACTACCAGGAGATATTCGGACTTGATGCAGGCAAGCGGGTGCTCAATGACTTGGCTACTCGATTGAATTATTCGACGAGGATAATACCACAGGGCATACCAGGACTTATTGAGTTTGAAGTAGGTAAGCGTGAAGGATATCTGTATATACTCGACAAGATAAAGATTGACCTGAGTCAGGAAGTACAGGAGGTTACAGAGATGGAGGTTACAGAGATGGAGGTTACAGAGATGAAGGTTACAGATGATTGGTGAAGATTTAACAGACGGACAAGAAATAATAAATATTCTGCATATCACTACGAGCTTTGGCAAGCGGTATACTTGCCGGACGGTAGACGAACTGGCTTTATTTTACAAGAACTACAAAAAGGCTAAGAATCTCAAACGGGACGAGGATGTAGATATTCAGATAGGATTCGGCAGAATGACAAGGGCCGCGTATGATAATATACCGGCGTGTAAATATTTTATTAAAACTTAAATAAGGAGCAGTATTATGGCAGAAGGAACCGAGAATCCTGTAGAGGCAGGGCAGTTCTTAGGTGAAGATGGTGCGTTTCAAAGTGATTGGCAGGGCTTAGCTTTTCCTGACGATACCGACCCGCATAGAACAGATCCGACATTAGCTAATGTCAAGGATTTCAGGTCTATGGCGAAAATGGTTGTGAGCAGCCAGAAGCAAATCGGTCAATTAAGTGGTGGCAGGGAGTTTGCAATCCTGCCTAACGAACAATCCACAGACGATGAGAAAAGCGAATATCATAAGAAAATAGGCAGGCCGGATGCACCGGAAGGGTATGCATTAGATAAAGTACCTGTTCCGGAAGGTCAGACAAAAGACGTTAAGTTCATAGAGCATATAGGGCAGGTAATGTTCGATGCCGGTGTTCCTGCTAGTATGGCCGAAAAGATTACTAAAGGCTATATGGAGTATTTCCAAACCACTTTAGGTACAGCCCAGACACAGGATAAACTGGATGCCCAGGAAGCTAATAAAGAGCTTAGGGGTAAGTGGGGTGCAGCGTACGATAAGAATATAGCACTTGCCGTTTCTGCTGCTAATGCTTTCGGTGGTGTGATAGACGCTACGGAGACAGCGGCATTGATTAAGGAATTACCTTACGATGGTTTCGCTGCCCAGATGTTAGCTAAGGTTGGTGAGGTTATTGCCGAAAAAGGATTAGCCGGTAAACCTGCTGAGACAAAAGGCGAACTTACTCCTGCTGATGCCCATACGGAGATAAACAAAATTATGCTTGACCCTTATTATAGAACACCTACTCCGAAAGACAAGGGGCCAAACCATCAATATCACGACGAGCTTGTTCAAAAGGTCGAATCGTTATTTAAGGTAGCGGCGAATAAAGGGGGTGCGTAATGTCGGAATCTGAAAAACTTATACAGAGATATGAAAGTGAAAAAGACCTTGTAGAGAAAGCGCACCTTAAAGCAGAATTAGACCAAATGCCAATTGCATCGGGTGAATTAGAGCAAGTTCAGCAAAGAGAAATAGATAGACATACTGCTGCTACAAAAGGCTATCGTGAAACAAGGAAACAATAGCAAAAAATCCGAGTAGCCTGTAAGGGTTCGGTTGACAGCGTGAATAGCACGCCGCTGAGCAAGCGTAAAATGACCAGGTAGAATCCGAAATTCGGGTAGTTCTCCCGAAAAACAATTGATTAACGTTTTTTTAAGGAGAACTATTATGAGTTTCGAGATTCCAGTTTCTACTGTTGAGATGTACGATGCAAATATTTTGCTACTGTCTCAACAGAAAGACAGCCGCCTACGGATGACCTGCAAGGAAAAAACGGTTGTAGGTCGCACCTTTTATGGTGAACGTATCGGAGCAACGGCTGGTTCGGACATCGAAGACCGACACGGCGATACCCCACTGGTATCAACCCCCCATTCCAGACGCAGAGGTTCAATGATTGATTGGGATTGGGGAGACATTGTTGACGAGATGGACGAAATAAAAATGCTCATCTCACCACAAAGCAAATACGTTATAAACGCCCACGCTGCCGCCAACCGCAGAATAGATAAACATATCTACGATGCACTTGGTGGCGTTTCTTACGCTGGTCAATCCGGTGGAACTGCGGTTAACAACTACGATGCAGACGAATGCAGGGTAGTCAATGGAGACGGAGTAGTGAAAAATGCCGGTATAGATTTGACAGCTTCCACCTCCACAGCTTTGACTATTGCCAAACTCCTGACGTGCAAGCAGTTACTTGATGAAGGTGATATTGACCCTGAACGGCAAAGATACTTTTGTCACAACCCGTACAATATGAATCAGCTTTTGAATCTCACCGAGGTAAAGAGTGCGGATTACAACACAGTTAAGGCTTTGGCACATGGGCAGGTTGATACTTTTATGGCGTTCAAATTTCTCCAGTTGCAGAACTATCAGGACGAAATAAAAGGTCATCTGCGAAATACCGAAATTGAGGCGGCGGATGAAGCCGTTGTTTGCTATGCCTGGGCACAAGATGCTATTACGCTCGGAGTTGGCAAAGACATTACGACCGATGTGAGTATCCGCAAAGACAAAAGAATGGCGGTGCAAGTGTATATGAGACACAGCTTCGGTGCAGTTCGGGTCGAAGGCCCCGCAGTAGTTGAGATTTCACTGAAGAAATCGTAAGAAGTTGTATTAACTAAAATTCTTAACGTGAAGCGTTGAGACAAAATTTAATTTAGGAGATTTATTATGAATCAACCTCAAAATCATCCAAAATTGTTAGCAGGTCAGTTGAAAATAGTCGCTGGAGACCCTGCGCAGGCAGGAGTTTACAGTACAGGATTGGCAAAGAAGCACATAATAGGCACTCGTTATCGCATAGGCGATAGAGTGTTTCATTATGGCCATGCGAACGGTTCAGTAGTAAAAGCCGGTTTTGGCGCTCAAAATTCTGGAGCTTACAGGCTCGTTGGTGGCGGTATAGTTTCTGCAAGGGCTATCGACGATATGTGGATAGACATACTTCTGGACGCTACGGAAGGCGCAGCAGCATGGTTTGGCACCAAGAACAATATGGTCGGCGGAATGGTTTTTGCTTGGCACGCCACAAACCCGCAGTTCAGAATGATTACCGGCCATGAAAAAGGCTCAGACGGTGCAACTATCAAGGTCTATCTTGATGGCCCGGCGGTAGTAGCTACAGATGCAGCGCAGATGTTAGAGATAGCCCAGAATCCATATAACCAATTAAGAAACGCTGGCGGCACACAGCATTCGGTTATGGGCGTAGCCCCTGTGAGGGGAGTAGACGCTTCTTATGGATGGTTCCAATCGTGGGGGCCGTGCTGGTGCAACCCGGATTTGCCGGTAGGCGATACGCAATACTGGCGTACAGTGGTCTTTATGGAAGGTGGCGGCATCAGAAGTTTTGATGATGCTACAGCCGAAAATGGACATCAGGTTGCAGGATTCGTTATTGACCAGACTCAGGCTTTAGCTGACAACCCTCCGTTCATCTTTTTGCAGATTTGTCCGTAAGTTTAATCAGGTGGGGGCTGGTAACGGCCTCCACCATTTTTAAGGTGTTTTATGGATGAAGATATGAGACAGGCTATTAAGTCCGGCGATTGTGAGATGATACCGCCAGGCACTCGGTCTGAATCAGACCTGAGAGATGAGATGAATCATCGTTCGTTCAAAAAAGGTCTTACAAATAGGCAGGGTGAATGTTCACGTGCATCTAAGATTATGTCTAACGGTTTTGGTACATCGAGGTTAAATGTATGGCCGAGAGATGAAAACGGCCAGTTAATAGATTAAGGGCGGGGGCGGATATTCTCTCATCCTCCCGCCCCTTGCCCGCTTTTTAGGAGATTTATCATGGCAGTAACAGCAGATATAGAACTTTGGGCTTTTCTTTGGTGGCTCAAGCACAACCGATTCAAAACCATTGAGGCGATGAATGAGCAGGATTTAGACGCTATGGTTTTGGCTTTCGTAACAGAAAACGAGGCCGCTGGGCCTTTTACCCTGACCGACCACGGAACTTATACGGGTGTAACATTTCCCAAAACAGATACGGCGGCAGCCAGTGGCATTACAGCGGCGCAGACTCAAGCGGCCTGTGACCAATCACATTATCCCGAACAGGGTAAATCAGGAGGTTAATCTATGCCACAGATACCAGAGACTTGTGAGTTCGATGTCGAGCACGACCAGGTAGAGTTAAAGACAGCGACTAACGGCGACTTTATAGAGATAAGAAAAATCAATCTTAACAAAGACCAGGCCGCTGCTCTGGCTTATCTGATTAACACCGACACTCACTTAACGGTTGAGATTAAAATAAAAACTTAGGAGAATTATTATGGGTATTACTAACCCTGTATTAGCGGGGCCTGGTATATTTCCGATTAGCAGGTCAGGGCCGTTCTCGTTCAATAATGACGAGGACGACGCTGATATAGCAGTACAATGTGTGGCTACCCCAGGTGCAGGCAAAGCATTATACTTGACGCACGTTACAATGAGTGGCCGATTGACTGATGTTGCTATTATTTTGCAGGATGAGGATGGTGTTGTTCTTTTCGGGCCAATTCAAATGCAAGAAAACGGTGGCGGTAATTTTGCTAAGGATTGGGAACATCCATTGAAACTAACGGATAATAAAGCATTGGATGTTTTTGCCACTAATGGTCAGGCATTTACTTTATACGGTGAATACTTTATCGGTCAAGCACCTATAGTCTAAGGGGATTGCGATGATAGTTATAGGTGTGCCAGTTGACAAAGACCATACGATAGACGTGCGTACAGCCGCATATTGTTCTGCGGAAGCGATGCGCCCGGGTGTTAAGTGGGGCTACGTAGCCTCAAGGGAGGCCGGTGTTGGTAGAAGCACTTTTGCGTACTGTGCACTAAAGGACCCGAAAGTAACTGATTTATACTTTATGGATTATGATGTTGTTCCGCCAAATGGGACATTGCAAAAACTACTTGACCACAACCTGCCTATAGTAGCTGGTATTTACCCGATGAATGTAAACGGAGAAAAGGCGTGGTCATTCAAAACGGATGGCAAGTCGTGCAGTAAGGTGTACGGTGGCTGGCAGCGGTGGGGGCCACTGACCGATGGTTTGATAGATGCAACGGCAATAGGCGGTTCAGTTCTTTTAATAAAGCGGGAAGTATTTGAAAAGATAGAACGGCCCTGGTTCAAGATTACTTACAAGGCAATAGATGAAGAAGGCAGGTGTTATGATGAAGGAGAGGATGAATATTTCAGTAGAATAGCTATAGAAGCTGGATATAGCATAAAGATTGATCCTTCAATTATCTGCAAGCATTATAATTACGGCGAGATCTGAAAAATAATTACGGAGAAATCTGATGGCAATAACTACACCTACTCTTGCAGGACCTGGAGTTTTTCCAATAGAGCGATACGCTCCGTGGGCGGTTAATTATCATTCTGCCGATCTTGGGGTCGCGACAAGTCAAGAATTGAAAGCAACCCCGGGCACAGGCAAGGCATTATATGTAACTCACGTTACAATGGGTATAGTGGACAATGCACTTCAAGGATACCTGATAGATAATAAGATAACCCTGAAAGATGGTGATGGCACAGTGCTATTCGGGCCAATTCAAATGCAACAGCAAGGCGGGGGTGTTTTTAGTAAAGACTGGCCGAAAGATGCTCCATTGAAATTAACAGATAACAAGGCATTAAACGGCACAGTTGCTCGTAGTGCCGGTAGTTATAATACAGCCGCCTTAATTTACGTCGAAGGGTTTACGGCGGCGGCCCCGATTGTTTAGGAGATAAATTATGCCTATAAGCGAAACGGATATTTGCAACCAGGCGATTATGAAGGTTGGTGCAAAGCCGTTAATAAGTACATTAACCGAAGATTCCGATAATGCCCGATTGTGTAATACGTTTTACGGGTCTGTCAGGGATGCTTTACTTCGTAGTCATCCGTGGAATTGTGCAATTTACCGTACTACGATAACGCCTTTAGCAACTACACCGGATTCGGAGTATAACTATCAATATCAATTACCGGCTAATCCGTGGTGTTTGCGTATGCTTCAGGTTGGACTACTTGCAAACCAGCCTATTGTTTGGCGAGTGGAAGGGAGACGGCTTTTAACTAATGAAAATAGTCCTCCTATAGTCTATATAAAGCGAATTACCGATACTAACGAATTCGACTCGCTTTTAATCGATGTCCTTGTTTTGAAACTGGCTATAAAGTTTGCTATGCCTCTTACATCAGAACCAGTAATACAAAAAGGGTTAATTGATGAAGTTGAAGCTATTTCCTTACCCGAAGCACGAAGTATTGACGGTCAGGAAAGTAGTGTGCAATATTTACAGGCAGATACGTGGAATCAATCGAGATTCTAAATGAGTATAACATCGGAAACAAATCGAACGGACGAATTAACGACAGACGGAGTCGAGACAGAATTTGACTTTAGTCTTCTTATCCACGATGACTCTGAGATTCAGGTTTGGTATGAAGTTACAGGTGGAGATTACACTCAACTTTTACTCGATACTCATTATACAGTTGTCTTCACTGAGTACGGCGGTACTGTAACGACTATAGGGGGTTCATCGCCTTACGCAGCAGGAAAAATACTTATTATTCGACACCTTGAACTCACTATGCAGACGAATTGGCTTTATCTCGACAACCATTCCGAGCAGCAGCATCAGGACGACTTCGACCGTTCCGTTATGCGGGATTTACAAATTCAAGAGCAACTCGATAGAGCGCCGAGTTTTGCAATTCATTCAGCTACGAAGGACATAACCTTTCCTGAACCGGTTGCGAGTAATATTATCGGATGGAATGATGCAGCCGATACTCTGGAGAACAAGACTTTGCTGGGCGGTCTTGCCGATTTAACCGACCCAGGAGCGGATAGGATACTCTTTTGGGACGATAGCGGGAGCGAAGTTGCTTTTCTTGCAGCGAGTACAGGGTTATCAATCACCGGTACGAACTTAACTACCGATGATAGTGCTATTGACCACGATGCCTTATCGAATTTCGCAGCAAATGAGCATTTTCTACAATCCGCTATTACGGAAGTTGGCACAATAGCAACAGGGATATGGGAAGGTACAGACGTTGGAGTAACTCACGGCGGTACGGGGGCAAGTAATGCAGCCGGAGCAAGAACGAATCTCGGTCTCGTTATAGGCACGGACGTTTTAGCAGAACAGACTATCGGTATCGCAGACGATAATTTACTTGAAGTTGACGGTACACCGAACTCCGGTGAATACACCCGCTTTACTGCTGACGGATTAGAAGGCCGGACTATAGCGGAGATGGTAACTGATTCTGGTATGCTGCTTGCTGACGGTACAGTAGTCTTAGCCGGTGCTTGGAATATGGGTAACCAGAATTTAACTAATGTCGATATTGACACCGGCGATATAGCAACTGCTGTTACTAACACCGAATGGGACGCTGCATATACTCACATTTCAAATGATGGTTCAGACCATAGTCTTATAGACCAAAGCGTTGTTAGTGGCGCATCTCCTACGTTTGACGGCACTAATTTTACTGGTATTCCTGACGGTGCGTTAGATGAGACTTATGTAGACGTTGACGGCACAGTTCCTATGACCGCTAACTGGGATATTGGCAACTTCACTTTAACAGCAAACGGTATTACAGTAGATGGAACAGTCCAAGCCAGACATCTTCAAATCACGGTAGACACAGAAGATTATGCGCAAACACGAATGAGATGGCCTGTAGGGGCTAATGCTAGTAGTTATGGAGAGCATAACTTTTATGAAGATACAACTTTTATGGGGGCAATAACGTCTTTTGGTTCGGCATATACCGGAAATGTGAATTGGCAAAATGCCTTCATGATAACAGCGGCCAAAAACAACCTCGGAAAAATAATATTTCGAACAAGAACAAGCGGGTCATACCAAGAGAGAATGACCATAAACAATGATGGAACTGTGTCGATTCCTGCTGCACCGGGTTACACTTTAGAAGTCGGTGGCGATGTTTCCGTTATAGATGGTTTGCAATCATTTAGGTATAATAATGAACCTACTCTTGGCCCGTATGTTTCTTATGTTAGAGCAAGAGGAACGCAAAGTATTCCTGTGATTGTTCAGGATGGGGACTTAGTAGGAAAGTTTGATTTTTGGGGGCATGATGGTGTGACAAGTCAAGACGCATCTATAAACACAGCGAGACTTACCGTTACCGTAGCTGGCACCCCAGGGGCAGGAGATATTCCAGGACAGTTTGAGATTCAAACTAATCCAGGCACATTTTCACACCCTATTTCGAGAATGATAATTGGTAGCGATGGCGTCACTATTATAGACCATACATTATATGTGACTAATGACTTGTTTGTTGAGGGAATACAGATAGGCGAATCTATGCACCTGTACGGTGATTCAACTACTGAATTGTCGGTTTTGAAATATTACTCAACTGTCAGTCAGGCTGCTGGTTCTTTTTTATTAAAATTGACAGGAGAATATAGTGGAACAGGTTTTGATTATGAGTTTGAAATTGATGAAGTAACAAATCCCGACCTTAATGCTGGTGTCAGAGAATGGTCCGCCCGTGTTTTTTCTATGGTTGATTGCGACCACATATCTACTCCAGAAACGATAACAGTTAACGGCGACCATCGAACCGACTTTTATGATAATGATACCTTTACGATTTCTGGTTCTGCGAGTAACGATGATTCTGGTTACAAGATTGATGATTCAAGTCCGACTTTTGCTAATAATAACACAACTTTCAATCTTGACGCTGGTGGGACGGCTTTGACTGGTAGTGGCGAAACGGGAACCGTAACAACTGATGTTTATAAAACTACTTTCAAGTGGCGCAAAGACGCAGGGGCTTGGACAGAAGGGGTTCAGACATTAATCGGTTATATTGAACTTGAAGATGATATGCGATTTGCCTGGGTCAATTCCGATACTTCTGTTTTTACCGTAGGTGATAATTGGACGTTTACTACTTATGGCAGTCCTACTCCCATTTTTAATGTTGATACCACTAACGGCGGACTTTCTATAGGCGGTAAATTAACTGCCGGTGCTTCTGAAATTGAAGGTAGCAACTTTGATATAAATGGTGGCACTATTGACGGTATAACAACTCTTGGCCTTGCAAACAATGTAGACGTTGGCAATGTTACAATGACAATGAACGGCCTTACAATCGACGGGGGTATACCCATATTAGTATTCAAGGATACTACTGATACGGGAGACGATGCCAGGGGCTTTGAAGAATGGAGAGATAAAAATAATGTAAGATTGGGATTCTTCGGAAATTATAGTTATACAAATGATGATTTAATGTGGAAAAATGAAAGCAATGGGGGGCATTTATTATTAGAAACAACAGGAGCAGGAATTGTTTCGATCAATACGGATTTAACAATCGACGGTACCTTCACAGATGGCACGATGAGTATCGCAAGTGGTTCGATAACCAATGGTGTCGATGGGACGTTTTCAGGAACAATTCAGGTCGAAGGCTTTATCTCTACAGACGATGCCTATATCACCGACCGATTAGGTATAGGCGCAGGTGCAAGCACTCCACTTTACGCTCTGCATATAAACACAGGGCGAGCATATATCTTCGGAACACCTGGAACGCCCAATGTTGACGCTCCTATAACATTCCATCTTGAAGGTGGCCAAGGCTATGATGGCCTTGCCTCTCTCGGTGAACAAAGCGCAGGCGGAGATAATGAAATTATTTCCGGCGTGGGCGGATTCGCTACACTTGGAGACGGCGCAAACGCTGGTCATAATTACATTTTGGGCGGACAAGGGGGAGGAACTGACGACGCAGGGCGGGCCGGTGGCACTGGTGGGTCTATATTCGTATCTGGAGGCAACTTTGGAAGTGGAGACGTTTCGGGCTCTATAGGCAATGTTGTTTTAGCTGGTGGGACTACTGGAGCCAATCCTCTTGGTATGGTTGGTGTAGGGAAAATACCAACAGATTCTATATTAGACGTAGATGGTATAGTGACATCTGAAAATGTCGTAGACCTATCACACAACAGAATATCCAGTCAGGATTTGGAAGCCTACTGGCCGGCTAATGGAAACGCCTTAGATTATTCCGGTAACGGCCACGATGGTACGTTTACTGACGGTGCAGACGCAGACGATGCAGGTCAATTCGGCAATACCTTCGTCTTCGATGGTACTAATGATTATATTTCCGTTCCCGACCACGCCGATTTATCGTTTGGTGATGGGTCTGATGACAGTCCGTTCTCGATAGCAGCGTGGGTCAAGGTGAATACGATTGCAGATGATTCAAGGTGTATTATAAATAAGGGTGATGCCGGTAATGGTTATGAGTGGCGATTATATCTTATCGATTCAAAGTTAGCTATTAGATTATATGACGCCAGTACGGGTATATATAGAGGACAACAGGCAGATAACGCCTTGCCCGATACTGATTGGCATTTTGTTGTTATGACTTATGATGGCAGGGGTACAAACTCTCCACAGGACGGAATAGTTTTATATGTAGACGGTAAGATAGTTGATGATACTGTAATAAGTTCCGGCGGTACATATACTGCGATGGAAGACACGAACTCAATCGTTGAAATAGGGTCTACTGCTGCTGGCACTGCTTGGTTTTTCAGAGACAACATAGATGAATTAATGATATTCGCCAGAGAGTTAACAGCTGGTGAGGTCAAAGCCTTATTCGTAACGCCAGTTGAACTAACTGTACAGGATGCGTATCCGAGGTACATAGACGGCAATGTACTAAGGCTTGGCGATGGTACGAACTATACCCAATTATCTGGTACTGGCGATATGTTATTTGTTGGAGATGCTACTGTATGGAATGACTTGCAGTTTCAAATATCAGATGCCAAAGTTACTCCGGCTTCACTCTTGCCTTCCTGGGAAACATTTACCACCAACACCTCTGAATATGCTTTTAGTGTAAATGACGAGGTGGATACTTCCGCCAATGAAATACCTCATTTCTGGAAACAGGGCACGGCGGGTAATGCCCACATGCACATAACAACAAAAGCAGTTCCCGCACAGGAAGAAAAAGCTCGATTCACAGTTACCTTTGCCTATGCCGATATAGATGAAGTGTGGGTTGAAGCACCTCTTACGGCAGAACTTACAATACCAATTTCAACTACGGCATTAACTAATTTCTATCTTGACTTAGGCGATATAACCCTCACGAATTATTTAATCGAGACACAAATGCGATGCAGGGTGAAAAGAATAGCAAAATCTGCTGGTGGGACTGAGTATGGCGGCGATATATTCATTACCCAGGTAGGTATACATTTTGAAAGAGACACAATAGGCTCAAGAATAGAAAGAACTAAATAGAAGAACAAGAGGTTGATAATGGCAAATGAAGTAACTGAAAAGGTGTTGGATGGTGAGACGTTAGAAATTACAAGTGTCTCACTAATAACCAAGACAGAGCTGCTCATACAAAAAGAACGCTTGCGAAAAGTGCAAAGCGATATAACAGCCGAAATGGATAAGGCAATGGAGCCTTCTATTACCAGACTTGTTGAAATTGATAGAAAAGTAGCGTTATTTTCGGAGTAAATATGGCACTTGATATTATAACTAATAGTTTTAACGCTGGTGAATGGTCGCCGCGATTGGACGGCAGAAGTGATTTGGAGAAATACTTTTCCGCGTGCAGACTTTTAGAGAATATGATACCGACCCGCTACGGCCCTGCGGAACGCAGACCTGGTCTTTACTATGTTGGCGAAGTTAAAGACAGTAGCAAGAAGGCGAAACTGTTCCCCTTTAAGTATTCTACTGTTCAGGCTTATATGCTGGAATACGGTGATGAGTATATCCGGTTTTACAAAGACAGGGGACAGATTGTCGAAGGAACAGGGACAGAGGATATATCGTCTTTAGATAATCATATTGCACATTGGCTATTAAACGAAATTGAGGGTACAGCGGTTGATGATGACGTTGATGTTATTCCTCACGACGGTACAGCATCGGCGAATACGAATCTATTACATACAACCGGAAAGGTCGGTACGGGCTGTTTCAATTTAGACGGTCAATACAACGTAACGGTTGACGACCACGCCGACTTTAGTTTCGATGATTCAGGAGACAATCCATTCAGTATTATTTGTTGGGGATACGTTACTCAGCAAGCTAATTTACAGGTTCTTCTATCGAAGTGGGACGAAACGACTGGCGCGGTAGCAAAGGAATGGCGGTTCAGTTTAACCGGCGACCGAAAGTTGCAATTACATTTAGCGGATACAAGTGCTGATTTATCTGGTAATGTAGTTACTCAATGGAAACTTAACGATAACGCTGCCGATACGAACCTTATTAGTTCTTTGCCACAATATGGGATAGATGATGCTGATGAGATAGCTAACACTTTTACAATATCAGATACCGTGGATTACACATCATCTTTTCCTGATGGTTCGGAGTTCACTGTCGAAGGTTCAACCGGCAATGACGGGCAGTACACAGTTGTCGGAACTGCTTATGGTGCACCTAATTTCGTCATAACCGTTGCAGCAGTAGCTGATGGTACGGATGATGGCACGATAGCTCCTCACGCCGGAGTAGCTTCTGTAAATACAAATACATTTACTGATACGGGAAAGATAAACGGTGCTTTGAATTTTGGCGGTGCTGAAGCGATAGAAATTGATGATAGTGCCGATTTCAGTTTCATTGCGGATAGTGCTTTCAGTATTGCTGCCTGGATTTACGTAGTTAATTCAGCTACAACTCAGAATATCCTTACTAAATTCGATGGTACTTCTGCCGCTGAGGCAAGAGAGTGGACTTTCCAGGTAGATGCTAACGAAAAATTAGTATTGAGATTATGGGACGAAAGTGAAAATGCTTATAGAGACAAACGTACTGATAACGCAATTTCTGAAGGATGGCATTTTGTTGTAGGCACTTATAACGGTGTAGGTGGTGCTGATGCAGATGGCGGTATTACGATATATATAGACAATATAGCAATAGCTATATCAACTGGTTCCGCAGGAACTTATGCAGCTATGGAAAATACAGCCACTAAAGTTGTGATTGGTGGATACTATGAAACAACTGGCGCTCTTGGTTCATTCTGGAAAGATAAAATCGATAATGTGGTATTATTTGATATAGAACTTACACCGGCCAATATATCTGCTTTGTATAATTCCGGTATTGGTACTGAGACTATGGCGTTAGCTGAAGTATCGGCAATAGTAGACGATGCAATATCGACAGGTTGGCATTTTTTCGGTGTAACCTACGACAGCACCGGCGGTGCAACGGCGGCTAACGGGATAATTCTTTACGTTGACGGTGCAGCGGTAGATTCTACGAATACTGACGATGCGACTTATACTTCGATGCAGAACGGTGCTTCATTAGTTAGAATTGGTGCACAGGAATCAACAGGTGGAGTTGCCGAGAACTTCTGGGGCGATAAGATAGATGAAGTGTCTGTTTTTGGGGACGTATTAACACCGACAGAGATTGCAAGTCTTTACAGTATAGAACCTTATGAAATAGCCAGTCCGTATTTGGAAGCCGATTTATTCGGGTTGCAGCATATTCAATCGGCGGATATTATGTATGGATTTCATTCTGATTACAATCCTCGCAAATTGAAACGGTTCGAGCACACACTTTGGGAATTAGAGGATATTGTTTTCGACTGGCCACCGTTTATGGGCGAGAATTTTACAGAGACAACTATAACACCATCGGGTACAGTAGGGACAATCGAACTAACAGCAACAGACCCAATTTTCACATCTGACCATATTGGTTCACATTGGTTGATAAAGCATCCGCGTTCGGATAACAAAGTAGAAAAACAACTGACGACAGATTACTCGACTTCCGTTGTTACGGGGGCAACTGATATATTAGTTGACGTTGAAGGTTCGTTCAGGTCGAGAACATCGGATGTGTGGACGGGAACTGTCGAAATTGAGCGGTCGTATGATAAACAGCTTGTTTTAGTTTTAGATGCAGCACCCGCCGATGGTGCCTGGAGTGCGGGAGATATTATCACAGGTGCTACGAGTGGAAATACCTGTATCATAGTTAATGTAATAGATTCGGCTCATTACACAATCAAGCAATTGTCCGGTAGTTTCACAGATGGAGATGGAGCAGGAGCAGGACTTCTTACTAATCAAAGTGGTAACTCTCGTGACCCCGCTGCAACGTGGCCTCGATACGAAGGTTGGCATACACTAGAAACGTTCGTTTCAGTTCAAGACCAGAATTTTAACGCTACAGGTGAGGAACCTTTAGGTAATGCGTACCTGAGAGCTAAAAAGACTGTAGATAATGCCGGTAACGACCCAACTGTACTAATATCAGTTGAGCGATATTATCATTACGGTATTGTCAAAATAACTGGTTTTACTGATTCGACACACGCTACAGCAACAGTAACAAGAATATTAGGCTCTACTGACGCCACGCAATTATGGTCTGAGGGTGCTTGGTCTAACGAAAGAGGTTATCCGTCCTGCGCTACATTCCACGAGGAACGGCTTATGGTCGGTGGTACTCCGTACGAACCGCATTCTCTTAAAGGCAGTGTAACAGACCATTGGGAAGACTTCAAAACAGGTACATTGGCCGACCGTTCTATTGCGTATTCCATTGCAGCTAACGAAATGAACGCAATCCGATGGTTACTATCCAAAGAAGTCTTATTACTCGGTACTGCCGGTGCGGAATGGAAGTTAGGTTCTTTCGATGCTGACGAACCTTTAACACCGGACAATCCAGTTAAGCCACGCCAACAAACTACTTACGGTAGTAAAGATTTGCAAGCTATTATGTTATCTAACGTAGTCTTGTTCGTAGTTGGCGGGCAATCAGAAGATGCGCCTGGACGTGTGGTCAGAGGTGCGCAATATGTTTTCGAAAAAGGTGAATCGGGTGGTTATGATGCACCGGATTATACTACTTTAGCTGAGCATATCACGGAATCCGGTATAGTAAGTATGGCATACCAACAGCATCCGGAACCTGTTTTATGGTGTGTATTAGATAACGGTTATTTAATCGGTATGACATTCGAGCCAGGCCAGAAGGTTTGGGGTTGGTTCAGGATCGTTACGGATGGTGATTTTGAAGATGTAGCAGTAATACCAGGTGTGAGTGAAGATGAGGTCTGGTGTATTATTAAACGGGAAGTAAACGGTAATATTAAAAGGTATATCGAATATTTCAAGCCTCGTGATTGGGGTGCTGACCAAAAAGACTGTTTCTTCGTTGATAGTGGTCTTACTTTCGATGGTGGAGATGCGGTAACAATAACGGGTATTACTAAAGCTGACCCTTGTGTTGTAACGGCAGCGGCACACGGCTTCTCGGATGGCGACCAGGTTAGGATACGCTACGTCGGTGGTATGTTAGAAGTAAACTCAAAAGTATTCTCAGTTAGCAATCCGGCTACAGATACTTTCGAGTTGAGGGATAAACTCGATACGGTAGATATAGACAGTACGGACTTTACAATTTTTTCGGCTTCGGTTACGGGCGATACTACCTACGACAGTACCGATATTAAAAATGTAAGTGCCGCTGACATTGCGAAATTAGCGTTAGGAGCGCCGATTACAGCTACGGGTATTCCGGACGATACAACTATTACAGCTATAAATGACGACTGGTTTGTAATGGCAGCTAAGGCTACTTTCACCGATACGGCGGTTACTATTACTATCGAAGGGAAAGTCGAGCAGGTAGATAACACTTTTTCCGGTCTCGACCATTTAGAAGCTAAAACGGTTTTCGTTCTCGGTGATGGCACAGTCGAAAAAAACGTGGTAGTAACTTCCGGTACAGTTACTTTAACGGAATATTTTAATAAAGTGCATATTGGTCTGCCGTACACTTCCAAACTTATGCCGATGAAACTTGAGGTTCCGACACAAAGTGGAACGGCGAGAGCAAAGACAAAGAGAATACACAGTATTATCTTTTCGTTTCATAAGAGCCTCGGTTGTACATTCGGAATAGATAAAGGCAGTGAAATTATACCGTTTAGAAAAACAACTGATATAGCAGGTAAGGCTGTACCGTTATTCACGGGCGAAAAGCAGCAGACGTTTCCTGGTGGCTACGAGCTTAATGGTGATATTTACGTGGAACAGAAAGAACCGTTACCTTTGACAGTACGGTCGATTTGTCCGAGGCTTATGTTAGGCGGGTAATTTTATGGAACTTAGACAATACAAAGCTGAAGATGGAGTTGCAATGTTGGCCAGTTTACCTGGCGGCTTGAAAGGTTATCCTGACGCCGATAAGTGGTGCGAGCAAGCTGAGCAGGACGGATTTGCTTTCACGATAATCTACGATGGAAAAATAGTTTGCTGTGCTGGTATTATCAGGGAAAGGGAAGGTGTTGGTTTGGCGTGGGCGTTATACCCGCCGGATATAGGAAAATATCATATCGACCCACAAGTAGCCAGAAACAAGCTAAAAGAGTTAATGGACGAAGGAGGCTTCTGGCGTGTAGCGGCTACTGTCCGCTGTGATTTTCCATTAGGGTGGGACTATCTGCGATACTTGGGCTTTGAACGGGAAGGTAGAATGAAACAACACGAACCAGATAGAACCGATAGTTATTTATATGCAATGGTGAGGTAAGAAAATGGTATTAGGAGCAATAGCATTAGCGTTAGGTGGTACGGGTTTAGGCCTGCAAATGAAAGGCCAATACGAAGCGGGTAAAGCCGCTGAAGCACAAGCTAAATCTGAGGCTGCCTGGCAGGATTATAACGCAAAACTTGCAGAACGTGAAGCAATAGAGACACAGACAGCCGCCGCTTTCGAGGAAAGGAAACATCGTAAAGCAGGTGAAAGGCTGAAGGCTCGACAGCGAGTTCTGTTTGGAAAAGCCGGAATTCAACCTACAGGGTCAGCCTTAGAGGTATTAGAGGGAACTGCCAGTGAGCTTGAAATAGACGCCCTGATGATAAGACGCAGCGGTACTGTCGGTGCTCGAAGGCTTACCGCTGAGGCGCAATTGAGTCGTATGGCAGGCCGGAGTGCTTTACTTAGAGGTCGAAGTGCAAGGCGGGCTGGCATGTTTGGTATGGTAGGCACAGGTCTTAGTGGTGGTAGTGAATTAGCTTTTCGGTACAAGGCGATGAGTAAAGGAGAATAATTTTGCCACGAATAGAATCATATTACGCAAGAGAGAGAGTTGAACCGCAGACCTTACCACGTGCACCTGCACGACAGTTGGCGGATACCGGACAGGGTTTAGAGGCTAAGGCTATAGCAGGTGTGGGTGGAGCATTACAAAAAGTAAGTCAGCAGCTTGCGGAGATTGAGGCGGAGAGGCAAAGAGCAAGAGATAATGTATCCTTAGCTGAAATGAAAGGTGAATTAGACGATTTTGAATATACTTCTGTTCCAGATGCAACACAAATTACTGATATAGAGGATTTTAAGAAGCTTGAGGAAAAGTATGCTAAGGACTGGAAAAAGAAAACGTCCGGAATATCAAAAGGAAAAAGCAGGCGTGTTTCTGACCACTTCAAAATATATACTGAACTTCATTGGGATAGAGCGAGGCTTAATTACCATCGTAGAGTATGGCCGATGGAAAAAGATTATGCAACTGTCAAATTCAATGAGTTATGGGCTTTGAAATTTCCTCAATATGTAGATAATCCAGCCCGATTGAAAACTGAATTAGAAAGTGTAGTCAATCAGTTTTCGCCGTATTTAAGAAATCCTGAACAGATAAAAGCTGGTATTGACGAGAAAGTAATAGAGTATCAAAAACGTGATATGTTGAATAAGCTGCACGAAACGGCGAAAGGAATGTCCTATACGAATGCAATTACTTTCCTTAATGATGTAGAAGGGATAGAAAGAGCAGAACGTAACGATTTGATAACAAGGCGGAAAAGACAAAATGAAATAGAAACCGCTACAACCAATCGTAAAGTCAGGTGGGATACGCTTCGCAAAGTTACTAAAGACCCTGAAAGTATTACAGATGAAATGCTTGAAAGTTTAGTCAAGCCAAATAGTTTAACCTGGGACGATGCAGAAGAGTTCAAGAAAATCAGGGACACTAAAAACCATCCATTAAAATCCGCAAGGTCGGAACTATATTTAGGTATATTGGATGCCTTGTATCCCGAAGCTACGAAACCAGGCAGGGTAGATAAAATCGACCTTGACAGGGTTCTTGAATATGACAAGAAAAACGAAGAATTGAAGAATTATTTCGAAGCAAACCCTGATGTAACACCGGAGCAGGCCAAAAAGTTTTTCGATGAATTAACAGTAAAACCGAAAAGCGATTGGCTTGGAAGATTGTGGGAAGGCTTTATTATAGGAACTGGAGGCCGAGGATTAGGGTTGTCAGACAAAACGACAAAGACAGGTGAGCCGGAAGCTGAGGATATTCGTTTTGAAGCTGTGCCACAGATAGAGTTCGACGAAATCTGGCCAACTCTTACGGAAACACAAAAAGGTAATGTCTATAAAGCTCTTGGTAACAGATATACAGTCGATGAAATTCTGAGTTCCCTGGAGAAATAATGCCACCATCATTAGAACAAATGGCAGTCAAAAAGAAATCGCTTACTGAAATGGCAGAGCAGCCGAGGGCAGGTATTACAGAACCACTGCTGAACGGTGAAACTGATATTCAGTTACCGTTCGATACTAATCAGCAGGAAAAAGACGATATTATAAATACTCTTTATTTTTCTGAGAATTACGTACAAGACCCTGACGATGTAGGTATTTTTTTAGATGATATTATCGAGCAAACAAAATTCAATCCAGTTAAAGCTAAACCGGAAGAAAGAGGTTTTTTCGGAAAGATTACTGAATCGTGGCGCAGAGGCGATGCAACTGTAATGGCCGATATCGCAGTTTATGAATCTGCTTTTGAAGGGTATGGTAATGAAAACGATGCCTTAAATGCTCTTAGGAAACTTCAATTAGAGCAAATACTTGACCCGATAGAAGGCAGGTTTTTAGCAGAATTAGTTTATAGTGGTGTTGGAATACAACCTGGGAGGGCGAGAGGGTTGTGGTCGGCTATTCCAACGGCGTTTACTGGGATGGCAGTCGGTGCTGGTATAGCTTTAGCGGCAGGCCAAGTTCCACCACTTACTTTAGCACCTGAAGAAATTATTACAGTACCGACAGGAGCAATTACCGGCTTGAAAGCTGGTTTAATGGTTGGCTCTGCTACGTTTTGGTACAAGCAAGGTGCAGGTTCTATGTATGCTACAATGAGAGAGAAAGACTATCCCCCTGAATTGTCGAAACATATTGCAGGTGTGGCAGCAGTTCCTTATGCAGTTGTTGAGTTTTTGCAGGTATCAGCATTGACCCCAGGTTTGCGCAGAGGTGCTTTAGAAGTAGGGAAAAAAAGTATGCTACGTGTATTAGGTACAGCAGCAAAAAAATATGGTACAACGTGGACTACGGAAGTATTCGAAGAAGTCATACAGGAAATAATTCAGGTTGTAGCTGAGGATACAGCAGGTTTTCTTAGTGGCAAGTTAAAATTGCCCGAAGGTATCAGTAAATTTCTTATGGAGAGAGGGCGGAGAATATGGGAAACAACTAAAGAAGCGGGCAAGGCTATGGCATTACTGCCAATACCGGGTGCTGCTATCGACATACGAACCGGAGCCAAGAGTATAATAAGTCCAGAAGCAAAGGCGGAGATTGAGGCAAAGCTACCAAAGCCAACTATTCCACCCACAGAACCCCCTGCCGTTGGTCTTAAACCTACGCCTGCTGCGATAAAACCCGAAAAACCTACCGTTGTCCGTCCTGAGAGTGAGATAACGGCTCCTGAGCGAGGTGTAAAACCGGAAATTGAACGTAAACCCCTTGCAGCAAAAGAGGTTATAGCAGAAAAAGAAAAAGTCAAAGCACCTACTGAAGCAGCAGAGGCGGTTGAAGAGGAAGTACCAAAAGCAAAACCAAGAATTGAAAGAGAAAAAACATTAGAAGTAATCCCGAAAATCACAAAAGAAAAATTTACGCCTCAAGTAGTGCAAAATGAAATACCAGCAAAAACGGAGCAACCTGAATCGGATACTGAAACACAAAACGCCACTAACTTATTAGAGGAATACTGGCGAGAATTTGACGAAAGGGAGTTGGAGATAAATGTTGCTGCTACCAAGAATCAGGAGGCTACAACTAAAGCTCTTAATAAAAAACAATATTTGCCCGAAAGCGATATAGAGACCTCAAATATGTCGCAGGCTATGATGTTATATATCGACTTGAAGGAGCATCCATCCGGCCATCAGTTTGCGGACGAGTTATCTAAACAGCAAAAAGCAATCTATGAGCAGTCGAAGAACCTACCTGTTAATATCCGTAAAATAGCTGACAGCATAATTCAACAAAACAGGAAAGCAGGAGCATTAGCAGTCGATAAAGAAGTTATCGGGGCGGCCAGAGAAAACTATATAGCTCATTTATGGGAGAAACCATCACAAGAAGAAATCTATCGTGCCAGATTCCGTCAAACAACAGCCAGGGCAAAAGGTAGAACTCTCGAAGGTGGTATAATGGAAGGATGGGCTAAAGGTAAACAGTTGAGAGTAAAAGATGTTACACTTGCTACGCAGATAGCCCAATCTCAAATAAATCAGGCGATAGTCGGTAGAGAAATGCTCAGATTGGGTAAGAAGTGGGGACTATTATCTCATAAGCAACCAGAAAGCTGGGTGAGAGTAGACCATCCAGGTTTTACTACTTGGCGACACGCAGGGAAGGTAGAAGTAGAACCTAAAGGTACTATAAAAGCAGGGCAATGGGTACGACCTACTGACAGGAAGAACCTCGGTAAAGTAGAATCGGTTAAAGATGATATTGCGACAGTGCGTTTTCACAATAAGCAAAGCGGCCTTGAGCAAACTATAGATTTTCCGAAAGACAAATTGAAAGTAGTTCGTTCTTACGGCAAAAATTTCTTCGTAACAGATGAAGGCAATTTAATGGAACGTGTACCAGTTTATGCAGAGCCGGAATTAGGCAAAAAACTTAATAATGTCTTTTCGCCTTCGGCTTTATATAAAGTGCCAGGAATACAAACTATATCACGATACAACGCTCAAATAAAATCTACTATCTTATTCACAAGCTTATATCATCATCAGGCGTATATGAGGAGTTACGCTTTTGGCAGTAAGGGTTTGAACCCTATAACCGCCTTTGCTGCTGGGCGACAAGCTATAATGAATATGACACCAGAAGTAAGGCTGTTAGTACGAAACGGCTTGACTCTTGGTCGTATACAGGATTACGACCCTCGTATGATAGAAGGTGAGCAAACTATTTGGGGGAGAGCGTTAGCGAAAACCGAATTAACTGAAAATATAAGAAAGAAACTTGTGGGTTTAAGGAAACAACAGGAACGGTTTTTGTTTAACAAACTTGGCCCTGCATTGAAAATGCAAGCTGCTATTTTAGAATTAAAAGCAGAATTGGTAAGAAACAAAAGTGAATTAGAAACAGGTGATATAACTGCCGATGAAATTGCGGCGGCTGTTGCTCGACTAATCAACAATGATTTCGGTGGTTTGCACTTAGGGCGTATGGGCAGAAGTCAAACAGCACAACATATATTCAGACTATTAGCCCTTGCTCCTGATTGGACTGAATCAAATATTAAGTCAGCAGTTGACGCTTTCAGAAAAGGTGAAATTGGTTATTTGCATAGAATGTTCTGGGGTAGAATAGCAGTAAAGGGATTAGGAGCAACGATTCTCTTTAATCTTTTATTGTCTGCTTTTGATGATGACGATTTTGCCGAAAGATATAAAAAAGCTTGGGAAACCGGACGATTACGATGGCTGGACGTTGATATAACACCTATTTTCAGAGCATTAGGCGGAGCAGATGATAAGCGAAAGTATTTTTCTCTGCTCGGTCATTTTAGAGATCCTATAAAATTTACAGTTCGTCCCTTTGTTTCAGCCAAACACAAAGGAAGTGTTGTATCACGTATTATGTTCGATATGATGATAGGTCAGGATTGGGCTGGTCGGCAATTTACTACTCTCGGAGAATTGACAGGGATAACGGAGAACAATAAATTTTCCGGCAGACTTGTAAGATATACAAGAGGTGGCGCAAAACCAATATCGCCAGCACAAGTACCTTCTTATGTATTATATGAAGTTCGCTCAGCAATGCCGATACCTATACAAAATATCGTTGCCTTTTTAGGTGGTGAGATGGATGCTTTCGACGCTATCACAAAAAGTATGGGTCTAATGACATCGACAACATATCCGAAAAAAGGAATAGCACCCCCCGCTTTAACGGGACGTTAATATTAAAAAAGGAAAATATTATGACTCTTACAACAACAACCCCACAAGTAACTTACGATACGGATGGTTCTACGCTTGAATATGACTTCGCTTTTAAGATGTGGTTAGCTACAGTTGAGGACGAAATAGCGGTAGTCTTTCAGGAAGGTGAGAGTGATGAAGCTACGCTCGCCTTGAACACTGATTATACCTTGTCTGCACCAAATAACAATTATTCGTCCGGCGGGACGGTAACGCTGGTTACAGGTTCGGCGTATGCTGTAACCGGAAAGACTATCACTATAAAATCAGACCTTCTGCGCCAACAGACCTACGATTTGCAGCACGGTGGGAGTCTGAATACCGATTCATTAGAGACCGTACTCGATAGATATGTTAGGATGATTCAAGAGGCCGAACTTCAGGGTACTATTGAGCAGACGGCTATAACGGCTTTTATGAAAACGCTTCTGACCGATACGACCGCAGAGGAAGCGAGAGAAACTTTATTGATTTACCCTGTCATTGTAACGTACAATGGCGATGTGGTAACATATAACGGTGAAGTAGTAACTTATGTTTAAGGAGAATTAAACGATGGCAAAACTAAAACACAGCGGTATAACACTGCTTAGTAAAACTACGGTAGATACGGATTTATCTACAACAGGGCAGACGGTACTTTACACCGTACCGCCAAATACAGTTACGCTTTTAGTTGCTGCTTATCTGAAAGCTGCTGGCGATGTAGGGGCTAACTTGCAGTGCCAAATAGGCCAGAATAGTGCGACTACAGACTTTGTTATCGATTCAGCAGGCGATAACCTTGATGCAGCTAACGATGTAATCCCGCTTATGCCTATTCCGCACGCAACACCGCCAAAACTCAAAATGTATACAGCCGGAACAGTGATAGAATTTGATATTACTGTCGGTGGAAATGCAGTAGCGGGAACGGTTTACTTGCTTGGTCTCCAGGACGATGCCTAAGAATATGGGAATTGAAATAATACCAGTAGTGGTCAAACCTGAGACTGTAGAGAAGCTACAGGCCGATGTTGCTGTATTGGCACAGGATTCTATAGGTAAACAAAAGGCTATAGACAAATTGCAATTTGACCTTGCCTTACAAAACGAGAAAATTGAAAATTTAGAAGCAACTATAAACCCCTAAAGGAGAAAGAGAATGAGCAAGAAACTGAAAGCTAAATTGAACAAAGCAAAAGATGTAGAAACGAAACCAATGCCGAGGCAACAGCAGAATCACTTGCAGGCGTTGCAATTTATCGACCAATGCGTAGCTATGGCTCCGCTGGGAAGAACGCAGCACGTTCAGGCACAACAGGCGCTTCAGCAATTAAGTGGGGCGCTAGGCGAATTAGAGAGATTGAAGAATGAACCAAGACAGGTATCAATCAAATGACATCACCACAAACAGTGATAGGAGCAGCAATAGCAATCGGGTCAGTCATACTCGGCGTATATATCTGGGTTGGTAAGCACATAAGCAATAGCAAAAAGCATCCTTGCAAAGACGATATTGTTTTTGAGGATGTCTGTACGGAGCGAGGCAAAGCCAACAAAGAGGCTCACGAATATCTTAAAGAGGGGATAACGGCTGCCATTGCCCGTAGCGATGAGCAGCACAAAGAACTGAAAAATGATATGAAGGCGGGGTTTGATAGGCTGGAAACGCTTATTAAGAACGGACGATAAATATAATTCTATGCAGTAAAGTTTTCAACACCTGCCCTCTTAAATGCAGAGCGTTTATTGAAATCTAATACGTGCACTGATTCTGGTATTTCCAGTCGGCTTTGATACTGCTGAGTCCAGCCACATTTTTCTGCAAACACCTCTTGCGACAGCCCTAATTCATTCCTGACACGAATCAAATCAATTCCCGTAAAAGTAACTTGCTCTTTATAATGTACTTTTAAGTTTGCCATCCGTAGCCTTTTACCATTGCCGGTACCGGTTTCTAAATAAAGCCCTGCCCTATTTAACTTCCTGTCGAACGAGAGCATCCTTGTCTTAGCAATGCTAAGCGTAGCAACGCTCTGCCTTTGCTGCGCCAGGCCAGGCCAAGCTACGCCTTGCCTGCGCCATACGTTGCTTCGCATTGCTTCGCGCTGCCATGCCTGCGCCCTGCGTTGCTCCGCACTGCGCCGCCGCGCTACGCCTTTGCCTTGCTTAGCGCTGCCATGCTTTGCTTCGCGCTGCCTTTGCCTAGCTTCGCTAAGCCGAGCTCCGCCTTTGCCCAGCAATGCACTGCTACGCCTTGCCTACGCAATTTTACGGCATAGCTTTGAACAAAAACCTACCCTTGCCGGAACTCCGCCATTGCCCAAGACCAAACAAAGCTCCGTATTTCAGCCATTGTTCTACGAAAGGCTCAAGCTTGCTATTCATAAATCTTATCTCAATCTCAATTTTTGTGCCTATCGGCGCTTCTTCCGAACGAGCAAGACTTATTCTTTCGCCCTTCATCGTATTGCCCCTCAAAGGTCGTTCACAGAACGATAAGGCTCCGGCAAGTTGCAACGGTATTTGTCGTGGAAAAACAAATATCAGTTTGTCAATCGTTCTTTTGTACAAGTATCGTGTGAGACATATCTTTTTCAATTTCTCTTTAGTCAATGTATCCGTGCTTATCATTGACTCGCACGCTTCCTTGAAAAAGCCCTTGATTTGATAATCCCACAACATCGGTTCGCCATCTTTATTCCGTGCGAAACCTGTACTTTTTTTGCCGATAGCCTCCTCAAGACACTCACTTGCACGTAGTTCGTCAATGTCTGTACCTTCTGGATGCTTACTGCCAATAAACTCCTCGGCAATTTCCTTGTTACCTGCCAGTGTGCCAAGTAACGGTTCAGTAAATTCAATTTCTACTTTCATTTCATTCTCCTTTTAGATAAATAAAATGCCCTGCCCGCTTTCCTTTACCTTTCTGTCGAACGGTTGGTATCCATACCATAGCGGGCAGGGTGAGGGCACTATTTAGACTTTCTCCGGCATTCCCCGCAAAGCTCTTATCACAGCTTCTGTCTTCCTGCCGATAGCTTTTTCCAATCTGATTTCAAGATTATCCCAATCGTCTGGATATGCCTTCTTGAACTCCTCAATAGCTTCGACAACGGAAGCGGTAGTCGCATAATATAAATCAGCCTCTTTTTGTGCCTCTACTACCTTCGGTTTTAGCTTTTTCCACATTCCTGCCAAACCGCCAGCAATTCCAGTTATCAAGCCAGCGACCGGCCAGAAAACAGCCAAAGCTCCACCTGTAGGCTGAGCTGCCTCAGCTACATAGGCTATATTATCCAAGAGCTTTGCTGTGTTCGGCTCGACCCGAATCAACTGTTCACCTGTTACAGGATCGACGGTGTCAATACATCCGGCTACAAACAATGTAGCCACAATCACGCCTGCCATAATCAATGTTTTCATTTTATCTCCTTATACATAAATTTATTTAAAAGGACTTTTTCAGGTTGCCCTATGGGCAGAGCCTACGGAGAAGCCCTAAAACTCCTTGCTACGAAAAGCCTCAACAATCC
>SDBU01001552.1_pt1 | contig 32434 bp, 29 predicted proteins | sample 2277071 | NCBI WGS metagenome assembly SDBU01 (sample SAMN10397929, study PRJNA504765) | marine sediment metagenome | isolation source: marine sediment core GS08_GC12, 126 cmbsf | place: Arctic Ocean: Gakkel Ridge, Loki's castle | collected 2008 | reverse complement strand
AAGGGTCTTTTGGATACGAATCCTAAAACGCGTTTCACTGCAAAGCAAGCTCTTCAAGCGAGTTGTTTTCATGGATTAGGTAACACTCAGCAGGTAGAAGCCTTTGAAGAGTTAAGGAGAGAAACCTTTGCTCAACATCGGGGGATCGAGACAAGTCAGGTCAATCTGAGTAATTATGAATGGGTTAGGAAAATGGCTCCAGAAGAAGAGAAGGCGCAAAAATATCAATCAACTAGCAACCAGGAATTTTACGGTTATGAATTGACTCCTGAGGGGTATCAATTAACGCCAGACCATGTCACAGCAGGTTCTTCTTCTTCTAGCGGACACCAGTTAACACCATAATCTCGGAGGGTGTAACTAAAAGTTGTACTTACAGCTGTAGTGATTGACTCAAATACTTAAAAAGTAGCAATCTTCCAGGGCATTTTGATAAGAAAGACTGTACCGCCACCAATTTTGTGTTGCAAAAATTGGTGGCGGTACAGTCCGCAGGAGTATGGTGGACCCCAAAGTCAAGACAGAAAATTTTCCTCGAAGATCGATCAATTTTGTGAAAATTTTTTCGCAAATTAAATTAGACACATCTGAACACAGTTCAGCAAGAAGGGTCCACACACATTGGCGGGTTGTTTAGCTGATTTCTATCGCCAAAAGATCGGGTAAAAATTTTTACAAATCACCCGAATTTACGTTAACGAAACTGATAATTGAACGTCTTTTCGATTGTAGTCACACTGGAGACGAGGCAGTATTTTTCTGACTCTGCAAGCAGAGTTTTTGCTTTTTCCTGATCTTGAACCCCAGTGAGTACGAAGTTCATTTCTAGCTTTTGCAGCCCGGGAATACCTTGTGGATTGCGATCGATCGTCAGCTTTGCTGTGCCACTGATGTCGCTATATTGCAACTGCGCCTTTTCTGCGAAGACCTTAAAAGTGGCAATCAAACAGGAAACCACCGCGAGGGAAAAAAGATCCTCAGGAGAATAACCTCCACCAGGCCCATTGAATTCTTTGGGAATGGCGCCTGCAATGGGAGGAAAATCCTCAGCTGTTGCTTCAATAGGGGTTTGTACACCGCTCGATGCTTTTGCCCTCACTTCAAAATGCAGTGGATATTTGATCATTGTTTCCCTCCTTTTCTACCGACAATATTCAAATTTTGTTTTCCCTACCACTAGTTTTCTCATTCATTTAAGATGAAAAAGATGAAGCTCGAAATTTGCAAAGCAACACGCTCTCTTCCTCTTCCCCTATGTATCAGCGAAGTGGCTGCAGGATTTCCCTCTCCAGCAGAAGGGTACATGGATGATGCGCTTGATCTCAATCAACTTCTCATCTCCCACCCAGCCGCAACATTTTTTGTCAGGGTATCGGGCGAGTCGATGCTTGATGCCCATATTCATCCAGGCGATGTGCTTGTTGTCGATCGAGCTCTCGAATCCAAACACCGCGACATTGTGATTGCCATCCTCAATGGAGAGTTTACTGTCAAACGGATCCTCAAAAGAGGGAAGCAGATTTTTCTCGCCCCCGAAAATAAGTCTTATCCTCCTATTGAAATAGGTGAAGAAGAGGATTTTCAAGTGTGGGGAGTGGTCACCTATGTCATCCACAAAGCACAATGAATTGTTTTTTCTCGTCGATTGTAATTCGTTTTACGTCTCTTGTGAACGGGTCTTCAATCCAAACCTTTTGAAAAAACCAGTTGTCGTCCTTTCCAACAATGACGGTTGTGTCGTCGCTCGCTCGAACGAGGCCAAAAGACTTGGCATCCCTATGGGCGCCCCTGCTTTCCAATATCAAAAGCTCTTCGACGAAAAGAATGTGTTTGTCTACTCCTCGAATTACACTCTCTACGGCGATATGTCGCAGCGGGTGATGCAAGTCCTTGAGCAATTTTCTCCCAAAATCGAAATCTATTCGATCGATGAGGCCTTTTTAGCGATCGCAGACGATGATCCTCTCGCTATAGCAAGAGAGATCCGCAGCCGTGTCCTCCAGTGGACAGGTATTCCCGTTTCTGTAGGGATTGGCACCACAAAAACACTCGCTAAAGTGGCCAACCATGTGGCCAAAAAAGATGAGACGACCAAGGGTGCATTCCATCTACGTGGTGAAAGAGAAATCGATCGAGTGCTCTCTCGATTTCCCCTCGATGATATTTGGGGCATTGGCAGGCGTCTCTCTCGCCGTCTCAAAGGGCTAGGGATTCTCACTCCTTTGCAATTTAAAAATGCAAATAGCCAGTGGATCCGCAAGAATTTCTCGGTCACTCTTTTGAAAACAGCACTGGAACTTAGCGGCATTTCCTGCTTACACCTCGAAGAGGTATATGCTCCACGCAAAAGCATCACCTGCTCCCGCTCCTTCAACGCAGTGGTGACCGATATCAAACAACTTGAAGAAGCCATCTCTAACTACACGGCAAGTGCCGCAAAAAAATTGCGTGAACAAAAGTCGCTAGCAAACTATCTCACCGTTTTCCTCACGACTTCTCCCTTTATTGCCAATCCATATGCAAATAGCGCCACCCTCTCTTTGCCTGAAGCGAGCGATTATACACCCCATCTGATTGCAAAGGCGAAGTGCGGTTTGCAAAGCCTCTTTCGCCTAGGCTATGAATACAAAAAAGTGGGGGTAATCTTCACCGATCTCTCTCCTAAGACCTGCTACCAGCGCGATCTGTTCTTTGATGCTTCCCCTTCCTATGACAAAGCGATGCAAGTACTCGATCAGATCAACAACTCTTTTGGGAAAACGGCTCTGCAGTTTGCAGCAGAAGGCCTCGAAAAGCGCTGGAAAATGCGCCGCTCACGCACTTCTTCCCACTTCACCACAAATTGGCAACAACTCCTCAACGTCAATTAAAAAAATGGACTTACTTATTATTGGTTGAACCCGCTAGTGATGGGCCTGCGAGAGACATAAAAAGAGTTGGAATCCCTCTTTTTATGCTCGGAGCAGTCGATTTACAAGCATATACATCGTGATTCAAGAATTAGTTTTTTGATTACATCAGTTTTCATTGGCTTGCAAAAACTACCCAAATGCGATATCCTCTTTCAAATTATATGACAAGCGACCCTCTCCTCTCTCATTGGACACAGTCTTCTAAAAAAAATGAAGAACTCTTCCTGGAAGTGAAAAGCTTCCTTGAAGATTTACAGCCCCCATGGCTCGCAAAAGAAGAGATTCAAAGGCTTTTGCATTTGCTTGAGCGAAATGAGATTGAACTCGTCGATCGATATATTGAAGTGCAAATGCATTTGCGCACATCGGAAGAGCGCAATCATTTGCATGTCGCAATCGAATTAGAAAAAAAGCTAGAAAACTATCTAAAGAATGCGCAAGGAAGTGATCTTAAAAAAGAGCTCGCTCTTCGTTGCATGGAAAAGATTCTCAACAACTGGCTGATCTCTTTGGGATTAACATCCCCTCCCACTACCCTCTCACTGCACCGAGAACATTTTGGAGCCAATGTGAAGCGCAATATTGCGATAGGGCTCAAAGAAGAGGGCCCCCGCTTGGAATGGAGCGCAAGAATCGCTCTCGAAGATCTTTTACAAACAAGTGAAGAATCGATTGAATACTGGAACCGCCTCTGTGCTCGCCTAGAGCAATTGCTCGTATGGGAGGAGGTTCTCAAAGAAATTCATGAGAGGATTCAAAATTTCCCACGCAAAGAAAATCTTGATCCTGAAAATTTAGAAAAGCAATTGGAGGTTTTTGAAAAAGAGATCTCCTCCTTCTACCACCAATTTGGAAAAATTCTCTCAGAGCATTTCTTAAACGGGTTCTCCGACATCTTTAAATCGGCATTGCTCGGCCGCTTTCGAAAAGCCTTTGAAAACCTCAACAATTCTTATGCAGACCTCAAAAGCGCTCTTTTGAAAAAACCAATCGATCTGCATTTGTGCTGTGGCTGTCATTTTGGGCCGTCTGCGCCCCCGTGCTGGGATGCAAAAATGCGAATGGCCAATCTGACAAACATCCAGCCTTTCAATACCTACAAAGAAAGCTCGAAGCAGACGCTTTTAGTCTTTACTTGTGGAGGAGGCCGAGGGCATTTGAACGCAGCCAAAGCGATCGGAGAATATACGAAGGGAAAATACCACATCCAAGTGGCAAATACCTTGGAAGAAACTCTTGCCTCAACGGATATCTTCAAGCGTATGTTGCTCAATTTCTCCCAAGAACGGCTCTATAATTACCTCTTGCGCAATGAGGCTTTTGAATGGATAAAAGTGCTCACGTCCGTTGGTCCCTTCTTTCTCATGTTGCAGCAAGAAAGCATCGAAAAGGCGATTCGTCTAGAAGTGCTGAGACACAATCCCGATTTTCTTATTACCTGCTTTCCTACTTTCAATGCCATGTTTCTCAATGTGGCTAAAGAGCTTGATCTTCCTCTTCTCATGGTCACTACAGACCTCGACACCGAAATTTTTACTCGAGGAATGAGTCTTCGCTCTTGCGACATGAGCTATCCGAAATGGCGGATGACGCTTGCTTATGATACTCATGAGATGCGCGAGCGTCTTGAACAACGGATTCCCTCTTCTAAAATACACATAAGCGGCTTTCCAGTCCGTTCTGCATTCAATCTTCCCATCAGTGATGTGGAAAATGAAGCGATTCGGCAAAAGTTTGAAATCGACATCAATGATCGCCTTCTTCTCGTTGTCATCGGCGGCATTGCAGGACGAGCTACAGAAAAATATGCGATGATTCTCAGCCACTTGTCAGATGAGGAAGTATCTGAGCTGACAAAAGGAAAGCTCCACATTCTTTGTCTTTGTGGCGATCAAAAATTGCCGGAAAATAAAGCAATGCGTCTTAGGATCGATGATCTTCGTCCAAAAAGCAAACAGATGAAAATCCATGGTACCCCAGCCTATGAGATTATTGCTGGCCTCATGAGCATTGCCGACGCGATGATCACAAAACCTGGCGGATGCACAACCAATGAGGGTCTCGCAAAAGGCCTTCCGATGATCTTTCACGCTCCCTTTGCTCTGATGGACTGGGAGGTCTCAAATATGGATTTTTGTATTCAAGAAAAGATGGGTGCCCGCTTCAAGCTCCGATCAACAACAGGTCTCTTCCAAGATGGAATTGCAAAAAATAAAGAGATCCTTTTCCCCTTGATTAAAGAGGCCTTTTCCAAGCGCAAAAAGGCTCCCTCGTATTCTTTCGAAAAAAAGGATTTTGGAAAGGAGTTGTTACATCTTCTAGAGACTTTTTAATCATTCGAATGCTTAGAAAGAAACTTCTGAAAAAGTTCGCTCTCGCGAATGAGATCAAATTCAGAGGCGTGCAAAATGTCGGCAATATTTTCTAACCCCTCCTGGGAGGAGGTCTCGAGCCATCCGACAGAAGGCTTTGCCTTTGCAAGGGCAGCACAAGCAAGGGCATTGCGAAATGCCACTTCTTTGCTCGGCATCACTTGAAAACAAGTGCCGCCGATTTCTTCCACGAGAGGATAATCCTTTTCATCATAAGCTGTTTTGTGGAGAAGACAAAGTGCTTCAGGAGAAAGCTCCGAGCGAATCGGGAGAAGCAACTCATAGGCTTCTTTCGTTCTGCCGAGATCATATTTCAAAAAGGCGAGATATTGGGTTGCCATGATATGGATCATCCCCTCTTTCGACTCATTACGGATTTTTTCAAAGGAAAAGAGGGCTTTGTCTTTGTTTCCTTCCTGCAAGTCTTTTTCAGCTGTTTCTAAAGCTTGTTTCAGATTAGGGTTCCGATCTCCATCGGAGAAATGTTTGAGTTTCCGATACATATCGAAATTCTGGAAGGCAAAGAGAAAGAGGATCGCTCCAACAAGGAAGTTTTGTGTCGTGAAAAAGAAAAGGCTCGCTCCCCCTGCAATGCACATCCCGATAATGAGAGAAATGCGAAATCCCTTGGCTCCGAAAAAGCCTTCAAGGGCAATGCGTAAGAGTTGTCCTCCATCGAGTGGCATCACCGGAACGAGGTTGAAGATGGTCCAGATCAAGTTGACGAGAAAGAAATAGGTAAGGACTTTTCCAGCTGCCCCAGTGGCAATGGCTGGAGAGCGGAGCAAAAGCCAGGCGAGGAGAAAAAGCATAAAACCAAAGAGCGGTCCATTGAGAACAATAAAAAACTGTTTCCAAAAGGGGAGTTTTTCACCTTGGTGGATGGTAAGACCGCCCAATGCCACAAGTTCAATACGCGGTTTGAGACCGAAGAAGAGAGCTGTAGAGGCGTGTCCCATTTCATGCACAAGAACAGAAACCAAAATGACAAACATCCAAATGAGGGTACCCACAAGGGCTCCGCTATAAAGAAAGCCAATAATGGCCGCAGTTACCCAGAAAAAGGGGTTAATAGTAATCGGAATTTTCCCTTTGATATGTATCATGTTTTCATCGCTTCTTTGACTGCTTTTCCCATTTCTGCTGGCGTTTTGGCAATATAAACGCCTGCCTTTTTCAGAGCATCTATTTTACTCTTTGCTGTCCCCTGCCCTCCGGAGATAATGGCTCCAGCATGTCCCATTCGCCTGCCAGGAGGGGCAGACTCCCCAGCAATAAAAGCAGCAACTGGTTTCGTGCAACTTTTTTTGATCCACTCGGCTGCCAATTCCTCGGCATTTCCCCCGATTTCCCCGATGAGCAAAATCGCCTCGGTTTCGGGATCTTTTTCGAAGAGGGTAAGGATGCCGATGAAGTCGGTCCCGTTTAAAGGATCTCCCCCAATCCCCACACAAGTCGTTTGCCCAAGTCCCATCTCTGTCGTTTGCCAGACTGCTTCATAGGTGAGTGTCCCCGATCTAGAAACAATCCCTACACTTCCCCGCTTATGGATATATCCAGGCATGATTCCCATTTTGCATTCATCCACTGTGATCACTCCCGGGCAATTGGGACCAACCAGGCGCGAGGTTTTGCTCAGCTTCATCACACGATTCACCTCAAGCATATCACGAACGGGAATTCCTTCGGTGATACAAACAATGATTTCAATCCCAGCATCCTCTGCTTCCAAAATCGCATCGGCAGCAAAGGGAGCGGGAACAAAAATGAGCGAGGCATTGCAGCCTGTTTCTTTTTTTGCTTCAAATACAGTGTCAAACACTGGCAAACCGAGCACCTCGTCGCCCCCTTTCCCTGGGGTCACTCCTGCGACGAACTTCGAGCCATAAGCCAATCCCTGCTCGGTGTGGAAACGACCTGCTTGTCCGGTAAGTCCCTGCGTGAGGATTTTTATCTGTTTTGAAATCAAAATAGGCATATTATTTCATCTTGGCAATGGCTTTTTTCGCCGCGTCTTCCAAACTATTCGCTGTCGTGATTGCAAGCCCTGATTCTTTGAGCCGTTTTTTTCCTTGCTCCACATTGGTCCCTTCCATCCGAACGACGAGGGGTATCTTGATAGAAAAATCACGCGCCGCGGCAATGATCCCTTCAGCAAGGATTGCACAGTCCATGATGCCTCCAAAGATATTCACCAAAATGGCTTTCACATGGGGATCGGCAAGGATAATTTTAAAACTTTCTGCTACTTTTTCCTTCGAAGCGCCTCCTCCAACATCAAGAAAGTTCGCAGGACTTCCTCCATAATATTGAATGATATCCATCGTCGCCATTGCCAGCCCAGCTCCATTGACCATACAACCAATATCTCCAGAAAGAGGAATGTAGGAGAGGTCAAACTGCTTTGCGGCTACTTCACTTTCCAATTGCTGCGATGGGTCATACATGGCGGCGATATCGCTTTGCCGGAAAAGGGCATTGTCATCGATGCTGAGTTTTGCATCGAGCGCAAAAATTTCACCAGACGGAGTCAAAATGAGCGGATTGATTTCGAGAAGAGATGCATCTGTTTCCATAAAAGCCTTTGCCAGGCCACAGGCAATCTTTCTACCCATTTTGGCCTGATCTTTTTTCCATCCCATGAAATTGGCTAGACGAAGGGTGTGATAGGGTTTCAGCTTTCCAGTAAGACCAATAGGAAGTTGCAAAATTTTTTCTGGAGTTTTTGCAGCAATCTCTTCGATCTCCACTCCCCCTTCTGGGGATGCGATGAAAACAGGACGGGCATTTTCCCGATCGATGATCGCACCCATATAGTATTCTTTTTCGATGTCACAAGGAGAAGAAATCAGAACTTTTTTTGCCACTACTCCTCGAGGTCCTGTCTGCTTATTTACAAGTTTCATCCCGATAAGGTCTTTTGCGATTTTTTTGATTTCTTCAGGACTTTTGGCGAATTGCACTCCCCCGGCTTTTCCTCTCCCCCCCGCATGAACCTGGATCTTGATCACCGCTTCATTGAGGCCAAGGCGATTGATCACCTCTTGTACTTCTTTCTCATTTGAGGCTACACCGAAATCGGGGATGGGGATCCCATATTTCTTCAAGATTTCTTTTGCTTGATACTCGTGTACATTCACGCTTCACCTCTACTTCTATATGTGCTAGAATAGTTTTTGAATCAAGCGATGTTTAAAATTTTCTCAAAGATTAAAAGAGCGCTGAGTAAGACGCGCTCTGCCATTTCCGGTCGAATTTCAGGCCTTTTCAAGGGGCCATGGGACGAAGAGACTTTAGAGCAACTTGAGAAAGTGCTCTATGAGGCAGATCTTGGCTCTGAATGTGCTATTGAGCTTGTCGCAGAGACGCGCGCCTATCTCAAAAAAACACCCGATGCAACCATCAAAGATATTTTGCCGTTTTTGCACTCAATGTGTCTCGAGATACTCGAGATTCCCCCAAAAGTTAAGGCAAAAAAACCAGCTCCTAACACTCCGCGTGTCATTTTGGTCGTTGGGGTCAATGGGAGTGGCAAGACGACAAGCATTGCCAAGCTAGCCCATTATTTGAAGCAAGAGGGTGAAAGTATCTTACTTGCCGCAGGTGATACTTTCCGTGCTGCAGCCATCGATCAACTTGTCACCTGGGCGGAGAGGCTCGATCTCCCCATCGTCAAATCGGTTCCCAGTGGTGACCCTGCCGCCGTTGCCTATGATGCAGTCGAATCCGCCAAGGCAAAGGGGATCAATACTGTGCTGATTGATACGGCAGGAAGGTTACAAAATAAAACCGATCTCATGCGCGAGCTTGAAAAGGTGCACCGCGTCATCCAAAAAGTCATTCCAGAAGCACCTCATGAAACGCTTCTCGTTCTCGATGCCACCACAGGCCAAAACGCTGTTGATCAAGCTGAGGTCTTTCACTCGTTCACTCCCCTCACAGGGATCATTTTAGCCAAACTGGATGGATCGGCTAAAGGTGGCATTATCCTCAGCATCTACAAAAAACTTGGCATTCCCGTGAACTGGGTGGGTCTGGGAGAGAAAATTGATGACTTCATGCCATTTGACAAAATGTCCTATGCTGATGCACTATTTAAAGCTTGAAAAGTTTGTATCTATTATGAACTGAGCGGAAAATGTGACAAAGTTAGTTTAAGAAAGCGATGCGTATTTTATTAGCCTTCCTCTTTTGTATTTCCACCCTTTTTTCTAAGGGAAAGCCCACAGAGATAGTTCTATGGCATGCTTTTGACGGATTTCTCTGTGAGGTTTTTGAAGAAATCATTTCCGATTTCAATCACCATTCTGGAGCTTACTTAGTTGTCCTCAAAAAAGCGGGAAATTACCAAGAGGTTGTTGAAAAAGGGCTTGAAGCTTTTCCCAAGAAAGCCCATCCCCACATCCTGCAAATTTATGAAGTAGCCACTCTCAGTGCTATGGAGAAAAGGGATACTTTTCTTCCTGTTGACCAGCTCATGCTCACCTATCATAAAAAGTTCGATCCCGATATTTATATCGATGCCGTGAGGAGCTATTATACAAGTCCAGAGGGACAAATGATGTCCCTTCCCTGGAATGCTTCAACAGGCATTTTGTTTTACAACAAAAATGCTTTTCGCGAGGCAGGACTCAATCCAGAACAACCCCCTAAAACCTGGGAAGAGCTCGAAAAATATTGCCAGCAATTGCGCAAAGCAGGGTACATCGGCTTTACGACAGCATGGCCCGCAGCGTATCATCTCGAACATCTTTGCTGTTGGCACAATCTCCCTTTTGCTTCCAAGGGCAATGGACTTGATGGAACAGGAGCAAAACTCATTTTTAATGGACCCAATCAAGTCCATCACATTCGCAAAGTTGCCGAGTGGCAAAAAAAGGGCTTCTTTCAGTACGCAGGCCGTTATAGCGAGGAACCTGAAAATCTCTTTGCTTCAGAAAAATGTGCCATGCTGTTTCAAGGAGCCAATCGCCTTCCCTTAATCCAGCGCAACGCTGATTTCCCCATTGGCGTGGGCTATATGCCCTATTGGTCTCAGATCACCAAAGTCCCCTTCAACCTCAATATTGGAGGAAGCTCATTTTGGGTGATGCGGGGTTTTTCAAAGCATGAATACCGCGGTGTGATGCAATTTTTCGAATACCTCTCGTCCACAGAAATCCAAGCTTTTTGGCATCAAAAAACCGGCTATCTCCCCATCACCGAGGCAGCCTACTATCTCACCAAGAAGAAGGGATTTTATAAAGACCATCTCGCCGCCGAAATCGCCGTCCTTGAAGTGATGAGCCGCGCTCCTACTCCTAATACTCGCGGTGTTCGCCTTCCCAACTACATGGAAGTGCGCAATGTCATCATCGACCATCTCGAAAAGGCCTTTAGTGGTGAGCTTTCCCCACAAGAAGCCCTCGATCAGGCAGTCGCAGAGGGCAATAAACTCTTGTAATCTATTGTGGAAAAATCAACGATCCGGTAGCAGGTATGGGTATGAATAGACAGTTCTTTCAGTTAGTCCAAGATACAGTGATGTATTTGCGCCAAGAGGGTTTTTTCTTAGAAAAATCCGATTCTGTATCTCCCTCACCCAAACAACCTCCACCGCAAAAACCAAAATTGAAACCGATTACAAAACAAGTAGAAGAGCCCATCACTTTGCAAAAATCTTTCTTAGAGAAAAAAACAAATTCATCTCCTTTACTCTTTGACGCCATCCAAAAACACTTGCCCCATATCCGCCTCATCAAAGAAATTCCAACACAGAAGCAAGTGGCGATTCTCATCTCAGATGATGAAGATCTCCCTTTTTTGAAAAATATCGCGCGGGCCATCCAAGACCGTCTTTGCAGCGTCAAACTTCTTCGAAAAGAAAACGCTTTGGATTTGCAACCGTTTACACTCGTTCTCTCGCAGGAAAAAATTGAGGGAATTTCAGAAAAAAAGCAGATTCTCCTTGCAAAAGGAAGTCACTATCAGAACAATACCGCAGAGAAACAAAATCTCTGGTCGCAGATATGTCAGTCGCTGAAGTCATCTTAGACAGTTCCTTAGAAAAAACACTCGATTACACCGTTCCGGATCATTGGAATGAGGTTGAAGTCGGAATGCGTGTAGAAGTCCCTTTGCAAGGTCGAACGGCAAAAGGAACCATTCTTGCTCTTAAGAAAACGAGCAGCTTTTCTCATTTAAAATCCTTACAAAAAATACTTGGAGATGCACCTCTTGTTTCTCAAGATCTCTTTACTCTGGCAACATGGATCAGCAAATACTACTCTGCCCCTTTGAGCAAAGTTCTCAAAGTGATTCTCCCTCCTGCCGTGCGCGATGAAGGGAAAAAACACAAAATGGTGTGCTTTGTCAAATCAATCGTTTCTAAGAATACGCTGCGCAAACTTTGTGAAGAGCTTCGCTCATCCCATCCCGCACAGGCACAAGTGCTCGACGTTTTTCTTTTTTCTCCGAAGGGAGTTTTCTTAAGTGAAATTCTTGAAAAAGCTGGAGTTTCTCAAAGCCCCATCAAAACGCTTTGTAAAAAACAGATCCTGAGAATGGAAGAAGTGCAGGTCGATCGATCTCCAATTTTTTCTCACGAATTTTTCCCCACAAAGCCAAAAACACTCAACGAAGAGCAGCAAAAAGCTTTTGATGGCATTGTCTCGACAACAGATCAGTTTCAATCGCATCTCCTCTTCGGCGTGACCGGATCTGGGAAAACCGAAGTCTACCTCCAAGTCATTCAGCATATTCTCAAACTCGGGCAGGGAGTTATCTATCTCGTTCCCGAAATTGCCCTCACTCCACAGACCATTGAACGATTTAAGGGACGGTTTGGGGAAGAACAAATCGCTATTTTGCACCACCGCCTCAGCGATGGAGAGCGCTTTGACGCTTGGCACAAAATTCGAAAGGGGGAAGCGAAAATTGTCATCGGTGCCCGCTCAGCAATTTTTAGTCCCATTTGTCATTTGGGGCTTATCATTGTCGATGAGGAACATGAAAATTCCTTCAAACAGAGCGAGGAAGCTCCCAAGTATCACGCCCGCGACGTAGCCGTTATGCGAGCCAAACTCTCCTCTTGCCCTGTGATTCTTGGAACCGCAACTCCCAGCATTGAGAGCTATCGAAATGCTTTGCAGGGCAAATACTTCCTGCACCATCTCACTTCTCGAGCCGATAGTGCCCACCTTCCTCAAGTGACGATCATCGATATGCAAATAGAATTTGCCAAAGCAAAAGGATTCACTCTGTATTCAGAAAAACTCCTCGATGGAATCAAAGAAAGAATCTCGAAAGGAGAACAAATTCTTTTGTTTTTAAACCGGCGAGGATATCACACAAGCGCCCAATGCCCTACATGTTCCCATGTCGAAGAATGCCCCCACTGTGATCTCACCCTCACCTATCATCGCTCAGAGAAAATTTTATCGTGCCATCTCTGTGATTTTAAAAAACCGACCCCCAGAAATTGTCCCTCATGCCATGCCGATGGACCTCTTAAATTTAAAGGTGCAGGTACAGAAATGGTCGAGCGGAGCCTACACGCTCTATTCCCCGATATCCGCACCCTTCGACTCGATGCCGATACAACGCGCCATAAAGGGAGCCATGAGAGAATCTTCAAGCAGTTTCGCACGGGCAAAGCTGATGTGCTCATTGGCACGCAGATGATTGCAAAAGGGCTCCATTTTCCCACAGTCACTCTCGTCGGAGTTCTTGGAGTCGATGGAAGTCTCAACATTCCCGATTTTCGGGCCAGTGAAAATGTCTTTCAACTCCTTACCCAAGTGTCAGGTCGATCGGGACGCGGTGAACTCTTAGGAGAAGTGTTCATCCAAACACATCTTCCGAATCACAGTACCATTTTGCACGCAGCAAACCAAGACTTCGAAAAGTTTTATGCCGAGGAAATCGAGACCCGAAAAATGTTTGGGTTCCCCCCCTTCGTCCATCTCGTAAAATTTTCCTTTGCAGGCGAAGAGGCAAAAAAGTGTGAGCAGATGGCAAAAGAATTTCAGAGACAGCTCATTGTAAGCATGCCAAAAGAAGCAGAAATCCATCCCGTCATTCCTTGTGGCTATGCGAAAATCAAAGGAAAATATCGCTATCAATGCTTACTCAAGATCGAGAGAATTCAAAGAATTCTTCCCTTACTGCAGAAAATGCGATTTGAAAATAAAAATAGAGGGAATGTTCGCCTATCCATTGACGTCGATCCCCTCACAACGTTTTATTAACTTTTCACAGATGCAGATATAGTAGGCTTTCTGCTGGAAGCCTGAAAAATCTCAAATAAAGAGTTTTTGACATCCGTCCAAAAAACTGTCCCCTTACTGCTAATGCTTTTGGCAAGGCAATAGGAAGTCGCGCAAAAAAGGACACAGCTAATCACGCCCGTAATGCTGAGGCTGAAAAAACTAGAGATTCCCAAAAATGCAAAGAATACGATTGTGATCAGTGATGTTAAGGGATACTTATCTCGAAAAAAGGCTACATCATTGATGAATTCATGATAGATCTCAGTGAATTCATTGTTATAGGCAACCCCTTTTTGGTCTGGCTTTTTTGCTTTTGGCTTTGGCGTAGCTTCTGCTTCTGACTTTTTCGTTGGCTCTGCTGTTGACATTTCCTCTAGCTCTTCCGGAGCTGGAGCTTGGCTGAATAATCCAAATGTGGGAATTGTAAATGTGAGTCCACCTTCATGAGTCATATCTTACCTCCAATTTTTGCAAGTATTTTACACTGAAAGGAAAAAAACATTCAAGAAAAAATCCCATAGATTGGTATGATGTATGGCCATGATTGAAGTGGAAAAAAAAGTGCACTTGCGCGAATCCGATCTCAAGACCATCGAGCGCCTCGGAACATTTCTTGGATCCCGCATTCTCACAGACACCTATTTCGATACTCCTGATTTTCGCTATACAACCAGTGACATCTGGCTGCGGGAGCGGGATTGCAAATTCGAACTCAAAATTGGATTGCGTGGTCTTAAGGGAACAATCGATCGGTATAAAGAAATCACCGATGAGGGTGAGATTCTCAAAAAACTGGGACTTGAGAAGGAAAAAGATCTCGCAAAAGCCCTTCCGAAGGCCAAGATTTTTCCTTATGCCACCTTTCAAACGATTCGAAGGAAATACCAAGTCGAAGAATTCACGATCGACCTCGATCTGGCTTATTTTGATGATTTCATCTACCGCATTGCCGAAATTGAGCTCATGGTCAATTCAGAAAGCAAAGTGGCTCAAGCTGAAAAATCAATTGAAACATTCATCACAAAACTCGGCATTGATAACAGACGGCCCATCAAAGCCAAGCTCATCGAATATCTCTCACAGAAGAACCCCACACACTACCAAGCACTCGTTGCCTCCGGTATCATCTCGTAAATATTTTTAAAATATCATTCATAAGGAATGAAAAATTTGGAAAAACTTATTGAATGATGCATAGACATGTCGGGTGACATGTGCTACGCCAATGTCCCCTGCGACCCCTTGAGATTCAATCCGCTGGCTGCTCGAGCACGAGAATTCCCACCCCATCTTTCGCTTTGGGGTGGGCCCCATCTCGCGTCGACTCGCAGAACCAACTATTCAAGGTCAAATGAATTGAAGGAGATTATTCTTCGGGGCGCATCACCGGGAAGAAAAGAACATCACGAATGGAATGAACATCTGCAAAAAGCATGCAGAGGCGATCGATTCCAATCCCTAAACCCCCCGTAGGAGGCATCCCTTGGCAGATGGCTTCGATGAATTCTTCATCCATCGGATTGGCCTCTTCATCTCCCCCGCCTAGCTGCATGGCCTGTTGTTCCAAAAGTGTTCTTTGCAAGACAGGATCGTTCAATTCGGTATAGGCATTGCAGCATTCCATTCCGAGAATAAAACTCTCAAAACGTTCCACAATCCCCTCAGCGCGATCTTTTGGATCGCGATGGAGTTTGCAAAGAGGTGTCGTCTCAATGGGATGATCGGTGATGTGATGGGGTTGTATGAGATGCTCTTCGGCAAATTCTTCAAAGAGCATCGAAATCAAAATCCCTCTCGGAGCATTGGCTAGTTCCTTTGGATCTACAGTGGGAGCAAGCCTCTCTTTCATTTCATCATCGCTTAGGTTTTCGACATCGATCTTCCCATAGTTTCGGATCGCTTCTTTCATCGTCATCCGAGTCCATGGAGTTTTGAGATCGATCTCATGAACGTTGCCCTTTTTGTCTTCTCGCTTTCCAATATTTGTGCTTCCAAAAACATCTAGAGCCAATTTCTCATACAGATTTTCGATAAAGGTCATCACATCGTTGTAGTCCCAATAGGCCGCATATGCTTCTAGCATTGTAAATTCGGGGTTATGGGTTCGATCGATTCCCTCATTGCGAAATACCTTGCCGATTTCATAAACCCGGTGCATCCCCCCAACAACGAGTTTTTTTAGTGAAATTTCGATTGCAATGCGACAGAACATATCTTGGGAAAGAGCATTGTGATGCGTAATAAAAGGCTTTGCCGTTGCTCCACCATAGATATTTTGTAAAGTAGGAGTTTCTACTTCCAAAAATCCATGACTCTCAAAATATTTGCGGATGGAGGCAACGAGATGACTGCGCAAACGCAGTTGCTTTCCCACTTCGGGATGGATGATCAAATCGAGCCAACGTTTGCGATAGCGGGTTCCTTTATCAGCAATTCCTTTGTGTTTATCCGGCAAAGGAAGGAGTGTTTTGCAAAGCAAAGTTACTTCCTTGACAAAGAGAGTCAGTTCCCCTTTTTGCGTCCGAAAAAGATGTCCTTTGACTCCAATGATATCTCCGAGATCGAGTTTCTTTTCGATGAATTTGATCGGAGCCATCTGACCTTCTAGACCCACCACCTTCGAGTGCTCTTTGTTGAACAGCACTTGGATTTTACTCATTTCATCGAGAATGGTGGAAAAAATATTGGTTCCCATTGCACGAAAGAGAAGGATTCGTCCCGCCATTTGAGCGCTATCTGTCTTTCCCGCTGCGGCCTCGTCAAAGGTTCCTACTTCTTGCCCTTCATATTTCGAGATCAAATCGCGGGCACTATTCGTCGGCTCAAATTTCGGAGGATAGGGATCGATCCCCATCTCCTGAATCTCTTTTAATTTTGCAAGCCGCGTTTGATAGGCCTCATGTTTTTGGTATTCAGGTTTGGGGATCTCAATGGGGATGGTCCGATTTTCCAGTCGTGATTTTTCTCCCATTTCAGGATGCTCAGCATCGAGTAAATAGATCTCGAATTCTCCTCCACAAAATTGGGCAAGCAGCGTCTGTAGCTCTTTTAGAGCTGCTGCCATTTCATGCAAAGAAGTATGCTCGAGGCCCTCGATCACGAGAGCTGCATTTTTAGTCTTAGGGGTAATTTTTGTCTTTTCACACTCACGCCAATTCCACGCTTTGCAAGTGACTTCCGCATCATCGCGATAGATCACCTCACCAGGTTTAGCGATTTCTTTTTCTCCGCCTCCCATTGCAACAAAAGACTCGTCTCCTTTTGCAATTGTGAGGCGCACCTGCCCCTCTACCTGATCGAGATCATCAGCTCCTGCAGGCAATGTATATTTCAAAGAAATGTGGTTATAGAGATTGACGATCGGGCTAATATCGGGCAGTTCTTTTCCTTTCACAGCCCTTCGGAGCAACGCTTCTGCCGAGCAGCGAGTGGAAGAGGGCTTATAGCCAAATGAGCGGAAAGCCTCTCGCCAATCGATGAGTTCCCCCACCTCACCCAGCTCGGCCTGTGCATACCGATTTTTCGCATCGAGCTCGCTTTTGCGCAAGGTCTGCAGAGCTTCATCCCCTTTTCCTTCATTGTTGATATGGCGAGCAATCAGTACTCCGATCTTTAGATGGGGGTATCGCTGCCAAATCTCAGGATCAATTTTTATAGCCATTTCTATTTCCATGTTGTTTATCTTGTCATGATACCGAAAAAAGAGCTTTTTCCTTAAGATAATTCCTTTTGGGAAAATTCTACAGGACCTCCTAGCCAAAAAGTATGATTTAAGCGAAAAATCTTTAATTCTCCACCGAGCACACGAATCGTAATCTTCGATTCAGATGATACATATTCTTTGGCTATTGCAATTGTTGTACAAGATAAACTGCCTGTTCCACAAGATCCTGTGATTTTATACACACCCCTTTCAAAAGTGAGCACTTTCAATGTTTCTGCATTTACATTCTGAAGACAATTTACATTCACACCCTTGGGAAATTTTCTCTTCCATCTGCGGTTAATTTCATGACCTAATGCGGTTAATAGATCTGCATCAAAAAAATCAGTGGTCACTAAATGTGGTTCAATACAATCAACAAATTTCAGATTGTAACTTTCATTTTGAAAATGAAAAATAAAATCTTCCGCATGCAAAATGGGTTTTCCCATTTCAAAAAAGCACTCGTCTTGTTGATAAATGAAGCCATGGTTCCCTTGTCGGGATATGAGAAAAAAGTTTTTTTCCGTTGCATAATTCTCATAAAGAAACACACCAACAGCCCGGGCACCATTTCCACAAAAATCCGCCTCTGTTCCATCGGGCTCAAGAACATGCATTTTAATCTTGATGCTTTGGTCATCTTCTTCTATCTTTCGAAGGACGAGAGCATCATCGACATCAATAGTAGGAAGAAATTCCCATATTGCTTGCCTGATTGCTTTCCACTCTTCCAAATCGAATGAATGGGACAAGCAATCAAAAATGAGAAATTTATTTCCACAAGCATCTGCAAAAATATAATGAATCTCATAATTACTGAGTAATAGAGATGATAGTTGTTCCTGTTTTTTCGTCATAAGTAAATTCTCCTTTAAATATTTGATTTATTACTGAAAAATATTCACTGCTTTGTGAATACAATTCTGCGTAAAATTTTGGGTAAAGTGTTTTTAATGCGATTTTGCGAGTTTTTTCGAGTGAAATTCTGCTACTTGAGAGTCCCTCTTGCACACGAGTTGAAAGAAAATAATCTTCCGGATGCAAAACATGATCACCCAAGACGCGAACAGAATATCCCATTTTGAAGAAATTCATAACGATTTCGCATAACTGGCAAAGTTGCCCTCTTCCCTCAGGGGTTTCTTGAAAATGTTGGCGTAGTTCAGGGGATAGTTTTTGCAGGATATCGTGTTTTAACAGTCCCTCTCGTAAGAGGTATTGGATGTGATTTTCTCGTACAAGCCGATGAAAACTTCTCATCTGTTTCGGTTTTGGCGGATGCTCCGCCTGTAAAAACTGAGCCATTGCCAGCTCACACTGTTCAATCTCTTCACGATTTTCATACCGTTTTTTTGCATCTTTGATATCTAAGACAAAAAGATTGACTTGCTGGGATGTAGTTGAGAGAAGATCTAGTTGATTTGCTAAATCACTATTTATTTCTCTAGTTATTAAATTTTCAATAAATCTATTTGTTTGATTTATTCCGTTGATTGGTTCAACATCGCAACAATAAAGCAGGTTCCCTCTTTCAATTTCTCTCACGTACTGAGCAAAAGGACTATCCTTTTCAACCTCAGATAAAGGTACTGCTTGAAATGTAACTGCATTATCTCCAACACAAATCTTACCTGAAAAAGTATGATTAGCATTTTGTTGCAAATGAACGCTTGAAGTAATAGTTCCCATATAATTTTCCCTCCTTTTTTTATGGTTTTAAATAATGGGAAATAATTTGGGTTTCAAAAAATCCAAATAAATTTCAGCTAAATTTTATTTCTGAAAATGAATCAGAAAATAAATGTCAAAAAATCTAATTTTTTATTTAAAAAGAAGTCAATTAAACAGCTTTTTAAAAAATGTTAAAAAAATAAAGTGAGAGTTACTTTCGTTTAGAAGTAACGGAAGACTTTCGTTTCAAAGACTTGAAAGAAAAAAGAGAAGGGTTACTAAAACTTGTTAAACAATAACTAATTACCCACGCGGGCCTAAAATCTAAACTATTCATAATTTTCTCCTAAGTTTTTTAGTCTGATAGATATCACTATCAGTTAATATAAGATTATAATACATGTTTCAATTTTTCTTCAATAGTTTTTAAAGAAGTTGTTAATTAATCTCGCAAGCCCCTGTGGTTCAATGAATTACATACAGCTAGACAGGTTTATAGAGATTGTTTTTGCTGAAAAATCACAGGATGAAGCAGAGAGGGGGGTATAATTCTTTTGGAAAAAAGAGGAATTTCTTACTCTAGAGACATGATTAAAGAAATGATTGATTTGACCCAAACGTTACATTCGGACATTCCCACTTGGAGTGGAACATGTGGTTTTGAATCCGCCATTCTGAGTGACGACGATCCTGCCCGCGTCCATTCTTTCACCTTTCATCTCTCCTCGGCTGGAACACATATGGATGCTCCTTCTCATTTCTGCAAGGATGGGCTCCATATCGATAAGATTCCTTTAGAAAAGTTGATTGTCCCTCTATGTGTCATCGAAGTGACTCAAGAAGCCGACGCCGATTTCTTTCTCACCCCCGACCACATTCTACACTACGAAAAAATGTGTGGGAAAATCCCCCCCGCAAGTTTCGTTGCCTTGCACACAGGATGGGACCAGTATTGGTCAAATCCAGAAAAGTATCGGAATGCGGATGATAAAGGGGGTTTGCACTGCCCTGGAATTTCTCTCGAAGCTTGCCATCTCCTTCTGGAAAGAAATGTAGCAGGAATTGGGATTGACGCGCTCAACCCCGATGGATCAAATCCAGAATATCCTTTTCATCATGCTATTCTCGGAGCGGGAAAATATATCGTAGAGAATTTGACAAACCTCGACAAACTCCCTCCTATAGGGGCCTACATCGCCCTTCTTCCTATTAAAATTGGAGATGCCTCAGAAGCACCCATCAGAGCCGTTGCACTCATTTTTTAATTGGGATTCTAGACAGCTTTGGCTATGTCTTTTGTTTCTTGAAGTAGCGATCCATTGAGCCAGCCTACCCAATACTGCCCCAAGTGTCCTAAGGAATCTTTAGCTCCGTGATGGAACCATTTGGTGACCCCTCCAAGCAAAAGCATGGCATCAACGAAAGAATAGAAATTTTGCATTTCCTCATCTGGAATTGTCCCTTTCGCTTCTGCATATCCTTTGCGGAAAGCAGATTGAAGCTGCTGATATTCTGCATTAGAGAGTTTCTCGTCTTTCAATAGATACCACAAGCGATTGATCACCTGCATGTAATCGAAAAATGGTGTTCCCCGAGGCTCGCCTTTGCTATCTACTGCAAAAGCCCCCCACCAAGAATCGAGAAGATGAAATTCTTTATCTTCTCCATAGACGAAATTTCCAAAACTACAGTCTGCATGAATATAACTTCTCGGGGCTGGTGCTTGCATCAATTCTCTGTTTTGTCCAACATATTCTCGGATGGCACTCATAAATTGGTCTTTGTCATCTATTCCATAATATTCATCTACTTCTGCATTCGCTGCTTTTAGCTGCTCAAGAGCATCATAAATGATCTCTAAGAAATGTTGTTGTGTGTAAGAATCGGTTGCAGCTGGTGGAGAATGATCTGTTGTATGGAATGCAGCAAAGGACTTTCCAAAGGAAATGAATAATTCATCTAATCGTTGCAATTGCGCCTCTCTATCTGTAGAGCCCAATTTTTCTGCAAATAATTTGTCCATATGTTGTTGTAATGTTTCTCCAGGGATCATTTCTTCTACTAGAACACAATTGGTTTCTGTTTCATCTACTAACTTCGCTACACCCAAAATTGATGGACAACGCAAAGAATGCTTCTGATAAGCATCATAGGAAAAAACTTCATCCAAAAATTCATAAGAACGGTCTTCAGGGAATACTTTCAGTAGACCTAAAATGTTATCGGTTTTTGTATCCTTTACCTGGTAGAGTTTACTTCCACTGTGTCTAGAAAAGGGGAATATTTCAACAGCACATTGATGACCCTTGAAATGATCACAAACGATTTGATGAATCCCTCCTTCTTTTTCAGAATATGCGGGAAGCCTTTTTTCAAAATTATGTTCGGCCATTAGCCATTTATAAGTTGCACTTTGGGCCACTTCGGTCCGTTCGACTTGGCCTCTGACAGTTGCAACGTGTTGTATTATTTCTCCTACTGCTGACATAAATCCCTCAATTAAAAATACAATTATAACAAATATCTAAATAAAATTCTAATAAAATCTTTAACTTAATTTCATTATGTGAAAAGGAAGCGTAAACCCGCATCAGTGAGGTAGATAAGATTATTTTCGCTTTTCTTGATGAAACCTATCTTGGCAAGAATTTGAACGGAGTGGTCGGTGCTCTTGGTATGCTCTCCGATGGCCCGGCCCACTTCGTAGCGATCGATCTCCCCCTCGGGATCCCCCTTGGATTCGGCAAACTCATAGAGCTTTTGCAAAAAACGCTCTTCTTTGCTTGTCTTTCTCTCACTCATCTTTTCTTTAGCCGGGGTCCGCTGGGGGTGTCTTCAATGAGATAGCCGCTACCGGCAATGAGATCGCGCTGCTTATCAGCCTCGGCCCAATTTTTCTCTTTGCGCGCTTCTTCTCTTTTTCTTAAAGCCTCGAGAAGGTCTTTGGGGATGTCAAGATCTGGTTTTTCAAAGGGAATGAACCCGAGAACTACATCGATTTCATGTAAGAAGCTCAGCACTTTTTCAGCGCCTCTTTTTCCAAGCTGATCTTCATCACAGAGGTGATTGATTTTTCGGACCATCTCAAACAGCGCTGCGAGCGCCACAGAAATATTGAGATCATCAGCAAGTGCTTCTTTAAAATTTTCACGGGTCTTATTGATGATGGAATCTACATCTCCTTCTTTTCCGGTTTCGATTTTTTGCAAGCGCTGGATAAAGTCGCCAAGTCTCTCTAGAGAAGAGCGGGCTGCGTCAAGCCCTTCCATTGTGAAATTGAGCTGCATGCGATAATGGGCTGTGAGAAGGAGATAGCGAACTTCGGGACCGGTATATCCTTTTTCAAGAAGATCGCGCAGGGTATAGAAGTTTCCAAGGCTTTTCGACATCTTCTTGTGATCGACAAGAAGGTGTTCAGAGTGGAGCCAATGCTTGACAAAGGGTTTTCCCGAAAAGGCTTCAGACTGGGCGATCTCATTTTCATGATGAGGAAATATATTATCGACTCCCCCTACGTGAATATCGATTGTTTTCCCAAGTAGGCTCATCGCCATCGCTGAACACTCGATATGCCAGCCGGGGCGCCCTTTCCCAAAGGGACTCTCCCAAAAGATTTCCCCATCGCGTTTGGGGTCATAGGCCTTCCAGAGGACAAAGTCGGCGACATTTTCTTTTTCGTACTCATCTGTTCCCACTCGCTCCGAGGCTCCCATTTTGAGGTCTTCTAGATTCAGATGGGAGAGGCGCCCGTACGATGGAAAATCTTTGATGGAAAAATAAATGCTCTCATCCCCTCCACGATAGGCCACATCTTTTTTGATGAGGGCCTCAATGATTTCGATCATTTGGGGAATGTAGTCGGTTGCAGCGGGATAATGTTCGGCTTTTTCGATCTCAAGTGTCTCCAAATCTTCGAAAAAGGCCTTTTCATATGGCTCTGTATATTCTTTGAGTTTTTTATTCTCGTGGAGGGCACCGACAAGGATTTTGTCTTCGACATCAGTGATATTCATCACTTGTGTGACCTCAAATCCAAAATACTTGAGCGTGCGACGCAAGAGATCTTCAAAAACGTAGGTCCGGAAATTCCCTATATGGGCAAAGTTGTACACGGTCGGGCCGCAAGTGTACATCCGGATTTTTTTGTCTTCAAGAGGAACAATCTCTTCTTGTTGTCTGGTTTCTGTATTGTAGAGCTTGAGTCTCATAACATCTCGTCTAACATTCGGAAATGGATCTTGCCTGTGCCTGTCAACGGGATTTCCTCTAGTTTGCGGATCTCAGCAATTTTGACAAGACCCCCATGACCTGTTTCCTTGAGTGCGCGGTTCATTTCTTCTCGATCGAAATCAAAAGTGGAAAAAACCACAATTTGGGGTTTTTCGCTTTCAAAGCCATATGAGGTCACTGCAAGAATCGGGCCATTGATTTTTGTTGGGGTCCACCCTTTTTCTTTGGTGATTTTTATCAGATCTTCTTCAAGCCCCCCGAGGCTGATCATTTCTGCCCCAATTTTGAGGAAGCGCGTGAGCCTGCCGGTGATGATGAGATTTCCTTTTTCATCGAGATAGCCCCGGTCCCCTGAGCGATACCATTTTTTGCCTTCGATTTCGATAAAGGGATTTTTTTTCACCCCCAAATATCCCTCAAAAACATTGGGACCATGAATGCAAACTTCCCCTTCCTCGGAAGTGGAAAGGACATTTTCTTTTTCCGGATCAATCACGCAAAGCTCTACACCGGGCAACGGTCTTCCCACTCCAACTGCTGGCTCATTTTCTCTTTGCAAAGTCACGACGGGACTGCATTCTGAAATACCGTAGCCCTCGAGGAAGGTCTTCTTCTTGGCCCGCAAGGTATCATACAATTCTTGCGGGGCTTTTTCTGCGCCAGAAACAATCAAGTGGAGTGTTTTGAGTTGCTCAGCACTTGCTACACGGAGCATCCCCTGAATAAAACTGGGAGCACAAAAAAAGATGGACGCTCCCCAATGTTCAATATCATTGGCAAGCCCTCGACTATCCGTTGGATCTGGAGCATAGCAAACACGAAGGCCTGCAAGAAGGGGCACAAGTCCTGTCATGGAAAATCCAAATGAATGAAAGGGAGGGAGAACTCCATATAAGCTATTTTGAGGACCAAACTGCATACACGAAAGAGCAGCTCTTTGATTGCTGAGTAAATTCCGATGAGTCAGTGGGACTCCCTTGGGAAGGGTCTCTGTTCCGCTGGTAAAAATAATGACCGCGTGGTCTTCTTCTTTTGCTTCTCGAGGAAGTTTTTTCAAAAGGTTTTTCGGCTTTTTGAAATTCAAAAACAACCCTTTGAGTTTATTTTTCAGGGAAATGTTCTCTCGCACTTTTTCTAAAAGGAGTAAAAGGTCATCGACTTGGCCTAAATCACATTGATCGAGCCGACTCAAAAACCGGTAGGAGCTTAAAACGACTTTCAATGAGCACACTTCAGCCGCATGCTCAAGATTGCGAAAACCGGTGGTCCAATTGAGCATAACGGGGATTTTTCCTGCAAAAAGCGTTGCTAAAATGGTCAAATAAACAGCCACAGAAGAGGGCAACAAAATGCCGATATTCTCGCCCGGCATTTCCCGTATCTCAAGAGACAGAACAAGTGCTGCCCGTTTGAGTTTGGAATAGCTCAAAACACCTGAAAGGGCATCTGCACAGGCAATGGCATCGCCCATCCGATCGCAGGATTGCAAAAACACTTCTTGGATCGTCTTCCCTTCGGGGATCAAGACCTCAGGGCGATAATATTCTTTCGGCCATCTCGATTTTTTCGCATATGGCAGAGGCTCTTCTGTTTCTTTTTTTACACCTGCAGCTGCTTGCATGACATCACTCACCGTTTGCAACTGTCCTGGAGCAAGTCCTGTCACTCTAAATCGCTCCTCTAAAAAAACTCTGATTTGAGAAATATCGAGTGAATCGAGCCCCAAATCATTGGAAAGATGCAGCTCTGTGTAAGAGTCGGTGACGCTCTGTTTCGTCAGCTTCGAAAGATAGCCGAGGATTTGTACTTTTACATCTTCAGAGACGACCACCTCTTCTTCTTTCTTTTCCTCTTTAGCCGTAATTTTTGGGACTACGCTTCTCCACATCGAAAACGAGATGAGCTGCAAAGACTCCTGTTCATCTTTGTTGTACCACCTTTCCAACCACTCATTGATTTCCATCTTTTGCCCTTGGCGAGGAAAATCTTGGCTAGGAAATTCAAGTTCGACTGTCACTTTTCTTCTCGGAGTAAAAAGGAGCAAATTTTTCAAAACAGTAAAAGCTCCACGCCATGCTACTTTCCCAAAATCGGGAGTAAAACCGGTGATTGCTCTGGAAAAGGAACTTCCCCACAGTCCAGAAGTACGCACAAGAACAAGATTCAAATTGGGATTGACTTCAAGCAGCTGATGAACAAGTGAGGCACCGCCCACACGCTCATCTGGAGTGGACTTCAATTTTCCGGAAGGGTAGATCAAGAAATTCTGGCTTTCGGTCACTCCCTTTAGAATTTTCTCTTTAAGTTTTTCAACTTGTCTCCTTTTCCACTCATTAGTCACATCCATTGTGGGAAGAGGGAGAGGATTTAAAATCAGGTCAATAAAGAAGCGAAGACCCTTTTGGTAGTAAAAATGTTCCACAATGAGTGGTCTTGGGCGAAATTCCCCCCAAAGAACCGAGATCAAAATCACCGGGTCGATTTCGGCCGGATGATTGGGCAAAAAGAGCAATCCTTGCATTTTTGATCTGCTGATTTCTGAAAGTCCTTTCACCTCAATGCGATAACGCAAGGAAAGGGCCGCCTTGAGGAAATAATAGAGAAAATACTGCAAAGCAATTTTGAAAAAACGCATGTGATCCATCATAACCTGGATTTGACTTTTATATCTACTAGGAGATAAGTAAAACCTTTATGGCTGATGCAGAAAAAAAACCAACTACTCTTTCTGCTTTCATCGCACAGACAGCAAAAGTCTTACGTGATGCGGCGGATTCATCTCTGAAAAAAAAGAGAAAATTTACAAAAGAAAACGGTCTTAGCTCCGGCAATAAAATTGGGCAAATCGCCTCCTTATTACGCTCTCAGGCAAAAAAAAGGAAACCTCGCAAAAAAAAGACACATTAACATTTCATTAACTGAATTTTTTGTTTGTATAAAAATCATGTGATATTGATGATCAAGATTCTCTGTACTGAACAAAAATTTGCTTCTAGGGGCGAGCGAGGCAAAATCGAATCGCACCGACCGACGAAGGGCATAGCCGAAGGCGCTATGGCCGAGAATGAGGTGAGACTTTGGTGAAGCTGCAGCCGGACATAGAAATGAATTTTTGTTCAGTACAGAGAACAAGACTATCGAACTTCCAACAAGGAGATGAGACATGGCAAGAGTTACAGGTGTAGGTAAAGGACCTGAATTCCCTCCCTCTGGAGAAGGGCCTCAGGTTTCAAGCACATTAGCTGGAAATGTTGGCAAAGTAGGTACTGCAGCAAAGAGCGCAGTCCTATATTACGGCTCAGCAGACTTAACAGGAAGAGTCTCTCCAGGCCCAGCAGATGATACCGATGCAGGAGAAGTTGCTTCAGCAAATATTCTGCGATGGCGTGGTTGGTAACAAAACATGAAAAAAACCCGCCATGAGGCGGGTTTTTGAATGTTTTTTTATCCGAAAAACTTCAGAGCTTTCAAACTTCGGTGGATAATGATCAGTTTGAGGAGATCCCCTGCAATAAAGGGATAAAAACCAAACTTCAGTGCATTTTCCCCTCCAACTAAGAGAGCGAGCTGGGGTAGGCCAAAGATATAGATCAATGCATTTCCAAAGAGGAGAAGGGCAAAAATTTTGGCAGGGGTTTTCTCTTCCAGCTTTTCGACAAGTGTTCCCACTGCATAAGTAGCGATGAGAAATCCAATGATATAACCACCTGTAGGCCCCATCATGTAAGTCAGTCCACATCCCCCATTGGAAAAGACCGGAAGTCCCATGGCCCCTTGGGCAACATAAAGCGCCGTGGCATAGGCTCCTCTTTTACCAAGGAAGACTGCAAAGAAAAGAACGAGCTGCGCGGTAAAGCAAATCGGTATCGGAGTAAATGGAAGGCGTATCGAGACCCATGCCGCGAGCGCTAGAATCATGCTTACGCCGAGGACAATAAAGAGATCTCTAAAACGATTTTGACTTAGGGTTTGTGTGATTTCCATAAGGGACACCTCCTTTCACCTTATTTCTACTACAATTGTAAACTTTCTTCTGATAAAATACGAGTCCAATCAAAACAGGGCGATGCAAAATCCGGCTCAGCATGGGTTGCCCACCCTGGGATGGAAGAGATGAGGGTTCTCCCTTGCTCTTTCAGTGCAAGAAATTTTTCATGATCCCGTGTGATTTTCTGATCTTTTGAAAATTTCCGATGGATGTCGATGTCTTGTCTCAATGTTTTGACTCGCATCGCGTAGGTATTTGTGGTGGAAGGAGTGGTTCTCCAGTGGCAAGTCGATGTATGGAAAAGGCGAGACTCTAAATTCGCATACATCTCATGAAAGTATTTGTCTCGATGATCAAATAGGGTCACATAGTTTGCCTCTCTTATAGAAAATCCTTCGAGAAGAACATCCACCCACCCCTCTTTGTGAAGGTAATCATCTTCAAGAAAATAGAGAATGGTGTCGTCGGAAAACTGACGATCCATCACATGATCCAAGAGGGCCAAAAAGGACTTAGCTTCTTCTCCAGCATCGATCTCAATCACAGGGAATTTCGTCTGTTTTCGTACAAAATGGGGCTTAGATTTTGCAAAATGGGTATCGAGCAAGAACGTACAGCCCACTCGATCAAAATCGGCGGTCTGCATCAAGTTATCAAAACACTTTTCATGGCTAAAACCTTCAAAACGTCCTTTGTGTGCACTTGCATTGGAGTAATAGCAATAGCGGACAAACACTTCGATTTTCGCGCCTGCTTGTCCTCTATTTTTCAAAAAGGGAAACTTCAATGTTGGATCAACTCCTGAACTCTTAGGCAATTCTTTTTGGCTTCTTCAAAGGTGAGCTGGCCTGTAGCCTCTTCAAAGGAAAGCCATTTTCCATCGCGGATTTCTTCCCGCTGCAGGAGGAGGGCTCCCGAGACAATCGCAGGGAAATAACAGACTTTCTTTTGGACTTTTTTCCCCTTACGAAAAAAGGAGTATTCTTCGACAATCGGCTCCTGTAGCAGGAGTTTCTCCACAATCAACCCAGTCTCTTCTTTAAGCTCTCTTTTCGCGCTTTCGAGAGGTTTTTCGCCCGAGTCTCCTTTCCCTTTGGGAAAACCCCAATGATTGCCTTGTTTGTGGAGAATGACAAACACTTTCCACTCATCATCAATGTGTCTGAGAGGGATTACGCCAAAGGATTCTTCATTCACATACTCCATAGAATCATCATGGCGTATAAGGAGCAAAAAGTAAAGAGGAGTTGTGTCCACCAAATCCAAAAGAATTGGAAAGGGCAACATCAATTTTGTGATCTTCTGCCTCGCGCACGATATCAAGATCCCCTATGACTTCTTCTGGATCATCAAGATTGATAGTGGGATGGATCTTCCCCTTTTGAATGGCTAGGATCGTTGCAATCGCTTCGATTCCTGCTGCAGCACCAAGACAATGGCCTATCATCGATTTTGTTCCATTGATTTTGATGCTTTGCGCGTGTTCTTGAAACGCCGTTTTGATTGCAATGGCTTCTGCGACATCTCCTACAAGCGTAGAAGTAGCATGAGCACTGATATAGTTCACTCGCTCTTTTTCTATACCCGCGTCTTTAAGAGCATTTTCAATGGAAAGGAGCACTCCCGCTCCCTCTTTATGAGGATTTGTCATGTGATAGGCATCACAGGAAATCGCTCCACCGAGATACTCTGCCAAAATGGGTGCACCACGAGCAAGAGCGTGCTCTAAACTTTCTAAAACTAAAACTCCGGCCCCTTCTCCCATCACAAATCCATCGCGATTTTTGTCCCAAGGACGAGAGGCTTTTTCTGGATCTTCATTGCGCGTTGAGAGGGCTTTGATCGCAACAAATCCTGAAAGCCCTAGTGGATTGATGGCCGATTCTGCTCCTCCACAGACCATCAGATCTGCTTGTCCATTGCGGATGTGCCCTGCTGCTGCATGCATCGCAAAATTTGCTGTCGCACAGGCTGTTGAAACCGAATAGTTGGGTCCCATAAAACCTGTATCGATGGCGAGGAGGGCTCCTCCCATGTTTGTGATGATGTAGGGAATAAAGAAAGGAGTGAGATGTTTGTGGCCTTTTTCGATGATTGTCTGCGTTCCATTAAAGAGGGCATTCATTCCTCCCATGCCAGTGCCAATGAGAATGCCACATTTGGTCTTGTCGAGTTTTTCTAAAGCGTCACCTGAAAGTCCAGCATGCTTTAGAGCTCGTTTTCCCGCTACCATGGTAAAGCGAATAAAGGGATCGACCCGCCTCGCCTGTTTTTTGTCCATGAAGTCGCCCACGACAAAATCTTGGGCAGATCCCGCAAATCTGGTGGGATAGTCCTCGACAGGAAAATGCTTAATGGGTGTAATTCCACTTTTTCCTTCGAGTAAAGACTGGTAAAACTTGTCTAAGTCACTTCCAAAACAGGAAATAAGCCCCATTCCGGTGATGACGATACGCTTCTTTTTCTCCATAAGTATTCTATTATAAAGGAAAATCGAGAAATTTGCAATGGAGTCTACACCACCCGCAAGTGACAAATAGAAATTTCACCTTGTCACTCAAAAAAAAATTAAGAACCCAATCTGTTTTCCTCATATTTCCTCTGTGAACTCCTCCCTAAAGGACTGGGAATGATTTGGAAGGGGTCTTAAACCCCTCCCAATTGTGATTTTGCACTACCCAGACCCCGTAAGTTCTTCCTTTCTTGGGCATAAACATCTTTTTTTACAGATACGTTCAGATATCTGCGTCCTCTAATCGAGCTTTATGTAAACTAATAGAAGGATCACCACTCATCATTTTCTTCATATCCTAGCGCAATGAGTGCTGAACCTAATCTTTTTTTAAAAGCGTTTTTATGACACTCTTTAAAACATTCTTTCCACGTACCAATCTTCCCTTTGCGGAAAGTGCTTTGGTAGTTTGCAAATTCGCCATCGCCAAACAGAGTGATTGTGTTTCCATATATATGAGCAGCTATTTCTTCAATTTGCTCAGAGCTAAGATAGATTCCCAGATACTCTCCCAAATTTTGGATCGTTTGATATTGTTTTTCTTGACTTCCACCACCCTTGTCACCAACTAAATCTTCGTAACGGCAAACAAAAATATTGGGATTTTGGATAAGTTCTTGCACCTGCTTTGCCACCTCCGTCATTCCTAATTGTAAAGAGATTGGAGGCTTTAATTCGTATTCTTGCTGAATCACCCATAATAATTGTTTATCGAATGAAAGGCTTTTAAATTTTCTAAGTCTATTTTGATTATTAGCAAACTCAGGCCAACATCCTTTAAGAATCTGATACACACTTGCAACGCAGACATCGCGCAAATCTCTCACACCGATAATTTGCTTAATGAATGGAGCATTTGAGTAGAAATTTATTAAATCATTGGATAAACACATATGCGTATATGGAAATTTCCCTTCTAAAAAACAGCTTTCCACATCCAGTGGAATTATATGCCATTGAGGAGCCAGTCCTGTCATGAAATAAAGGATTTTTATCAACAAATGGGAACCGGATTTTGGGACTGTAAAAAGGGAAAAATAGTTTGAGATAGAGACATCATTTATAGGAAGAGTTGGTGTAGCTATTGTGTTGTCTGCCGGAAGTGGTTTCAAAAGAGATAATCCTATCAAAAGCATCAAAACTCGAGAAAAAAATTTGTTTCGCATAAAAGGTTCCTCTATACACGATTTAGGAAAAAATTTAGAAGTCTAGTTACATTCCTATTTCTAAGAGCCGTCAATAAGATGAAATTTCCATGGTGTTTTTTCACAATCCAAATGGAAATGAGGAAAAAAGTTAGCACAAAGAAAATGTTTCTATTTATTTTCAAAAAAAGGTGGGTTTTCCTGGACAAACTACGGATTTTAGAATCTAGTTTATCGTACGTAGAGACCCAATCCGGATAATCATTAAGCCAAGAATTCTTCCATTGATGGTTTCCAAAAATGAGATTTTGTTTTCTTCTTAAATTTTCAATAATTTTTGAAGAAAAGCTATCTGGAAATAGACAAAAAGGAGGAAAAATAAACGTTCCTGCCTTAGATGAATGATCGAAACCAAATTGAAAACTGTCAAAAGTACGATATAATGTCTTTAGACTCATCGAGGATTTATCCCGATCTGGAAAAAGGCACGCATAATAGTCCCAACGCTTTGTGACTTCATCCATTGTATTCTTTAAGATGGTATGGCTTGGTTTGGCACCAATGATGCAATTCGTCAAGGTAACATGACTATCTTTAATTGGACTAGGATGCAATGGCTCTAACGATGCATAAAAATCAAATTGTGAATGCAAAGAATCAAAAGAGCGAAAACACTCAATATCATGATCAATATAAAGGCCCCCTTCTTGAAAAAGAATTTCATAGCGAAAAACATCTGATTTTTCTCCCCAATTTTCTGAAAATTGGAGAGCTTTTTCAAGGTGAGGACACGTAAGTTCACTCAACAAATGCTTTTCCATACCCTCCATGGGAACAGTCCTAGAGGGATCATCTGTCCAAAATTTAAATGTCCACGAGGGGTGAAAGTGTCTCCAAGAAGCCAAATTTGCAATCGATTTTTCGGGAAAAGGTTGTGGCCCACCCCAAATGACATGGATAATATGAGGAATCTGTATCTGCTCGCCAACATTTTTCAGAGAGGAGAAATAGCAGGAGTAGTGCTTGTGATATGAATTCAACAGATCAATATCCTGAAGCCCAATTTTATTTTGCCTTCTCTCATAGATATGATAGAGATTATCACAATTCCATTCTTGGACTTTATGAAACGAGGGAAATTTAATAAATAAGAAGAACAGTCCAAATGGAATAAAAAACAACGAACTTCTAAATATAAATTTATTATATTTTCTAATCATTGACACTACATAAGGCAAACACAAGATTAGTAAAATGCCATTCAAAAAAGCCACCAGAATACAAATTTGATAACGAACTTTCGTCCGAGAAATCATTCGATCAAAATGAGCTTCCGCATTGTGCAAAGACCTTTTTTCAGAATGAATTTTCTTAAATTCCTGATTCAAAATTGGGTGGTTTTTAAATTTCCAAAAGCAAACCCTCGCTTGAGGTAAAAGAGATGACTGCGTTGTAAAAATTTGATCAGGAAAGATAAAATCATCACTTAAAACATATTCTTCAGGAATCTCATCTACGTTGGCAGATAATAAGGGATGTTTTGAGATAGAACCTGGCGTGTCAGAAATTGATGCTAAAGGCTAAATTTTTACGTGGCATAAAACTTTAATTTTTCTTCCATATGCATTTTTGTTAGAATCCTTGTTTTT